>JAEEGG010001419.1_pt1 | contig 65440 bp, 56 predicted proteins | sample 9134161 | NCBI WGS metagenome assembly JAEEGG01 (sample SAMN16246543, study PRJNA631951) | gut metagenome | biome: gut microbiome; feature: rumen; material: CR-attached | host: Bos | place: Iran: Karaj | collected 2018-10
GCATGTGGAAGGACAGCCACTACCAGAGCGAACTGAAAAAGCGCTGGGCGGAACTCCGCAGCGGTGTATGGCATACCAAGACGATGGATGTGTATTTGGATTCTATGAAAGCGTATCTCACCAAGGCGGCTGACCGCAACTTCAAGCGTTGGCCTAACCTGGGACAGGGTAGCGGACAGGGAGATCCCGATCCGGAGCCGATGAAATACTGCAACAACCAGAACCAGGGTGGCCAAAACCAGAACCCTTGGGGAATGTGGGGTGGCGGCATGGGTGGTGGCATCACCATGGGTGGCAATAACGCCAACACGTGGGACGGCGAATTCGAACACCTCCGCAAGAAGATGAAAGAACGAATGGCCTGGATGGACCGTCAGCTCGGATTTACCGAACCTGCACAGCCTATTGTGACCGAACCCGTGATTCATGATCCGGATTGGCAGAAGGATTCCGTAACCCAGTCAACTTACAGGAATGTTCAGATGGAAAACCTGAGTAGGCTTTCTCCGACGAACTACTTTGACGTGAACGGCAATTATCTTGAAATTCAGACGAGCTTGGGTGGCACGTTCGCTTTGGTCGACCTGAATGGTACGGTTTTATACAAGGCTCGAATCAAGAAGGGCCTTACGACCATGAGGATTCCGGACAAGGCGATGAACAAGCATTGGATTGCAACCCTCAACGGGAAAATGCTTGGTCGGTAAAAGACCGCTCGGCTCTATCGCAGATTAAAAATGTGATATCGCCTCGCTCTCGCAACCACGCCCCGTTAATACGGGGCGTTTGTTGCTCACAAAGACCGCTCGGTTCTATCGCGGATTAAAAATGTGATATCGCCTCGCTCTTGCAACCACGCCCCGTTAATACGGGGCGTTTGTTGTTCACAAAGACCGCTCGGTTCTATCGCGGATTAAAAATGTGATGCTAAAGATAATGCTTGACCTTGTTGACGGGGTCAAGGTTTTCTTTTGGGGGTTTGGGAACATGAATTTTGACGGCGTACACGTAGTGATCCGTCTCGACTAGAATGTCGCCTTCCTGCATGTCTTCGTTGATGTCGATTTCGATTTCAACACCATCGCGGGCGATGCGGCGGATAGAATGTTCCTTGAGTTCGTGTTTCTCGAACAGGACGTCGACGACTTTCTTGTAGGTGCCGTGATGAATGGTACCTAGAATACTGTTGCAAATCATTTTATTTTCCCGTATTAAACCGCATCCATGGAGTCGACATGGTTTACGATTTCAGTGACGGTGGCAATATAGCTATTTATGCTTTCGATGAAAGCCTTTTCGTTCCGGCTGCTGATGGGAGCACGGAGTGCAGGGTAGGCGTTAAAGATTTGCTGGTGGTTTTCAGGATAAATCCGGTGAATCAGGTAGTAGACCCCGTACATAATAGGGAGTAGCGTCGCGTTGGCGCGGGCGAAGAATCCCAGTGGATTGCGGTCTTGTTGCAGGTAGATGTAGGCTTCGCGCAGGTGAATCAGGAGTCCGCGGAGTTCACGTTCGCATTCCAGACGTAGGCATTCCACATTCGGCTGGTAGTTGGGCAGGGGCTTGGCCCCGGCAATTGCGACGTTCCTGTTGGCGATGTGCAAAAATTCCAGGGGGAAAACGTCTTCGGAGGTCTGGATTTCTTTAAGGGTAAAGAAATAGCGGAACTCGATGTTTTCTTTCTTGGCTTCATTCAAAAGCTCTTGCAGGGGCTTGATGCTTGCGGTAGAATTATCGCGCAGGATAAAGCTTACGGTCCAGGGGTTTTCCAGGGCGTTGAAACCTTCGACAAGGCAATCGCCGTGGATGAAGGCCGATATCAGATTGTCGCCCAGGGCTTGCTGAAGCATGCCCGGCCACTTGGATCTTTGAAGTTCTACGATGCTCAGGTTCTTTTTCATGATCTACCTTACCAAGAATTCTTTTTCCCGAAACTGCTGCCGCCGAAACTGCCTCCGAGGCCACCACCAAAACCTCCGCCGAAGCCTCTCGGGCTGCTCCCGAAGCCACCGATGAATCCTGTTTCGGGTTCATCCTTTTTCTTGTTCTTGATTGCGCCTCCGAATAGGAACCAGAAGATTCCGTTCCCGCGTCCGCCGCTGAACTTGGCCATCAGGAGTAAAAAAGATACGAAGAGAATAAACAGAATCATAAGGGAGGACGTACTGTTCTCGCTTATCTTGTACGGCGTTTCGTCAATGTCGAGTTTAATGCCTTTTGCTTTAGCTCCCATCTGGGCGATTGCGTAGGCGAAGGAAAGAATGCCTTCGCCGTAGTTGTATTCGCGGAAGGCCGGGAGCAATGTCTTCTTCTGGATTTTCGCAAGAGCCTTTTCGCTATAATATTTTTCTGCGCCGGGAGTGACGACGATGTTTTTCCAATGCTGTTTCTGGGAGACAAAAATCATGACGCCTTCGCCGCTTTCTTTTCCGAGCTGCCATGCGTCTGCCGTACTTTGTGCGTATTTGTCGCCTTTTTCAAACTGGTTGGTGTGTCCAATGTCGTCTACGATGACGCAGGTGAGTTCAATACCGGTTTTTTGGTAGAGATTGTCTGCCAAGTCATCGAAAAGTCGCGTTTCTGACGGGTTTAGCAGGTGGTTGTCGTCGTAAATTTTGCTTTCGGAAGGTTTTTGCGGGAATCTAGGCGTGTCGAGTGGTGCTTCTGCCATTGCCCCGAGCGTAAGACTCAGGCAAAGGAGTGTAATACGTATGGAAAATCGCCTTAATAGAAACATCACTTTGAAAATATAAAGTTTATTTCCAAAAAGGTGCGCGTGAACTTATTTTTTCATATGATTTTGGCAATAAAGTTTATATGTATCTTACGAAATGGAATATTCCTGTTTGGAATATGATTTTTTTTCTTTGGTTGGTGCTCTATGCAAAAAAAACTCTATATATTTAGGAATGGGTTACGAACAGAACAATAGGATTGGATGATTATGAACGAAAAATGGACATGGCTCCCGGATTTTGCCTCGGATATGGGGATATGGGAAGACGATCTGATCGGCATTGCGCCAGATGCGGAGCATCTTTTTGTGTCCTACGAAACGATGGTTTCGTTCCTTGATAATCTTTACGATATGCCCGGCCTTGCCGAGGCCTCTATCGTCGTGGGTTGGGGTTTAGGTGCTTTTGTCCTTTTGAAAAATGCGGACAAACGCCCTAAGAACCAGAAATGGATTTTGCTTGCCCCCTATGCCGATTATTGTTCAGAGCACAGTGAATGGAATACTGAAAATTTGGCCTTTATTGCCCACCAGACCTTGACTGCCGTAGATGCTACGTTGAACGCCTTCTATGAGTTGATTGAAAATGAATTTGGCGAATGGCAGGACGACTGGATGAAAACGGCAAGAAACATGAGCCCGGAATCGATGCTCAAGGGGCTTCTGTATATTGCCAAAAACCGAATTGAAGAACCTGTTCCTATCACAGGCGAAACCCAGGTGCTCTATGGCAGGATGGACGGAGCTGTCCCGCCTGCAATGACGCTTGAACTCAAGGCGTTTATGCCCGGGGTGGAATTCAGGGAGCGTCCCAAGGCGGGGCACTGGCCGCCAATGCTTCTGTTCTAGTTGGCTTTGTACTTTCTAATGATGCTGAGCAATGCGGTTAGAAGGTAGACGGCAAAGAACAAAAGCAAGGAAATTTCAACTGTATCGCCGATGTGGCTGTAAAGGGTGTCGCGGGTCTTGAGCGGCACCTTTCTCTGTATAACGCGGTCGGTGAAAATTTCGGTGTTCTTGTCGAAGTGACCGTACTGGTCGATAAATGCGGAAATGCCGCTGTTGGCGAGTCGTGCCACCGGCATGCCGTTTTCGATAGCGCGGTAGCGGATCAAGTTCAGGTGCTGGTAGGGGGCGGTGCTGCGGCCGAACCAACCGTCGTTGGTAATGTTGACCATGAGGCGGGAGCCTTCGCGGATGGCTTCACGCACCAGGTCACCAAAGATGGCGTCGTAGCAAATGTAGGGAGTCCAAAGGAACGGCTCGTATACGGGAGTTTCCTTGCCGGCCACAAAGTCTCCTTCACCCAGGTCCACGTAATTCAGGATGGGGAAGACTTCGTCGAAGGGGATGCGTTCGCTGAAGGGAACTAGGTGTTTTTTGATGTAACGCTGCGGGAATTTGAAAACTTTTGGCGTGAACAGGAAGGAGGCGTTGTATATGTCGAACTTACGGATGCTTCCGCGGGGATTGCGGTGGTAGTCCAGGGCACCAACCAAAAGCTGTGCGTTTTTCTGGTCGGCAACTTTGTGAAGTCGTTCGATGACACCGGGTTGCCGGCGGATGTGGTCTGGAATGGCTGTTTCGGCAAGGACGATGATGTCGGCATAATCCTTGATGCTGTCGTTCACCATGCCAAGAGTCTTGTTCACGATGGTATCAAAGCGATCCTTGCTCCACTTGGCGCCTTGTTCAATGCTGGGCTGCACCAGGGCGATGGAGGGGTTATCTTCGGTTTCTGCGTTATAGAAAGGTTGTGCTTCGGGCTTCGATAAGACAATGCTCCCTTGAATGAGCAACAGTGCAAAAATTGCTACAGGTACAGCCAATGCCGGAATCGCTTTTTTGATGTCCTTGACTTTGCAAAGTGCATGGGCCACGGCCTGGTTCGATGCGACAACTAGAATGGTGTAGCCGAAAATGCCGATGTAAGGGAGCATCTGTAAAAGTTCCAGGCTGTTTCCGAAAACGTAACCCAGGTGGCTCCATGGGAATGCGAAGTCGCCGTAGGTACGGGTCATTTCGAGGCCTGCATAAAATACGGGATAAAGAACCAGGAGAAGGGGGCGGATCTTGGCGGGAGCGTCTTTGGCCAAAGTGTAGATGTATCCGGCCAAGGTGTTGTAGGCGCTAAAGAAGGCGATGAGCAGGAACAGACCAAAGAGAATCAGTCCTGAAGGGGCTGTCTCTACATGCATCACATTGTAGATCCAATAGTAATTGATGGTATTGTAGAGCATGCCCGACCAGAAGGTGGCAAACAGGGCTTGCCCGCGACTGAATCGGTTTAGGACGATGAACCATGGCACCAGAATCAGGAGTGCTGCGGGGCCCAGTGGCATGGGGGGATAGGCGAGTGCAAATAGCCCCCATGCAAAACAGGAAAGAATGAGTGCCGTACGGGATTCACGAGTCTTGATGTGTCTAAAGTTCCAACGGGCAAAAAGGATAATCCAGAATAATCCGATAGGACAGGATGTCAATATGATTTGAATCAGTCCGGCGTGCCCCACTTTGTTTGTGTCGCCAATGTTGTAATCAAGGACCAAAAACAGGAAGGATAGTAAAGCGAATGCGTATAGGGCGGGTTTGAAATTCTTGCGAATTTTCTTGAAGAACAAGAATGGAAGCGCGGTTAGCAAGGGCAGGTATTGTGCCCCGTGAGTGTAGAGCCCCGGTGTGTCTGGGCGCAGAGAAAAGGCTATGGTTTCGGCGACAATGATAACCGCTACATAAATCCAGTAAACTTTCGGGAAATCCTTAAATTTTTTCAACATAACCGTTAACTTTTTTGCTTTTAATCTACAGTCCGCTTTTGTCCTGGGGATTGAATATCAGCACGAATTCGCCTTTAGGCGGGTGAGCCTTGAAGTGTGCTGAAATTTCGGAGGGGGTTCCAATAAGGTGTTCTTCGAATTTCTTGGTGAGCTCGCGCATCAGGGCAATCTTGATTTCTCCAAAGACCTGGCCGATTTCTTCCACAAACTTGTCGATATTGTGGGGGCTAGCGTAAAAAATCTGGGTTGCTTCTTCGTCTTTCAGCTTTTCCAACAGGTGAATGCGCTGTGCGCTTTTTTTAGGTGAAAAATACTGGAAGGTAAAGTGGTCGGTAGGCATGCCGCTTGAAACAAGGGCGGTAATCATGGCGCAGGGGCCAGGAATCGCACGGACATCGATGCCTTCTCGGACGCATTCACGCACTAAATTGAATGCAGGGTCGGCGACACCCGGAGTACCAGCGTCGCTTACCAGCGCGATGTCGCCTTCGTTCTTTAAAAATTCCACATACTTGGGCGTCACTTTCTCTTTGTTGAAGTCGTGGTAGGCTTCCATGGGGGTGTTGATGCCATAGTTGTCGAACAGTACGCGGCTGTGGCGAGTGTCTTCGGCCAATACCAGCGGCACTTCTTTTAAAATCCGCACGGCACGGTAGGTGATATCTTCCATGTTCCCGATGGGGGTTGCGACGATATAGAGTGTGTGCATAACTAAAAATCCTGTGCCAAATTTAGGTCGGTGTTTCGGCCGAGGCGGGTTTCGAATTTCAGCCGTTCCAAAAGCTTGCGGTGCATTTCTTGCGAGGCATCGTTTACCAGGTCTGCACGCATACGGCCGTACCAGAACGCTTTGACATGTTCGCTTTCTTCAAATTCTACCCTGAAGGTGAGGGCACCGTGGCAGAAAATTCGGGCTTCCATGTGGTAATGCCATGTTTCGCTTACTGGGAGCATGGGCCAAAAGGGAATGATTGTTGCACCGATATTCCATGCGCTGGGCTCGTCATCGGGGGTGACGGATGCGTCGATATGTGCTACTCCGCGGCAGGATTCCATGGGGTAGCTTGCGGAATCTACCGCAAAAGAGTACGCTCTTTGCAAATTCGTGTCCAAATAAACCGTTTTTTCGCCGAAAGTAAGTGTAATTGGTTCAAAAAAGGGAATTGTTTTCGGGAATTCTTGCAAGTCATATTTTGTGAGACTCATAGAACAACCGACAAGTATTCCGCAACATAAGATTGCAATTTTTGAATAAAAGCGTCTCATTGTAATAAAATATAATAAACTCACGTCTCACACTTGGATGCTTCATTTCTCATCACACATTTCACATTCCTCATCTCGCATCTCGCATCTCACATTCCTCATTTATCATAGTTTTCTATATTCTTTCTCGATGTCTTTGCCTGCATATTTTTTATCTGATGCGCATCTCGGGGTAAACCCGCCGGGTGCTGTTCCTGACCGTGAAAGGGCTCTAGTCCGGTTCCTGGAATCGATTAGAGGCAAAGCCTCCCATTTGGTTGTTGTGGGCGATTTGTTTGAATTCTGGTACGAATACAACGATTACGTGTGCCGTAATCATTTTGATTTGTTCTTTGCCATGCGCGAATTGGTAAAATCGGGCTGCGAAATCCACTTGTTACAAGGCAATCACGACTTTGCCTATGGCGATTTTTTTCCGAAAACTATAGGAGCGCTGGTCCATAAGGAGCTTGTTTTAGAAATACAGGGGAAACGGGTCTATTTCTGCCATGGTGATGGTGTGGCCAAGTCCGACTTCGGTTACCGGTTGTTTCGCCGGATCCTTGATTTTCCGCTGAATCGCTTCCTTTTCCGCCAAATCCATCCGGATTGGGGGATGGCCTTAGCCCGATTTGTGGGCCGCAGCAGTCGAAAGGTGGGGGAATCCCGCGTCATTAAAATGGACGAATACCTGCACTGGGCGAACAAAATGCTTAAAAAGACCGATTCTAGCCACTGTATTTTGGGACACCACCATGTTTCAGGGATTTGGAACGTGGAGAACGGTGTTGTCGCTTCTGCCGGGGACTGGATGAAAAAACTCACCTACATCCAGATGGATGCAGGTGAGCTTAATCTCAAGGAATTCGGAATCTAGGGCTAGTTTCCCTGGATGTCGCTAGCGCGGGATTCTGTAGACTTCATCATTTTCTTGCTGGAGTTTTCACCCCAAATCTTGGCGACAAGGTCGGTGTTTGCGAACTTGTCCCACATTGCGTCTACCCAGCACCAGTGATGGGTTTCTCCCTTGCTGTCGGTAATAGTCCATTTCTCCGGGGTTGCGGTGAAGGTCATCTTAATCGGCTGGGCCTCACTGTAACTGCCGTATTCGTTCGGCGTTGCTGCGGGAGGGTCGATTTCGATGGTCCAGGACTTACCTTCGGTTCTTTTGTAGATACCGACATTGTACACTATAAGGAGTACGCCGACAATAATGGCTCCCTTGAAGTTCTTCTTTGATAAGAAGAAAATCAAGAGCATGAGCAATAAAATCGCTACAGCACCCAAATTATAGTGCGTCGTATAGAACAACTTGAGAACGTCGATCATGGGAGACTCCGACTAATTATTTCTTGGAACCCTTTTCGGCAGCCTTCTGCTCGGCGACCAGCGCGGCGACACTGAATGTAATCGTCTTGCCTTCAACCTTGCATTCGGTACGGAAGCTCTGTTTGGGGAGTGCCAGACCGTGAGAAGAGAAGGTGCCCATGAAAGAGGCGTTTGCGTGACTTGCAATGGTACGGACGTTGATGAATCCCTTGTCCTTGCTGAAGGAAAGCTTGAAGACCTTCTTTGTACGATCGTAATCGGCAATCATGGTCTTGTTCACCTGGGTATTCACTGCGTCTCTAGTCTTGCGGTCAAAAATGATGGTTCCGCGAGAGTCAATGGAGAGCATGGTCTTATTTGCGATGGAATTGCGGCAAGCGATCAATTTCCACGGACCTTTTTTCTTGGTAGAATTCTTGCTCGTGAAAATGTACTTGTTGCCTTCTTTTTCCAACTCGTACGGACCGGTGGCGATTTTTTCGCCGATGGCGTTCAGCGCGCCCTTGAAGTAAAGGAACTTTGACTTTGTAGAGTTGACACCAACAATGAAACGGAAGGACGTGGTTTTTGCTTCTTTGGTGGGAGTGATCGCAACGCGCTTTCCGATGGGATCCACTTCGATGTCAGCGTAGGGGCCGATTTCGACGACTTCGCCTTTCTTGGAGGATTCCTGCTTTGCCATCTTGTCGAGTTTCATCGTCTTGATGGCTTGATCCGGAAATCGCAGAAAACCGCGAATATCCATTTTCACAATGATAGTATCCATAAACACCTCTTTTTGTTTATTTGTGGTTTTCTAGGTAAACTAATAATTTTTCGTAATACGGGCAATACTGATAAGAAAAAAAGCAACAAATTCTGTTCCCAAAAGGTTTTCCATTTGGTCAGAATTTGTCCGCTTTTATTGGTATAAATTGCCTTTTTAAGCTTAAAATAAGCAGTTTTTGTAAACTTTCTCCATTGCGAAGAACCAATTTTGCGTTTCCCAACTTGGAATATTCCAAGTAAGTACGATTTTCAAATTGCTTTCTGTCACTGACTACAGTTGTGTTGTTTTGTGCGCTTTTTAACTTGTCTGTGGCTACTTTGAAATCAGTGCGGACAAGGAATCTGGGGTACAGAAAACCGTATTTTTGATGTATAGCTTCGGCGATGTCGAAGATGGGATCGATGAGTATAATTTGTTCGTAATTTCGATGCTGGTTAATTGCCGAGATGGCGCCCATCCCGCGTCCTACAAGGATTTGCGGGGCGTTGCCGTTTACTTGTGTAGCGCATTCTGCAATTTGTGCGGCGTCTTGTGCGAAGGTCTTTTCACTGGGAGTTCCCTTGTTTTGGGCCGAGCCTCGATAATTGAATGTGATGACGCTCACACCTGGGAGCGAATCTACCTGCGCTAAAAATTGTGCGGCGTCTTCATCTGCTTCGGGGTAGTAAAGTAGGGTGGGGTCAGTTTCGTTTCCGAGGATGAATCCATTCAATACTGTTCCGTCTTCCAGTGTGCAGGAAAGTTGCTTCGCCTTATTCTGGATAGCTTCGTTCGCTTCTTTGTGGTAGATCGCTCGCGGGAATGCATTCCTGCGTTCGGTCAGCACGAGGTAAAACACCATGCTCACATATATGACTGCAAGAATTCCTGCAAGCCGAAGAATGCGGAAAAGAGCCCCTTTTAAGATGGTGGTGATTTTAGAATTGCTGATCATCGGGCGCAAATTTAGAAAAAAATTTAAAAAAACACGTTTGTAATGAAAAAGGACTTTCGTCTGTTTCCAAACGAAAGTCCAAAGGATGGGATTGGGTGTTCCTTGAATATATCTAAAAAATTTGGGGAGCGTATCACTTCTTTTTTCAAAAGTGTTCACGAATTGTTCTTTTTTGCAAGATTTACGGGAATTTACAAAACTATTTCGAGAATAGGTGTTCCCAAAAATTGACAAAAAAAGTATATTTAGATTGATGAACGTATACGCTTACTACAATTACCGAAAGTTCTTGCAGGACTATTACGACTACCGTAAGTCCGTACAACGATACTTTTCATACAGGTCCTTTGCCAAGAAGGCGGGGTATTCCTCGTCGGGCTTTTATTTGGATCTGGTCCGCGGGCGCAAGTCCCTTACGCCCCAGATGTTGCCCAAGTTTATTGCGGCTTTAGGCCTTAACGAAAAGGAAGGCCGCTACTTTACGTTGATGGTGGACTTTACCCATGCCACCACGCCGGCTTCCAAGCAGGCCATCTTCGAACAGATGTCTGCCCTTTTGCCGAATGCCATCAAGTCCTTGACCAAGAGCCAGCAGGAATATTATAGTAAGTGGTATTACGTTGCCGTCCGCGAAGCTCTGTCTGTCTTGAACATCGGTCCCAAGAATATCCAGGAACTGGCTTTGTTCCTGAACCCCCGCATTACGCTTCCGCAGGCAAAGCAGGCTATCCAGCTGCTTTTGTCGATGCAGTTGATTGAACTTGACGAAAATGGTTTCTACCGTTCGGTCAACAAGGCTATCTTTAGCGGTTCTGAAATTGCCCCCTTGTTTGTTCACCAGTTCCAAAAACAGATGATGGATCTGGGTAAAGACGCCCTGGATCATTACAGCACCGAACGCAGAAATGTATCTTGTATGACGATGAGCGTTTCTGCCGAAGGTTTGGAACGCATTATCAGCAAAATAGACTTGTTCCGCAAGGAAGTGGTTGATATTGTCCGTTCGGACGAAGGTGAAACGATGGTGTGCCAGATGAATATCCAATTTTTCCCGCTTAGTAAGGAAAAGGTGGATCTGCCGCCAGAAACCGAGGAGGAAAAATGAACAAGATAATTTCTTTGTTAGTTTGCCTAGCCTCTTTAGTAGTTGCCTTTTGGGGATGTAGTAACGAGAAGGTTGCCGGTACGGTGACTGATACGGGAAACACGGTTACAGCCGACGCCCAGGTGACGGGTGTGGTTCTCCGTGTGGATGGCTCGCCTGCATCGGATGCCATGGTTCGCATGGCCCGTATGGCTGTTTTCGATAGCGTGTTGCATGTTCCCGAACAGATTGAAGTGCTGACGGACTCCGATGGTGTTTACGCCTTTGATTCGGCTTTGTCGGATACCTTCCAGTTGGCTGTGATTGATACGTCTGCGGTGGAAGTGTTCTACTTGCCACGTACGACTTTGCAGGCAAAGGCTTACGACAGCATCCAGCTTGCCAAGGCCGCAGTCGTGTCTACTGTACTTTTCTTTAACGAAGTCGAAGATTCCGCTGTGTCTGTGGGCGGCCACTTTATGACCTGCCTTTCGGGTACGCCCTTCTGCGATGACGTGTTTGCTGCGGATAGCTTCTCTATGCTGGTGCCGGCCGGTAACTGGAACCTGGAAATCTTCCCCGGAGATTCCATGATGGTTGCACGTATGCAGACTCTCGGCTTTGCCGATAGCTTGATTTACCGCAGCTTGAGCTTGGATCGCCTTTACGAAGGGGATACGATTAGCCTCGGCCCCATTGTTTGGAGTACGACCGCCAAGGCCGATACGCTGATCAAGGAGTCCGAAAAGGAAACGAAGAATGTGGCCCGTATTTCGGGAAGGGTGTTCTGCAATGGCGATAAGCCCTGTGCCGATGTGGAAGTGATGACTATCCGCGACATCTATGGCTTCGAGTTTGTGGAAGGCGATTCTCTCGAATTTGTGGCGCAGACCAAGACCGACAGTTCGGGTCGTTGGTGGCTGCCGGTTCCCGATTCTTTGCCGGGTGATTCCTTCAGGTTTGAATTCCGTAGCCTGCAGGACGGCGAGAAGACCTTGGTCGGTGTATCCGATTACCTGAGCAAGAAGGATGTTGATGGCCTGAAGGATACCTTGGATATTGGGAAAACGACTCTTGTGGCGGCAGCATCTTTGGTGAGTACTGTGAACCTGGTGATTGACCGTGAAGATACAACTCAATCCAGCAACTGCATGGTGAATAGCGTTGTGGTGGGGGTTAAGGGTACATCTCATTTTGTTCGCGACATGACTTGCTATATGATGGTTCTGGATGGCCTGCCCGCAGGAGAACAGCAATTGGTTCTCTATTCTGGAGACCCTAAAGTCATGGCCAAGTTACGCCAGTCCTCGGCTCCCATACAGTTCTACGTGACGTTTACGGACGTGGAATTTACTAAGGGGCAACCTTTGAATCAGCAGGGAATGACTTATACTCCGCCAAATCAAAATATTTTCAAATAACCCCTTGCCGAAGTGAATTTCTTTTACTAACTTTGGGGGCGCATTGAGCTATGGTGTAATGGTAGCACAACAGATTCTGACTCTGTTTGTCTAGGTTCGAATCCTGGTAGCTCAACGAATAACTCTTTGCTCGTACCCCTGAGCAGAGAGTTTTTTTTATAAGGTTGCGAATCACTACTATATTTATTCTATGGAATTTTTTGACTACTACGAGAAGCTTTTTGGTGACCGCTGGCCTGCCTTGCTGGAATCCCTGAAAGGGGAGGGCTGCGCGACGGAACTGCGTTTTGGCGATGGCTTGGAACCGTATTTTTTGGATGAAGCATCTGTTTTTGCGGCCAAAGCGCTGGGTGTGGAACCTGGTAACGATGTGCTGGACATGTGTGCTGCCCCGGGCGGAAAGACTCTCGTAATCGCCTCGATGCTTAAAGGTGAAGGCTCTTTGCAGAGTAACGACCGCTCGCCGGATCGACGCTTGAGGCTCCAGCGCGTGATTGAAAATTCCTTGCCCGAAAGTTGGCGTGCCGTGATCAAGGTAACGGGTTATGACGGCATGAAGTTTGGACTCCATAAAAAGGAATGCTTTGACAAAATCCTGCTGGATGCACCCTGTTCTTCGGATAGACATGTACTGAATTCGCCTGCGCATTTGGAAGTTTGGTCTGCAAAGCGCGTTAAAAGGCTTTCGGTGGAGCAGGGAGCCCTTTTAGCCTCGGCAGTGGACGCCCTTAAGCCGGGTGGAACCGTTGTCTATGGCACTTGCGCGCTGTCGCCGATGGAAAATGACGATGTGGTCAAGAAAATTTTGAAGAAGCGCCCCGCCATGCGTTTCGAAAAAATCGAGGAGCTGTTGCCCGGCGCTGACCGCACCGAATTTGGCGTGCACATTCTGCCGGACCGCTCTGGGGGGCGTGGCCCCATTTACTGCGCAAAGCTCGTGAAAGAAAAATAGAAACGGAATTTGTCTGCGATGACATGAAGCCGGTTCTTTGGAACCGGCTTTAAGCATTTGTTGACAATATTGTAAGCATTTTGTAAATTTGTAGCGAAAATTTTGAACTTGTCAAAAAAAATTAAAACTAAATAACACATACGCCTTATTACAATGAAACACAAAATATTCCTTTCGATATTCACCCTGTTGTTTGCCGCTTCGGCATTTGCAGGAACAATAGATCTTTCACAAGTAACACCGGATGAAGAAAGCATCATTCATGTTCAGGACGGAGATGTGCTAACGGGTGTGCTTGACGGTGAAAAACGGCCTTACAAAGTCTTGATTGACGATAACGCTACGGTAACGCTCAAAGATGCGACTATTAATGGTGAAAGTTATACCATGTACATGTGGGCGGGTATCACTTGCGCAGGAAACTGCAATATTGTTCTTGCAGACAATTCCGTAAATAAGGTCAGGGGCTTCTATCGCGATTATCCTGGTGTTTATGTGCCGGAGGGCCATACACTGACCATTTCGGGAACAGGTTCTCTTGATGCTAGTAGTAATGGCTATGGTGCTGGTATTGGTGGTGCCGATTATTCTTACGAAAAAAGTTGCGGAAATATCGTGATTAATGGAGGAACTATCACTGCTACGGGAGGTTATGGAGCTGCAGGTATCGGTGGTGGCTATAAGGGGAATGTTGGATATATCAAGATTAGTGGAACCAATACCAAGGTGACTGCAATCAAGGGCCAAGACGCACCATACAGTATTGGCAGTGGCGATAAAGGTTCTATGAACGGCTCCGTTCAAATTGACTATACGATTGAACAAACTACACAATTTTTTGAAACTCCTGGTATCGCAGCGAGTCCGTTTAATTACCCTGTTGCACCATATACCGTGATTTTCGATGCCAATGGCGGTGAAGGCGATATGGCGCCCCAGATGGCTCTTACCAATTTTGAACAAGCTCTTGATGCCAACCGCTTTACTCGCGAAGGGTATTCTTTTGTGGGTTGGAATACCAAGGTCGATGATAGCGGTGAATCTTATGCGGACAAAGGCTATGTGACTTATACTGAAGCGGGTGCTTCGGTAACGTTGTATGCTCGTTGGTTCAAGGGCGATGCAATTAACTTTTCTTATTTAACTGAGGACTATGTCGCTAAGAATGGAGACGTGTTGGTAGGTGTACTTGGTGGCAATCACAAGATATCGATTGAAGATGGAGCCAAGGTGACGCTTGCGGGCGTGACAATCAACGGGGTGAACGATTCCAAATATAAGTGGGCAGGTATTACCTGCGAGGGCGATTGTGAAATAGTTCTTGCCGATAATTCGAAGAACACGGTGAAGGGATTTCATGAGTGGTATCCTGGAATTTACGTGCCGAAAAATAAGACGTTGACTATTTCGGGTTCCGGGTTCCTTGACGTTAGTAGCAATGGCTCTGGAGCCGGTATCGGTGGTGGCTTTAGCCCCGATGCGGAAAAAATGGATTGCGGAAACATTACGATTCTTGACGGAATAATTAATGCTAAGGGTGGCTCTGGGGCCGGTATTGGCGGCGGTTATTATGCATATGTCGGAAATATCACAATCAGTGGAGGTACGATTACTGCTTCATCTAGGACCTCAGCCGGAATAGGCCAAGGTACTAATAGCGGTCGTTACACAGACGTGGGAGATATTACGATTAGTGGCGGCACCGTCACGGCTATTGGTGGTAACTATGGTGCTGGCATTGGTGGTGCCCAGAAGTCAATTGTGCAAAACATCACGATCAGTGGCGGCACGGTCAATGCAACTGGTGAATGGGGTGCTGGCATCGGTAGTGGTCGCGAAGGTTATGTCTACGGGAATGTTACGATTAGTGGCGGCACCGTCAATGCTACTGCTGACTATGCTGCTGCCGGTATCGGCAGTGGCTATCAAGGACGTTGTAATAAGATCACGATCAGTGGCGGTACGGTCATTGCTACAGGTGGTGAACTGGCCGCTGGTATTGGTAGTGGTCACAGCGAAAGTGGCATAACGTCGTATGCGTATGACATCATCATCACTGACGGTTTGGTCACTGCTACAGGTGGTGACTTGGGTGCCGGTATTGGCAGTGGTTATTACGGTGAAGCTACTAATATTTCAATTAGTGGCGGCATGGTCACTGCTATTGCTGGCTCGCATTCCGCAGGTGTGGGTGCAGGTTGTGAAGGAAAAGTTTTTGGTGTCACAATCAGTGGCGGAACTGTTGATGCTACAGGTGATTATCTTGGCGCTGGTGTCGGCGGTGGTAAAAAGGGGCCCATTCAAAACATTACAATCAGTGGCGGCACGGTCACTGCTACAGGGGGAGCAGGTGGTTCAGGTGTCGGCGGAGGTTTCAATGGCTCTGTCGATGAAATTACAATCAGTGGCGGTACGGTCACTGCTACAGGAGGTAGAGATGGTTCAGGTGTCGGCAGTGGTGAGGGAAGCTCTGTCAAAAATATCACAATCAGTGGTGGTACGGTCACTGCTGCTGGTACTGAAAAAGGTGCAGGTGTCGGCACTAGTTATGAAGGCATAATTTCCGGGGCTGTCATAATCGAAAACGGTAGGCTTATTGCTTTAGGAGGTAACCAGGGAGCCGGTATTGGCGCTGGTGAAGAAGGAAAGGTCGGGGAAGTCAGGATTTGGGACGGTTGGGTCACTGCTACTGGAGGAGCAAAGTATGGTGCAGGTGTCGGCTGTAGTTGGGATGCAACCGTTGATGGTATCGTAATTTTGGGCGGAACAGTTGAAGCTGAAGGTGGCCGCTATGCTGCAGGCATCGGCGGTGGTTATTATGGAGATGTTGGGGAAATTTTGATAAGCGATAACGTGGATCATATTGCTGTGACAAAGGGTTCGAGTGAATACTCTATTGGCAAAGGAGATGGGGGAAAACGTGGAAAAATAGCCATCGGTGGAACGGAATATAAAGACATTGAAGATGAACTCTTCATCTATCCGGCGGATGTAACGCAATACGGTGCGGTGCAGATTCGTAACTACAATTCTGGCACTCGCGCCGTCATCGACGGCATGTACGATGAATTGGATACGGTAGACATTCCGAAAGATACTACAGTTACGTCGGTTGTGTATAAGCGCAAATTTACGACAGGAGAAAAAGCCTACTCGACGATTGTGTTTCCGTTCGAAGTCCACATGTCTAGAACGTACGGCGTGAAGATGGTGCTGGGCTTTAACGGCCTTGAGGATGTCACGAAGAATGGCGTAACCAAGAAGGCTGTGACAATGAAGGTGGTCTGGGCCGATACGACTAAGGCTGATGTGACGCTTGCGGCGAATACTCCTTACATGGTTTTAATGAAAGGGGAAAAGTTTGAGGTTGACGGCTCGGCGACTCTGAAAGCGACCAAGGATTCCATTGTCCGCGTGGGCGACTGGGAATTCCGCGGAACTCGCCATCGTATTGTATGGGACGCTGACCATGAAGACCTTGGCAATGTTTACGGATTCTCTGCCGAAAAGACCGCTACCACGGATGTGGGCAAGTTCGTGAAGGCCGCGGCCGGTGCGTGGATCCGCCCGATGCGTGCGTACATGATTTATGCCCCGGAAACATCTCCGGAAAATGTTCCGGGAAACGGCCGCCCTGCAATGTCGAGCATTGCTCCGGCAGACTTGCCCGAAGAGTTGGATGTCGTAATCAAGGGTGACGATGAAGAACATACGACAGTGATTGGCCGCATCAATACCCGTACGGGCGAGTTCAAGAATGTTCGCGAGGGTCGCCTGTTTGACCTCAAGGGCCGTGGCGTGAATGGCAAGCCCAAGGCAAAGGGTGTGTATTTGAAGAGGGTTAAGTAATGACTGAAAAAAATGAACAGAAAAAAGAATACCGTGCACCGGAAATGAAAGTTGTTGCTTTGGAGCCCTGCAACTGCCTGCATCAGGCCTCGCTCCAGGACTCATACGAGGTTATAATTAAGTAGTAACGAGGAGAACATGAAAAACGAACAGAAGAAGAACTATATGCAGCCGGAAATGACTGTGCTGGATTTTTCTTGCCAGGCGACAGCTCTTTTGTGCTTTAGTGGCGATGGTATCCTTTGTTCAGAAGAGGAAACTAAAACAGCGCCTGAGGGGGAATCCGTTGAATTCAACTAAAATTCAAAAGAAAAAGTACCAACCGCCTAAAATGCGACAGATTCAGCTAAAACGCCAAATGAACCTGATGTGTACAAGTAACTGCGGTGAACCTGTAGAACTTAACTAACTTAAACAATAATACCTCGAAAAGTTCTATTTCGGGGTATTTTTATATATATTTACAATATGTTTAAGCGAATCGTCTTTTCGTCTTTTTTGACGTTGGCAAGTGTTTTTTCTTTTGCTGACGTTGCTGGTGGTGAGGAACCTGCTCCGCAGGTTGAATCGTCGTCTTCGGTCGTGGCATCCTCTTCTGCGGTTGCGTTGTCCTCTTCGTCGGAAGAGGCAAGTGCTCCCGAATTTCGTGAGGTTCCCGTTCGTTATTGGATTAATGGGGATTCTGTAGAACTGGAAGCGATTTTTGTTAAAATCGAAAATGACACGGTTTACTTGAAAAAGCCTACCGAGGCCGAACTCAAGCACATTGCACATCTTACTGATCAGCAGGCGATTGCCTTGCAAGAAAGCAACGGCCAGGAAGTTGAGCAGGCTGAAGACGAAAACGAAGAAGTCGATTTGAATGCCAAACCCGCTGAAATCATTATGACGGATGCCATCAAGGATTCAATGGCAGCCCAGTCTGATACGACTAGGGCAGAGGCTGCTCCGGTAGACGATGGTGCTGACGATGACTTGGAAACGGCTCTCCAGAAAGAAGACAAACGCGTGAAAATGGAAGAAATCGCGAAGATGGAACAGGAAATCCGTGAACGCGAAATCCAGGATAGCATTGCCGCGGCCAAAAAGAATCCTTATATCAAGATTTACAGATTCTCGCTCAAGCGTCTCTATAACCTGGAAGATCAGGTGATGATCGATTTGTCTCTTTCGAACTATGTGGTTCCTTTGAAGAGAGTTGTGGAAGAAACGATTGAACTTTATCCGCCGGGAAATGCAAACCTGTTGGTAGTCTCGGAACCGGCTGCATGCTCGCTCTTTGTGAACGGAATCCCCTTGAAGCAGGTTGCTCCTGATACTATCAGGAATATCAAGCCGGGCAAGTACACCATTTCTGTGATGAAGGTCCTGAAGGATGTAGAATGGTGGGGCTCTGCCGTTGTGCGAATCAATGCCGATAGCGTGAATAAGGTGACGATTCCGGTGCTGCGTCCTTCGACGCGCTTGACGTTGAACTCGAACCCTGAAGCCGCTGAAGTCTATGTGGGCGAGGCTCCCTCGTTGAACAAGATGCCGCACTACATGACTGATATGATTGTAGATAACGTAAAGCCGCAGGTTAAGACGACTGTGTACTTTAGAAAGGTGGGTTACCGCGATACGTCCGTGACCACAGAAATCAAACCCTACATGCCGAACCTTGTGTATGTGGACATGACGCCTGTGCTGGACGATCTTGAATTTATCGAAGGCCAGAATGCCTTTAACAAGGAACGTGGCCTGAGGCGTATTGGCCGTGGACTCCTGTGGGGTTCCATTGTTCCGATTCTTGCCGGCGGTGTCATGTGGTACCTTGCTGAACGTGATTGGAGCAAGGCTGCCGACAAGAAACACGCTTACGAACGTTTGTCTGCATTCGATAGCGATGATACCCGACAGATGGTCAAGGATAACCACGAGCTGAATGACAGTGGCGATACCAAGTGTGGTGTTGCTATTGGACTTGGCGCCTTGGGTCTTGGCCTTTTGACGGCAGGTATCATTCTTGCGTTCTAGCATTAAAGGCTTGCTATGTCCTGGAAGTCCTTGCTGGTGAGTGTGCTTTGCGGGGCTTCGCTTGTATGCGCACATCCCCATGTGTTTATTGATGCCAAAGTCAAGGCCGTATTCGATAATGCGGGATTTTCGGCAATCAAGAATCATTGGGTTTACGATGAACTTTATAGTTCGGCGTTGATGTCGTCGGGTGATGCCGATGGTGACGGTAAAATTTCAGATTCCGAGAACAAGGTGTTCCTTGAAACGATTTTAGGCCCGCTTAAGGAATCCAATTACTTCAATTACGTACAGTCGGGTACCGCCTTTTTGAAGGTTCAGGGAATTTCGAATTTCAAGGCGACCTTCAAGAACAATCGTCTGGTCTTGGATTTCGAAACGAAATTCTCGGTTCCGGTGGGCTCGGACTATACGATGCTTGTCATTGCGATTGCCGACATTTCTAACTATTTCCAGGTGACTGCCGATATGGAAAATGCTGACGTCGAGGGGCCTGATTCGTTTGACATTGAATTCTTTAACGACGGTTTACAGGGACTCACGCTGTTTAGGGCGTTTCGATCGGATATTGAAGGCCTGTACTTGAGGTTCAAAAAGAAATAGCTTGAGGCGCTCTCCTGTTTTTTTTATTTTTGAAGAACAAGGAGATGATATGATGAAAAAATTTATTGCAGCATGTCTGTTTGTCGTGGCGTTTGCATCGGCTCAAGTGGTTGATGATCCCTATGCTTATACTTCGGGCGCCCAGGAAAAGGAAACGCCGGTAATGGATATCAACCATACCGAGAATGATGAGCCGATGTTTGCGGTGTCTATTCACCCTATATCCATGTTGATTTTGTCGTTGTTCGATATTCCGTCGATTTATTTGACGATTGAAGGCAACTTGGGTAGCCATATGTCCTTGATTACGCGCCCCAGTTATATCTGGGCGGAATTCTCGGATCGTGACGAAGATCTGGATATTTACTTGTTCGGCATTTCGGAGGGCTTGCGTTTTTACTTTGACGAAGGACACCGCGGCCTGTATTTGGCGGGACATTTCAATTATGCTCGTGTAGGCTTGGAATACTCGTACGATTACGACCATAGCGAGGACTATGAGGCTCATGCGAATGGTTTTGGCTTTGGTCTTTACGTCGGCCATAAGATCCGTGTGGGACACTTTACGTCGTCTTGGGATATCGGATATTGCTATATGAAATACTCTGCCTCGGGTAAGGAAAAGGACGATGTGGAAGATGTCTCTACCGTGGGTTCGGGTTACGACATAAATTACACGATAGGTTTCGCGTTCTAGGCGAAATTTGCTATTTTAATAGAAAAAACGGAGTTTTTATGCCAGCAATTCATTTGACTGCAGAAAATTTTGACTCGGTGATTTCTTCGGGCCAGCTGGTCTTTGTGGACTTCTGGGCTACTTGGTGCCGTCCGTGCATGATGATGGGCCCGATTGTCGATGAACTTGCCGACGAATACGATGGCCGTGCGGTTATCGCAAAAATCAATGTGGACGATGCCGGTGTGAGCGATATTTGCGCACGCTTTGGCATTACCAACATTCCCAACATGAAGCTCTTCAAGAACGGAGTGGAAGTGGGCAATGTGGTGGGAGCCGTTCCTAAGGCTACCGTTAAAGGCGTTATCGACCGCAACCTGTAGGCCCCATGCTGACCAAACGTTTGATTGTATGCCTTGATGTCCGTAACCGCAAGGTAACGAAGGGCGTCAAGTTTAAAGGTAATATCGATATCGGTGACCCTGTAGAAATGGGGGCGCAGTATAGCGCCGACGGTGTCGATGAATTAGTCTTTTATGATATTACCGCAAGTGCCGAAAACCGTCCTTGCGATATGGAAATGATTCGCCAGATTGCTCACCGCGTGTTTATTCCGTTTGCGGTGGGTGGCGGTATCCGTAACTTGGATGATATGCACGAAGCGCTCTTGGCCGGTGCCGAGAAGGTTAGCGTGAATAGCCTTGCCGTACTCCACCCCGAAATCATTGCTGACGGGGCGAAGGCTTTCGGCCGCCAGTGCGTGGTACTTGGCATGGATGCCAAGTTCGTGGGTGTTTCGGATAAGTTTAAAAGTGGCTACGAAGTCTATATTCGTGGCGGTCGCCAGGCGATGGGCATCGATGCCGTTGAGTGGGCCAAGAAGGCCGAGGACTTGGGTGTCGGCGAAATTTGCCTGAATGCAATCGATACCGATGGCGTTCGTAATGGCTACGAGCTGAATATTACGGATCAGGTGGCACGTGCTGTGCAGGTACCGGTGATTGCCAGCGGCGGTGCCGGAACTCCGGCCCACATTGTGGACTTGTTCCACAAGACTTCTGCCGATGCAGCTCTGGTGGCTTCTATGGTTCATTTTGGCGATTACACGGTGCCTGGAATCAAAAAAGAAATGCTTGCGGCAGGAATCCCCGTGCGCAAGAAAATGAACGGCGAGGTGTAGTTTGAATCCTTCTGTTGCAGTGAAAATTTTTGAAGCGGGCAAGAGTGCCGGTGCGGATTTTGTCGAGATTTTTGAAGAAGAAACTCGCAGTTCGATGCTTGGACTGAAGTCAAGCCAAATTGAATCTGCAACAGCTGGAACCGAATACGGCATTGGAATCCGTTTGATTTACGGGACCGAGGTGCTTTACGGCTTTACTAGCGATGACTCCGAGGAGGCTTTGGTAAAGCTGGTTCAGACGCTTGCGTTTGGCCGCATTGCCGGTCAGTCCGCCAAGTCTGTTGAATTTGCACCTCAGAAGCGCGTTGCCGATTACAATGTAGATGCTTTCAAGGATCCCCGAGTGCTGGGGCAGGCTGTTAAGCAGGACTTCTTGTTCCGCGCTGACCAGGCTGCCCGCAAGATTTCGGATAAAGTAGTGCAAGTGGGCGCTTCGGTGACGGATGCTTGCTCGACCATTACGCTCATGAACAGCGAAGGGTTGAATCTTGCGATGAATCGCGCTCGCTTGCGCGTGAACGTCACCGTGACGGTCTCTGATGGAACCGAGAGATTGACCACTCACGAGGCTCCCGGTGCACTCGGCGGCTATGAACTTTTAGCAAACTATTCGCCAGAAGCTTTGGCGACCGAAGCGACAGAACGCTTGTTGCGCATGCTTTCGGCGGGCTACATTAAGGGTGGCCAGATGCCGGTGGTGATGGGCAACGGTTTTGGTGGCGTGATATTCCATGAAGCTTGCGGACATCCGCTCGAAACGGAATCGGTCCGTCGCGGCGCAAGCCCGTTCTGCGGTAAAATTGGCGAAGCGATTGGCCAGCCCTGCTTGACTGCTATTGACGACGGTACCATGGATGGCGTGTGGGGAAGCCTCAAGTATGATGACGAAGGTTCACCTACCCAGCGCACGACCTTGATTGAAAACGGTATTTTGAAGACTTACATGAGCGACCGCGTGGGCGCCCAGGAAGTCGGAATTGCTCGCACGGGTTCAGCCCGCCGCGAAAGTTACAAGTATGCGCCGGTAAGCCGCATGCGCAATACCTTTATCGCCCCCGGTAAAGATACACTCGATTCCATGATTGCAAGTGTCGATAACGGCCTCTATGCGGCCCGCATGGCTGGCGGTTCGGTGAACCCGGCTACGGGTGAATTCAACTTTGCTGTCGATGAAGGCTACGTTATCCGTAACGGCAAGATTTGCGAACCGGTTCGCGGTGCGACCTTGATCGGAAAAGGCCATGAAATTATGCCCCGCATTAGCATGGTGGGGTCTGACTGGGAATTGGCCGCAGGTGTCTGCGGTGCAAGTTCCGGACATGTGCCTGTGACTGTGGGCCAGCCTTCTATTAAGGTGGACCAGATTCTGGTCGGTGGCCGCTAGATTTTTCCCCAGCGTCTTTTGGGATTGGGACAATGGTCCTCGTGACCATCTGGCCAGACCCATACTTCGTCCGTAAAGGGACATTTTTCGCAGGAATCGCTCATGGGGCAGTCTCCTGTCGGGTCTTCTAGGAATAACGAACCTTCGAATTTAACTTTATCGGAGCGTAGCGAACCATCTAGAAGTTCGTGACGGAGCGATTCTAGTTCTTGCTTGCTGAGTTGAAAACGTCTTTCAAGTAAATCAGAAGTGTTGGGGATGAAAACGGCCGGATTCCATTTGATTCGGTGGACGCCCACCTTTTCGGCCCAACTTAGAATCTCTTTGACATCCCGTATGTTTTCACGGTGCAAGGTGACTTGCAGGGAAATGGTGGCGCTGGAATCTAGCCTGCGTTTGCGGCATTCGATAAGTTGCACTACATTGGCGCGCCACAAGTTGCGGAGAAAACCGCCCATTTCGTAGGCTAAAGTGCTTACCTTGATGTCGCTGCATGCTTGAACCAATTCGAACATGACCGACGGGGTACCCCATTTGCCAGGGAAGGTCCCGTTGGTGGTAAGGTTCATCTTGATTCCGCTCATTTCGCAAAGGTGCAGGAGATCTTCGAATTTTGAATAAAGTAATGGTTCCCCCATGGTGGAGGGAATGACTTCTTTCAATAACGGTTTGCCGGAATCATCGCGCTCGGCGGCATATTTTTCGATAGCGGCCTTGGCGGTTTCAAAGGGCATCTCTCCTGCGTACGAAACAACGCCTTTTTGCCTCAAAAAGCATAGGGCGCAACGCAGATTGCACTTGTCAGGATTTGTGAGTAGGGTGATACGACGCACTATCTAGGCCCTATTCTCCCTGATGTATTTGATGGCTGCAAGTCCGGCCTTGGCTCCTTCGCCTACCGCAACGGAGACTTGGAGCGTTCCTCCTGTACAGTCTCCCGCAGCAAAGAGTCCGGGAAGTGTTGTCTGGAAATCCTTGTCGAGAACCAATGTGGGACCGTCAAAGCCTGCGCCGGCTTTTTTGGCGAGATCAGTTGCGCTTGCACTTCCGAGTGCTACGAATAGCCCGTCGAAGTTTTCTTCGGTGCCGTCTTCGTAGTGGACTCCCTTGAACTGGCCTTCGCCAACAAGGGACTGCAGGTGTCGATTTTCGATGCGGACGCTGGGCGGGAACGATGTGGCCAAGGCGGCTCCGTTTGTAAGGAGCGTGATGCTCTTGACGACTTGCAAAAGTTCCTGAACTTCGTGGAGGGCGTACTCGCCGCTTCCTAGGACAGCCACATTTTTCTGACGGTAGAAGAAGGCGTCGCATACGGCGCAGTAGCTTACGCCGTGGCCTTCGAGTTCTGCCATTCCGGCAACAGGATGCTTGTTGCGGGCGGCACCAGTTGCCATGATGCAAACCTTTCCGTGGTATTCGCCAATGAGGCCTTTTGCTGAAAATCCTTGGCCGTCAAACATGAGGTCGGTGATTTCGTCGTCGACAATGGTGGCGCCAAGAGCTATAGCCTGCTTGTGTCCCACTTCCAAAAGTTGCTCGCCGGTAAGGGGCTTTTCAAGGCCGTAGTAGTTCTGGATCATGTGGGCTTTTGCCAAGGCTCCGCCGTCTTTACCAACCAGTTGAACGGAGAGACCGGCTCTCAATCCGTAGAGTGCGGCTGAAATTCCTGCAGGGCCGTAGCCCAAAATCAGCATATCTGTCATAAAAGCCTCCATATCGACTTATTCTTTACAACGATAAAATACAAATTATTTATCTTATGGAATAGATCGCTTTTGAAAAAAAAGTTTAAAGGATTATGATGGAACGATTGACTCCGCGCGATATGTTTGTTGAAGCTGGTTATGGTCCCAGTTTTGCAGCTCAGCTTATACAAAATGCCTATAGCAAGTTATTTGAAGGTGACCCGATCAATGAACGAGTCTGCTTCGACGCTTCTGATGACATGAGCTATATCATCGATATCGGTCACGATGACATTCGTTCCGAAGGCATGAGCTACGGAATGTATATCACGGCTTTGACTGGACATGAACGCCAGTTTGACAAGCTGTGGAATTTTTCGAAGCGTTATCTGCGTAACGATGACGGCCCTCATGTCGGTTATTTTGCCTGGCAAGTTTCGACGACGGACTTTAGCAAGATGGATCCGGGGGCAGCTCCCGATGGCGAAGAATATTTTGCCATGGCCCTTTTGATTGCTGCCGAAAAATTCAATCGTCCTGATCTTAAGGATGAAGCCATCGGCCTTATTAACTGGATGCGCAACAAGCCGAATAACGGAATTGTGGGCCCGATGATTGACCCTGAACGGAACCTGGTGAAGTTCTCTCCTGTATTGGGCAACGACTTTACGGATCCGAGCTACAATACCATTGCTTTCTACCGCGCCTTTGCCGAAGCGACTGGAGACGAAAGGTGGTATACGACTGTAGAAAAGAGTCTTGAATATTTGCAGAAGGCTGCGCACCCTGTAACCGGCCTTTGCAGTGAATACTCCGAATATGACGGCACTCCGCGTGCGACCCCGTGGTACCCTGAAAGTGATTGCTTTAGTGGTGACGCCTGGCGCGTGGCCATGAACCTGAGCTTGGATTACGCCTTGTTCAAGGGCCATGAGTGCGAAAAGCAGATTTGCGAAAAAATGCTCAATTTCTTCAACGGCAAGCGGCCTTACCTTGCTGACTATTCTATTGATGGCGGCGATTTTCCCCGTCCGGGTCGCAATGCGACTCCTGGCGTAATCGCCATGAATGCGGCTGCCACTCAAGTGCTTCCGGCTGAAGATCCGCGTATCAAGCCTTTTGTGAAGGATTTGGCTGCTTTGTCCGTGCCTTACCGCTTTTGGCGCTATTACGACGGAATGCTTTATCTGATTGGGCTTCTTGCTACAGCGGGAAAGATTAGAATCTAGAATTCTTTTAAAAGGAGTAGAATAACATGAAGAGATTAAATACGCTGATGATGTCGGGGGCTGTCGCCGCAGCCTTGATCTTTGCGGGTTGCGAAGATGTTCGTACCGAAGAATATCCTAGCGGAAAAATCCGTATTCAGTCGACTTACGTGAAAGACAAGAAAGAAGGCCCCGAAAAAGAATATTACGAAAACGGCAACGTGAAGCGCGAAGCGAATTATGTGAATGATCGCCGCGAAGGGGTTGTCAAGGAATATTACGAAGACGGCACGCCCGAAGCGGAATACAACTATGCCGACGGTTATATCGAAGGCCTGGTCACTCGTTACCATAAGAATGGCAAGGTGGCATCTAAGGCGGAATACAAGCAGAACAAGCAGATTGCTTTCGGTGAATATTTCGATGAAAACGGGGAGCCTGCGACTAGTGGTTCTTACAAGGATCCTCGCGATGGTTACTCTTACGAATGGATTCGCATTGGTTCGCAGCTGTGGACCGCAGAAAACATGAACTATGCGACGGCTTCGGGTTCCCTTTGCGCCCAATGCAATCACTGGGGACGTCTCTACAATTTTGAAAATGCGAAGAAGGCTTGCCTTGACGGATTCCATATGCCTACCAAGGATGAATGGAATGTGCTGTTGACCTATGCGGGTACCAGCAAACCTGTGGGCGTTGTGCTTAAGGCTGGTTACGGCTGGGACCCGATCAAGGGCACGAATAATTATGGTAACGGTAAGGACGAACTTGGATTCGGTGCCAAGGCCGGTGGCGGTCACTTTGCCAAGAGTGACGTTCCCCTCAAGGAACGCAAGTTGGAAGGTGCCGGCCAGAAGGCTTATTTCTGGACAGCCGAAGGCGAAGTGCTCGTATTCTTCCATGACAAGGATGTCGCCAAGTTCGAAAAGTTTAACCCCGAATACGGCGCTAGTTTGCGCTGCTTGAAGGACTAAAACGTTATTCAAGATTGCTATTATTACTGGAGAGTCCAAAGGCTCTCCTTTGTTATAGAATTAGGATTAGGAGAATGTATGAAAAAGCTTGCCACATGCATAGCTCTTTTGTTGGCAGGAGTTGCTTCCGGAAGAACAATTGTTCCTCAAACGCCCGATTGGAATGGAATCTGCTATAGAATTTTCACCGCGGAAGAACTTTACGGCTTTGCTGAAATCGTAAACGGGGGTGAAACGCATGCCTGTGGCGTTCTGATGAACGATATTGTTGTCAATGCGGATTCCATAGACACCGATTACGCCGAATGGATTCCTATCGGAACAAAAGAGAATCCGTTTAAGGGTACGTTCTCTGGTGGCTGGAATGTTATTTACGGATTGTACAGCAAAAATTCCAAAAATGAGGTGATGGGATTTTTGGGATACCACTCAAACGATTCTATCGAGACGAGCATTGTTCATTATTTGGGACTCGAAAATGTTCACTTCGAAGGGTCGGGCTCTATCGGAGCCTTTGTGGGGGTCGTCAATTTAAGTGAGCATGTCGATTATGACCACGTCTATGCGACAGGAACAATCAAAGGTGCTAACGGTAGCGTTGTCGGAGGAATCGCTGGGACGGTTAACGGAAAGGCCAGATTTTTGAGTGTATACAATACCGTTAAAGTGTCCGGAACGAGTGCCAGTTCTTTTATTGGAAGTGGCGATTCCAAACAAGCTGGAAACGAGTATAAAGATGACATTTATTTCAAAAATTGCTACTCCCTTAGCGACTATAGCATGCTGGGTGGAGACGATGTTGACGGAATAACAGCTTTCGATGCTAAACAATTTGAAGACGGTACCGTTACCGTAAAATTAAATGGAAGGGATGTCCCCAAATCGGAATATTCAATCATTTGGGCGCAGGGCAAGGGGGTAGACCATCCTAGATTTGGGACTTCTGAAAAACATTATTCTACATACTCGCCCTACATCTTGCATTTGCCCGATGGAACAACCAAAATAGGTTATTACCAAGCTTTCGGTGAAAAGGTTCAGCTGGATTCTGTCATTGACAACAAGTTCTGCTTTATGGGGTGGTACGACACTCCGGACTTTAGCGGGACTCCGCAAACAACGACGCCGTTGAACTCCTACGGAACCAAAGAATTCTGGGCGATGAGTTTGCCCAAGGACAAAGATGGTTGGTGCCTCATAGGAAATACCGACGACCTTTACCATTTTGCCCAAGGCGTAAATACTGACCACTCCGTAATCTTGGGTAGAGACTCCGTCTTTAACGGAAAACTTTCCGCCGATATCGTCGTCAATAAGAAAGTTCTCGACAAAAACGGAAACTTGAATTCTGGCGAATTCAGGCAGTGGACTGCCATCGGTGAAGAACTGACCTTCAAGGGAAATTTCGACGGGAACGGACATGTCATCAGCGGTCTCTATTCTACGGATAAAGATTTAAGTGCCTTTTTCGGGTGGCTCAATAGAACCGAAGGTGACTCGGTATCCCAGACAATCAAGAACCTTGGCATTGTCGATTCCTATTTCAGTGGAAGGGATGCCTACGGTCTATTCTACTCGGCACGTGGGAGTATTACCGTTGATAACTGTTTCTTTGAAGGAACACTCATCGCAGACGAAGACGGAGATGCTGCCGGTCTATTCCAATATTATAGCGATACCACTGCAAACATTCTCGTCAGTAACAGCCATTTCAAAGGAAAAATCGAAGCTGGGTATGCAGGTGGGTTGGCTGGCAGCGTGCTCGCACGCGAGGCTGTCGTACGCAATTCCTATTTCGAAGGAAGTATCGCGACCAAATATTCCGCAGCAGGGCTTATCCTCGTCGGTGGCAATGTTTCCATAGAGAATTGCTACAATGCTGCGCAACTCAACGGGAAAAAAAGCGGAGCTTTGCTCTATAACACCCTGAAAAAAGCTGCTATAGTTAACAGCTATGCTGTCTTCCCTCATTTTGAGAGCGATTCATACCAGAATACAAACCTCTCTGAAATATCTCTTGTGGCAGATGCCATGGAAGAAGTGAAAATAATAAACAGTTACATACTGATTGACATAGACCACGACAAGGGAATCCCTTACCATGGTCTTGTCGCTTATCCGAAGGATAAATTCGAGGATGGAACGGTTGCGGCGCTCTTGCACGAATACTGCGTCAATGGTGTAGACGGTTCTATTTGGGGGCAAGAAAAAGGTGCGGAACTTCCCAATTTCAGCGGCACGGTCGTCTCCAGCAAAGTCTCCTACGCAACACTTACGCTAAAGACATACGACGGGGATCCTAACGCAAAAAAATATCCGACCAAATATGTTATCGGACACAGGCTCATTCTCCCGACAGCAGTTGATGTCGAACGCGACGACTACTACTTTGCTGGATGGTACAAAAAAAGCGACTTCTCGGGAGACGTTGTCACGGAACTCGATTCTACCGAAAAGAAGAATGTCACTTTGTACGCAAGATTTGTTCCGAGAGTATCAGTAACGTTAGTTGACGAACTAACAGGAAAAGAAACTCTTGTCGCGGGCAAGGGTGTCGAACGGAAGCTTCCGTCTCGAAGCCGTCGTAATGGATTCGTTTTTGGAGGCTGGTACAAAAAGAAGGATTACTCGGGTTCCACTCTCGGAAGCATCACTACCAGTAAGGATATCACTCTTTATGCCAGATGGATTGAAGTCAAATCTCCCAAAATCAAGGACGGCTGCTACCAGATTTCGGATGCGGGAGAACTATATGGACTTGCCGAAATTGACGATAAAGAGATGTGTGCCGAACTGACAAACGATATCGTCTTGAATCGCGATGTTCTGGACAAGAATGGAAACCTGAACGAAGCATCCAAGGACTGTTTTGCAGAATGGGAACCTATCATTGCCATCAGTTATAAGTCTTTCGACGGAAATGGCCACACCATTAACGGCCTCTTCTACGACCAAGAAAACGGCCGAGAGGTGGGGTTGTTTGGCTGGTTCAAGCTCAAAACTGATAAAGGATTTACCATTAGCAACTTGGGAATCAAAGATTCTTATATCAAGGGGAAAACGGTTGTTGGTGGTATTGTAGGACGCTCCTATTCCAAGACGAAGATTATCAACAGTTTCTATGAAGGGGTCGTCGTTTCTAGGCAGAATACGGCTGGTGGACTCGTAGGAATTGCAGACGATACCATCAGTATCGTCAACAGTTATCACCTGGGGCCGGTCTACGAAGCGACGGATAATACGGCCCTTGGAGCCTTTATCGGAATGCTTTATTTTCAAAGTAAAGCCAGCCCAGAAATGGTCTCCATTACCAATAGCTACCATGCTGGCGAATTGAAGGCTGAGGGCGTTAAGAGCTTCTTAAAAGCTACCGGGCTTGTCGGATATGCACTTACTTCCAATGTGAAACTGCAAGATCTTGTTGTTACACGCAACGTGTTTGTCGAGGGAGACGTTCCGACAATAGGAGCATATTATACTGACGGATTGTCCAACGTTGCCTCTAAAAAGTTTGCAAGCGGTTATGTTGCAACGAAATTGCATAGCTATAAGTCCAAAGGTGTGGACGGTTCCATCTGGGGACAAACCAGTGGCCGACTCTACCCGGACTTTAGCGGTGTCGTAGATAAATCACTCAAGGATACAACCGATAGCGATAGAATCCGATTCACTTATGACGTCCGTTCTGCTAACTCGATATTCAATGTAAATGTTGTCGGGAAGCGGTTGCAAGTTAATAGTTCCGTCACTGGAACCTCTTATGCCATATTCGATATGCAGGGGAGTGTCATTCTTCAAGGAAATGTGGATAATTCAAGCTTTGAACTTTCCGTTCCTTGCTCTGGAAACTACATCGTCCGCATCGGGAAAGCGACGCGGTTAGTGAATGTGAAATGAGAATGAAAAAAATCCAGACTTACAAGTCTGGATTTTTTAATGATTTGAAATGAGTCGCGATTAAGCGATGTTAAGCGATTGTTCACGGATGCATTCGACTTCGTTCTTGAGCTCGATGGCAAGGGCGGCGATGTCGGCACTCTGGCACTTGGTGCCGAGGGTGTTGGCTTCGCGGCCCATTTCTTGCAGAATGAAGCCGAGGTTCTTGCCTTGGGCGCCGCCTTCCTTGAGGGCGTTCAGGAAAAGCTTGTTGTGGCTACGGAAACGCGTGATTTCTTCGTGAATGTCGAGCTTGTCGGCCATGATGCAGGCTTCCTGCAGCAGGCGGACGTCGTCGATTTCGCTATCCTTCAGGAGCACGTTGATGCGTTCCTTGAACTTGTCTTTCCACACTTCGATACGCTGCGGGTCAAGCACTTCAATCTTGTCGAGGACGGCGTTCAAGTGATTCACGCGGCCTTCGAGATCGCGGGCGAGGTTTGCTCCTTCCTTGGCGCGCATTTCGTTCACCTGGTCGAGAGCCTTGTCGAGTTCGGCGGCGAGGTGCTTTTCAAGCGCTTCGGAGTCGGCGTCAGCATCGGTGAATTGCAGAACTTCGGGGAGGGCAAGCACGTGTTCCAGCTTGACCTCGCCTGCAATGCCGAACTTTTCCTGCATCTTGCGGGTGATATCGACGAACTTCGCGATGGCAGCTTCGTTATAGGATACCGGAATGTTTCCGCCGGTGCCTGCGCCGAGCGTCACGCTAAAGATGACGGAGCCGCGGACCAGTTTGTCCTTGATTTGGTTCTTGAAACTATTTTCGAGGTAGGCCAGGTTCTTGGGCAACTTGCAAGAAATGTCCAAAAAGCGGTTGTTCACGCTGCGGACTTCAATCACGCAGCTTGCGCCCTGGTACATGGACTCGCTCTTCCCAAACCCCGTCATCGATAAAATAGCCATATTCAATCCTTTTGCATTCATTAATAGATTGCTTCGTCACTGCGTTCCTCGCAATGACGTTGCAACTATTTCTTACTTATCATAGCAATTACATGTTCTGCGCCGAAGTTTGCAAAACCGATCGCCGTCAGGAACTTGCTGAGCTTGTGTTCGTTCTGGTAGCTGATAGTTTCGATTTTCAAGCCTTCCTTGTCGCAAAGGGTATGGAAATCCTTCACCGTCAAGAGGCGGATATTCGGCGTGTCATACCATTCGTACGGTAATTCCTTGGATTTCGGCATACGTCCGTGCAGCATCAGGCTTCCGCGGGTTGTCCAGTGACCGAAATTCGGGAAGGTCACAATGGCGCGCTTAGCCACACGCAAAAGTTCGTTCAAGAGAGCGACCGGGTCGCGGATTTCTTGAATGGTGCGGTTGATGATGGCGTAGTCGAAGCTGCCGTCCTTGAAGTCTCGGACGCCACTTTCGTCAAGGTCTCGCTGGATCACGGGTACATCGTTTTCGAGGCAATCCATGATGCTCTTGAAGTTGCGTTCGATGCCGAGAACTTCGACATGCTTTTTCTTGTTCAAGAAATCGAGCAGTTCGCCGTTACCGCAACCGAGGTCAAGCACCTTGGTGTTTTCCTTGACAAGGCTTCCGATGTAGTCGAAGTCTTCGGTGTCGTGGAATACCGGCATGACCTGCGTGTCGGCCGAGGCCGGAATAATCTTACTATCGAGGAAACGGCCCACGGCCTTTCCGAGGTCGCCGACTTCGATGAGGAATCCGTCGTGACCGAATTGCGTGTCGAGTTCGAGGCTTGTAACCACCTTGCCTGTATTCAAGAGGGCGCTTGTGATGCGGCGCGATTCGTGCGGCGGGAAAAGCCAGTCGGTACTCAGGTTCACGTTCAGGAATTCAGCCTTCACGCCTTTGAATGCGTTTTCAAGAGAGCCGTATTCCGTTTCGAGATCGAAACAGTCAGTAGCGTGTGCAATGTGCAGGTAGCTGTTGGCGTCGAAGCGGTCTACGAATTTGGCACCCTGGTAGCGCAGGTAGCTTTCGAGCGGAAGGTTCAGGTCGAAAGGTGTGCTGTAGGTGACTGCGTGGTTGCGGCTTTCCTGGTCTTGAGCGCGCTTGAACTTCTGTTCCATGCCCACAGCGCTGAGGTAGGTAATATGGGCGAGTTTGCGGGCGTTCGAAAGGCCGACATCGGGGTGGGCGGATTCGTAGTAGTCGCCACCGTTGAAGTTCGGGTCTTGCGTAATCACGTCGCGGGCGACGATTTCAAAACCGAGGGCCTGGCTGCTGAAACGCGGAGAGCTTGCAATCACGATGCAACGGCGTACAAGGTCCGGGTAGTAGATGGCCCATTTCATGGCCTGGAAACCACCCATGGAACCGCCGATCACGCAGCAGAGCTGATCGATGCCGAGTCCCTTGGCGAGTTCTCGCTGGGCGTTCACCATGTCGCCGATGGTAATCATCGGGAAAGTGCTGCCGTAGGGCTTGCCGGTGCGCGGATTGATGGAGGCGGGGCCAGTCGTGCCTTTGCAACCGCCTAAAATGTTGCTGCACACGACAAAGAATTTGTCTGTATCGACCGGTTTTCCGGGGCCAATCAGGGCGTCCCACCAGCCGGGCTTCTTGTCGTTTTCGGTATAATATCCGGCTACGTGGGCATCTGCCGTTAACGGGGAACACACCCAGACCACGTTGCTCTTGTCTGCGTTCAGTGTTCCGTACGTTTCGTAACGGATAGTCAGCGCCGGGAGTGTCTTACCACACTCCAGCATGAAGCCCTGTTCGCCATAATCTTTTTCGAAAGTCTGGGGAACTACGGGGCCGACGCTGTTTTTATGCAAAAATTCACTCATATGCATAAATTTAGAAAATGGTTGCTCAAATTAGGGTTAAATAATGAACAATGAATAATTAAAAAAGCAGAAAAATGCGGAATATAGTTTAAATGGTGATAGTTAGTTATAGCTTTTGTTTATAGTAGGGCTCAAACTTTCAAAAAGGTTATAAAATTACTTTTTCGTTACAAAAAAGACGGATAAGGCTCCAAAAGGGTTCTAAAAAAGGGGCTTCTTTGCTACATTTGGCGCGGAAATTGTAAACAAAAGGAAATGTTATGGTCGTTGAACCGATGATCCGTAGCAATATGTGTGTGAATGCCCACCCCCAAGGCTGCGCTATGGATGTGAAGCGCCAGATTGAATACGTACAAAAGAAGCGCGCTGAACGCGGAACGCCGAAAGATGCTCCGAAGACGGTTCTTGTGCTTGGTTGCTCGACCGGTTATGGACTTGCTAGCCGTATTTCGGCTGCTTTTGAATTCGGTGCTGCCACCATTGGCGTGTCCTTCGAAAAAGAAGGTGTCGATGAACCTCGCCAAAAGAGTGGAACTCCGGGTTGGTACAACAACATGGCTTTTGACAAGTTCGCTCATGAAGCGGACCTTGAAGCGGTGACTTTTAACGGCGATGCATTCTCTCACGAAATGCGCAAGGATGTGATTGACACGCTCAACAAAATGGGCCGTAAGGTGGATTTGCTGGTCTATAGCGTGGCATCCAGCGTACGTGTGGATCCGGACAACGGAACGCTTTATCGCAGCGTATTGAAGCCGATTGGCGAAACTTTCACCGGTGCGACCATCGACTGCATGACAGGTGCTATCAGCACCATCAGCGCAGAACCCGCAACGGATGAAGAAACCGCCAACTCTGTCAAGGTGATGGGTGGTGAAGACTGGGCGCTTTGGGTGCGTCAGCTGAAGGATGCCGGCGTGCTTGCCGAAGGTGTCAAGACGGTGGCCTATTCTTACATCGGCCCGAAGCTTTCTCATGCGATTTACCGTGACGGTACAATCGGTGGCGCCAAGAAGCATCTGGAAGCAACGGCAAAGGAACTCAATGCGGAACTCCAGAAGGATTTGAAGGGCGAAGCTTACGTGTCCGTGAACAAGGGTCTGGTGACGCGCTCGAGTGCCGTGATTCCTATTATCCCGCTGTACCTTTCGGTGCTCTTCAAGGTGATGAAGGAACAGGGAACTCACGAAGGTTGCATCGAGCAGATGGAACGCCTGATGAACGAACGCCTTTATACTGGCAGCGCCGTTCCTACTGATGAAAACAACCTGATTCGCATTGACGATTGGGAATTGGACCCGAAGGTGCAAGAAGAAGTGAACAAGCGTATGGCTATGATCACCCAGGAAAACTTGGCTCAGGTGGGTGACCTCGAAGGCTATCGTCACGATTTCTTGGCCACGAACGGCTTTGATATCGAAGGTGTGGATTACGCCGCCGATGTGAAGAGCATGATGACGATTTAAATAGAGTTTTATGTTGTGAAAGCTAAAAAAGGCGCGGGTAAAACCGCGTCTTTTTTATGGTCTTTTATAAGGCGAAAACGCGCTTGATGTCGTCTGTGCGATTAGTCTGCGTGAGTACTAGCTTCAGGAGGACTGCGGCTTTTTGCGGGGCGAGGCGACCGGCGCAAATGCGACCGGGCGCAAGTGACTCGTTCAGAGTCACAAGTCCGTGGTGAGTGCGGCTTGCGACGACTACTGGAATGTCGATGTTTTCAAGGACTTTCGCCCACGCAAGGCTGAATTCGCCGGAGCCTGCGCCTGCAATTACGAGGCCGTCGGAAACGCAGGCGGCGTATTCCAAAATTTTCGGATTTGCGTCTACGGTAAAGTAGACTACGTTCACGCGGGGGAGGCTTTCGAGCTTGGAAACATCGAAGAAGTTCTGTTCCTTGAGGGCATTCCAGTTGGAGCCTTCGCCGGGAGCGCTGACGCCCATGGCGTTGATGGCCGAGGCGCTACACTTCTGAACGCTCCGGGCGTCGAAAAGTTCGCCCGCAAAATACACCCACACTAAATTCGCCGGAGGATCGTCGTCGACGGCAAAGCCGGCTGCCGCACGTACGGCACCTAGCAAGTTCTCGGGACCGTCTGGGTCTTTGGCGGTAGCGGGCTTCATGGAGCCTGTAAAGATGACGGACTTTTCGCACTTGACCGTAAGGCTTACGAAGTAGGCCGTTTCGTCCATCGTGTCGGTGCCGTGAGTGACAACGATGCCGTCCACGGAATCGTCGGCCTGTAAATCGGCGATGCGATTTGAAAGCTTTATCCACAGCTTGTCCGTCATGTCGTCGGAATTCACGTTGCAAATCTGTTCGGCGGTAATTTCGGCGTACTCCGAAAGCTCCGGCACGGATTTAACGAGGCCTTCGGCAGAAATTTGTCCAGACACGTAGCCCGTATCTTTGCCGGGTTCGCCGACGCCAGCAATAGTGCCGCCCGTAGCAAGAATCACGATGTGTTTTTTCTTCGCCATAGAAAACCTCCGTTATCTCACTTCGTCGAGCAACTGCTGCGCCGTGACGCCGTAGTATTTTCCCAGGGCGTTGTCGTCGCCGAGGGTGCGCATGTCTTGAATGAATTTTCTGAAGTGTACAAGGTCTGCGTTGCGGGCCAAAAGGCGTTCCACCATGGCCTGCGAATACCAGTAAAGCTTGACTGCGGTGCCGGTGTTGTTTTCGTTTACGAACGGTGTCGAAAGTGCTTCGATACTGGGTGCACCGCCATCTGGCCTCGCCATACCCGTGCGGGAGGCGTCAATCACTTGCGCAATGCCCTCGTTGACCCACAGCGGTATATGGTAGCGGGTCATGGCGCGAATAAACGCGTGCGTCAACTCGTGGAAAAACATCGGACGGTAAATTTCGCGGTATTGCATCACGTTGACCGGAATGCGTAACTTGCCATCGAATACGGCCCCCACCCATTCCGGGCGTGGTCCGATTCCCTGATACTGAGTCGATTCGTAAAGCACCAGGTTCATCTTGTTTTCGGGGTGAAAATCAAACAGGTGGCAGAGGGAATCGTAAGCGACTTCCAACACCGCCAAGGCTTCCATGATGTCTTTGCGGGCGGGGCGACCTTCGAATTCCACGCGGAAATGCATGGAACGTTCAATCTTGAGTTCGTCCATCTCGCGCATTAGCGATTCGCTTTTTTGCTTGAGAAAATCCAGGTCGGCGTGGCTGAACTTTCGCGACTGCACGTAGGCGATGCAATCTTCGTAGCGTTCCTGCTCGTAGAGAATTCCTGCCAAATGGAGCTGCAAGTTCTGGTCGTCGGGCGATTCCTTGAGGAGAGCGCGCACGTTTTTTTCGGCGCAGTTCCATTCTGCCATTTCGAGGCATTCGTTGGTTTCGGCGATCAAGGCTTCGTGCCGGTCAAATGCTTCTTTGGCTGCCGACTGCTGCATATACCAGCGGATACCAATCAGTAAGGCGATAACGCCCAGGACAATGGAGACGATGTTTTTCAAAGCCGTACCGCTGTTTCGTTGGAGGCATCGGTTTTTCCGCTACCGGCCTTTTTGTAGCGCTCGCGAATGAGTTGCAGGTCGTGCTGGTAGGGGTTGCGTTTAAAGTCTTCGAATGCCCATGCCGTGGGGTGGAATTCGCCTTTGGCGTAGGTGAGTAACATGTCGAGCCACACGCCTTTTCCGGCGTAAAGCTTGAAAGGGCCGCGCTTGTAGCTGGGGAGAACCACCTTGTCCAAGTCCATGTAGCCGATATCAATATTCACGCGACGGGCTTCGGGGTTGTCTGCCATGGCCATGGTGAGTTCAAGAGCGTTGCTGCGTTCTTTTTCGACGGCGATAGTTTCGGGCGGAATGGTCTTTTCAAAAGAGATGACGCCGCGGTACAAGCCTTCTCCCATTTCGGGGGTGTAGTAGGGTGTCTTGTCGAAGGCGTAAAGTTTCCCTCTGTGACGGATCTTGCCCCAAGTGCGTTCCAAGGCGTCAATCACTTCAGGGAGCCATTCGGCTCCGGGCTGCAAGATAAAAGCTAAAAGCTGCGCGTTTTCAGAAAATTGAGAAGACTTCATAAGAAAATCAATGGGGGAAAATCATCAGGTTCTTGCGAATGATTTCGAGTTGCTGTTTGCTAAAGGAAAGCACCTTGTCCTTGACGGTTGTGGGGAACATGTAATTGTCTGCGTCTGGGCAGCTGCTTAGGTCAAAAGAGGATGTGCTGGCAGAAACATAAATACGCGGCATGGGGGCGCCGATATCTGTTTTGGTAATTTTCAGGAGCGCTTTGCTGGAACTCTTGTTGCAATAGGGAGTGTCCTTGAGACCGTCCTCTATATTTGAGTAGTCGCCGTAGTCGTAATCGTTTATAATGTTTTCGATATCGGCGGTGGTTGTAGTGGTATGCCGCAGTCCAAAAAAGTGCCCGGTTTCGTGCAGCGTGGTTTCGACAATGTCTTTCATGGAAAGGGCCTCTTCACCGTAAGGCGTTTTGATGTGGGTCGCCAATACGACCGTGCTGCCGGCGCCTTTGCCGAGATTGCCGCTGAATAGGTTGGAATAGCCTAAAACGCCGTCGTTGTTGATGTAGTGAACGAATACGATATCCAGAGCGTTTTCGATGCCGGGCCATCCGCCTAATTCCGAAACGAAATAGTCTTTGGAAGAGTGGCCGGCAAGCCAAGGCTCGTCTGCAGGGAATTTTGAACCTAGAGTGGGGTGCTTTTCGGCCCGGTTGATGTAGAGTGTGTCTATGGTTACGGAGGTGTAATGCTTCCGGAATTCCTTCAATATTGTTGATGCCAGTTCTTCTATGGTAAAATCTTCAATCTCTTGCTCGATATTGCCGACCAGGACCATGTTAATCGAAAAATGGTCTGAGTATGCCCCGTCTCCTGTGAGGCGAACGTTTGAAACTCGTCCCGGGTAATATGTTTCGTCCAGAACGAGCGAAGTTGCCCACAGGGTGTTCGCATTTTCTTCGCAGATAAAGGAATAAACGTATCGCCCTTGTTCTATAACGGGTTCCAGGGAACGAACCTTGCTGGCATAGAGTTCAGTCTGTTCCTTATTCTCGTATAGTCTAAAAAGTTGTAATGTGGGTGCTTCGTAATTAGGGTCGATATCAAACGAAAGTTGATAAGTGGCTTTGGGATGAACGTATAACTTGATGCCATGAGCGAGGTTTGCTGCGGCAGAATCGTTTTTAGCGAGATCGTTGGGGTAAAGACTGTGATATAGTTCTTTGTTGCTGGGATAGAGGATGAATTCTCTTTCGTTTTCCTCTGAGCAACCGACAAGGAACTGAAAACCGACTAAAAGATACAATGCACAAAATATTTTACAAAAAATTTTCATAAAAAATGGCTCCGATGGGCCCAAAAAAGCGTGTATAGAATAGGGACTCTTTGAAGGGCTTCATTAATTATGAAATCTAGCAAAAAAAATAAAAATTTGACTGATTTGCAGAATCTGCTCACCCCACTTATGGGTAAACCGGCATTGCTAAGCGCCTTGGTGATTGTCACCGCTTTTGCAAGTCTTGATGAACCCGCTTATGCATGTGTTCTTCTGCCTATTTTGGGGCTGTTGACCCATGTGATTCGACGGAACTTGCAATGGGTTGTTTTGCTGAGTGTTGTTTTGGCAGTTGTAGCCCATGAATGGCCAAAAGAGAATGCCGTTCGAAATGCCCCTTTGACAGCGGCGTGTGGCTTTGTCGAAAGTACTCAGCAAAAGAAAAGCGGTATGGCGGTTGTGCTTCGAGTGACTCAGCTGATGGAAGGGGAAACGTTTGAATCTCGGATTCGGTTGACTGAAAAACGAAATTTGCCGCAGTACCCAATGCCGGGAGATTCGCTTTGCTACGAGGCGTCGTTCTATCCGGTGATGCCGCCTACGGTGCCAGGGGCGTTCGATACCCAGGGGTGGCTTAAGTCCCAAGGACTTATGGCCTATGGAAAGTTTGTCCATTGGACGGTTTACGGCGAAACTTGGGTGCCGGAACGCAGCTTTTACCAGTTCCGCAAATGGATCGGCTCGCGGTTTAGCGATTACCTGGATCCGTCTGAAACGGGGCTTTTGCTTGGGCTTTTGGCGGGGGATAGGAGCGGGATTCCCGATGCATTGCGGAGTGACTTTCAGCGTTCTGGGCTTGTTCATGTGCTGGCCATTAGCGGTTTTCATGTGGTGCTGTTGGCGGGGATGCTGATGATTTTTTTGAAGGCGACGGGGCTTCCTCACCGGATTGTGCGTATTTTGGCGATTGCGCTGCTGTTCCTGTACATTCCGGTGACGGGAGGTTCGCCGGCCGTAAGGCGGGCGGTGCTTATGTTCGCTGTGCCGCAGGTCGGCGCTATGTTTCAAAGGCCGGCGAATACGTTGAACAGCCTGGGTGTTGCGCTTCTGTTCATTATGATTCCCGAACCTTCTGTTATCTGGAATCCGGGCTTTCAGCTTTCGGTGGCGGCGACCATGGGAATCTTGATGGGTGGCTCATTGAATCCTTTGAAGAAACTACCCGAAGAGCTTCAGAAGAATAAGTGGTGGACTCGCTTGCAATCCCTTGTGGTGGAACCGACTTATGTGACCTTGTGCGCTACGCTTTCGACGTCACCTTTCTTGATTCACCATTTCAAGACGCTTTCGCCTTTTGCATGGCTTGGCAATATCGTTGTGGTGCCTGCGATTTCTATGGGAATGCAGGCAGGGCTCTTTGCGCTACTTTCTCCATTGGATTTGCTACGGGAACATTTTTGCTATGCGGCGCGTTTCTTTTTGCGGCTTGCCTCTCTGTTGACTCGCTTGTTGTCGGATTCCTCGCAAGCTTCCGTTACGGTTGGCCCCTTTGATCCGTGGGTACTTTTGCTGTGCGGTTTCTTGATCGTGATGGTTCCCTTTTTTGCCAAAAACCGCATTGCCAGGCGCTTTTCGTTGTGCTGCTTGTTGCTCTTTGCGGCAATCTTTGCCTATAAGGGGTATGGGACGGTTATAAATCCGACATGGAAATTGACGACGATTGATGTGGGGCAAGGGGATAGCCATTTGATTACCACACCTTCGGGGGCGCATATTTTAGTGGATGCCGGCGACACGAAACGGCAGGATTCTGGAAAAGATATTGTTGTTCCGTACCTGCATCATATTGGAGTTTCTAGCTTGGACGCTTTGATTATCACCCATGCCGACCAAGACCATTTTGGCGGGGCTTATTCGATTATCAAGATGTTTCCGGTCAAGGAACTCTGGATTACCGATTGTGCAAGAATTGATGGTAAAGAAAATTGGCAGCAGGTTATTGCCGAGGCTTACCGGCGGGGAATTTTGGTTCGCGATATTTCTCGCGGAATCCTATATAAAGAACGACTCTTTGAAATCAAGGTGATTCATCCGAATACGAGGCGCTGTGTTGATGCGAATACGCAGAGTATCGCTTTCCGGGCGAAGGGGTTGAGGCATTCTGCCCTGTTGACGGGAGATTTAACGGTGCAGGGAGAAAAGGAAATTATGAAGACGGATGCTTATTTGCAAAGCGATGTGCTGAAACTAGGCCATCACGGCTCAAAGACTTCAAGTGGTAGGGACTTTTTGAAACGAGTGAATCCCAAACTGGCTATTGTTTCAAGTGGGCGGAAAAATCGTTTTAGGCATCCGAGCAAACAGGTAATCCAAAGACTTGATTCTTTGGGTATTCCGTATTTGAATACAGCTGAAAAAGGAACGATTGATATGATCTTTCGTTCCGATACAATGCTTGTGAAAACGATGTTGAAGTAATTAGAGTGCCGTTATCACGTAAAGCGCGATGCTTTTTTGGTCGTTGTTGTCTTCTTGCATGACGCCGATGTCGAACTCGACGCGTACACGTGTTGCGCCAAAAGCGGCTTCCAGCTTGGGAATGATATCGACCATGAAGTCGTCTTTTAGGTGCCCTGCACTTCCACTAGAGGTGATTTCGATGATGCACAAGAAGCTTCGACCGAAGTGGAGGGTGGGGGAGGTTCCCAATTCGAATTTGACGTAGCCATCTTCTCCGGTAACGCCGTCTAAAAAGCCCGCGCGAGCTTCGTAGAAGTTAGAGAAGTTGCTGGCGATGTAAACATCCTTACCGTAGGTCAGAACAACGGCGCTTCCGTTGTTGCGGTTGAGTCCGAAATAACCGTCGAGTTCAATAAAACGGCCCGCGCCCATACGGTATCTTCCGCCGATGTCGATGGAGGCTTCCATGTTGTCTAGCCTGTTGTAGGTATACATGTCCACCTTGGCGCCCAATTCCCATTCCTTGTTGATGGCTCCCATAATGTTGATGGGGAAGAGAACGTTGTCGCCAAAGTCAGAACGCATGCCGACGCCTGCGGCAAACTTGGGCGAGGGGCGCGCTTCGGGGCCAAAAGTATAGCGCATGTTCCAAATGCGGTCCAAAGCGAAGACGTTTTGGACGCAAAGGCTTGCTAAGGCGAAAAGAATGATGCGGGAAAATCTCATACGCGTTAAAAATAGCTAAATTTTAGGCGCAAAAAAAAGAGGATATCATGATTGATCCGCGTCCAGAGCTTTTGAAACTTTCTGATTACGTTCCTGGCAAATCCATGGAAGAAATCCGTGCCAAGTACGGTTTGACCGATGTCGTTAAACTCGCTTCGAACGAAAACCCGCTGGGAGCTTCCCCCAAGGCCATTGAAGCCTACCGTGAAATTGCTGATATTTTACATTTGTACCCGCGCGGTGATGCTCCCAAGCTGATAAACGCCATCGCTGATTTTTATGGCGTGAAAACCAACCAGATCGTTATCGGTAACGGTTCCGATGAAATCATCGATATGGTGGGTAAGGCCTTTATCCGTCAGGGAGACAACTGTATCGGTATCACGCCAACGTTCTCGGTTTATAAGTTTACCACGCTTTCGAACGGCGCCGACTTTATCGGAGTCGGTGTAGGTGACCAGAAAACTCCGCTTTCGGAACTTTTGAAGGCCATTAATGACATGACTCGCGTGGTCTTTATCTGCAGCCCGAATAACCCGACTGGCGTTTACTACAATAAGGAAGAACTGATTGACTTCCTGGATAAGGTGCCGAGTAATGTACTCGTGTTCCTTGATCAGGCTTATTCCGAATTTGCAACGGCGAGCGATTACCCTGTGCTGATTGACATGCTGGACAAGTACAAGAACTTGTTCATCAACCGCACCTTCAGTAAGATTTACGGACTTGCTGGGCTGCGCATTGGTTACGCCTTCGGTAACGTTGACGTTATCCGTGCCTTGTGGAAAATCAAGCCGCCTTTCGATGTGAATCAGGCTGCTCAAGTGGCTGCCATTGCGGCCCTTTCCGACAAGGAACACGTCAAGCGTACGCTCGACCTCAACGCCGCCGGCATTGCCTACCTCACACCGGAATTTGAATCGCTGGGCTTCAAGGTTTTGCCGACTCAGGGCAACTTTATTTGCGTGCACATTGGTCCCAAGGCAAAAGACCTGGTGCTGTTCCTCGAACAGAACGGCATGATTGTTCGTGGCCTCACTAGCTTTGGGCTGCCCGAACACATCCGCGTGACCCTCGGCAAGCGCGAAGAAAATGAACTTCTCGTTAGCCTCGTTAAAAAGTGGAAGGCTCAGGCCTAATTGCCGGAGGTGTTATGGCCGCAACTGCTGAAAACCAAGAATTCTTGAAAATCGCCCTTAAGGCGGCTGAACTTGCCCAAGAAAATATCATGAAGTATTTTCAGGCGAGTGTCGGCGTCGAATGGAAAAAGGACAATACGCCTGTAACCATCGCCGACAAAAGCACCGAAGAAATCGCCCGCAAGTTCTGGGAAAAGGAAACTCCGGGCTTCGGCGTCATTGGCGAAGAATTTGGCATTGAAAATCCCGATGCGGAATACCAGTGGGTGATTGATCCGATTGACGGTACCAAGGCGTTCATTCACGGCGTGCCGTTGTTCGGGACCTTGATTGCGCTGTATCGCAAGGGCACGCCGATTGCAAGCTTGATTCGCATTCCGGCGATGAACACGGCGGTCTGGGCGGTGAAGGATGGCGGCGCTTTCTTAGATGGCCGTGTGGTCAGTTGCTCCAAGGTTGCCAAACTTTCGGATTCCTTGGTGCTTTCGGGTACCGTGAATACGATGGAAACGGCGGGCTACGGCGAAAAATTCGCTGCGGTGCGTCGGGCTGCAAAGCTGCATCGCGGCTGGGGCGATTGCTACGGCTACTATTTGGTGGCTGCCGGGCGCGCCGAACTCATGATTGATCCTGTCGTGTCGCTGTGGGACATTGCCCCGTATCCGCTCCTGTTCAAGGAAGCGGGCGGCAAGTTTAGTACCATTGATGGCAAAACGGAACTCTTTGACGCGGACGGAAAACCGGTGGCGCCCATCTATGAAGGCTATACGAGCATGGCGTCGAATGGATTAGTCCATGACGAAGTGCTTAAAATTATGAAATCTGTAACGCGTTAGTTTGTTACAGAAAGCTTATATAAATAAAATTTTATACATACAATATTTGAAATTTTGAGCAAATTAATAAATTTGATTTGCTCTTTACTTTGTTCTATATCGGTTTAGAATAAAGTCTGAGCTTAACATTAATCAGGAGAACACATGAAGAGAGTTCTAGTCTCTGCCTTTTTGGCATGTTCTTGCGTATGGGCTCAAAGCGGCCTTTCCGTAGAAGCCTTCGATGAACAATCCAACAATAATTCACAACTTACGTTGCGTCTGCGTTTGAAAAACAACACCGCAGATACGCTGAAAAACATTCAGGCGAAATACCTGATTGAGAGGGACGATTCTAGAACGCTTAATGTCTATCCTTATTATATGCCCAATGCAACATATACGCTGGATACTTTGAGCGATTACCTTGTTGTTAATATTAATGTTGATGCAATCGCTCCCGGCTATTACCCCAATGAAAGCGGGATTAGCCTCGGTATGGTCTACACCGATGGCAAGAACTTCTATAAAGATAGTGACTATAGCTATCCGGGCAAGGGCAATTTTAAATCCGCACCCAATATTGTTGTAATGCAGAATGGTGCATGGTTGACGGGTGAACTTCCGTCTTCGATGACTGCCGCCAAGTTGCGCTTTAAAGCCATTCAGCCCGAAAATTCCGATACCCGTTCGGCATGGGTTGAAATTGAAAACTATGGTAAAGAATCTGTGAATCTGTCTCGATTCGTCCTTAAGAATTCGGCTTCCCATAGTGCCTCTATCGGTGATTTTACCTTGAAGCATGGCGACAAGATTCGCGTTTGCCAGGATATTACTCTTGAATGCCCTGTAGACAACTTCAGCACGGTTATCCAGAGCCTTTCCTTTGGAAATGAGGGCGAAATCAAGCTTGCTTTGGGGTCGAAAACCATAGATTATGTGGCATGGGGTAAGCAGGGAACGATGGGTGATTTTGACCCGTTGCCGACAATACCAAATGAAGAAATCGGTATGTATGAATCTTATTATAAGGGAGCGTTCTTCCGTTATATAGATTATATCGGCTGGAAAATTTTTGCCGCCAATGAAATTAATCGTAATGAAAATAGTCTTCCTCTGGCAAGAGATTATAATCTTCCAGATGGTACTGTCGTTGTTTTTGAAAAAAATAAGAAGCCGCGCTTTTCTTGGGTTAAGGTAAACGGAGCAAGTTCTTATGTGCTTACTGTTTTGTCTGCCAAGGATTCTTCATTAGTTTATCAAGAACAGACGGAAAAGACTTTTGTTGACGTGGATATATCGGGGGGTGAATATTTGTGGAATGTTCATGCCTTAAATGTTGATTATGGATTTGGATTTGATATTGATGTTGATGAGGTGGACGGATTCCATTATGTGATATTTATACTTGAAGATGATGAACCGGAATATCTTTTGGCCAATAAAAAACTTTTGAATGCTCCTAAAATTGGAGCGAGAAAAGATACGAAGCTCCTTGCTACAAGTATGGGACATATGGCTGATAAATGGGGATGGAATAGAGCGCACTCTTTGTCGGAGGAAATGACTCCAGAAGAAACATGGCGTTGCTGGGCTGTGGGCTTCAATATTTTGAATGGTTTTTATAAGGGGACGCTTACTCAAGATGAAATTAAAATAATGGGAATGAAAAGTAAAGGCGAGAAGGCTCTCGATTATTTTGCTCTAGGTCAAAAAGGGGGCTCCGGGACAAAGGTTAAATTATTTGAAGATTTGTATAAAGAAATATTTGATATGGATTTGAAGGTTGTATTTATGTCTGATGGCAAACTTGATCCTGATGATATAGACGAAGAAAAAGCAACTTTCGTGATGACAGAAGATGATAAACTTACTTTGGATATTGAACAAATAAAGAAAGCGGTTCTTGATGAAAGACCCGTTTATGTAAGCATTCTCAACTGGGGTAATTCATCAGGACACGTGATGGTTGTTGATGGATATGCAACATTTGATAACGAACTTGAAAATACGAAAACAGGTGAGATTTATGTTCCAAGAAATGCAGACTTCTTGCACTTTGTAAATACAGATAATAATGCTAATGATTATTGGGCTATTCCGAGTACATATAAGTATCAATTCTTTATTTTGATGCCGAAACCAAAATTTGTTCTCAATCGTGATCCTCTTCTTGCACAGAAAAAATTGGATACAGATGAAGATGGCGTTATTGATTATGATGAAAAATATCGTTTCAAAACAGAAATTAATGACGATGATTCCGATGATGACGGAGTGAATGACTATTATGAAATTTATGCAATGACCAAAAGGTGCACAGACATTTCTAAAACTGTAGAAACTGATGGAAAGTCGGTAACAGAATATTATGGTTGTAAAGAATTTGTCTATGAGAATTCCGATGGCGACGAGCTTTCTACTTACCTAGACCCGGATTCTGATAACGGTGGTATTATTGACGGTGCTGAAGATCTCAATGGTAATGGAAAACTTGATCCGGGAGAAACCGATCCTTACCTAGAATCGGATGACAAGAAAATAGAAATTGTTCAGAAGCAGTATGATCTTCCGGATGGTATTACTATTTTCGGTAGAGAAAGAGTAGCCCTTAACGATGGAGTTACCTGCTACAATACAACTAAAACGGATGGGGATTATTGTGATATTGTTAGTTCTTCCCGTGAACCCCAAAGTACAATTATACTTGGCGTATGGGCAAAGGTTCGTAACATTTATACTCGCGGAGGAATGTGGCTTCGTGTTAAATCGGTTGTTGATGGGTTTGTTGCCCCGTACACGCTTCCGTTGTTAAAGCATCCGATTAAAAAAGATATTGATGTGACTATTCGTGGAAAATCGGATGCCCTCAATACCATAGCTTTCCCCTATTCAGATGAATTTGATACATGGACGCTTGACGAGGAACCGAAACTTGAACATGTTGTCAAGGATGGCGAAGTGTTTGAATGGAAGGAGAGCGACAAGTATAAGACGCTTAAAGTAGAAGCTGGTGGTAAACTGGTGCTCAATCCGGGAACGTTTATTGCCAAGGAACTGATCTTGGATAGAAAATCAACTGTTGAATTTACCAAACCAGGCGAAGCGACTCAGGTTGTTGCCATGGATTTTCTGAATTGGCGAACCGAAATTATTAACGAGGATCTGCCTTTGGTTGCTCGTGGATTCAAGCTGATTACCTATATGCAGAGCCAGCGTCTGTATACACTCGGCATTAATTGGGCTGGAACATTGTATGCTCCTAAATCATATGTTGTATTCGGACAGGCCTCTAACAAACTGATGTATGGGCGATTCTATGCTGATATCGCAATTGTTCACCAGAGAACCAATGTTGTCAGAGTGGATTACGATCCGATTGTTCCTGAAGTTGAAGAAGATGATAATCCTGGTAATGATGAGGAAGATCCTAACAATAATGATAATCCCAGTAATGACGAAGAAAATCCTGACAACGGCGATGAAAATGAAAATCAGGAAATCGTTGTTGCTGAAAATGATGACCCCTCTGAAGATGACGATCCCTCTGGCGATGATGTGATTGGTGATGGCCTGTTCAAGCAACGTCCTGCGAATGAAAATCTCGTGAATGATGTTGTGGCTGGGGCTTCTTTCGCCGCGGAATTGAAGGGCTTCAGCAGAAACGGTATTACTTTCGAAACAAAGTCGGCTGGAATTGTTAAAATCAGCATTATGTCTGCTAACGGTATAATGGTGAAGAGCGTTTCCACGGGCAATCTCGAAGCTGGAAAGCATACTGTCGCTTGGAATTCCGAAAACGTTCCTTCGGGTCGTTACCTTGTGACGCTCTCCCAGAATGGGAAGGTGAGTGGCAAGTTTGTTTCTCTGAAATAAGTAAAATCATCTAAAAGCTAAAAAGGCCCGCTCCAGTTTATCGCTGGGGCGGGTCTTTTGGTTAGGAGGAAGGAAAAATGAAATTTTACTTCACGGTGAATGCGGTTCCATCGTAGTCGATGACCACGGGCTTTGCCGCACTCACGTCTCCAGCGAGAATGGCGTGGCTCAGCGGGCGTTCCACGTTCCTTTCCAGGTAACGCTGAATCGGACGTGCACCGAATTCCGGCTGGTAGGCACCATCGGCAATCGCTTCGAGAGCCTTGTCGGTCAGCGTGAGCTGCAAATCCTGACGGGCGGCACGTTCGGCGAGTCCCTTGAATTTCAGTTTCACGATGTCACGAATCTGCGGCTTCGTCAAGCTCTGGAATACAAGCACTTCGTCCAGGCGGTTCAGGAATTCCGGCCTGAAGAAGCTACGGAGTTCCGGCTCGATTTCCTTCAAGGTCACAGGCTTTGCATCGCCCGCGCGGTTCTGGAAATGAGCGGCACCCAGATTCGACGTCATCAGAATCAAAGTGTTCTTGAAGTTCACGGTACGGCCCTTGCCATCGGTCAGTCGACCGTCGTCAAGCACCTGCAACAGCGTGTTGAACACGTCGGGGTGAGCCTTCTCGATTTCGTCGAGTAGAATCACGCAGTACGGATGCGTACGCACGGCTTCGGTCAGCTGACCGCCTTCTTCGTAGCCCACGTATCCCGGAGGCGCACCGATCAAACGGCTCACGCTATGCTTTTCCATGTATTCGCTCATGTCGATACGCACGAGCGCGTTCTCGTCGTCGAACAGTTCCACGGCAAGCGCCTTCGCAAGTTCCGTCTTGCCCACACCCGTCGGGCCCAGGAACAAGAAGCTACCAATCGGTGCATTCTCGCGGCTAAGTCCGCTACGGTTACGCAAGATGGCTTCAGAAACCGCTTCCACAGCTTCGTCTTGGCCAATCACGCGGGCATGCAGGCGTTCGTCCAAATGCAACAACTTCGCCTTTTCGCCTTCGCAAAGCTTGGTCACGGGAATACCGGTCCAACGGCTTACCACAAGGGCGATAGTTTCTTCCGTCACCTCTTCGCTCAAGTCGCCATCGCCTGCGGACTTCTTGATTTCTTCCGTCTTCGCGGTGATTTCCTTTTCGAGGTTCACAATCTTGTTGTACTTGAGTTCGGCGGCGCGGTTCAAGTCGTAGCGGGCTTCGGCCTGCTCCATCTCGTCCTTCGCCTGCTGCAAGGACTTCTTGAGCCCCTGCAACTCGGCATTCTTCGCGCGCCTTTCTTGCCAACGGTCCTGCATCAGCTTTACAGCCGCATCCGTCGTCGCAAGCTCTTCGCGCAACTCTTTCAGGCGCTTTACGCTGGTGTCGTCGGTTTCCTTCGCCAAGGCCTGTTCCTCGATCTTCATCTGGAGTTCCTTACGCTGCAAGGTGTCCAAGGCTTCTGGCACGGTGTCCATCTGCGTCTTCACAAGGCTTGCTGCCTCGTCAATCAGGTCGATGGCCTTGTCCGGCAAGAAACGGTCACTGATGTAGCGGTTCGAAAGTTTTACGGCCGCCACGAGCGCGTTATCGTGCAGACGCACGCCATGGTGCGCATCGAATCCGTCCTTGATGCCACGCAGAATAGAAATCGATTCCTCTTCGCTGGGCTCGTCAACCTGCACGGGCTGGAAACGGCGTTCCAGGGCGGAATCCTTCTCGATGTACTTGCGGTATTCCTGCGTGGTCGTCGCACCAATGCAGTGCAGTTCACCACGGGCCAGTTTCGGCTTGAGCATGTTGCCCAAGTCCATGGAGCCTTCGGTCTTGCCCGCACCCACGATGGTGTGGATTTCATCGATAAACAATAGCGTGTTGCCGTCTTCTTCAAGAGCGTCCAGCACGGCTTTCAAACGTTCCTCGAAATCTCCACGGTACTTGGCGCCCGCCATCAGGGCGGACAAATCCAGCGCGAACAACTTCTTGCCCTTCAAAGCGTCAGGCACATCGCCGCGGTAAATTCGCTCGGCGAGCCCTTCGACAATAGCGGTCTTACCCACGCCAGGTTCACCGACCAGGCACGGGTTGTTTTTCGTCTTTCGGCTAAGAATCAAGATAACACGGCGGATTTCCTCTTCACGACCAATCACCGGCGAGAGTTTTCCGTCGGCGGCCATTTCCACCAGCTCGCGGCCGTAGAGTTTCAAGGGAGATTGTTCTTCGGCGTTGGCAGCACCCGCGAACGGATCCGAAAGCCAGGTTTCCACGACTTCCACGGAGCCCAGCGCATCTTCGAATACCTTCGCAAGGCCACGGTCGCCCGAGAACTTCATCAAGGCCACGAGCATATCGCCCGGGGTCACCATACGGTTCACCTGACGCGCCGCCTGCACAGAGGCACGCAAAATACGGTTCAAGTCGTTATCCGGTTCCACGTCGGGGTTCACACCTTCCATACGCGGAATTTTCTGCACGAACGGCTCCAGCTTGCCGCGGAGTTCGTTGGTCTTCGCGCCCTTGGACTTATAAAGTTTCTTCAGCGTGGCATCGGGGCCTTCTACAAGGCCGACCGCCAAATGGGCCGCACCCAGATAGGAATGCGAGCAACGGTCACGCAGGCTCTGCGCCTTGGCCAACACCTTTTCTGCATCATTGTTAAAATCGGACATGTTTTCCTCTCTTTTTTTACGCCATATTATATGCAAAGGCCGTGCCAACGCCAAAAATGGCCTAAAAACACCCTAAAATCGTCTGGATTTACACTCATGTTTAATAAAAAAATGCCGTTTTTTCAAAAAATAACGCTGTTTTGGCTCTTTTTGAAACCATAGCTGACCCTAAAATCACATTTGATACATTTTTGTCACTTTGCGTTGTAAAGCTCAACAACGCTTTGTATACAGAACCCATACCTTTTTGCCCGGTACAAATCTATCTTATAGATACGAAACCAAACATCCCAAACACCAACTACGGCATCCCTTGGGGGGGATGCCGTTAGTTTTTTATAGGGGTGTTTCCTGAATTATTTCGAAAGGCACTGCGCCGATTTGAGCATCAAGTCGACTTCCAGTTTCTTTTGGTCTTCGAAAGCGGTTTTCATCAGGTCGCGCACGCTGTAATCTTTCTTGATTGAGCTCAGCACGCATTCGCAGGTCGCTTTGTCCACGTCGCCGGCCTTCAGGCATTCCTTCACGAAGGCAATGTCTGTTTCGGCGGGGTAGTTCTGGGGAATGCATGGCTCGATAAAGTCGAATCCCCATTTTTGAAAGTCGATGTTTTCGCTGTTCATCGACCCCAGAATCCGATTGATGAACTTGCTGTCTTTTGTCAGACGGTCAAAGGCGCAACTGCAGGTCTTGTCGGCCTGGCTTGAACCGAGCCATTCCATGGATTGTGCAGTACACGACTGCACGAAGTTATCCCTGAAAACAGGGCTTTGCAGAATCGCCTTGAAAATCAGCATTTCTTCTTGTGAAACCTGCGTTGCTTGGGCGGGAACCTTTGCCTGCGTTTTGGCGGCGGAATCGTTGGGGGCCGCAAGGCTCAGGGCCATGGCGCATAGGATAGCGGCAGAAATTCGTTTGAAAAGCATAAGACTCCTTGGGTTTGGGTAGAAAATAGAAAAAAAGCGCGGGGGAGACCCCTTTATTATGCTATTTTTACACCATGAAATTTTGGCTGGTTTTGTTTGTTAGTTTGTTTGTAGCCTACGTCTCGGCGGCTCCCAAGTCTAAAAAGAAAAACGAGTTCAAGGACCCGCGCGACAAGCAGACGTACCGCACGGTGAAAATTGCCGGCCTCGAATGGTTGGGCGACAACCTGAATTACAAAACCGAGGGAAGTTTCTGCTACAAAGATGAAGACGACCAGTGCATGGTTTACGGTAGGCTCTACACTTGGGACGCGGCCCAAAAGGCATGCCCCGCCGGGTTCCGCTTGCCCACGCATGCCGACTTCGAAAGCCTCTGGACTGCAGCAGGTGCCGACTTTAACTCGGGCTACTTGATCAAGGCCGATTACGGCTGGTCGGGCGATACCAACGGCAACGACACTCTTAAATTCTCGGCGATGCCCGCCGGCAACCGTTTCGACGACGAAACCTACGGCAACACCGCCAAGTTCGCCTTCTTCTGGAGTAGCGACGATTCGTCCGAAGGGGTCGCTCCCGGCTCTGCCCGCGTGTGGTACCTCACCAGTAAATCCATGGCGTTCGGCTACATGTCCAAACCCAAGAACTTCGGGTTTTCTGTACGGTGTGTTAGGTAATGTCACACTGATTCGAAATGCCTAACGGCATTTCAGAAAATAAATAGATTTTGTGTTAACAAAATCGAATTCGTGTGACATTAAGCTAAATTTACTTTGTCATGATTTCATGAGGTTATCGGAGGTCTTCTGTGAAACATTTTGCCGCTTTATTGCTTTCTGCTGTTTTGTTTGTTGCGTGTGGTGACGATTCGTCATCGGTTTCTGCCAATCCACCGTCGTCCGATAGCAAAAACATTGAGATCGACAATAGTTCGCTGGATTCTATAACGGATTCCCGTGACGGGCAATCCTATAAAATAGTTCGTATTGGTTCGCAAATTTGGACAGCGGAGAACATGAACTATAAAACGGAAAACAGCATGTGTTATGACGAAGACGAGAATAATTGTGCCATATATGGTCGCCTTTATACGTGGTCTGCGGCAATGACGGCTTGTCCTTCTGGTTGGCATTTACCATCGGAGGACGATTTTAAAACTTTGCTGTTTACGGTAGACGATCAATCAAATTCGGCAGAAAGACTCAAGTCCAAGGTTGGTTGGGCCGAAGGTCATAACGGTTGGGATTCCTTTGCGTTTTCGGCGTTGCCTGCGGGAGAATGGTATGGTGTGTTTTTTGGTGGTTTGGGCTATGGAACTCAATATTGGAGTTCTACTGATAATAGGGATGATTTTTGCGGTAATGCTTGTGTTTATGTCTTGCTCATATACCCAGATATCAGCTATGCTTATATAGCTTATGGATCTAAGAAGAATACGTTTGCCAACTCGGTTCGTTGTGTAAAGGATTAGGGACTTTAAATAACGGGTTTCAATCTGGATTCTGCTGAGGTGCGGAATCCTTTTTTGCATTGTAAAAAGAAATACATTTTTCGGGAAATCGGTATTCAAGGGCCATAAAAAAGCGTGTATAGTAATAGGGGGTCAAATAATTCACCATAACCCTTGACTTTATGTCAAATCTGATATATATTTTATGAGTCCGAGTCATAAACCATTGGTCTGGTTGCATGAACAACCGCAGACACCACCGTTATCTCAAAAAGCGAGGATAGAAACCGGATATCTGTTGCGATTACTGCAATCGGGAATGAATCTGTCACTTCCACAGAGTCGCCCGATGCCGTCGATTGGAGCGCATTGTCATGAACTTCGCATCCGAGATGAAAATAAAACATGGAGATTGTTTTATCGGATTGATACGGATGCAATAGTTGTGATTTTATGGACGGAAAAGAAAACGAGCAAAACGCCTGATGAAATTCTTGAGTTGTGTCGTCAACGATTGAAAACTTATGATGCGGAGGATTAGTTTATGGATAAGTTGAAAAAAGAAAAATTGCAGAAGAAAGGATGGAAAGTCGGGGATGTGGATGAATTTTTGGGGTTGAGTCCTGCTGAAATGGCAATTGTCGAAATGAAAGTTGCCTTGGCTAAGGCATTAGTTGCCAAGCGAAAGGCTCTCGGTGAAACTCAAGTCTCCGCAGCAATTATCGCGAAAACGAGCCAGTCTCGTTACGCCAAAGTGGAGCATGCCGATTCAAGCGTTTCTTTGGAACTGATGATCAAGATGTTCTTTGCGTTAGGTGCAACCAAAAAGGAATTGTTGAAGACGCTGTCGGCGTAGTCGGAAGCGGAATAGCGAGATTGACGAAACGGAATAGCGAGATTAGACAAAGCCTTCACTTCGTTTCAGGCTTTGCCCTCCGGGTTTTGGCTTCGCCAAAATCTCTAACTTGCCCGGTATTCGCTTTGCTCATGGCGTGATTTGGTGACGCCTTCGGCGTCCGCGGCATCGGCTCGGTCATGACAGCCCGCGAGCGGTCTGTCGCGACGCTCACCTCGCACGCTTTTCGAACTCACGACTTCGTCGCTCGTTCTCAATCCCGCCAAATCCATATAAGACAAAAAAGACACCCTAGAAGGTGTCTTTTTGTCTTATCGGAATAGCGAGATTCGAACTCACGACCTCTTGCTCCCGAAGCAAGCGCTCTACCAGGCTGAGCTATATTCCGGTTCGGTGGTCCAATAATAGAAAAAAATGGAAAGAATTTAAAGGGGAAAGGCGCAAAAAAATGAAAAAAGTCGAATTTTTATTTCTTGGCGGGTTTTCTAGGGGCTTTTGCCTGGGCGGGGCGCGGTTTTCCGAGGATCATGATGCTCGAACCGGCGTTGTCGGGCTCGACTTTGTACAGCTGGATGCGGTTGCTCCATTCGGAACGCACTTTGCGGTCGATAATGCGCTTCACGTTGCCGTAGCTGGGATTCCCGCCGCCGTGGATGACCCTAAGCACCTTGAGACCTGCAATCATCAGGTCATCAATGCGCCGCTCCACGGCTTCTGCGGCCTCATCCGAGGTCATACCGTGCAGGTCGATTTCGTCTTCGGGAACGGGGAGTTCCCATGCGCTTGGGTTGCGGCGCATTTTACGCCCACGCGGGGCGCGCGTCGGGCGTGCGGCGGCGGCCGATTCGGCCTCTTTCTGCATTTGCGCGTCCTTGTCTTCCATGTGGTGGTTGTTTATCCACTGCAGCTGGAATTCTTCTTCTTGATTTAGCGCCATGATTCTCTCTTTTTGCAGTAAAAAATAGATTTTTTTGTCGAAATTGCCGTTTTTGAATCCGATTTTGCCATCTAATCCATAATTATTACAATTTTTTGCATTGAATTCAGGTTCTTTTTTCTTATATTGTAAGAAAATATTGAGGTTTTTGTAAATATGAGTCGTTTGCGGGTTGTTACAGCTCTATTTGCCTTGCTGGTATTTATGAGTTGTGTAAAAAACGAAGTCCCTGAAAACAGGGTATTTTCGCTTGACGACTTGGCTAACAAAAAAGTGGGCGTGCTTGTTGGTACAACGGGCGAAATTTACGCAGCCGATTACGGTACGGACTCTACTCGACTCCAGTTGGAAAAGTTTGAAACGCTTGCACAGGCGGTGGACGCCTTGTTGGAAGGTTCCATTGATGCCGTGCTCACGGACGATACTCCGGCCAAGGTCTTTGCCCGCAAAAATCCCTCTCTCAGAATTTTGAATGAAATCTTCAAGGAAGAATCGTATGCAGGCATTGTCGCTAAAGAAAACATGGGCTTGCTTGATTCTGTCAATATCGCTCTAATCCAGATGCGTGCGATGGGCGTTTACGATTCGATTTTTGATGCCTATATCGGTGGACAATCCAAGTATCACGTTAAGACTGATTCGGTGACTGGTCCTGTTCTTAGGGTGGCGACCAATGCCGAATTCCCTCCGTTTGAATTCCGTTGCAAAAAACGCGGAATCGTGGGTATCGATATTGAAATTGCCCGCTATGTGGCCAATTACCTGGGTCGCAATCTCGAAGTCATCGATATGGATTTTGATGATATTATAGATTCTGTTCGTGCCGGCAGTGCTGACCTTGGCCTTGCGGCGTTCTCGGTGACCGAAGAACGCGGACAGGTGATCAACTTCACGGATCACTATGCCACGTCTAAAATTGTGGTCATGGTGCGTAGTGGCGAAGAAGAATCGACTTTCCAGCGCATCAAGGATACGCTGCTGGGTGGCTAAACCCTAAAGTTTCCGTGATAATTCCAACTCCATTGTTCGGGGTGCTCGGAAATCCACGTCTCCGTTTCCTTTGCAATGTCTTCTACCAGGGATTCTGACCTTGGTGGGTAGAATTTTTCGAACCGAATGACAATACGGTGCTCGGGACCTTTTTCGGTCCATGTGCGGAATGTGACGACGGATGCTCCCATTTGGTTTACTTTTTGCGGAAGGCGCAAGTAGAGCGTACTCGCTTGCCCGAAAAGCTGGGCTTCGTTGCCTTTGGTGTTCTTGCCTTGGTCGAATACCATCGCAAGAATCCCCTTAGTCTTGAACAGGTCGCGAATCAGCCTGCCGGTTTCTTCGGGATGGTATTCGGTCAGGTGCGGGTCGCTGCGGAGTTCTTTGAGTACCTCGCGGAAGGCTTCGTTGCCGACAGAATCAGTAATCAGGTGCACGTGCTCGCTGTAGCGGCAAAGGGCGCGGTGCAAAAGCTCGAATGCGCCTTGGTGAATGCTGATGGCAGCAACCGGGCCAAGCTTTACTGCCTCGCGGATGATTTCTTCGTTTTCGTAGACGATTCGATTCTCGACACTTTTAAAGCGGGCGAGTCCGCGGTAGGAATCGAGCGCATTCCAGAAGATACCCTTGAACATGTCACGAGCGCTTATGCTTGTCTTTAAATAAGCCTTCGCGTTTGCAAGGTGTCTTTCCGTGCGTCCGTATGCTCGCTTGGTATGGAGCGCCTTGTAGATTGGGAATGCTACCGCAAAAAGTGCCGAATAGAAAACATCCGGCACTCGAAGTAAACTATGAACAAGAATCTTATAGATTTTGTATTTGTAATTGTTCATAGCTTTTTTTGTTTGAACTTTTTATAATCAAGATGATTTTGCGTTAGCAAAATCGAATTCGTGTGACTCTATTACTCTTCGTCAAATTCTAGAATATTTCTTCCGAGTTCACGTTCGAACAAGCGGCGGCTAAGCCCTTCGCCGGAGTAGCTCAAAGTAGGCGAGACTTCGTAGAGCTTGCCCGGCTTCACTTCGACATGCGCCTTACGGAGCCATTCGCGGTGAAGGCGACCGATCATGGTACGTGCAGTCTTTGGCGAATCGTTTCCTTCGGCGTTTTTCACCGGAGAGAATTCTTCTTCGCGGACCACGCCAAACGGCATCATCGTGCCTAGCTGCGGGAATGCATCGAACAGGAACTGTTCGAACTTCCAGCACTTTTCGATGCCGCAGACCGTCTTGCGGGCGGTGTGCCACGGGAGCTTGCTTGTCTGTAACTTACGCAAGCCTTCGGTTTTGAACAAGTGAATGGCGATGTTTCCGCCATCGAAGGTCAGGCTTCCGTCGGCGTTAGTCATGTCGCGGTAGTTCTCGGGCAGGTCGCTGTATTCGACCACACCAGGTTTGTTGTTTTGCAAGGCGAAAATGCCCACCTTTTCGTTGGGCCCTGCCTTGTGCACCACCTTGGATGCCGACATGCTGTGGCCTTCGCTGGCGAGAGCCCCGATAAAAGCCGGGTCGCAAATGCGGCAAAGCGCGTTGTCGACACTGTAAAGGAATACGTAGCGAACGCCTTTTTCAATCAACCAGGCGAGAGTGCCGCTCTGGGCGAGTGCCCTAAAGCACCCGCCATTGCCATCGGGCACCAGGGCCAAACGGTTGTTCTCGTCGACGACGGCTTTTCCGTTCGGGTCGAGCGCGCAAATCGTACCTTGTTCAAAGAAACGGATGTTTTCGCGGGCGTAACCGAAAAAATTGTGCTCGGTAAAGAAATTGACCGTTGCTTCGTGATTCAGCGGGCTTGTCATAATGCACCAGGGAATCGGATGACCGACCTGTGCGGCCAGGTTCTGCAAGCGTTCAGCCTGCAACTGGAACAAACTCTTGTGGCTCGGGAGGCCGATATCGAACATGCCCTTCGGGCCATCGAAACCGAGGCGCGAACCTTGACCGCCTGCAACCAAGAATGCGGCTACCTGGCCCTTTCCCAACAAGATTTCGCCGGTTTCTTTCCAGAAGTCGTAACGCAAGTCGTCCGTTGCAATCTTGAACGGCATGGGCTTCAAGTCGCCGGTCACGTTGTCGTCCAGCGAGGCGTTGGACTTTTCGGTGTAAAGCGCCTTGAGTTCTTCCCAGTTCTGGCTTTCGATGTCGCGTTCCAAATTCTTGCGGGCGTCGCCGCTCAAAGATTCAAGCTTGGCTACCAGTTCCTGCTGGCCAGCCGCATTCAAAGTTTCGATAATGTTGCTCATACGCTACAATATAGCAATGTGCAGAATTATCTAAGCTGAATATTAAAGATTTTCTATATTCCGTTTGATTTATTGCGGAGCTAGGAATGAAAAAAAATATTGCAATGGCTACGGCCGTGATCGCGGCTATGATTTTTTCTGCATGCGGAGACGACTCGAATTCAGCTTCTTCGGAACAGGAAAATACGGATTATTCTTCCGGTGCCATCATTGATGACGGACGCGACGATAACGGGGAGCGTGACTCCCATCGCAGCCATGGTGTTGAAGGTGACCGTTCTCCCGCAGAGCAGTCTTCCAGTAGCGCCTTGACAGATAAAGGAGTTTCTTCGTCGGAAGATTATTCGTGGGCGCTTCATTCTGATTTTGATTGGACCATCACTAAAGAATCCATCTGGAATCCTGATGCTCAGTATGATTCCTTCGTTGATAAACGCGACGGCAAGGTTTACAGATCGGTGAAAATCGGTGGCCAGATTTGGATGGCGGAAAACTTGAATTATTCCGATAGTGTAAAGACTCCGCTTCTTAACGGCAAAATGTGGTGCTTTAAAAACGACGCGAAAAATTGTGAATTGGCCGGTCGCATGTACTCCTGGGATGTCGCTACTGAAATTTGTCCCGAAGGCTGGCATTTGCCGAGTATCTTTGAGTGGAAAGTCTTGGCCGTAGAGGCTGGAGGGTTGAAGACTGGGGCTAAGGCACTCAAGTCTCGTACAGGCTGGGCCAGTGTTTATGGGGTGCTTCGTCCAGGACAGACTCATTTCGATGATTCCAATGGTTCTGACGTCTATGGCTTTTCCGCAATGCCTTTTGGTCTTAGGGGTTATAATGGCGTTTATGATTTCGATGGCTACACGGCGCATTTCTGGACATCTGCCCAGCGTGAAGATTATCCTGAATATGCTTTCCGCGCGGACATGAAACATGAGGATTCAAGTGTTTTCATCGCTGAATTTTCCACGGATATCAGAATGGGACTTAGTGTCCGTTGTATCAATGATTTGTCTGTTAACCCAGATACTTCCCGTAACTGGAGATGGGATGTTTCAAAAGAAGATCTTCTGAATCCTGAAATTAAATATGACAGTTTTACGGACCCGCGCGATGGACAAGTTTACAAGACGGTGAAAATTGGCGACCAGATTTGGATGGCTCAAAATCTAAACTACTGGGACACTCTTGCGATGCCATTGTTGAAACAAGGAAGTTTGTGTTATGATGGTGATTCGCTCAAGTGTCAACTGATGGGGCGTTATTACGAATGGAGCGCGGTTATTGATTCGGTGGGTCTTGCTACGGACGAAGAAGAGCCTATAAATTGTGGCTCAGAGGCAAGTTGTAATTTTGCACGAAATGTTCAGGGTGTTTGCCCACCGGAATGGCATTTGCCCTCGTTGAGGGAATGGAAAACCTTGATTGATTTTGCCGGTGGAGAATTTTATGCGGGTATAAAGCTAAAATCTAAACGTGGCTGGAACTACGTTGTGGATGAAGGTGTAGATGGAAATGGCTTGGATACTTACGGCTTTTCCGCGTTTCCGTCTGGTGTAGCGTACCACTCTGATGGGAAAAAGGTTTATAGGTTCCTTGGGGAAACTACCGGCTTTTGGAGCATTACTCCGTTAAGTGTCTATGAGATTATGCTTTTGACGCTGCATGGGGATTATGAAGGGCTTTTTACAGAGCATTCTGCAACCACCTATAAATCCTACCACCCCGTTCGCTGTCTTAAGGACTAGAAGTCCCTAAGACTGCCCGGCTCTATTTCAATAAGAACCTGGCTTACCTAATGCCGAAGAAAATCACCATGCTCACGATGAGCGCGAAGATGCTGATGAGGTGCATGCGCCACACAATCTTCGAATTCATCAGGGGCTTGCTCGGGAAACGGCCTTCCCACTTCTTTTGGTAGTGGTGGTGGAGAGGCGCGCAAAGGAAGATGCGCTTGCCTTCACCGGTGGTTTTCTTGGTGAACTTGAACCAGCTAATCTGGAGCAATACGGAGCAAGCTTCGGCGATGATGATGATGCAAACGATGGGGAGGAAGAGTCCTGCCTGCACCAGAATGAACATGATGCCGATGGCTGCACCAAAGCCCACGGAGCCAGCATCGCCCATGTAGATTTCGGCCGGAGGGCTGTTGAACCACAAGTAGGCGAGCAGTGCACCTGCAATCGACATGGCGAGCGGGAACAGTTCGTCGCAGCCCGGCAGGTACGGTACGCTCAGGTACTGGCTAAAGATAAAGTTGCCGCTCACGTAAGCCACGAGGCCCACGAAAATCATACTCGAAAGAATCGGTACAGAAACGAGGCTGTCGAGACCGTCGGTAAAGTTGGTGCCGTTAGCGGAAGCAGCAATTACAAAAGTCATGAAACCCACGAAAATCCAGTTGGGTAAGTGAATCTGGAACACGTCGATGGGGCAGAAGGGGATCGTCAGGTCGCCTTTGAGTTCGGGAATGAACTTGTAGCAGAAAATGGCGACAACCAGGCTAAACAAGAAATACAGGAAGAGTCTAAGGCTGCTGGAAATACCGTCGGCCTTGTCCATGTAGTCGGCGGCCTTGAGCTTGCCGAGTTTGATCAGACGCTTGGCCTTGACCTTGGCGATGTCGTCGATGGCGCCAACGGCAGAGAACGCAGCAAGCACAATCAGGGTCGAAATGGTATAGCCGTTCATCTTGCATACCAGGAGCGACACGATTTCTACCACAATAACAAGGAGGAGACCGCCCATAATCGGGGGAGACTTGGATTTGCCGTCTTTATCGAAGTCAGAAGTCGCATCGAGGCTCTGGAGCTTTCGAATATAAATCGGCATGAAGGTCATGACGAGGATGATAGAGAGCATGGCAGCTGTACCTGCGCGGAACAGACGGCCATCAAAAAGATCAATACTGGTTAAATGATAAAGCCACTGACAAAGCATGTTGCAATAATAAAAAAATATAGGCGAAATCGCTGTAAAATTTCTAAATTATAGGGCATGAGTGAATTCCATATCGACTGCCCCCATTGTGGTTCATCCTTTGACGCCCAGATCCAAGGAGATGGCGCCAACATGATGGTGTTTTGCTGCGCCCGCTGCAAGACTCCCTTGATGTATTACCATGGCGAGGTCGCTGAACTGGATCGCGACGAATTTGCCGGACTCCGCAAGAAGCTGAGCCGCGCCATTGACGCCGTTGTCAGTAACGGTGGTGCCATGGGTGCAGTGGCAGAGGCCCTCAAGAAGATGGTGGAAGCCTCCGAAGCCTTGGCTGAAGAACGTACCGAAAAAGGCGAAAGTCTACCAAGCCCCCGCGAAGGATCTGCTCCGTCGGAATTTGAAAATGTGGCCGAAAAAATTGCTGGCGCCATGGCTTCTAACGATGCCGAAAAGGTGCAGCCGACGGTCATTTCGGACGATGTTCTTGCCGATTTGCAAAAAGACCTCGACGAACTCGATGTCGACAGCTTCTTGGATAAGCTATAGAATTAAACCTTCTACAGCCAACTTCCTACTGTCTACTTCCTACTTCCTACCGTCTACTAATCATGCTTGAATTTTTCATCGCAGCGCTTGTCGTGGGGATTGCCCCCGGGCCAGATAATTTATTCGTACTTGCCCAAAGTGCTGCCCACGGCGCCCGAGCTGGTTTTTGCGTGATTTTGGGGCTTTGCACGGGAATCATGGTGCAGACGGGGCTGCTGGTCGCGGGGGTTTCGGCGCTGGTTGCCGCAAGCCCGACGGCGTTCTTTGTGATGCAATGTCTCGGTGCTGCATACCTGCTGTATTTGGCATACCGGAGTTTTCAAGTTCGCGCCGGAAACGTGGCTATAGATGATGAAAATCATAAGCCCAGCGATGTCGGCCATCCTTCTGCCCGCAAGCTTTACCTTCGCGGTATCATCATGAACCTTTCGAATCCGAAGGTGATTCTGTTCATGCTTTCGTTTATACCGCCGGCCGTGCGCTTGGACCGCCCGATTCACCCGAGCTTGCAGACCGCTATCTTTGGCGCAGAATTCATTGTGGCGACCATGATCGTGTTCGGCTCGGTCGCGATTTTGGCGGGCGCCGTCAAGAAGTTCCTGCTGAATAGCCCGAAGGCGAACCGCAACCTCAACTGGTTTAGCGGCGTCGTATTCGTGCTGCTGGCTTTTGCGCTGTTCTTAGTCTAACGTTACTTGAGCTGTGTCGTGATGTCGATGGTGCCGCCACGGCCAAACTGATCCATGTAGGTCAGCTTCCATGTGAACGAAGCCGGGGTTTTGTCCGAAGTGTTGATGATACGCACCGAGAATTCTCTGGCTCTTTCGGGGATAATCCAGCCTTGGCATTTGCCGGCGGCACCGGATGGCATGGGATTGTATGTCTGCGCTACGATGCCGCAGCCCTGATTGCTGACATAGGTGTTGTATTCAATGGAACTCTTGGAGAAGAGGGATTCCTTGGCATATCTAATTTCATCAAACAAGGTGTACCCGTGTTCAAGGCGTTTTTCGCTGTTGGAAATGTTTGCCTTGACGGTGTCAATCTCATCTTTAGGGAATACCATGGAATAGGGCTCCGTCACGCGTTCTGATGGGATGAGTGTAAAATTGGCGTCTAGGTGCAAGACAAAACCTTCGGGCAGTCCGCTGGCGCTCATTTTATAATTGCTGACAAACTGCACCAAAGTGGTGCATGTGGCTGCCGGGAGAGTCGAAAGCTTTGCCTTGACGCCTTCAATGTCGAACTCTGGGATGTCGGCGTAGGGAATGTACGAGGTAAGGGCGCTGTCGCCTAAATTAATGTCGATGAGCCTTGTCTCCTCGGTATTTCCTTGGAAATATTTAGCATGTCTCTCATCCCCGTCATTGGGAAACATTCCTTCGCTATGAAAGTCGATGTATCCTCCGACATATTCAATGCAGCTTCTTTGACGGCACGCAAAGGATCCGTTGTTCTGGATTTCGCAGCCGCCCTGATCAAAATAGCCTGTGTTAAGCGTACCGTTTTCGACAGGGTAGAGCAGACGGTAAATTTTATGGCGTTCGTCTTCGGGTTCGTTGCGTAATTTGCTGTAGCTGCTGGAAGAACGCGTAATCGGTTCGAAAAGTGTGGTGTCTGTATTGCTGCTAGCTGCGGAGCTTAAAACCGAGGAACTAGATGGCGAGACATTTGCGCTTGATTGTGCCTCTGTTTCGCTTGATGATAATGTGGCTGCTGAACTTGAAGGCGCCTCTATTTCGCTAGATGACGACGTTGTTGCGGAACTGGAGAGGTTTTCAGCTGAGCTTGGCTCCGCGGAGCCTGAAACTTCAGAACTCGAAGAACCTTGTGTGGGACTGTCAGCTTGATCGCTAGACAAACCTGCTTCGGAATTGCTAGAAAGTTCGCTTGACGCATTTACAGCGTCACTTGCGTTGTCGGAACATCCTGTTAGGAAAGCTGCCGTAAGGACTATGGTTGCCGATAGTCCGTGTATGAATTTGCCTCTCATGCGATTCTCCTTCTATTGTATTTTAATATACCAAAAAAAGAGAAAGGCTGGTCGTAAAATATTTTAAAGTTGCTTTTCAATCAGCTTGAGAATCTTCTCGATAGCCACTTCGGGGCTGTCGCTGGTGTCACCGCCGGCGGCACGGGTGTGGCCTCCGCCGCCAAATTCCTTGGCAATGGCGTTCACATCTACAATGTAGTTGCTGCGCAGGCTAATCTTGTATTTGCCGTTCACGGGGTACAGAAGTAGGGCCACTTCGGTGCCGCCGACCTCGCGAATGGTGTCAATGACGGTGGAAAGTTCCACGGGCGTGACGCCGAAATGTTCCATGTCTTCGGGCGTAATGTAGCTGTAGACGACCTTGCCGCCTAAACCAAGCTTGCACTGCTGCATGGCATAGCCCGTAATGAGCGTCTGCTTGTAGGTGCGGGTGTAGTAAGTCTCATTCACGATTTTTGCGAAGTCGACGCCAGCTTCAATCAAGTCACCCACCACCTGCATGGTGCGCTTGCCGGTGCAGCTGTACTTGAAGGCTCCCGTATCGTGTACAATGCCGAGGTAAAGGGAACTGGCGGTGTCTCGGCTGATTTTAGCCTTGTCAAGGTTTACGTACAGAACCTCGCTTGCAGAACTTGCTTCGGGCTCTACCAGGTTCAAGGTGCAAAGGTTCAGCGGGTTGCTAATATGGTGGTCGATGTTGATGGTTTTCTTGGCTGACTTGATGCATTCGGCGCCATTTGCTCCCACGCGTTCAAAGCTCGGCGTGTCCATCAAGAATGCTAAATCGTAGGGCTTGCCACCATTGCATTCGGCTGTCCATGTGGAGCGGGCGTCGTTTGCCCCGCGCAAAATCTTGTAGCTGTCGGGGAAGTTTTCAAGGAACAAGTCCACGCTAATGCTGGGGAAGTTGTCCTTGATGTAGTTGTAAATGCCTGTGGTAGAACCCACGCAATCGCCGTCCGGGCGCACGTGTCCGAAAATGGCCACTGTCTTCGCTTCGCTTAAAAATTCATCAATTCTCATAGTTGGGAATATAGCAAACATTTCTATATTTCGAACTATGAAACTCCTTTTCACCGACCTTGACGGTACGCTCCTGACCGACGACAAGACCATTCTCGATGTAGACATGAAGGCTATCGAGGGAATGCTTGCACGCGGGCACAAGCTGGTGCTCTGCACCGGGCGTCCGCTGACCAGCGCAAAGCAATTGGCGCAAAAGTACGGCTTCGACAAGCCGGGCTTTTTCCTGGTGAGTTTCAACGGCGGCCTCATTTATGACTACGCCACCGAACAGTCTATTCTGACGCGCTACATTCCGGTAGAATCGGTCAAGTTCATTATGGATGCGGCCCACAAGGCGGGTATGCATGCACACACCTATTCCGGCGACCTCGTTGTCTCGGAATACGAGACGGAACAACTCAAGACGTATTGCCGGCTGATGAAGATGGACTACGTGGTTGTCAAGGATATTCGCGACTACTACGGTGATTTTATCAATGTGGTGGTAAAGCCTCCCATCAAGGTGAATATCATTACGCCGTTTAATCACGATAGCCTGCTCGATTTTCGTGCCGAAATGCGCAAGACCACGGCGGGCAAGCTCTTTGACGTGTTCAGCAAGCCCGAAATGCTCGAATTTTCGCACATGCAGTCCAATAAGGGCGATGCAGTGCGCTTTATGGCCGATTTTTACAAGGTCCCGATTTCGGATACCATCGCCGTGGGCGACGAAGAAAACGACTGCCCCATGATCGAGGCTGCCGGGGTGGGAGCGGCCATGGCGAACGCTTCCGATGTGGCTAAATCGGTGGCCGACTATGTCACAAAAGCGGACAATAACCACGGCGGAATTGCCGAAGTTATTGAAAAATTCGTGATTTAGTCGTTTTTACCTCAAATATTCCAATTTGGAATATACAAGGTAAGTTTTTTTGAACAAAATGGTAATCTTTGTTGTATCTTCTATATAGATATATAATATAGGGATACCGCAGGAGCATGAAACAATTCCAGTTTGATTACCATAGCATCACTACGTTGAAACGCGACCTTGACAAGATTAGCCTTTGGTGCAAGTCAAGAGTGTTTTCTCATGTGGTATTCCAGATTTATTCCAATTCCAT
>JAEEGG010001421.1_pt1 | contig 65423 bp, 71 predicted proteins | sample 9134161 | NCBI WGS metagenome assembly JAEEGG01 (sample SAMN16246543, study PRJNA631951) | gut metagenome | biome: gut microbiome; feature: rumen; material: CR-attached | host: Bos | place: Iran: Karaj | collected 2018-10
CCAATAGACGGAAAACGAAAAAGGGCACTCATTTCGAGTGCCCTGTAGGGACGATCGGATTCGAACCGATGACCTCTTCAATGTGACTGAAGCGCTCTAAACCAGCTGAGCTACGCCCCTGTCTGCCTAAACAGGATTACAAAGATGAGGCTTTTTCCGGAATTATGCAAGGAAAAAGCCGAAAAAGTTTCTATTGCACCTCGATATAGGCCTTGTTGGCACTGAGTCCGGTGCCCTGGTAGAGTCCGAAAACGGCGCGGTCTTTCGTGGAGGCGGGGGAGAGCACGTACAACTTTCTGCCGTTGACTCCGGATGCCGCGGTTCTTCCTTTCAGGATGTTTCCGGTTACAGCGACCGGGTCCATTGCGCTGCTCTCGAAGGTGACCGAGGCGGCGTCGGACCGGACGAGGACGCCGGTGTTCGCCGGAATCACGCTTCCCGCCGGAATCTCCTGCAGTTTGGCGTAGCCCGCGACCAGTTCCGTCACATAGTAGACCTTGGCATTGGCAGGAACTTTCGCGTTGAATCCCAGGTACATCGAGGCCCATCCCTGGGAGGGGATGCTCAGCTGATAGGACTGGTTGTACACGAGGGTGATGTCGTCCAGGTACATGTGGTCGTTGGTGCCGCCCTTGCCGGCTTTGGCGTTGGTTGTGGCGGTCAGGAGGATGTATTTGGGCTCCGCTCCGTTATTCGTGTACTTGAACGGGATGGAGATTCTCTTCCACTGACCGTTTGTCTTGGCGATCGTCTGGTTGACCGCCTTCGCCACGACATATTTGGAGTCGGATGTGGAAGACTCCGTCGCACCGTCGACATAATCATAATCGCTGTGGATGGTCGCGGTGAGCTTCGCGTACGGATTGGCCGTGTCGGTTCCGTCGGGGGCGAACTTCACCCAGGCCACCAGCGAGTCGGGCCTGCCGGTGAAGGGCATCGCGCACGGGTTCTTGAAACCGTTCAGGGTGTTGTAGCCGTCCCGGTCGGAATAGTTGTAATTGTTCTCACCGTCAGCGCTGGTGGAGCCGGCGTGGACGCGGCCGGTCGTCAGGTTGCCCTGTGCATTGGCCTTGACGGAGAAGAAGATGATCTTGACTTCCACCAGACGGGACCAGATGTGGCAGGAATACTGTCCGGCCGATCCCGGACGCGTGTCCGTGGAGCGCTGGACCTGGCGGTTGGAGGAATCGTAGCCGTAGGAGGCGTAGGATCCGTCGGCCGTCTGGAAGGAGTTGAAGTAGTTGGGCAGATTCACCCCGTCAAAGGTCCAGGTTTCGAAGTCTCCGTTGGTGATCTGCGGGCGGCTTTGCGCCTGTGCGGCCCCGGAGAGGAGGACCGCAGCCACGAGGATTGCGATGGTCTTTCTCATAGGGCTCAGAGTTGTTTGTCGGACGGGTCGGCTAGGAGGGCTGCGTCGTGGAACGTCAGCGAAGCGCTCGCCTGGCCGAGGTTTTTGATGCGGCCGGCCTCAAAGGCCTTGCCGGAAGTGAATGTCGTATTGACGAAGGCGACTTTTCCATCGGCCCGGGTCAGGGCCATCTGGAGCAGTTTGCTGGCGGAGGGGAGGACGGAGATGAGAATCTCGCCCGAGAGGGCCGATGTTCCGGCCACTTCCGCCCGCTTCTCCAGGTAGGAGGTCGGATCGGCGGAGGAGATGCTGAAATCGGAGCCCACCGTGAAGGGACCGGTCACCCGGTCGTCCCGGACCACTTCGATCTTGCGGATGCCCAGGCTGGCGGGAACGTTCATCCGGAGCAGAGCGCAGACATTTCTGAACGAGAAACCATCGTTCTCGTTGCCCGTACCCACCATCACGGCGTCGGTAATCTTGCCGGACTGGCTTTGGGGGAGTGTGAGGCTGAGACCGGAGCCGCCCAGGACGGCGCTCGCGTCATAGGGGAAGAAAGCGGTGGTCAGGTGAGACCATTCGGGCTTCTTGCCGGAGAAAGTCGTGCTGGCGGAACCGCCGGTCTGGGCGGTGAAAGGCGGGCATAGGACTTTGTCGGCGGTAAAGACGCCGATTTGGTCGCCTTTGGTCCAGAGGGGGAGATTCCCGTCCAGGGAGACCCGGGTCTCCGGAACCGACGCTTTGAACGTCACGGGAACGAACTTCCCCGTGGAGGTGGCAGGATCGGCCGTAACGGCCTCTTTCTGGCAGGAGATTGCGGTGAATACGGCCGCAATGCATCCGAGGGCAAGCAGCTTCTTCATCATCCGAAAATGTTTTCATCGTCCTCGCCGTAGCCGGACAGGCTTCCGCCCGTTCCGTCCACGCTGCTGAGGCAGAAGGTCGTCTCCAGGGAAAGGTCGACGGCCCGCAGTTCAGGTTTAGTATACTCTTTTTTCATTGCAGCCATTGTAAAATGGACTGCAAAGATATAATAAAATTCTTTAATAACCAAAAAATCCGGCTTCTAACGCGCTACGATGGCGTTCGGAACGATCCGCTGCCCCTCGTGATCGAAGCGGTGATTGTCGCTGGGGTGGTTGATGACGCGTTCGGGGAGGACCCAGAGCGTGGAGGATCCGCCGCCGTCCAAGTTGAGGGCTTCGACGAGGCCGAGCCTTTCGGCCAGGACCGTCAGTTCCGCGATGGTCATGCCTTCCGCTTCGCCGGGGAAGCGGCCGTCCACGACGACCATCCATATGCCGCCGTCGGCGTCCTTGCCTATGACCGAGCGCGGATGGCGCTTGTCATAAAACGACTTCCAGCCGTCCCGGTCAGGACCGTACTCGAGGGAGTTTCCTTCGTCAATCAGGACGGGGCCGGCGGCGAGGACTTCCCAGTCCTGTTCAAAAACGTCCGTGGTGTCGGACGCATCGACCCGAATGTCCTCCGGATTCAGAATGACTGCGCCGTTGGTGCGGAAAAGCTCCTCCGGCATGGTGGTGCCGGTGATGAATCCGTCGTCTTTGACGAAAGTGACGTGCGTGAGGCTGTCCATATTGAAATAACTGCCGTTGATGCCGGCGAAGGCCTCATACTTCAGGCACAGGGCGCTGGTGCTGTCGGCCTGCTCCCGCTCGGCGGTGACGACGGTGGTCTGGAAGGCGTCCGGATTGTATCGGACGAAGGAGATGAACTGGCCTTCGGCCGTCAGGGTGCCGTAGAAGCCGTCGGCTTTCGCGGCCTTTCGGACCGTGAGCTCGCTGCCGGTCCGGAGGTCAAACACTTTTTCGACCCCTTCGGGAATGTGGTTCACCGGCCGGCTGCAGGCGGTGAGGAACGCGAGGGCGGCGAAGGCCCATCTGGCACAGGTACGCATCATCATGCAGGTTCTTTTCGCTTGACTTACAAAAATACGAAACTTCCGGGGAAAATGGCTATTTTTGTGCGGATTATAAGCTTATGAAACACTGGATGAATTTGGCGGCCTTGGCGGCTGCGCTTGCAGTCCTGGCCTCCTGTACTCCGCGGGATGTGATTCCTGCAGCACCGGATTACAGTCTGACAGAATCGTGGTATGTCGCCGACCGCGGGGCGGACGTGGACCTGTTCTACATCAGTTCCACGGAAACCTTTGATTCGACGGTCGGCCGCCGGGTGTACCATCACGCCCAGGCGGCGGACTCCGCGGCCTGCCCCGGCATGCGGGGTGAGATGGAGGGCGTGGACCGGATCATGGCCGGCGACCTGAATTTCTATTCGCCCTTCTATCGGCAGATGTCGATGGAAACATACATCGATACGGCACTGATTTCCAGTCGTTTCCCGATAGCTATGGGGGATGTGCGCCGGGCTTTCCGTTACTATGTCGACGAGTTCTCCGACGGCCGCCCCTTCGTCCTGGCCGGCTTCAGCCAGGGCGGCGAGCTTCTCGTGGAACTGCTGAAGGAACTGCCGGACAGCTTGCAGGACCGCCTCGTCGCGGCCTATGTCCTCGGATGGAAGATCACCCCTGAGGACCTGTCCGCATCGACCGCCATCCGGCCCGCCCGGGGCTCCGACGACATCGGCGTCACCATCTGCTACAACTCCGTCGATTCGCCCGAGAACGCCAGCTTCGTGAGCAGCGGCAATACCGTCGCCATCAATCCCGTGAACTGGTGCACGGACGCCACGCCGGCGGTACTGTTCGACTCCCTGACTGTCACGCTGGACCCCGAGACGAAGCTCCTCCTGGTGGACGGCTTCGAAGGCACCGGCTACGCCTGGAAACCCTATTTCAAGGATGGCTGTTACCATACCTTCGAAATCCGCTGGTACGGAGAATCCCTGCGGGAGAACATCGCCGAACGCTGCGCCGCCTACCAGGCCGCCCATGCGGGCGGATTTCCGGCTGGCTTCTGAACAGGCGGACGCTCGCTGCCATTTCGGACCCGGATTGGAAATCCGTTGAAAGAATCTGACGACAGGGGAGTATCATAAAAACCGGAGCGGTTTTTCGTATGATTCACTGGTGGGCGTACCCCCCAGACCCCCTGGGTCGGGCTTTGCCCCTCCGAAAAACCGAAGCGGTTTTTCGTTTTATTCATTGAGGGGGCGGACCCCCTCAAACACCCCCTGGGTCGGGCTTTGCCCCTCCGAAATGCCTCTTGATTGGGGCTGACAGTCGGGGGTGGGAACCCGGTATTTTGTAACGTATTGATAATTAGGTGGTTATTGGTCGCTCGGTTCCGAACCTGCTCTTTTATAGGGAGGTTGGGAACTTTTTGTTTTGCAAGTGATTGATAATCAATCTTGTATGAATATGGCAGTTCCCAACCTCCGTAAACAATAAGTAGGACGGGAAACCTGACGAATCCGGGAAATTTGCCTGGATCATGGGGTTCGCACATTCAAGGGGCGAAAACGCCTTGTTTTGCCCCGCGATCGTTGTCATGACAGCCTATTTCTTCCAGACGTGGACGATCTCCCCGATGTACATGTAGTGGATGCCGAGGCCGTTGCGCTCGTACCATTGGCGTTGTTCCGCGGGCATCAGGTCCGCATCGAACTGCCGGCCATAGATCTTCTTGCACTCGATGGCGAGGTCCGCTTCGGCATAGATGGGGTTGCCCAGTTCCGTGAATTCGACGGTCAGTCCGGCTCCGGCCACCTTGTCTTCGTCCCGTCCGGAGACTCGGCCCAGATAGGCCAGTTTTTCCCGCATCGACTCGGGGAAGTGCGTGACCGTGAAGTAGTCGTACTCTTCCATGAACCGATGCGTGAAGCGGCTGGTGGACACATAGACGATGAACACCGGCTTGTTCCAGAGTTCGCCGATGGTGCCCCAGGAGATCGTCATCAAGTTCATATCCCCCTCCTTCCCGGCCGATACCTCCAGCCAGTCTTTGTCAATCATCTGAATCGGATTTAGTTCGATATCGGCAGGGGCTATTTCCTGCCAGGGTTTCTCCTGGAGGTTCTCCGTATTCTTGGGGGTATTTCCGCAACTTAGCATGGCCAATGCAATGATTATTAATGCGAGCGTCTTGTTCATAATGCAAAGATAGTAAAAAAGGCCGGGCGGTGATGCGTGCCGTTTTCAGCTTTTGCCACATTAGAAAAAACCGGAAAGATTGCTTGCAAATCAGCGAAAATTGTTAACTTTGCAGTCCCTTTACTGGGATGCCCCTGTAGTTTAAAGGATAGAATTTCAGATTCCGGTTCTGACGGTCCCGGTTCGATTCCGAGCGGGGGTACTAGGAAAGACTGACGCATGCGCGCCAGTCTTTCCTGTTTTATTCATTGAGGGGGGCGGACCCCCTCAAACTCCCCTGCGTCGGGCTTGCGCCCTCCGAAATGCCTCATGTATGAGGCCGGCCGGTTGGGATGGGAACCGGCCCGTTTGCAACACGTTGCTATTTAAGTAGTTACAAATCGGCCGGTGCCAGACCTGCTTTTTGGATTGGAGGTTGGGAACCGGCCGTTCTGCAAGTGATTGAGAATCAGTTAAGTATAAATTGGACGGTTCCCAACCTCTGTAATCCTATTTCAGGACAGGTTTTTTATCTCCATTCCTTTCACTTATTACGGGCCTTCTTTTTTGTGGAGTGTCCGCGTTTGCAATCCCAGCGCACTTGGTGTTCATTTTCTTGTAAACGCGGCAAGGAAAACGGCGATCTCGGCTGAAAACGCTGCTGCGTTTACACTTGCACTGCTTTCTGAGGCCGATTTTGTGTAAACGCGGAGAAATCTAGGGAGCGTTCCAATAAGCCGGCCGGAGAGGGTCAGTCGGGATAGGGGCATATTGTTGACCGAAGCCGCCGAAATTGTTGGCCATGCTTTTTTGGAGATCATCCCACTTTACCATTACCTGTTTGTAAGTGCCGGTAGTGAAATCGAATTCAAGCCGGATACTTTGAGGGAAAACATCAGGAGAGTAAGGATGTTCATAAGGCGCCCATCCAGGAGTATAGGCATAGACGAATGGATTAGTGCTCATCATAGGAACGGCTCCTTGGGGGAATTTATAGGGATTGGAGAGGAAGAGGGACCCTATAAACAAAGCCCATTTCGCTTCCTCCGAAAGGTGAGGAGGACGATACCAAGATAGGTTATAATTGAGAGAGGACATTAAAGATGCCGATGTCATGGCATTAATCCTTGCTGCTCTCTGTTCCTTGGTCTCAAATGGATCCGGAGAGAGGAAAGAAGGCATTTGGACAGTTGGAAACATGGGATACCCCATCAATGAAGGCAGTTGTGGTTTTCTCCTGACGGTATCTGTTTTTATCACCGGACCATCCAGCACTGAAACCGGATGGTCTTGGGCATGGAGGCTCAAGGAACCTGCCAACAGCAATAGAGATACTATGAGTAATCGTCCTCTCATACGGCGCCGTATTCTGCTCAAAAATAATGCCGATTAATCTCTGAATGAGAGGTGTATGGATCGGAATCACATCGGCTCCAGATTTTTACGAGATCTTCCAAGAACTGATTCGGCATTACTCCGGTTGCGGGTATACGGAAGGCTCGTAAGCAATTGCGAGCCTTTTTTGCATCATTACACCTTCTGTTTGCCAGCATCTAAATCCCGTCTGGCAAATAAAAAGCAGGACTCACTTCATCGTCCGTCCTGCCAAGTTTCTCAAAGTTTAGTCGGTTATTAGTAAAAAGTGTTTTGTTCGGTAAAGTTACATCATTCAGCCGAGAAATCCAACTTAGATCATCAGCCGTATAAGACCATCTGATTTCACAAAGGTTTCAGGGTGGGACATAACGACGGCATAAATCATCCTTCCATCTACCGGCTGCTTATCCCATCTCGTGAACAGGCCTTTCTCATTAATCTCCTTCGCAATCTGGTCTATCTTCATCCCGTGGTTAGAGGATGCCAGGACAAAGACTATGGCTTCTTCGATTTTCACTTCAATTCTCTTTTTTGTAGCCAAGCCTAATATCCCTAAGTTCTTTCTGCCTTAGTCTTTCAGCGTGTGCTTCTGCTTTCAGACGTTTTTTCTCTTCTTTTCTTTTTGCTGAATCCTCACTCTCTCGTTGTATTCTTTCCGAAAAAGCTCTCTGCCACTCAAATAACTCATAAAGCGTAGTGGCACCATGTCTATTACCTGTATCAATTGGCACATAGGGATTTGATGAATACTGAAAGGCCCAATTACCAATAGAATAATCTGAATCCAAACTACGGCGTCGAATTTCAGAATATACAAATTTAGTATCAGTAGTTGAACCGATATGATCCCCATTACTGAACCAGTACTCTTCAAGAATCACAAGGCCTTTAAACAATAGAAGCAATTGATCATCACTTAAAGATTTCCAGTTGCCAGACAGTGAAACCCGCCGAGAAATGCCCTCTTTTGTTAACAAATTGCTTTCTGGCAGATGATTATTGTTCCCGATACTGATTAACAATTCATGATAGTGTTCTGTTATCATTCTGTGGCCTGGTGTTTTGATTAACAAATATACATAGAAACCCCTTCTCTTCCAAAGGTGGTTTAAATGTGTAGAGAATAACTTTGACCGCCTGAAAACATAGTCAAAACCTTACCTATAGAAGATGAAAAAGAACATCCGGACACCAGAAAAAGCCCTTGATGCCTGAGCCGAAGAGGACAGGACAACATCAGGAGCCGGGAAAGGAGAGGCAATACACTCAAGCTGTATCATTGCCAAACCCGACCCTCTGATGTGGCCGGATATAAAAGATATGAACAAAGAACCGCTAAGACCCATTATGAAGGATTTGGGTGTGGTTCTTTTTTTGTTCTTGATTTGATTTAAAAAGAAAAAGGAGCAAGTACCTTGTCGAAAGGCTATTGGCAAAATAAGTATTTATTGAGGGCAATTAGATGATGCGATAATGTCTTGAGCATCCCTGAAACTAACGCTGATTTTTTGTTTTAGCCCAGCAATAAATGAGGTGTCTTGCAGATTATTGAGTTGTGGAGAAAAAGACTCGATAAAACTAAGAACCGCGACAGCATTCTTCCTTACTTTATGAGTCTTAAAAAATCTATTGTCAATAATCAGTTTATATAGTTTTTTTGACTGTTCAAGATCCTCGCAACATGAAATGTTGAAAAGAAGAGAATAGAAGTACTCAACAGCCAAAGTTTCATTAGCTCCATATAAAGACTTCCTTTCTATTGTTTGGACAGCCCCGGAAGGGTCTAAGACATCAAAGGTAATAACATGCCTATAACGGCCCCCGTAAATGTCATCACCTCTTTCTAGTTTTATATTATTGTATACACAAGGGAAGGTCCATCCATTAATACAAATGTCTTCACTGATACCATTTTGATAAACAATGATAGACGCATTGTCCTGGTCAAAGTTCTTAAACTCTATATATACACCACTGGGGGTAATGGTTTCGACTGATACTGCGGAAACATTACCTAATGATTTTTGAATCTTATAAAACATAAAACTATTCTGTAATTTTGGGTTATACCGTGTTATGATGAGTTTCAAAGATAAACATTTCTGCCAACACCACCAAACCCTTCCAACAAGTATTATTCCTTTTTCCCAATAACCGAATACTGCTCAATCACTTTCCCTTCCCGGTAGATCGCAAACCCCTTCTTTCCCTACTTCAATGTTATCCCACCATAGAAACAACCAGGGTTTTCCCGGCTTCTTTGGCTCTCCTTAGAGCTTCTTCAAGGGAATGGCAGTAGTAAGTGGTCATATCGGCGGTGAAGATAGCCGGAGATATGGCCAAAGATAGATGATTTAGTCGAACATACCATACTCAAGTGTCATCACATTTGATTTAGGGTTGAGAGTTAAATAAAACCAGCGAGATCCAGAAGGTGGGAAATATGACTTGCTCATGTCGTCAAACATTCCATCAATACGAAATTTGTATATGCCATTCTCCTTTGTCCAGGGATTATGATCACCATAAACTTCATTATAAATGAGCTCGCCAGAATTACATAAGAATTCAATTTGGTCAATTGTTTTTTGATCTAACCCGTCTTTGAATTGAATCTTATATGTATAATTGTCTCGGTTGCCAGTAATGCGTTCTTTTGAAATGACTTGAAACGGAGGGAAATGAACACCACAGGCATTTTCAAGTTCCTTAACCGTTGGTTTGGGCGGATGAGGCATCATCATCAACAGAAGCAATAGAAATAATCCGATTATGGCAATTGTAATTGATGCAATAATCTTGAGCAGTATTTTTAATCCCTTTTTCATATTCCGATTTTCAGAAGCACGTATAGAATCAGTTTCTTCCTTTTTTGGAAATGGTCTTATCGGCTGCAAAAAGTGTCAATTCTAATAAACTACTAGTTCTGTGATAATCTTTTCTGTTTCTTTCAAAGAAGGTAAATGCCCTCTTTTGCAATTGTAGATAAGATGATTGACCTCCCCCTTGTACTCTTCTTGAAATTGCTCGCCTTTGAGCAGGAAGAAGAATGCCTCAATAAAGGTTCGGCTCCGATTGTTCCCAAAATCACAATGGACCACTTGTTTCTTTCCCGCCCTATACGCTTCGTACATCTTGGGTAGTGCTGTTTCCAAAGCAGAAGTCCAATCCGAGCCCAAGTCTTCAGATACGGGAAGATGAATCCATTCAATGCCGTGTTCTTTCATCGCTTCGACCAACTCGGCAGAATAGGACTCTTCGGATACATTGATGCAGAATGAGACCCCACCCCAAATAAAAGGGTGGTCCAAGATTCTAACCGAGGGATACTCTCGGGCAGCGATGGGGGCAAAACTATACGATCTCATTCCCTTTATCAATCCTTTCCGATAATCTATTCTTTCATCCTGCGTACTTCTACCGTTGCGTTGCTTTGTCGCTGATTAGTTCAAGCATCTTGTAGTTGTGATATAATGGTTTTTGGGTTAGATAGATGCTCCTGACCTTCATTTTGTATTCATGGCCACGGAGTAGATTAATCCCTTCTATCTTATCATCACCCAGTAGCCGCTCAGTTTCACCATTAACTAAGATTAAAGGTGCATATATTTCAACACGGTCCTGGTCCGGAGTGCCTATATAGTAGCCCACCATTTCCCAGTCATCCAAAACAGTCATTTCAACGTAATCCACTGTGAATCCATCGCCAATCGGTTCTCCATCTTCAAATCTCTTGACAGCTCTATGCAACGCCCGAAGAAACGGCGTCCCACACCTGAATCGTTTATCCATATTTAAATGATCGGCTTTCATAAGGGTTTCTTCAATATCGGCAGTAAAGGTAGGGACGAGATGAGCCAAAGGGGTGGTACAAATAGAGAGATACATGTACTATTATTTCCCACCATTCTTTTTCCTAGTCGGTATTATGGCGGATTGACCGGCTTTGCTGTAGTCCCATTTTGGTTCCAAGCCGTTTTTCCGAAGTACCTGTTCGATTGCTTGCATAAGAGTTCTACCCTCCTTTTGCTCCACTGAATGTTGGGAATTCCTTGGATGAATATGTGATTGTGGTTTCATTTTAACTATTATTGTCTTTCAGTCTAATACTCTGAGCAGGAAAGATGCGACTACCGGTTTTATTGCCCCATTTTAAGGTTAAACCATGTTCTCTAAAGATTTCTTCAGGACTTCTTGTCCACTTGTCAACCGTTTTAGATGTAGGTTTCTTAGTTTTCATACTTGTTTTTTAAAAACCCATAGTATAACTGTCGCGGAATGACTGTTCTTAAATCAGTCCAGAATTGATTCCTTGAGCACAGATTCTTGGAGAAAAGTCTTTTGAATACTGTTCCCACATCTCTTCGGAGCATTGCATCAAATTCTTTTCTTCTTCAAGGGAGAGTCCATATTGTTCTTTTAGTGATTCTATAACAGCCTTCTTGAATTCTTCTATACTCAAATTGCCGGATGTTTCCTCTTCGTGATCAACACAAACGGCCTTACTTTTTTTTCTTGAAAAAACACATAATAGTAAACAGTTTTTTTTTGAATTGAACATTCCACATCGCTTTACCACCGTGGCTTCTGGCATGCTCGGTTGGCGCTCCTCAAGGGAGACTCTTGATGCATAGTGCAAAGATAGTGTTTATTGATAAATCAATCAATACATGTCTCCTCTTCCAACAACCAAATACTGCTCAATTACTTTCCCTTCCTGGTAGATTGCAAACCCCTTCTTCCCCGACTTCAAGACTATCCCACCAAAATGGCAACCAGGTCTTTTCCCGGTTGCTTTGACTCTTTTCAAGGCTTCTTCGAGGGTATGATAGTAGTAAGTGGTCATATCAGCAAAGGAAGACGGGGATATGGCCAAAGTGGGGTACATTCTAGGGTGTAACCGCCTTTGAAATAATTGACAGCTGCGGCCTAGGGGCTTATACTCCTTGAGGTGGAAATAGAATATTGCCTCTATCAATTATGATTCGAAAATGGTCGATTAGGTCATATCCAATGATGCCATCAATGTGATGAATTAGAAAGTCTTTCTCAATCTCATCTGGTGCTTCGCCAAAATCGACATCAAAGGTGCCGCCATTAATGCTCACATTAAGTGTGTGTAATGAAACATCGAATACTCCTCTATTCAACAACGGCGAACAATCCTGAGTTTTGCTGGATACAGGTGTACCGTCCAAGAAGTCTTTTTTCAAATACGAAACCGGGGTACCTGTATCAAAAACCAACTGGGTTTGAAATCCGTTGATTACCATTGAGATGCAAGGAACACCCATATAAACATTTTTCGAATGATAGGCTATACGAGGAAGTGATGATTCCGGTTTCTCAAATAACAGACAATTTCCGAAATGAGGCATATTGATCCATAACTGGTAGTTCTTGATAATATCCATTCCAAGCAAACCAGCGATATTGATATTCCTTCCGATTATTTGTGAGAGTTTTGACGAGTTCAAATAATAAAAGTTATCTCTAACGGCATAGTGATCACCGGCGATGTTAATTGATCGATTACGATGAAAGGAGTATGGACTGCCCGTATCCAATACAATAAGTCCGTCCGATTGTCTGTCAGAGAATAATAAATGACGATTTACAATTGTTAGTGGATAATTGATTTCGCACTGTATGTTAAGGTATACTTCATCGAACATTTCAGAATTAATATAAAAAGCATTTGACATTTCTGAGAAATGAAAGAATGTCTGAATCAATCAATAATACTTTCGGTATCGTCATTGTGGCAATCTTTTCTCTCCTGCTCCAGAGATCTCTGTTTAGGAAAAGATGTAGGTAAAAATAAGAACGCAATCGGTCAGCAATCAACAATTATTACATTGAAGATGAAATAGACCAGAAACAACACAAAAAGAACGAGTCCGATTATGGCCTCGGTTTTAGACATCTTCTTTGGGTTATGCACTCTGTCGTATTCTTCGAAAGATATCATGGCAAACTATTCTTGTATTCGTGTCGTTTGCAAACATTGAAGCGGTTATGTCTTTTATAGGCCACCTAAAAAACTTATACATAAAAACTGTCTATTATTGAAATGCAAGTGAAACCATCTCTACCGCCAAGATTGATATGGAGATCAATATCCAACCAACGATTACTTACCTCATCCCACCCTTCAATTGTAATTCGATGATGGCCTAATCTAAGGAAGCTTGTGACTTCCGATACTTCATTGTATGATCTCGCATAGCACTTAAAAACAAAACCATAGCGGGTATTCTCCTCGCTTTTAGATTTGCATACGAGAACAATGGTTATTGTCCAACGTTCATCTCCATCTTCATTTATCCAGAAATCATTCTCTTGGGGAATGTCGATATATAAAATGGTGGCTTCGTTGGAGATATCCCAAATAGGGATGTTCCCACGTAATGCATGATTATACTCTTGCCACAAAAGTCCGGTAATAAAACAATTCTTATCATCCATGATTGAATACTGATTCTCGTGTGGCTGAACTTATAGAGGTAAACTCTACTATGACTCAAAACAAAACAATATCTGGATTGTAGAGATTTGGTCTATAACGTGACTTTGGTAAGGACGTTATGAATTCTGGCAATTGCTTATCATAGAAAACATATAATTCTTCAAGGGCCCTGGTTACGGCAATCTTAAAGACATCTTCTAGATTATTCCATCCACAAAAAGAATCAAGCCCAATTAAAAACAGCGTGTCAAAATGAGTCCCAACCGAACTAGCAACCGTTGTGATTTTCGGATTAGTCGAACTCAAATCGATAGTATCAATACCTTTTTCTCTTCCTGGTAAATATGCTTCAACTGAAAACTCATGATTCTTAAAGATTGAATATGCTGATTCTACCATATTTCTTGTAAGACATAGAATTCCAACATTATCCAATTCTTTCCCGTTCACAAGTTGTATAATAGTCGTGCATTGTTTCTCAATTGAGCCGATTTGAGCTATTATTGGTTGTGGGGAGCCAAACTTTGTTGATTTATAAATTGTATTTGATAATCTTGGAATCAGTTGGCAGAAATTGTATTGACTTGAATATACACTAAATCGATTGCTAAATGAAAAGACACGACATCCAAGAGTCTCGGATATGCTATTAATTGTCTCAGATTCAGTCTTTTCGAATCGAAAATGGGAGTAATCCCCAAACAATAACAAGAATCCAGCTAATGAATTAATAGCTTGAATCTGCTCTATACTTAACAACTGAGAATCGTCAAGTATTATAACATCACAATGATACCCTCTAGATGCTACTTCATAAAATGTCGCGAATTGTAGTCTACAAAGGCCAAGGGCGACTGCTGCATGCTTTACGAATTTCAACGATAATGAAGTCCCGCCAATATAAAGGCAGCTCTTCCCCTCAACCACAAGCCCCTTTGCCTTCCATAAGGCCAATGAGGTTTTCCTCGTATAAGGATCACCAATGATTAAAGCTGAAGAATCGACTCGCCAGCTTAAGAACTGGATTTGCTCAGGTTGTAGCCCAGAATAAGGAGGCACATCGTCGAAATCGGTAGGATCTAGCATGAAATCATTTTTCGACATGGCTAATTAAACTGAAGAGATCAATCAATAATACTTTCGGAATCATCACGATGGCGTTCCTTATTTCTCAGAACGACATCCTTACTAGTATTAGCATAACAGTACACACACAAATGGCGACAGGTATTGTACATCCCTATATCCTTACTTATCATACAACCACATACCTTACGTTGCCCCCTGTCTTTTAAATCCTTCCTGACTGTTGGGATTTCGGGGAAATTGCCAAACAAATCGGGTTCGGGGAGCTTACCCGTTCTCAAATAATAAACCAATTCTTTGTCATCTGCAAAAAGGCGTTCCATTAGTTCGCCATCAATACAACTATTGTGGTCAATTCTATACTTGTCCAAGTCGATACTTTCCCCACATGTTGCCAACGTAATATCCCATCCTTCACTCCGCCAATAATCCCTAAGTTTTGCAAGTCCTTCCACCAGTTCTTCCAGATAACTGCCAGAAGGTTCAGCAGAATCAACCGTTCCCTTGATGAAGTATGGCGTTTCCTTGATGAGATTGTTTTGGACTTTGCGATATGACGTTACGTCAACAAAACTAAAGACCAATTTGTCTGTATAACCCTTCAGCTGATTTCCGACATGGTACACTTTCGTTAAAAGCTGACGAGCCGTCAATTGGGGGGTGACGATAAGAGGATCAAAACGCCAAATCACTCTTTCCTTTCCTATTAAGTCAGAAAGACTCTTGAAAACCTCCACGCGATGTTCGACTGGGCCGACGTTAGGCTCAAACCCTTCGTTCACATAGTCATTCAGCGTTACTTGGAAATAATAGTGGATATCCCTTTTATCCAGCTCGTTCAAGTACGGAATCATCGGCTCCGGATTCTTCGTCCAAAAGACTACAACCTTTGTGTTCGCAAAGGAAATGTACATGGGCTTCTGGTTAAAGGGGTTGTACCAAACACAATACCCGGCCTTCAAGCGGTTTATAAACCACTTGGCATAAAAGGCAGGAATGTCAGTAGAACGGCTGGCAGATATTATCACCGGTGCGACACCGTCGACAACTTCTCCGTTTTGCCTCAGTATTCTAACCCTCTCATCCATTTATACTGTAGGTTCTGAACAAAAAATCCTTTGCTTCGCGGTATAATCCTTTCTTCAAATTGATAAACTGATTGATAACCGTTTTATTGTCTGTGAGCTTTCCCTTATAATATGAATCTTCACTCTCGGGCTTGTGTGCATCAATGAACCAGATCAGATCATCAATCCATCTCTTCTTCGCGCGGGATATGATGGCAATGAACTCCGTGTTGTTTGATAGGAAATCAAAATCGGTCAGAAAGTATCCCGTAGATTGATATGAATCCGCAAACAAGGACGTTTCTGTCCTAGTCTGTGTTACCGGAGAATCCTCTTTCTTCAGTTTACTATCCTTCGAGGGCTTAACCTTTTTCTGCAAAAGCTGACGAACGCCCTGCTGAGCACCTTTCCCCTTATTCAGTGAAGCATCAGTCTTAACCGCTTCAACGAAGTCCAAAGTCAATCCTCCGTACCTGACATATAGCTCCTTGTATATTCGCTCGTCTTTTTTCGCTCCGGTGCATTTGGCCACGATTTCACTCATTAGCGAATCAAAACCAATAGGCGTCTCCTGTCCCATCGTGACCGGTTTCGTTTCTGGCGAATCCTTGATTTCTCCTTCATTTGTAAAGTCGGGCATATCTTCAACGATAGGCGTTGGCATTACCTCGGCCATGATAGGGGCAGATTTTGTAGGAGTTGTGATATCCTTCCCAAATAACTGACCATATATCTCACGGTATACATCTGCGATATACCTACTGTCTCTAGAGAATAGGATATCCGTAAAATCACGAGGGAGATTGGCAAAACCATTGATTGTCCCATACATGGAGAAAGCAATCCGATAGTCCGTCATCACTCTCTCTTGCATAAACTGAAGCAATTTCTGCCAGTCATCACCCCGAATGATAACAGCGGCTAACGATGACAGGACATCGTTATTCCATACATGATTGAACTCATCACCTCTCACGTGACGCCTCAGGGCATTAAGAGTGACTTCGGGATACGACCCTTTCCATTCCGCCGTGCAAACCTCTTTGGCTTTACGCGTAACATCATCGGACAAGGACTCCTTGAAGGTGCTGATTTTGCCAGAATACTCATCTTTCGATAACACTTCGGCGATCCAAGCTTTATAGAGCGTTTTATCCTCATCCGGTACACTTTGCAAGTTAAGATTTGGAGAGAAGTCCTCGCCCAAAACCAGTTCCCCGTCAAGAACGGATATGGGGTGAACCGTATTAGACATAGCATTCTCTGTCTGACGGATGAGAACGCTAATCTCCTCCATTACAGGATTCATTCCCTCCTGAGATGTTGCAGCTAGCAATTGGGAAATCTTTCGGTCTACATCAAACTCGCCTCGAATATAACCATATTCCCCACGAACTAGCAAAACAATGGCGTCAAATAGCGATCTCTCGGAAACGAGACTGGATAGCTTGGTGAAGAAAGGTATCTCAGGCTGAAGACCCGAATACAGTTCCTTCAACCTTGTTCGCTGTTGGGGGGTAGCCTTATGCTCAAAGCTCGCCAAAATTGCAGCGAGAATATTCTGAATCTCCCGTAGTGTATTCAGTTTGACAACGTCATCGCGGGACCCGGAAAGTAGACCTCCGATATAATACCCATAAAGAAGGCCCTTCATCCGGTTGATACGCTTATCCTTCTCAATCTCATTCAGATCGAGCGGTTGCTTCTCTGTGGAAGACTCAGGCAAGGAATAAGTGTATGAAGGACGCGAGGAAACCGATATCTTTTTCTGATACAGACGAACGAATTTGGTCTCTATACTCGAGTCTGAGAGGGACAACGCCACTCTCAGATCGTTTTCGGAGAAGAAGAAGATCCTGGTCGAAAACGGATCCAAATAAATGGTAAAGTCACATAATGATGCATGCTCGTCTATCGGGATCAATTTGGATTCCTGGCAATCATCCAGTATTGCTTCAACAAGCAGAGGATGATCTTCATAATCGGATTTCGGACGATCGAAGGAACCGATTTGATCATACAGGACGATTGAGTTCTCGTAGGGATTTTCAGGTATGGACGCCCATCTGCTATATCCGAACGACCTGTTTCGGTAGAAGGCCTTCGGTGAAATACTCTCACTTGAGAGTATATTATTGAAGTTCAACGACGAGGTTGGAATATAATACGTCTTCATACTAAATATCCTCTACAATATCCGTTTCTGTTGTTGAGTAGAGCGTGCTAGGAACCTTGCTCAAAGGTGCCGGAAGTATTCCCGAGTACATCACATAAAGATAGCGATAAGTTCTCGTCATTGCAACATATAGCGCTTTTTGTTCGGAAACTCTTCGTTTCGGATTATCTGAGAGCGGGCTTATAGATGGTAAGAATACCGTCTCGAATTGTAATCCTTTCGCGCTATGATATGTCATTACCTTAGGGTTAGATGTGCTAAAATTGAGGCTATTCACACTACTGCGCCAATTTTCCTTATCTTCATATTTCGCCTCATGATCAACGCCATATGAGTTTAATAAAGAGCAAACACCTCTAACATCCTCGTTCTGAGGTAGAAGGATGCCGACGTCGGTTAGCCCTCCTCTTTTAATAATTGAAGCAATTGCCCTTATCTGAGCATTCAAATCGGTATATCGAATAACCCTTGGAACAGCAGTTTCTTGGCTCTTATACGTCTTCTCATCATATGCTTCTAGATCTATTCCTATGTACTGCGCAACTCGAGCGACAGGAACTGGAAGCCTATAGTTTCTATAGAGCGAGAAATTCTTGGGCTCCTTGTCATAAGGGAACAATCGATTGATGCCATTAACAGGCATTGTGTTTTTCAACCCCTCGTAAATGGATTGAGCAGTATCGCCAAAAAAGAAGAAATTCTTATTTGTGGCAGCGATGAATTCTTTAATCTCCTCTTGAGTAAAATCTTGAATCTCATCTACAATCACATAATCCGCCTTGGGCATATTCGGCACCTTTTTCCCGTTATCATCATATTGATATACCATAAATGCCTGGCCATTTGCGTATCTCTTCAAGGTTTTTTTCCAACGCCATTCTTCATGAAAGTAAAAATCATTATGCAAGCCCAAAGTTTCACGACCCGCATTCATGTAATTGCACAGAGCCTTAGTGTAAACGATAATTTGGTAATTGTCGCCTTTCTCCTTTTGAATTCTTTGCGCCTTAATGAGTGCCAAAACGGATTTTCCACTACCGGCGCATCCACTGACAAGGCACGATTTGTCATTGGTTGCCATTAGTACCTTAATCTGATCCTCATCTAGTTCGGATTCAATGATCATCCAATCTTTCTTCGCCATATCTACTATGTATTATTACCGGTAAAACTCGGACGGATTAGTCGCCATGCAATCTTACTTGTATCCAGACTTTGGTGGGAATGAGATACAGTGAATGTTTCATTATGCCCTCGATTCCTGGCGATTACAGTTGCTCCGGCTGCTGAAAGCCCCCTATCCATCATGTCCGGAAGCCACTCTTGAGAGACATTGTTTTTTGTGGTCACATCTACAAGCAGCATTAACCCTTTATCTGACAATCTGGGAATCATGAACTTAGAAAGGTGCTCATAAGCATTCTTCTCTTCAAACTGCTGCTTAGTTACGAACTCGCATACTGCCTTGAATGAAACAATGACATCGTATTTATCGCCCAGAATCGAATCCAGGATACTTAAGTCATAGAAGTCCTCGATATGGATAGCAGAGGGGTTACTCCGAATCCGTAGAGTGTGATGATTATTGAACTCTTCTCGAATGTCATCGAAGCGGTTCAAAGCAAACTGGTTTCCATCAATTGCCTTGACTTGAATAGATTCGACCTCGTGTCGGCACTCTGCTATTGCCGATGCAAATCCAAAGACCTCTCCTCCAGTACCGCATCCAAAATCAAGGAGGGACAGTTCTTTCCGTCCCTTAAATAGGCTGGTGTTCGTAAGAATATGCTTGAAAATACAATAAGATTCCGTATAGCTTCGGGGAAAATATGTTCCCAGATATTTTAAAATTTCGTCACGATTCCAATCTATCACGGTCATATCAGCATTACTCCTGCAGTACTTTGCACCTAGTGACTCGAAGATAAAAGAATCAAGCCATTGGGGTAGTTTATGCATTGTACCAGATATACTTTGTGATTCTATAAACATATTACAAAGATAACGATAATCTTATAGATTCGTGTCAAGATGTCATGTCTTTTGCAAACAACAGTGATTCATTAGGTTAAGACTATGGGACTTAGTAGTTCATCCCAAAACAGCAGAATAGCAACGACCGCAACAAAAAACAAAACCTGCAGTATGGTCCCAAGTATATGTGGCAAATGCGACGACATTATTGTCGTTCAAATTTAAATAAAAAAAAACATAACTATAAAACACCCAAATACTAATACCAAGGGACAACTGTTCGCATGGCGAGCGTAATCGCCTCTCCGACAGGAACGTAGTCGGCCAGGAGATAGTGACGGAAGCGCTTCGAAGAGATGGTGAAGCCCGCCCATTCAGCGGTTCGGAGGAATCGTTTCCTTAACTTGGAATCCTGAAAATAAGTGGCCCCACCAATCCCGAAGGCCGTTCCTGTGGGGCTCAGGCCGAAGATGACAGGGCCGGAGTCCATGACGAATTCAGCCCCCTGTGTTCCTTTAACCCATTCTCTGAATCCCGTGAAGGGCGTTTTCTTCAAAAAAGCTTTTTTCAATAGGTCGTACTGCTCTCGTGAAAAGTCTTCGTTGATATATGTCAGATAATAGACACTGAGGGCTGAGTAGGACCCCAGCACGGATTTGGCGATATGCGTCTCGTCGTAATAGGATGTGATAAGACCCGTATCCGGATCCATGTGGTTCGCCTTCATGTTCGCCAGCCAAATGTCAACGACCTCTTGATACTTGCCTCCGTTCAGTTTCGCATAGTTCGCCAACGCGACGATGGCAACGAGCATATCCGGGACAAAAATGTAGGATTGCGGGAAAGTGGGCAGATTGAAGTCAGGACTGTCCATAATTCTCCTTGCCATGGTCGTACAGAGTTTGTCGAACAAGGTATCATATTTCCCATCTCCGCCCACTGTCTTGTACCCACTGATCATCCATGCCAGGAGGCTCAGATAGGAAATATGGCTTTTGTCCCCGCTAAGACTGTCAAGAGGATCTTCTCCAAATGAAGAAGCATCATATTGCCGAAGCTCTGGTGACAGGGTAATCTGAATCAAACTATCTATCTTTTCTGCGGCATCTATCTGGGTCTCTGGATAAAGCTTTGCGATATTCACGAGGGCCGCGGAGAGCATAGATGTCGAGTAAATCGCCCACTCTCCCTGGAAGTGGGTGCCGACGGCCGAAGGCATTGAATCTACCAACTTTTGCGGAGTTGTAATGACTTTCTCAAGAAGGTAGTTACGCCTTCTCAGTATATCGGACCGCTCTGACTCGAACGACCCGATATCCTTTGTCATGATTGCCACCCAAATCATTTTGGCGATGACAATCAGAAATAGAATCAAGAGCAAGATTCCGAGAATCTTCATATTCTTTCTGTGTTCACTATTGATAAATGTCGATTGTCCTTGGGATGGTTATTTCAGAGGTAGTCGTAGATGTTATTAGCCCAATCATTCGCTTTCATACCACGTCTAATAAAGCCGGCGATTTCTTCATCCTTGGACTGATAACAATGCTCTTTGATTGCCTCTTCCAATGACTCTTTGTTGTCACCCCAAATCCTCCTCAGTTCTTTTTCAAGATTCAGTCTGAATTCGGAGATCTTCTTTTTCGTGACCCTAACTCTCGGTTTTGCAAGAGAATCGTATTCGACCGGATTATGACGCAGGTTCAAGATGTGTTGAGCATTCTCCTCCGGTGTTAAACCGGAGGAGAACCCGTATGCTCTAACCATCTCGATGGGGATGGGGTGCTTTTTCATCAACTCGATGACACCGTCAACAAGAATGCCTGTATCAAGACAGTATTTTGCCCAACGGCGATACCAGTCAAGGAGGTCTCGTCCGTTTTTCCAGTGAGAGACAGTAGGTTTCTTATAGGTATTTAGGATATACGATTCGATTTTGGCGGGTATCTCCATAGTGCTCTACAATTACGTCCTGTTTTGTTAAGACAGATACTATAATTCTCCTCAGTGAACTCTCTTCTTCCACATCTCTTGAAATGAATCAAGGGACAGGCGGGCGATCTCCGTCTCTCCCGGGTCTCCATTATCCGAAGTTCCACTTTGGAACAATAGGTACGCGACATCATTTTGCAACATTTTCTCTACGATTGCCGCGTCTCCTTCAGCAACAATGGGATACCCTTCCTCGACAGAATCCTTCGGTGACCAGTTTTCAAGAATGACGAAATCTCGGCTATCTTCATCTTCTTCTATACCTCTGCCTTCAATGTACTTGGTGAATACAATCATCGGAGCTCCTTCGGCTGAATCAGGGTAGAAGATCCGGAGAATGGGCTCGGGTTGATCTTCAGTAGGCAGAATTACCATTAGATGGAAGAAGCCATTGGTCGGTTCTTCGGCGTGCTGGTGGCAGGCGTAGTAATGATCCCGCCAAAGATGCGGCAGTGGTTCATCGGGAGAATAGAACCAAAGCATCATGGCATCGGCCAGTCGATCCAGAATCGTTGACAGTTCATCCGCCGAAACGTCTTTTCCGGCGTCTTTCAGTTCGATGTATTTGTCACTTAGAGCGCCGATGGTCACATAACCCCATTCCTGGGCGAATATCCTGTTGTCGATACTTGCATCGTCTGCAGCAGCAACACAAATACTGTCAACGAAGGGTTTGACAGCATCGGTCACTTGTTTCCAGGAAACGGTGGAGTCCAACATGACCTCGACGAATTCCTTATGGAGCTGGGCGCGAGTTTTTGATTCCGTCATTCTTGAAGTCTGGCCACAGGAAATGGCACAGAGACAGAAAACCGCTATGGCAAATACTTTCCTCATGTATCTTGTCATTTTTCCGAAATACGTTTAAGAGTACGATCGTCCCGCTTTCCGTTATAGAAAGTGAACAGCGCCTGGGCAAAGATATCGTTTGGTGAAAGGGTATCGAAGAGAGTCATACAGGCTTTGAACTTCCAGGCATCGACTCTCGACCCCATGATGGATCGGATGCTTTTGTCCGGATGCGTCAAGACGGCTTCAGTGATTTCACGAAGACGCTTACCTAGAACTGGATGGGCCAGGAAGGTTTTTGCTTCTTCCTGGCCGTTGAGCCCATATAAGCGTGCATAGTCGCTGCGGCCCTGTCCGTTAAGGATAGGAAAGACGTACCACATCCAGTGTGTGCGCTTTTTACCCTCATTAATTTCTCGGAGGGCGATGAAGTAGTCATTTTTCTGGGCGTCTAGAAACCTTTGCATGCTGTCCATGATGTGAAAATCTAATGCCCTAAGTTAGTGAGTTCTTTTCTTTTACGAAAGCATTCTATTTGAGATAGATGTTTATCTGCTTAGGATAAGAGAAAAGGACCAGCAGGGTGACCGGGCAGATCCAGGCGGTCGGGATGGTCAGTTCATTTCCGTTGTGGTTCACGACCGGAATCTCTCCGAAACCGTCGGCCACATGATAGTGGGCGCCATATCCTTTCTTGAAGCGGGTCATTACGATATCCGGCTCCCTTCCGTCCATTTTCTTGCCGCCGGTGGTGACATCCACGACCGCATAGTCGGGATGCCCCTCTTTCTTGGCGACATACTCGCAGAGAAGGTCGGCTCCGGCGACCATCAGGAGGTTGTGGTGATCAAACGGATAGCCCGGGAAATCAATGTACCAGTCGCCGTCAGCTTCTTTGTTGAACTTGAGGTGGAATACTTTCATTGGCAATTGTGATTTAGGAATCAAAGTCTTCGCGTTCTTTACGATAATAGTGGTAGACCCGTTTCATTTCTTCATCCTCGCATTCGGCCTCCATTCTATCGAAGAATTCGCGGGATTTACGAGATCCTTTGGCGTAGATGGCAGCTTCTACCAGACGGCCAGTCTTATAGCCTGTGTGGAAAGGTACACTTGTTCCGTTGGTGAGGGCGGAGAGCTCGCGGAACCATTCAGCATCCGTAATGGTCACAGTGTCAATCTTGATTTTCTTTTCGGCAGCTTTGCGAGCCTCTTCTCGCCAATCAATCTTGTTATCCCGAATGATGTTCTCATAGGAGTAACCAAGATTGTGTGGCCAAGCATCTGCAATGAGCAGGATGGAACGGCTGGAGCCTTCGCGCCAAGGGGTCTCCTCAACGATCTTCTTGATAACCAGTTCGTAGAACTCATCTCCATCGCCGCCGGATGTATCCCGGGATTCCTTGATAAAGCGGACAAGCTCATTCTCGTTGTCTGTCGGCATGATGCTCTGATATGCTATACCAAACTCTTGGGCGTTGATCATGTCGCAGTAGTCGCCGAAGGCAACGATGCCTAGACGAAGATCTGGGTTGTCCTTGAATAGTTTTGGGATAAGGTCAGCCACTTCCTGGCGGACGGCACCGATGTAGGCCGCCATAGATCCGGTCGTGTCAAATGCGATTACCATATCCAGTTTGCCAATCTCTTTGGGGACAACTTCATCAAAAGCTTTTTTGCTCGTCTCTTCGGGTTTTTCGGTGACAATCTCGACGGTTGTCTTCACGGTGGTGGTCTCTTTGGGTTTGCGTTTGAAAATACTCATGGTAAATAGTGTTGGGTGTTAAGTCTCCTGCCTGGACAAGTGTTATTGAAGAATCTGTGATATAATATACGTTAGTTATCAGGAAAAGTTTCAATCGGCCTTACAGGGCCATCAGATTGCAATTTGTTTATCCTGATTGACTTGTTAAAAGGACTTATTCATCATCATCGTAGTTATCTTCCAGGTATATCTCAGATAGAGATTGATGCTCTATATAGTCGATTGAATTAATGGAAACCTCATCGGGTTCATTGAATTTAAAGATAGGCGTTCCATTTGATTATACGATGGAAAAGCCCACAACAGCAAAGTCGTCATAATCAATATAGGTGAGAAACAAGGATCCTTCCAATCTGAATCCTTGGAATGAAAAGAAGGCAAGGTTCCCCCATAGATCTTTGAACTGCCAACGAACAGCATATATATCCCTGCCGTCATCCCTGATATGGGTACATATTGTCGTCAGCAACGAAATCTCCCATTTCTCATCCCTTGCATCTGCATGCCTGTCAACCTGGAGTCCATCGATTCTGACATTCTGGAAATCAAAGTCGACCCCCTCCATCTTTTTCCAGTTCTTGATAAGGGGCTTGCATAGTTTGATGCGGGCGATAATATCTTTCGAATCTATCATTTCCTTCTACCATATAGGATTAGAATAATGACGGATAGTAATGCCTCAAAAAGAGTATAACGATGTTTGAGACTATTTGAAGCCGCATCTTCATCGTCATAAAAATAGCAGCATGGATTATCCCAACCGTAATCGTATGGAGGCTTTTCCCTGTCTTTGAATTCTGGGAGAAAGCCAAATGGGTTTACTCCTTGTCTTGCTCGTTGCTTTTCCTCATCATTCAGGAGTTTCCAAGTATTGCGACGATGGTTTGCTGCGATTGCTTCCACTTCTGCAAATGATTTCGGCGAACCGATAAGACAAATTGCTTCTTCTTCTCGTTCCTCTGCGCTTTCAGCATATCTATAAACCCAATATGCTAAGTAGTATTCCTTTTTTGCTTCTAGTTCTTCTCCATAGCGAATATCTTCAAGAATCATATCTGGGCTGAGCATACTGATTATTGTTTTACATTGTGAGAAACATCCATTTTCGTATCAATGTTTGTCTTCATGCTTGGTGTAAAGGAAATACTGCTATTCTGATGAATCTTACATGCATTTTTTGAAAAACTTTCAAAAAACGGTAAATTTGCGATATCACTAATCCAATCCATCAATGCCTCTATTGGTATATAGACCTGAATTATTTCAGAACACTGCGGAGAATCTGCAGTTTCGGGCATTATGCACTGAGTTGAAAAGGAGGATTGAAGCTAATGATAAGCGCAATGGAAATCGGAAATCACTGTGCTTAATGGTTGGAAATTTCAATTTTGCCGAAAAGGAATTTGATGCTTTCATTATTAAAAAGGACGGCATCGTGCTGATAGAACTGAAAAACTACGGAGGCAAGATTAGTGTTTCTAATAACGAGTGGAAGGGAGAATCAGAAGGACGTCCTTTTATTATTAAAGGCGGATCTGGTGGAAAAACGCCTCTTGAGCAGGCCCGGTTGAATAGGAATGCTTTTATTCGAAATATTACAGAATCGGGTGCATTAACAAACGAACAGGCTCAGAAGATTACAACCTTGGTCGTTTTTAACCATAAGTGTACAATCGAGAATAAGCTTCGTTTTAATGTGCAAACATGGCTTAACTTGACCGATAATACTGAATTTTTCGGAGCTGTTGAATCCATTGTCGATAAGGATATGAAACTAACCCCTATCGACATGAAAAGGATTGCTGACAGAATTGTTCTTGACGATGATTACATCGTTGAGGAATTTTCAGATGTGGATTTTCTTAATGGTGTTTGGAACGCCCCTTCAGCACTTCAGCGGTTTTCAGATTCGGTTGAAGGAATAATAGAGTTTTCGGAAGAACCAGACCCTTTTGTCGCGGACCTCAAAGGTGAGTTGGATTTAAACCCTGATCAATCCGAGGAAAGCGAATTCGAGAATGAAAAAGGAAGGGAGCCATCATCTGGAAGTGAGCGGTTAGAATCCGAACTTAAAGATGGCATCCCCTGTGAAAACATTCCACCAATGGTGGCTAACTATATAGCGTTAATTCAGCAGGCTATCATGCCTGGTGTTGCGTATTCTGTTTATGACTGTACTGAGTCGATGCCTTCTGTTGATTTTGATATTTCTGAGAGATATCTGATTCGTGTGCATACTGATCCGCTCGAAGCTAACGCCGAATCACTGAGTAGTTTCCTTCATCGAAAAGTAAGTCTCGGATTAAACTGCCTTTTTTGGACTTTCGGGGAGCAGATTCCAACAATTATGCGTTCGTCTGAAGAACGGGATGCGGATTCTGGGCTTGTTTTTCGCAATTCATCTACCATTTTAGCCCCGTGGTTAGATTCTTATATTTATGAAAAACTCGGCGCCTCATACGATCCTAGATATAAACGTTTCGCTTACAATGACGATTTGACCGAGGAGGAGGCCAAGATTTATCTCGGGACATATTTCCCTCGTAGTTATGCTGAGCATTTTCTCGTTTTTGAGAATTTGTTTTCCAATCCAGCATTCCGCTCCAAATATGAAACTAAACGGCATATATCTGTTTTTAGCATTGGAGCTGGTACCGGAGGTGATATCGTTGGTTTGCTAACGGCAGTCGATAAGTTTCTCCCATCAAATATTGGTATTACACTTATCGCTCTTGACGCGAATCACCATTCGCTTGCTCTTCAAAAACAAGTGATCGATCGTTATTCGACGATTTCTAATCGTGAGATATCTCTTACTCAGTTTTGTGAAAGGATAGAGAATGAGTCAACTTTTCAGAAGTATTCCGATTATGCCATCCCTGATGGAAGCCTTGACATTATTCTTTTCGCAAAAGTCGGCTGTGAGTTACATGGTAAGAATGTAATGGGGCAGGACAATGTTTATGAGGTTTGTCTTAGGCAATTTGCTCCTAAGCTTTCCGATTGTGGAGTCTTCTCGCTTCTCGATGTTACTACCAATGTTGATGGTCAGTCTTTTATGCCTTTCATTCTTAATCAAGGTGTCAATCGATATGTACTCGCCAACCAAGCATATTCCACCCTCCTTCCTTTATCATGCCATTTTTATGAGAAGAACTGCGATAAGCCATGTTTCATTCAGCAGGAGTTTCTCGTGTCACACTGTAAGAAATCCAAAGATTTGAGTAAAGTATGTTACAGGATTGTTGCGAGAAAAGGTTTCTGCGACACCTTGATTAAAAATAGTGCAAAAAGATATATTGTAACACCGTCTAAAGCCCTTCAAGACCCCGGCGAAGCCATTTGTCGCTTATCTATAGGCGGACATGAAGATGGTGATGCTTTTAACTTGAATTAACTATTTCTATAATATGCCTTTACAGAGTTTTGCCCTTTCAAAGTCCGAGTTGGACGCTTATCAGGTTTTAGTTCTTGATAAAAGGATTGATCGACCGCTTATTGTTACAGGATGCGCTGGTAGTGGGAAATCCGTCCTTGCTATTCATAAAGCTAAAGAATTGAAGGATCAGGGGTATTCCTATCTCTTCATCGTTTTTACTCAGACCCTGGGGTCATACATGAAAGCAGGTATTAATCAACTGCATCTTGACATCTCTGATTTCTCAACATATGGGAAATGCTTCGCACCCGACAAAAATGGGAGCGGAGAGATTGTCGGATGGCACTGGGCAAAGGGAAATTACGACTTCATTATTGTTGACGAAGCTCAGGATTTCTCATTAGAGGCTGTTCAAGAACTTGCTCGTCATTGCCGGCATTTATATGTCTTTGGCGATTCTGCACAGAGTCTCTATAAGCAGTTCCTGTTTGATAATAACCCAACTCTAAGTATGAGGAGATTGGAAGATGTACTAGGACAGAGAATGGATGACTTAATTCTCAATCACCGTCTTCCTGAGTCTATTGCCAAAGTCGCCCAATATCTTAATACTGACGATGATCGGTTGGTGGGCCGATGCCTAAAGAAAGGTGGAAATAAGCCTAAGATTCTAAGGTTTGCAGATTTTGAGGAACAATGTAGAAAAACTATGGAGATTATCGATAATATGGGGCTCGAAGACGTTGGGATCTTGTGCTATCATAAAAACACAGTTAGCGCGGTAGCGGACTATTTCATATCCAGGAGAAAGAATATCGATGTTTATTTGAATGACAAATCGAACATAAAATTCGACTCCGGCAATCCTAAGGTCATGACCTTCAAGAGTAGCAAAGGTCTCCAGTTCCAAACTGTCTTTATGCTGGGTTGTGATAGTAGTATTGATGGCTACGTCAAAGATACATATGTAGCGATGACTCGAAGTTATGAGGATCTTTACATCATGTACTCTGGTCAGATGACCGGATTGTTTGCCACAGTTCCAGTCGATTTCTATGACACCAGCATCGGCGGATCATCTTCAGGTAGAAGGTTATAATACGGCATAGACATGAAATTATATATTGCAACAACGACGTTAAATTTTGATGCTATCGTTTCAACGGAATCGATTTCCCCTGCATCCTTCTATCAACTGCGGAAGTTTGGGATATCACTTTTTTACGATAAGGCATCATTCATGAGGCCAAATTCCATTCTGCTATTGGATGTGTTCCCCTATTTTAGTATAAGCCGCGAGGAGGTTGCACATTGTCCGATGGTTATAGAAATTGAGGATTCCAATTATCCTGGGATGTTTAATAAAGTTAAGGATAATAACGTATACTCTGTTTATCAAACTGGGCAAACTATCTATCTGTCTCCTTTGTCCTGTGTTATCTATTTTTATAGTGAAGGTGATAAACGAGCCACATTATCCAAAGCTGAGTCGATAGTTGAATCTAAGTATTACCTGTATGATGCCCTGGGGGCCATTAAGGTGTTTGATGGCAGAAGTGACTTTGTCAAACTGGGCCCGGATTCATTTAAGCAAATACATGATTTTGCAGTACCTGAATCCTCATCAATTAAAAAAGATATAATTGTCAATAAAGCCAAAGGGTTTATTGTTTCGTATATGATAGGTGCAAGTCTATCTATGACGAAAGAGTCCTCCCGTCTTCAGCGTTTAATTAAAGACATAAAGAATGGAATCTATTCGATGGGGACAAATGACCTTAAATCAGCCTCATCTAGAGAAGCCATTTTCACTCTTGCCCAGGAAGCTAATGCTATCTCAAAGAACTTGGACATAAACAAGGCAAAGGCAGATAGTCGAGTCATTGATTATCTCGATTCTGTTCAAGCAGGCAACATGCTCAAAGGCTCATCCAATGAAGACATCGTATCATTCCTTAAAATCATCGATATTTACAAATACTTGTTTGAGCGCGTTAATCCTCGATATAAGGAATTTGATATTTATTCACTAGTCAGCCTGGCGATTTCGGCAAAAGACGATGAGGCTCAGGAAGAGGTTTTTTATCGTCTCCAGTCCTATGTGGATTCGATAACAAAGAGGGTTGGCATCAAGCAAGCCCTTTCTGACTTGTTTTTACTCGGTGTTGACCGCAATGTTATTGAGTGTAAAGATGCCTCTTTGGATGATGATTCTCGCCGAAAAGTAGAAATAATGTTCAACTTGTATAGCGGTTATGGATACAGAACAAATGATATCCGTACGAATCGGATTGACTATATCTATGATGCTGGTAGCGCGTTCTTCCCTGAAAAAACGGCGGAGAATCAGGTTGAAAGAGACTATATAAATGCGATGTTGGATAATCTGGAACATGCATCCAGTTTCGATATCCATAGTACTCCCTCTGAAGCTTTGATGGCCCTCGCGGCTTTTATGCGGACTGCTGACTCTGATATTGATAAGATGGTGAGTTTTCTCGTCTCCAATGAAATCAATGACCCAAGAATCGCTTTCGGGCTTTGGGGGCTCTTTTATGGTTACTCTAACATCCCTCAGGTTTATTTCAACGCGTTTGTTTCTTCTCTTAATAAAGAAGATAAGGTTTCTTTCGTTACGCAATTATTTCGAGCGTTGTTTGCTAAAGATCCGGCATCCGTTGTCAATGAGGATACTATCATTAGTACGAGTGCCGTAAAAGGGAGAAAGAGAAATGTGATTAATAAGGTTGCAGAGTATCTGGGTTTAAGCTCTCCTAAGCAAGAGGAGCACCCAGAGTTGGAACAAGTCACAGAGAAAGAAGAAATTGAGGACCTCCGCCCGGCTGTTATTCCCGCAGGGGATATGCCGACATCCAGTGAAGAGGAGGGCAATCCCGATTTCGATAAGAGCGAAGAAATCTCTGTCCAAAGAAATGGTTTCTCATCAACATCTATTGTGGAAGAACCAACTTTCAAAGGGCAACCTTTGGAAGGACATCCATATACAGAACTGTGGGATAAGGTTCTTCAAATCATAGAAGAAGAAACTCCGATTCGAAAAGATATTCCGGAGTATAAAAGAACTTATCCTGTAGCGGTCGACAAAGTGTTTGAAAACAACAACACTCTTGTCGCAATACGTAATGGTATAGAGAACATTCCTGCTTCGTGTGCCCCGAGTGCTTGGAATAAAGCCAAAGTGAAGATTAAGAAACTGATCAAACAAAAGGAAGATGACGAGTATAGTGTATTCAGAATGGCAAACCCTACGGTAATTGAGAGTTTGCAATGCACTAAACATCTCAGTCCCGTAGTCATAAAGAGGCTCAACGATTGCTGGGATTATACTGGGAAGCGAGAGAGGGATGTTAAAGAGCATATTCGCTACTTCCTTTCGTTATCCAAAAAAGAGGGACGAGGAGATCTTTCTTACTCGCGTACCTTAAAAGACGTTTTTGTTGGGAAGCTTGCTGAACAAGTAGAAAAAGAGTTGTATCAGTATTTTGGATTCAAAGGTTGAAATACGACGCGATAACGGCGAGATTGTCGAAGGTGTGGCTCCGATCATTGTTTCCGCGAGTCGTTCCACCGACATCCCTGCCTTCTATGCAGATTGGTTCATGAATCGTCTGCGAGTCGGCTATTGTGTTTGGTACAATCCCTTCAACCAAAAACCGATGTATATTTCCTTCGCCAAGACGAAGGTGGTGGTTTTCTGGACTAAGAATCCGGAGCCGATGCTGAAGTATCTTCCGGAACTGGACAAGATTGGAATCCATTATTACTTTCAGGTGACGCTGAACGATTATGTAGATGAAGGTTTTGAGCCTAATGTCGGCCCGGTTTCGAAGCGCATCGAAGTCTTCAAACGCCTGTCAGATACCCTCGGGAAAGAAAAGGTTATCTGGAGGTATGATCCGCTTATCGTTACACCGAACCTATCCGCAAGGCAACTCCTAACGAAGGTATACCATGTCGGAAATCAGTTGAAGGGTTATACCAATAGACTGGTGTTCAGTTTCATTGATGTTAAAGCATACCGTAAGGTTCAGAACAATCTTATTAAAGAAACGCCATACTATACACGTGATACTGTTGAGTCCGCTGAACCCTCAGGCTCATATTTGACCGAATTGGTCGAAGGACTCGCCAAGCTTCGAGATCACTGGAAGGAAGAAGGCTGGAATCTGACGCTTGCCACCTGTGGAGAAAGCATTGATTTGGATAAATATGGCATAGAGCATAACCGCTGTATAGACGGCGAGCTGATGGAGAAACTCTTCGCTGACGATAAAGAGTTGGTTTACTATCTACATACCGGCGATCTTCCGGAACCTGACTTATTCGGGGGCATACCTGAGATTCCCGCTGATAGGAAGAATCTCAAGGATAAAGGACAGCGCAAGGTATGTGGATGTATGATAAGTAAGGATATTGGGATGTACAACACCTGTCGTCATTTCTGCGTTTACTGTTACGCCAATACTAGTAAAGAGATCGTGATGAAGAACAAGGTGTTGCATAACGATAACTCCGAAAGCATCATTGCATAAGTCTAACATTAGAATAAAAGTCCTCCTCGTTGTAAGACACATCTCTAAAGCAGTATTAAGTGTTAAGAAAACGAATTCAAGTACTACACGATACTCAAGAATATGAAAACAAAACTCACTCTTCCTTTTTTTTTATTCTTTATTACTACCGTGATATTCGCCCAGAGTCGAACAATCAAAGGCGTTATTCAAGATGTTGAATCGGGAACGCCAGTGGTAGGTGCTGCTATTACATATTCCGGCAGTAATGGTGGCGGGGTATCCAATATGGATGGCGAGTTTGTTCTAAATGTAAGTAATGATATTCAAGAGTTGTTCATTTCCTGTCTTGGATACCAAGAGAGTAGTATCCAACTGCAGAAATCTAATAATCTCGGTACTATTCTTTTGCATCCGGAAGAGTATAAGCTTCAGGATGCCATCGTGAGCGGGCAAATAGCCGTAAACAGGAAGACCCCTGTGGTTTCTAGCAGTGTCAAGGCCATCGAGATTGAGGAGAAACTCGGCAATCAGGAGTTCATCGAGGCATTGAAATATACCCCTGGCATCCACGTTAATGTACAAGGTGGCGGCTGGGGTGACTCAGAGATATTCATGCGAGGGTTCGATAATACGAATATCGCCGTCTTGGTTAATGGTGTTCAAGTTAATGATCTTGAAACGGGTACTATGTACTGGTCAGACTGGGCAAGTCTGAGCGATGTAACGGCTGTGATGCAAACACAGAGAGGCATCGGAGCCAGCAAGATCAGCACGTCTTCTGTTGGCGGGACTGTAAACATCATCACAAAGGGCATTCAACCAGTTGCTGGCGGTTCTGTATCCTACGCTTTGGGTAATGATGGCTACAGCAAGGTAATGTTTGCCGCTAACACAGGCCTGATGGATGGCTGGGCTTTGAGTCTTTCCGGCAGTTATGCCAGAGGTGATGGTTATGTACAAGGAACAGACTTTAAGGTATATAATTATTTTATGAACCTTTCGAAAAGATTCGGAGATAATCATCAGTTGAGCTTGACCGCGTTCGGGGCTTTTCATAAACAGCACGGGAGATACAATGCTTTAACTACCGCTGAATGGAACAAGGTAAAAGAATTATATACTGTTCCCGGCGGCTGGTCTCGTTATAACCCGGACTACGGGTTTAATGGAGCCGGTATTAGGAAGACTCACGAGTATAGCGAGTATCATAAGCCCTTTATCTCATTGAATTACACCTGGAAAATCAATGAGAAGTCAAATCTCAGCACGAATCTTTATGCAGCCAGAGGAAGTGGTGGCGGGTATTCCGGTAAAGCAGACGAAATCGATTACTCCGAATATGATTGGTACAGCACAGACTACGGAATCCTAAACATGAAGTTTAGGAGGAATGATGGGACCTACGATTATGAGAAGATTGAGAACATTAATGCTGCTTCTAACACTGGCTCCAAACTCGTAATGTCACAGATAACCGGTGGTCAGAGTTGGTATGGGCTTGTATCCACATATAATAACAAGTTCTTGGATTGTTTGGATTTTCAGGCCGGGATTGATATTAAGAAGTATCGGTGTGGCCACACCAATCAGCTTATTGACTTGTTTGGCGGAGAATACTATATCGATCCTTGCAGGAGTGAAGTACAAGTTGAAAACAACTCTGCCGCCACTGCAAGCTGGATGCAGGAACGGCTTCACGTGGGTGATGTGATTTACAGAGACTATGATACGCACATCATGCAGGAAGGGGCATTTTGTCAGCTTGAGTATAATGGGGCGTCTGTAGACGCCTTTGTCGCCGGCTCTCTTGCTTATACCACCTATTGGAAGTATGATAGGCTGTACTATGATGCAGCACATGCGAGATCCGAGAATATTGGTTTTTTTGGCGGCATGGTAAAGGGTGGTGCCAACTGGAATATCAACAGGCACCACAACATCTTCATCAATGCCGGCTATGTCTCCCGGGCCCCTCAGTTCAAATCTGGTGCATTTATGTCCCCCACATCTTCGAATGTGACCAATAAGCTCGCCAAGAACGAGAAGTCCGCAACTGTCGAACTGGGTTATGGTTTCCGTAATCAGTACGTCAGCTTTGATGCCTGTGCTTACTTCACTGAATGGATGGATAAGAGTATGACGAAGAAGGGCAAGATTACGGAGCAGTATTACATCAATATGACTGGAGTCAATTCCCGTCATATGGGCTTGGAGTTTGAGTTGAAAACAATGCCGGCAAATTGGGTTGAAGTCGGAGCGATGCTTTCTCTCGGAGACTGGGTCTGGGATAGCGAAAATGTCAAGGGCTACGCATACAACCTTGGTGGGCAGGCTATTACATCTGATGGTGGAATAACAACTCCCGGAGCTGATGATCACGCCTGGGCCATTATTAATATGAAAGGTATCAAGGTGGGAGGATCTGCCCAGACAACGGCAGCTGTTGATGTGACTTTCAAACCGTTTACGGGCTTCCGTATTGGTGGCGGTTACACTTTTTTTGATAGGAACTACGCTTACTATTCTCTTTCCGGCAGCAGTTTGAAACTCGGGAAAGAGCTCTATGTTAATAACCCTTGGCGTATCCCTTCCAGTGGATTTCTGGATTTGAGGGCTTCATATCAGTTCCCCATTGGGAAAATGAAGGCCACGGTTTCTGCTCAGATGAATAATGCGCTAAACTGCCTAAATATCGAGAAAGCTTGGAATCCTTCCACGGTAACATCTGCTAAGCAGGAAGTTAATCCTGAGGATGTTTATCTCTTCTATTCTCACGGAAGGAACTGGAGCGTAAGACTGAAGATAGCTTTCTAATATGAACTTCTTAAAGCTTCTCGGGCGGTTTATCCCCATATTCAAGTGGCGTATCATCGCCTACATTCTGCTGAACGTACTTGCTTCAATATGCAGCGCGTTCAGCTTTATGGCGGTAATCCCACTCCTTAATGTCCTCTTTGGTTTATCCGACACCACATTCGAATACATCAACTTGGCTTCGGTTCATTCCTATAGTGAATGGGTGGATTCTTTGGTAAACAACGTAATGTATTTGCTTCAGGAGCAAATCACCCTTCATGGTCCTGTTCGAGCGCTTATTTTGATTGGTGCGTTCATTCTGACGATGTCATTCCTCTCGAACGTCATCTCATATTTCGCTTATTGGGTTAGAATTCCGATACGGACCGGTATTTCCAGGGACCTTCGTAGGGATGCCTATGCTAAGATTCTGAACATGAAGCTGCCGGCGTTCTCCAACGAGAATCGAGGAGATTTCGTTTCAAGAATGACTAGTGATGTTGAAGAGATTGACTTTGGCATTGGCTCTACACTGGATATGTTGATAAAAGATCCAGTGAATGTTATTGTCCTCATTGTTGCCATGTCTGGTATCTCGGGCAAACTTACATTCTTCTCTTTGATACTGGCAACAATTTCAGCAGTAATTGTGTTCCTGCTCGGGAAGCATATGACAACCATTTCACTGAAGGCCCAGGCACTCAAGGGAAAGATTCTATCTGCTTTTGAACAGACGGTAGGAGGTCTTTCAACCGTAAAGGCTTTTAACGCAGAAAAGCGTTTTGCAGATCGCTTTTCCGTGGTCAATAACGAGGCAAGAAACACATTCAACAAGTCTAACCGGTATTACTCCATCGCCTGGCCAAGTATGGATTTCTTCCTTACGTTGGCTCTTGTCCTTATGCTCAGCATTGGTGGAAGACTGATATTTTCAGGAGAATCATCCTTGCAGGCGAGCGAGCTTATTGGCTTTCTCATCATCTTCTTCTCGATAATAAGCCCAATGCGGGACATGCTGAAATGTACTTTCGGTATTCGTAAGGCAATCGCCTCACTCAACCGTTTAGAAAAAGTCAGTGGCATAGAAACAGAAGAAGACAATGGCGAACAACTAGCTCCTGTTGATAATGAGCCGGTACTAACCTTCAAGAATGTTTCGATGTCTTATGAAGGAAGGCCTATTCTGGATGATGTCTCATTCTATGTTGAAAAGCAGCAAAAGGTTACTATTATCGGCAATGCCGGTGCCGGAAAAACAACGATTGCTAAGCTGGCCACTCGTTTTATTGATCCCTCTGGTGGTGCGATTTTTTTATTCGGCCAGGATATCTCCACTTTGAAGAAATCCGAATTGAGAAGACAGGTGTGCTACATTGGACAAGACACCACGCTCTTCAATGATAGTATCCTTAACAATATCACATTGCTATCCGATGCTATCTCTCAAGAACAAGTTGAAAGAGTAACAAAGCTTCTGGGGATACATGATTATATTATGGGATTGCCTGACCAGTATGAGACAATCATTGGTGATAGAGGGCTTAAACTGTCTGGTGGCCAGAAACAGTGTCTCTGTATCTCAAGGGCTCTTCTCAGCAATCCATCCGTGATCATATTTGATGAATCTACGGCCGCTTTGGATGCCGAAACTGAGAGTATCGTACAGTCTGCCATTTCATCCTGCCAAGGAGATAAAACAATCCTTATGATTTCTCATCAGAAGACCAATATATTATCCGCCAACAAGGTGGTAGCAATTTCGGGAGGAACGGTTGTCGAGGAAGGTGCTCCCTCGGAATTATTGGCCGGCGGTGGCTATCTTGAGTCTTTGTCAAAGCTCTGGTAACATGAAGATCGCCCATCTCTCAGATTTGCACATATGCTCGGCTCCGGACACCATCGTCTACGGGATTAATCCATATGAGCATCTGAAGCGGGCTGTCTCGTTCTTAAATGAAAGACATGATATAGACCTTGGGATTATTACCGGTGACATTTCAAACGACGGTTCTAAACGCTCTTACGAGATTGCCGATGAAGTTTTGTCTGGACTCAAATTCCCCATCTTTGTATTAAACGGCAATCACGACAATGCCGAAGTGCTTCTAACAGCGCATTACTCAAAAATGGAATATGTCCCGTCTTTTACGTTTGACGGGGTTCAGTTCATATCACTCAATACAGTTGCAATATCTGAAGATGGAACTAATCGATCCAGGGGCGTCCTATCAGAAAGCGAATTCAGCAGGCTCGCAGATTCTATTGCGAATTGTACGATGCCAATTGTCATATTAATGCATCATCCAGCCACCTTGACTGGCAGCTGGATGGATCGTAGGATTCTGGAAAACAGAGAACGTTTTATTGATCGTGTGACTTCCTCAGACAAAGTCATCGCTGTGCTTTCTGGGCATAATCACTATGCCACCCATGAACAGATAAAAGGATGCTTGTTTAGCACTGCCCCTTCTGTGAGTACGTCCTTTGGTATCAATCTTAAGCCTTTTGAGGAGGCCAATTCCCCAGGTTTTGATATCCTTGCAATAGAAGGCAATAACGTATCCTTTAATACTTTAAATATAAGATAAGCCATGTGTTTCAACCGCAATAAAAACTCCCATAGTTATGTCAGATTAGGCGCATATGCATCTGACATCATTAATCGTAAAAGTGGGGTTCGAGATGATGATCGTCATGGTGGATATGCTTCAGATGAATGCGCAATAATCGGCGCAATAGTCGGAGATATTATTGGGTCTGCACACGAATTGAAGGGAACAAGAATTAAGACAACTGAATTTGAGCTATTCCCCAACAATGCAACCTTCACTGATGACACGGTTATGACTATTGCTGTCATGAAATGGCTATCCGAGATCTACAGAATTCCAACAAGTGAAGAGGGGTTAGTCCCTATAATGAAGGATATGGGACTGAGGTATATGGAAGTAGGCTATGGGCATAGCTTTAAACAATGGTTACGTTCTGAGAACCCGGAGCCGTATAACAGTTTAGGAAACGGTTCTGCAATGCGCGTTACAGCAGCTGGCCTTTTCGGACAGAGTCTGGAGGAATGCCAGAGGATAGCAAGAATATCAGCTCGTGTTTCCCATAATCACCCCGAAGGGATTAAAGGTGCAGAAGCAGTAGCCACAGCCATTCACTTAGCTCGGATCTTCATGACAAAAGAATGTATCAAAGCCTATATTGAAAAAAAGTATAGCTATGATTTGTCGAGGACTTTGGATGATATACGGCCATTATATGGTTTTGATCCAACCTGTCCAGGAAGTGTTCCGGAGGCAATAGTATGCTTCCTTGAGGGCAATGATGTTGAATCAACTATAAGGAATGCCATCTCTTTGGGGGGAGATGCCGATACTCAAGCATGTATCGCTGGTGCCATTGCCGGAGCTTATTATGGCACTGTGCCGCAGTTATTTGTGGAAAAGATAGAGGGTATCCTACCGGAAGAGTTCTTATCGATTATTTCGAAATTCCTCTGTCTAAACAACGATATTGCAAAGACGATATGTTATGAGCCAAACGAAGACACAACAGAACTTAAACGTGTACTAGGCGAAGGGTGGGATTTTAGCAGAATACTGTAAATCAGAGTTCGTTATCAGGAATGATACGTAATAACAAGAAGTTGTTCTATAAATTCTTTGATTACGCTAGGGTAAGTCAATTCCTTGGCGATATTTCTGCAGTGATGTCCGCCAAGACAGTTATGCGTATCATCAAAGAGAATTCTGGTACAGACTTGTTAGCATTGTCGGATGAAGAACTTGCTGCAATCGGATTTGATAATTCAGTGATACAAGGATTTAGGGAGTATGAAAAGACAGGAAACATATCGAGTATTTCCTTACGTGTGAATCAGCTTGATGAATGGATTCTGGGCGTTGTATTACCTGATTTCTTTGATTTGGACGAACTTCGTTTCGTATTTGAATCGTTTTCAATTAAAAGTCAAAATGAGCTTTGCCATTTCTTTAATAGCCAATCCGCAATTCAGAGGTATGGTTTGGAGACTAGCAAGCTGTTTTCCTTTTTTGCTCAGCAGTCATCGTATAAGGATTTCCCGCTTGATTATTCTAAGCGCCATAACTCACTAGTCGCGGGAGTCTCAGGCACTCAAATTCTTGGGAATTTTCATAATCACACTCGATATAGTGATGGTCGAGCCGACATCGCCCAATTGGTGGCGTTGGCTAGAAATAGTGGAAGGAAGTATATCGGCATTTCTGATCACACTAAGCGAGTAGGCGGCGTGGACGAACTATCAATTCAAAGGCAGCATCATGAGATTGACTCTCTAAATGAGGACGGTGATGTGAAAATCCTTAAGAGCATAGAGTGCGAAATACTTAAAGATGGCTCTCTCGATTTAGAGCAAAGATGCTTGTCTGCATGCGACTATGTGATTGCCGCTGTTCATAGTGATATCTTCATGACACAAGCCGATGCAATGAGAAGAGTAATACGCGCGATAGAGCACCCCTATACCAGGATTCTAGCTCATCCTTCTGGAAGATTATATAAGAAGAAGCCAGGACTCTTTATGGATATGTATAAAGTGATAGATGCATGCATTGCTAATCGAGTAGTAATCGAAATAAACGGTTCTCCGGAGAGAATAGATCTCGATCCTCAATATGTAAGGTATGCGGTAGAGAAGGGCGCTTATTTTTCACTTGATTCTGATACTCACGCCATTGATGACTTCTATAATATAAACAATGCTATTCGAGTTGCCGAAGACTGTCAAATCCCAGCTAAGCGAATAATTAACACCTTTGACGAAAAAGAATTAATCCAGTTTTGGAAATCGAAGTAATGAATCCAAGCGCACTCACACTTTGAGGTTCATAGGTTGAACATTTCCAATTGTTTAGCAGACTCTGGAGCAAACTTAAACAGTAGTTCCTTCATCCTTGCTATAATGACTAGAAGCTCATTTTTGTCTGATTTGAGCTGCTCAATTATGACTTCCTGTCGTTTAATTGTGTCATCCATCTTCAATGCCTGAATCACAATGTTGGTAACAATAGTATCATTCTTATTCATACCATAAACTCGTTGTGGTTTCGATAGTATATACATCCTTGAGGACAATTCTTACAATTACTTTCAGCAATCGAGAATCGGGACTATAAACAACAAAAAACCGTCGAATCCCAAATGGAATTCAACGGTTTAATGTGTGCGTGGCTGATTTACTTGTAAAGAGTTTTTACATAACGAAGGATTTTCTGACGGAGCCTAGACTTGCAGGTGTCGATATTGCCCCCGCTCTTGTGCGTAATCTCCATCATCTCCTCCTTTGATAAACCATCCTTCATCATTTCAAGCAAAAGCTTGTCACTCTCATTCAATGTTGAGATGAAACCCATGAGCTTTGTCAGACGATCTCTAGACTCATAGTCCTCCTCTATCTTTTGGAAAGGATCCGGGACAGATAAATCTTCCCAGTCCATCCCATCAAGAACGTCAAATCGAGTTTTGGCTGTAATTATCTTTTTCAGTTTTTTGGATTCGCTGATAGTGTAATTTCTTGCCACGACACATGCCCAGGTCTTGAATGGTGTCCCGTGTTCCGGATCATAGGAGACGCTTCGATTCAGGATGTGTAAACTAGCACTTTGAATAAAGTCATCAACATCTATATACCCTTTCTGCACCCAGGAGCCGGCGTTCTTAATCAAAGTAAACCGTACAGTATCGGAGATTGACTGAATGACGTCACTGTTGAATAATGACAGGTTGTTGCTGATTGATGAATCGCTTGAAGGTGATAAGTTCCGAGACATGGTGCGTGAAAGATTGAGAGTTGATGGAATAATGGCGGTTGCCCGCCATCCGCCTAGAAAAAGTCGGTTTAGCGACTCCGTCTAACACTCAACCGTGTTCAGAACTATATGTCAAAGAACTATTCGCCTTTCCGGCCGCACAATTATATACGCAGTTATTCTTAATTCTTACAAAGATATTATCTTTTTTCAATATAGACTATTATCTATGTAAGCAAATTCTATTCGGAAATTCTCTTTATTATTCAGTCCATCGTTGTCTTCTCCTCAAAATGTGTTGTAAGAATCATTTTAGTAAGAGTAATACATTGTGTTGGCACAGGCGCTAATACTTTTTACTGATGCCACTGATAAATATTAATTGCTCACTGAGGGTGTCCCGATGATGAGGAAAGGGAAGATATATGAGATGCGTTGTTGTCCTGGTGAATCCTCGCCTTATTGACGAGGTGATAGATACCTTCGGGAGCAGTGGCCCCATACTAATAGTTTTTACCGAAAACCTTTATAATATCGAAATAAATGCTTTTCTTTGCAAAAGAGACCGCAGCGACCAAGGCGCAGGAGCAAAGGGCCAAGGATGCGAAGAGCTTCCGCCGGTTGTTGTCTCAGAATTATAATAGCATGCTTATTTCGTAACAGGGATAAGTATGCTTTTTTTGTTGGTTATGGATAAGATGACTATGGACAAAGGAACAAAATTCGACAGCGGTTTCACGCGGTCGACCATGGAGGCGATGGGGTTCGCCACCTGCAAGGAGGGGTACCGCGGATTCGTCCGCCTCTTCTTCTTGGGCAACGAGTACGAGATCGTACGTTATCGTAACTGCGCCTGCATGGGCGTGGTGTTGCAGGTGACGTCCGACTCGGAATTCGAGACTTATCTCGTGTCGGGCGAGGAGCTGATGGAGGAGAACCCGGACGTGCAGGGCTTTTTTTCACCCGAGGAGTGCGAGTATCGGATTCGCGTCTGGGGTCAGTGCACCTGCATCGAGGAGTTCAGCGGGTTCGTTCGTGAGTCGATCGACCGTTTGGACAAGGTGCGGAAGTCTCTCGAGGACCAGGTTATCCGCCGTGTCTACTCCGATGTCGCGCCGCAGTTCGAGGCCATCCTGTCCTCCGGTAGCCGTCCGCTATCCTAATGAATCATCACAACACACTTTCACGCATCATGAAGAACATCATCGCCATTCTGTCGGCTCTCATGCTGACCCTGCTCTGCGGCCAGGCTAATGCCCAGAAGTCCAAGACGGACAACGACTACAACCTCCAGCGTGCCTGGGAGGCCGTCCGGGAGGAGAAGGATGAGGCCAAGGCCTTCGATCTCGTGACTCGGCAACTGAAGGAAACACCTGATAATGTTCAGGCGCTGATTCTGCGCGCGCGGCTCTATCGCAGGAAGGGGGAATATGGTGCCGCCCTTTCCGACATCAACCACGCCCTCAAGGTGAATAAACCCAAGAAGAGCGAGACGCCGATGTCCACCCTCCATTGGTGGAAAGGGCATATCTATCAGGATATGGGTGAAACGGAGAAATCGTCCGACGCGCTTGCGAAGGCCTATGCCCTCGCTCGGAAGGATGACAAGGAGAACCTCCAGAGCATCTCTTTCGACTATGGCTGCTCCCTGGCGCTGCTGGAACGGTACGATGAAGCCGACGCCGTCTTCGAAGCCATGATGGAGGAGGACGAGACTGACTCGGCGGCGATGGTCGGGAAGGCGAGCACGCTGATCGAGCGGGGAAGGGACCGCGAGGCCGTCGATATTCTGAACAAGGCCAGGAAGTATTCCGAGAACTACTCCGAGATATACCGCTTCCAAATGAGAGCTTTCCGGAATCTCGGTGAGTACAACAAGGCCATCGCCGCCGCCGCGTCCTATTATGACAAGGACGAGGATCCTCAGCTGGACACCGTTCTGTCCGTCTTCTCGAAGAACGCGAACTATGCTGTGGCGACCTTGAAGGCGAAGGCGAAAAACAGCGAGGAACCCGCGCAGTGGAAGTATCTCCTGGGCCGTTTCCAGGAGCACATGCGAGACTACGCGGCGGCCATCCAGACCTATGAGGCGCTGGAAGAGGAGTTCGGCAGGGATGATGTGATTGACTATAGACGGGCCGATTGTTATGACGAACTGGGAATGTGCGACAAGGCAAGCGATTTGCTGGGAAGGCTGATCGAGAAGGAGCCCGACTGGCTTCTGCTCGTCACCCGAGGTGATGTCTACCTGCAGGCGGGCAGGCTGGACGAGGCCATCGAGGATTACTCGGCGGCGATCGAGGAGGTTCCCGACGGAGCATACGCTTACTATAAGAGAGGTTGGTGCCAGGAGATGAAAGGGGAGAAGGACAAGGCGATGGATGACTACAACCTCGGCATCGATAACAGCCAGGATTACCCCTATCTGTACTTGATGCGCGGGGAACTCCTGCTCGGAAATGGCGACAGGGCCGCCGCAGAGAAGGATTTCGAGACCGTCTTGCAGAAGGACACCTTGGCTGACAACGGCAGCTGCCGTCAGTACGCCCTGCATTTCCTCGGGAGGGACCAGGAGGCCGAAGAATGGATGGACAAGGTCATCGCCGCCGATCCGACCGATGACGGGAACTACTATGACCGCGCGTGCCTGTTCGCCCGGATGGGCCGTCTGGACGAGTCCGTCGCTGCTTTGAAGACAGCCTTCGAAAAGGGCTATCGGAGTTTCGGGCACATCATGGACGATGACGATATGGACCCGGTCCGTGACCTTCCGGAGTTCAAGTCGCTGTTGGCCGAGTATCGGGCGAAGCATGAGGCTTACCTGAAGGAGCACGAGCTTTCGTCCGAGGAAGAGAAAGGGGAGAGCGTCACCGAAATCGCGATGACTCGCAAGAGAGGCGGGACCTTCGAGATTCCGTGCGACATCAACGGCCTGCCGCTGCAGATGATCTTTGACACGGGAGCGTCCGACGTGACTATCTCTTCGGTCGAGGCGAACTTCATGCTCAAGAACGGCTATCTCTCCGAGAAGGACGTCAAGGGCAAGCGTTACTACCAGATTGCCAACGGCCAGCTGAGTGAGGGGACGGTCATCACCCTTCGCGAAGTCAAGATCGGCGATGCGGTCCTCCGCAACGTGGACGCCTCCGTGGTGAATAGCCAGAAAGCCCCGTTGCTGCTGGGCCAGAGCGCGATGGAGCGTTTCGGTACCATCACTATTGACAACATCAATAACAAACTGTACATCAAGCACTGACAAAACAGATGCACATCCGTATGGAACCGAGAAGAATTATATTTGGCTTTTCCCTGCTGTTATTGAGTTCATCGGCCTGCTCCGGGGCGAAGGCCGGTGGAGAACCAGAACCGCCCGCTCCTGTGGTGAAGGTCGATACATCGGTCCGTGGTCTCGTGATTTATTATCCGCCGACAGACTCCATCGAACTCAGGTGCTTCGACCGGCCGGATCCCAGGGTTGACAGCAGCATCGTATTCTGCTGCGCGGCGGCATTCACTGCCGACTGGGGGACCAAACCCGACCACGCCCGCATCTGCGGTGACCATGTGAGCCGGGGAGTATTCTACAAACGTCCACGACTCAAACGGAACACCGGTGCTTTCATCGTCCAGGAGAGCGGCTGGTTTTTCGACCATATGCCGGATGCCGACCAAGAATATTTCCGGACCGGCTTCCGGGCAGCGGTGACCGCTTTCAGGCAGGAGATGATGATTCACATCGGCGAAAGGGTGCCGACGACCCGTCCGGACAGCAACGTGAACCAGTTCCGCGCCTTGTGTCAGATCGGCACCACGCTCTGCGTCGTCGATTCAGCGGAGGCCATGCGGTTCGGAGACTTCATCCAGTTGCTGCTGGATGCCGGGATGAATGAGGCCCTTTATATGGACATGGGGCCTGGTTGGAACTATTCCTGGTACAGGGAGTATCCTGACAGCAGTGCAACCTGGATTCATTCCGCGTCCCTGTCAAGTGCGACGAATTGGCTGGTTTTCCATAAGATCTGATGTCAGACAGATTAGAAGAAGAAACAACAAAACGATTAAATATGAACATTGTAGCGATTATCAGCATTATCGTATCGGTGGTCCTTGCCGTCCTCCTGTGGGACCGCCATACGGCGAACCGTAGGATGTCCGAGGACATGAAACGGCAACAGGAAACGAACATGGAGCTCCTGAAAAGGGTTCCCAAAATAAATGAGGAAGGTTCCAACCGAGAACCTCTAACCGTAGAGAAGATAGCTGATGCCTTACGGATTGAAGGCTTCTTCCCGGAGATCGAGGACAACTGGGTCAAGTTCAAGGTCCAGGGCGAAGGGTATTTTGTTGACGCGAACCGGCTGCCCCTCTTGTTCGTCATCAAGAGTTACAACGTTGAACCAAACGACTGGGAGATGGATCTACTGAGGGAGGCCGCACACAAGATGTCCGACGAACTGGTCATGGTGAAGGCGACCTTTTCGGACGACGGAAAGAGCATGCGCTTCTTCGTCGCCGCCCAGGACCGGAACTACGAGAGCTTGCGGGCGAATATAACGCCCTACCTGCGGATCATCCAGGACGGGGAACGCTTGATGAACGAAGAATACAACAAGATGGTGGAAGAGAAGCACAAGGTCGCCCTCGAAGCTCAGCCTGTCATTCCTCCTGTCAAACAAGAAAGCAAGGTGCTATCATGAGCAAAATGGTCTCAACGAGTGGGATCAGGCTGGCTTTGATGAAGGCCGCTCAATATATCTAAAACCCTTATCAGAAATGAAGGAAATGACACAGAAACCTGCGACATCCAAGGCCATCCATATCGGGGAGGCAATCAACCGTTCGCTGGAGATAGCCGAAAAGGACCAGGCTGGAGTATTGGGCATCCCTTCGGGTTACCCGTCTCTGGATCGTATAACAAAGGGATGGGGAGCGGGGGAGTTGATCGTGATCGGGGCGCGTCCGTGCATCGGTAAAACGACTCTCGCCCTCAGCATGGCCCGCAATGCGGCCGTGGAGTTCGGTGTGCCGACCGCCTACTGCACACTTGAATCCACCACGCTTGAACTGACAGACAGGCTGATCGTCGCGGAATCCGGGATAAGGATGAGTCAACTGGAAGGGCGCTCAAGGATGGCTGATGATGACTGGTTTCAAATGGAAGCATCCTTGGCCAAGTTGGTAAAGGCTCCGCTTTATTTTGCTGATACGCCGGCGAAGGCGCCGGGGGAGTATCGGATGGGCGAGTTCCAGGTCCAGGCAGAAGCACTGGTGAATGAAAAGGGAGTACGACTCGTTTTCGTCGACAACCTGCAAGAGGCGACACCGGGGTGGGCGCGCTTTACCCCGGAATGCCTTGCTCATGAGTGCCGGAAAAACCTGCGTTTCCTTAAGGAGATGGCCACGAGAACCGGGCTGACCATCGTCGTCCTTACCTTGATTGAACGCCCGGAGAAATGGCGCGGTGCGGGGCCGACACTTCCGGACTTGGGCGATTACTGTCCGTGCGCTGAAGAGTACGCGGACAAGATCATCCTTTTGCATAGGCCATCCCTTTTCTCCTTTGACATCAACGAAAATGGGTGGGAGCCTCTCCACTTGAGAGTGGTCCAGAACAGGAACGGCCGCATTGGACAGGCGGATCTGCTTTTCGACCGGGAGAGACTGAGTGTGCATGAACCGGTGGATGGAATCGAAATGGGCAACGAATAGCGAATCGGCGGACAAGGCAATGAACTATTCGAAGGACTATTATGCGATTCTAGGTGTGCATCCCTCTGCTACTGCGAAGGAGATCCGGCACGCCTATCTGCGGTTGGCTCTGATGTGGCATCCCGATCGGCATGTGGGAGCGGGTACAGAAGAACTCGCGATGGCGGAGGCATGGTTCAAGGAGATCGGCGAGGCATATAGTATCCTATCCGATCCACGCCTTCGGTCGGACTATGATTTCTTCCGTTCTCGGCCGTTACGGACAGGCGCTTCTGCTAAACCGCGTCCGGCTCCGCCACGGCCACGGGCGTCGTCATCGGGAGTGTCGGGTAGGAAATCCTCCGTCGGTAGTGGCGCGGGAAGGTCATATACGGACAGCAGTTATGCCCGGGGGCATAACTGGGGCTCGCCATACGGCACGGCCGACAGAACTCGGTATGGTCAAACCACCTCTCAGAACGGGAAATCATGGAAGGACTGGATCCGGAATGCCGTGTTTGGCGCGTTCATGGCAGCCGCCGCTTTCTCATGGTGGCAGGCTCCGATTGACCATATCTACGATTCTACGAAAGCGGCCGTGGAAAGGTTTTCGTCATATGTTCCCCGTGAATCGAATGAGGAAGCTCCAAAGACCCTCCAGGATATGCTCATGGAGGATCTCTCTTTCGCAACGCTGAGGATGAAGCAGGTACAAATGCCGGATTCCACATGGTTCGCAATTCATAAAAGCATGATGAAATGAGTATGAGATTGTTTGCGGTTTACTTCGCCGATCAGGTGAGGGCCGAAGTGGTTGACATAACCCTTTCCAATACCTATGAAGGGATGCTGGGAGGACGACGTTCCGGAGGTACAGGATCCCTGCTTGAGGACCTGAAGGAAAGACAGGAACAGATAAGGACCGGCAATCTGAAGGGGCTGTATTGCTTCGACGCGGAACTGGTCGACGATGTCTGGAATGAACTGGATTTCACGACGAAGCCTTTTAGGGTAGTCAAGACGGTGAAGGGCCAGTGCGTCAAAGACATAATCCTCAGGGTAACCCTTGCGGTCTCTGAGTATGGTCAGGACAGCGGGGAATACCGGATCGTGCTGGAACGGTATCAGTCATCGAAGGAACTCTGCGGGATCTCGCTGGGATATCTGGTCCGAGACATGGCAGAGAAACTGCGGTTTGAAGACATCAAAAAACACTGTGAGTTCCATGACGAGCTCGAGTGAGGGTGGATAATTCTGTCAAGAATATAAACGGAATCGAATGATGGACAAACCCCACAAGATCATCTGGATCCTGTCCCTCCTGGTGGTGATGGAAATCATTGCCATCATCTGCCTTTGCCGTCGTTACGAACTGTTTGGGCTGAAGTATGAAAGGCTGAGCCAGAAGTATTCCGAACTGTATTCCGATTACCAGGAGGCAAGCCGGCAGCAGTTGCTTTTGTCTGACGAACTCTTGCAAAAGGTAACCAGGGCTCAGAACGGGAAGTAGCCGATTCGGGTTTGCCCCCAGTGCGGGGGCGATGTCCTGCCATTGGTGTATGGCCTGGTCAACGCCGATAGAATGGACAGTCTCAATTATGACCTTTCCGGGAAACTCCGCCATATCTATGCCGGATGCAATGTGGGAGAGGCAGAATGGGCATGTACGAGATGCGGGCGCGAATTCAAGGAGGAAGACGGCGTGTTAGAGCAGACGACAGGAATCAAAGGTCGCAGGACCGATGCTGTTCCGGAGATATGGCTTCTCACCGAAGGGAGTGAGGCGGACCGATGAACCGATAAAATGGATTATGTGAAACAATTATATGAAAACCGGAGTATTATTCTTCGCCCAAATGTTCAAATATGACGGAAAGAGAGAATAACCTTATCATCATCCCGGATGTGCATGGCCGGGATTTCTGGCGCGAGACTGTGAAGGAGTATCCCCAAGGGAGGTTTATCTTCCTTGGCGATTATTTGGACCCCTATCCGGACGAAGGCTTCAAGGAGGACGATGCATTCCGGGGTTTGGAGGACATCATCGCGTTCAAGAAAGACCGTCCGGATGACGTGATTCTCCTTTGGGGCAATCACGACCTTCATTATCTCTACCCCGAGATGATGGGAAGCCGTTATGACTTCGATCACGCGGAGAGGAACGCCCATCTCTTCTGGGACAACCAGACCCTCTTCAAGATAGCATACGAGATTGTCTCCGGAGGGAAGCGCTTCCTGTTCTCTCATGCGGGGGTGGGGAAGGGTTGGATCAAGCACTCATTCCCCGGACTCGTGCCAGAGGAGTTGACGGCGGATCTGCTCAACAATCTCGTCGGTTATCCTCCTTTCATGGAAGCCCTCGGAGATGTCTCTCGACATAGGTGGGGAGACAAGCCTTACGGCAGCATGGTCTGGGCCGATGTCCACGAGCACTTCCAGGAAGAGAACTTTATTCCAGGGGTTGTCCAGGTGTTCGGACATACCCGGATAAAGGCGCCATTAAATTTCCGTGACCTGATTTATTGCCTGGATTGCGGCCGCCCCTTCTTCTTGAACCTAGGGGATGGTCAAATCTATGACAATAACGAGACAAAGGGACTTCAACGCATACACAAACTATAATGAACTGAATCACGATATGGATAAGAGGATAAAGCGTGTGCGCGACTATGTGTTGACGCATATACACGCAGGGGGATGCCATGGGATAGACCATTGGGACCGTGTCTATACGAATGGTCAACTCTTGATTACGCCGGAGGTCAATCAACTGGTCCTCGGATTGTTTGCATACCTCCATGATTTCTGTCGCGAGAATGACGGTTATGATCTGCAGCACGGACCGCGGGCGGCAGAGTTCATCGACACGGTCAGGGGCACTCTTCTCAAGGATGTCTCTGACGAAGACATCCACCTACTGAAAGAGGCCTGCCGCCTTCATACAGAGACGGACATGACAGGGAATCCGACTATCGATGCGTGCTTTGATGCTGATCGTTTGGATCTGGGAAGGGTTGGAATCATTCCGGATCCGGCCAGATTAGCAACTGAAAAAGGAAAGGAGATTGCTAAAAGAAGTGAGCAATGCTGATACCCATTGAAGACTAAACATCAATCATTTAAAACCAATCATATTATGACACTAGGACCTCCTACCAGACTGACCTGCCCGCACTGCGGCAAGTCCAAATACATTCTTTCCATTGCTTCCGGAAATACATTCGGGGCGACGCATTGGTCTGACACGAAGCATGATTATCCGATGCTGCGCCATCCCTCATCGGTTCAGAGGTGTCCCCATTGCGGCGGATATTTCTTCTACGAGGATGCGAAGCCCGTAGACTGTAACCCGGATGCGCTGAGTGAGAAGCATCCTCTCACAGACTGGGATGCGGAATGGTCCGGAGATGCGGGGAATGCCACCATCTCAGAGAAGAAGGACCGCAAAAGGTATTGGGAAAGATGGAAGAAGGCCAATGCCAATGGCTTTGGTGACCTAACTTTTGGGGAGACCGATGCCGCCTTTGATGGACTCTATGCGTCAGCCGATAAAACCAGGCAGCAGATGCTCCTTTTCATGTGGCTGTACTCTTTCAATGACACCTTCGGTGGAAGGCAGATGGGGAATACGCTTAATTGCCCGCCGGCTGTTCTTGAGCGGCGCAAGTTCGTTGTCGAAGAACTGTGCCAGAGAATCGAAGGGTCCAACCTGCTGCTTGCTGAGCTCCATCGCGAGATGGGCGACTTTGAGGCGTGCATCCGAATCGCTGAAATACCTTCACCGGATGTGAATCCCTTTTTAGGCAAGATTATCAGCGAGCAGATCATCACCCATGCAAAAGCAGGAGACACCAACGTTTTCAGGTTGGATTTCAATCTAAATGGTTAATGGAAATTCCGTTACAAAGTGCCTCCTACGTCCGTTCTCATTGTGACTCCCTCGTCAGGTAGCCGTTTCCGTGAAAGCTTCGAGAAATTAGGTTTGTTTCACAACTGGAGCGTAATATATGTTATGCATTCTTATAGACGGTTGTTTGAAACAAAAAAGAGAAAAATAGAGTATATTTGTGAAAGTCACTACAACACATAGTTATTTCCTAAATAAGAAAAAATGTCAAATCGTTATTCGAATTTCATCGAAAGAGGTCGTAATGGTTTAGCCCGGCTTATCAGCGACCCAAAGATGCAGGAATTGATCCACCAATATCCGGTCGATGATAAAACCCGCGACCGAATTCGGACTAAGGACTTTAGCGGACAATCGACCTTCTTTTGCAAAGGCCCTAGTATGGCTACGATTGAGCCTGCCCGCTATTTGGCCAAGGCTGTCATTGACCTGGATGATGAAACGATAAAGTGGTTCTTGCTTCTATATAGTGTTTCTTCAGCACGTGAACAGTTCGACACGCTGTTTTTCAGTCATTTTGGAGAGAGAGCGCTTTCCTGCTTGGGGGTCAGTCGTTTTTATCATGGCGGCGAGTTTGATTTAAGGACGGATAACGGGATTGCAAAGTTGGTTGATGGTGTTATCGATGTCAGTGAGATTGTGAGCCGGTGCGAGCCGGATTCTTGCAGGTGGTATTTCTCAAGAAGCGATGAACTCTCTCAAGCAATATCTTTGTTCGCTCTAAGCGCTGGATTTGATTATTTGGAGGATATAGAGTCCTTCCCTAAGAAATTGTTGGAGAGAAGTAAAGATCTGCCGTTTATTTTGGTCAGTTCAGAGTATATTTCTCTAATGACGGGAGAAGACTATGCTGACGTTTTTAAAAACGAACTTCATAATCATGGGGTTGTAGGTTGTCTTGATGACCTCTATTTGATGGTGGAGAAGGAGAATGCCCGCATGAGGCTGGAAAAAGAAAAACTGTCGCTGGAGGATCGGTTGAACAAAAAGATGGAAAGTATTCGGCAACAGGAAACGGCAATAGAGGTTCTCGCCGATTCTTTTGGATTAGATTTCTCAGAGAGCGCCGTTCAAGCCCGTATTTCCAAGTGCAATGATAAAGAGCACCGTGATATTCTTTACAAATTTGAGTCGATTTCCGGTAAGAAGTTATCCTTCCTGGATGACATCAGCGAAACGGGACTTCCAATCCCATTCGTTGATTTGATAAAAAACGAATACCGTGTCATTATTTCGGAGAAGGAGATTCTGGGGATTAAAACTGTTGAAAATTTGGCGGATTGCATCATTACACACAAACGATTCATAGAGCATTTCGTTACTGCCGTTCAACAGGAAGAAGCAATTGAGCCGCTGCGGGATGATGATCCGTATGATTTGGAGACAAGGATAGAAGAAACGGAAATGTTTTATCACAGCAAGGTGGATAAAGAGCAGATCCATTCTATCGATGACCTTAGGCTATACGTAACCGGAAATGACTTGCTCATGCAGAAAATCGTTTCCGCTCTGGTCGAACAATTGGGGGTTGAGCCGGAAGATGTAACGATGGAAAGCAACTTCTGTAATGATTTGGGAGCAGATTCCTTGGATTCTATTGAGTTGTTAATGAATGCTGAAAGGGAGTACGGAATCAAGATTCCCGACGAAGAGACAGCTTCCATAGCAACGGTAAGAGATTTATACAATGTGATCGTGGAGAAAATGCAGAATCTCCCGAATGCATAGCGATATCTGGCACTAGTTTATGAATAGAGCCCTTTCATTAGCAACCTTATTTGTCGTTTTCCTGTCTCTATTGTCTTGTGGGAATAGGAAAACTAAAGCAATGCAGGAAGTGGTGGCGGAAGAAAACGGTAAAGAGTGGTTTGTTCTGGGGACGATTGTCGGTGATTCTCCTTTTGACTTTACGGAGGACGGAGAATTGAGGTTTAGCATTGGAGGAGTGCCATTTCATGTTTATGGGCCTCGTTCTGATGGGGGGATAATTGATCTTTGTCCAGATCGTGACAGAGGCGCTGATTCCCTGTCTTTCGCCGACTTCTTATCCGTTGACGTTGCTCTCTTAGACATCTTTGGTCAGCCGGTATACTCGGGTAGTCGGAGTTTGTTTCAGAAAGGTTATTCTGATTTTGGAGAGCGGTTTTATTATTTGGAGAAGCACAAGCGAGATAATAAAGGCATTGATGAAGAGTCTTTAGATCGTTTCTTCTCTCTCATGCCAGAGGATTGGCAGTCGCTTCGTTTTGATCCGAAAGACCAGCCTGGGATGAATCGTGCTGTCTCTTTTGCAACTGATTTTGAAATGAACTCAATATATGAGCCTGTTGAAGACGTGGTAGTTTCGGTCGGCTATCATTCCTCCTTTAATCTAGTGAGGGTTTTCTTGTTCGGAAAGGAAGTTCAATAACTTCTTTTATACAACATCCTTTACCATCCCGAAGAATCGCATTCTAGGCAATAGAATGTAGTTTTTCTTTATTTCTACAGAAAAAATGCAGAAAAATTTGCATGTGTAAAAAATACGCATTATCTTTGCGTGATTTTCACACGTTAAATAGTTTTTTATGAAGAAAGTAATTGTCTTCCGGGTCGAGAATGTCCTGGTGAAGGATTATGATGAAGTAAAGATGTTTGATTTGAAAATGAGGAGGTTGGTGAAGGAGATGGTAAAGAAAGAAGGGTTGGAGTTGAAGGGGAATGAATGGGATGAGATGAAGAATGAGGTGGTTGGGTTGAAGGAAGGATTTGAAAAAGATGGAAATGTAGAGATGAGGATGAAGATGAGAGATGTGTTGAGAAGGATGGAAGAGATTGAAGATTATCGGAAGGGAGTGATGTTGGAGATGAGAAGAAAGTTTATGGATGGGGTTTTTGAGAGGAGAAAGATTGGTGTGAGAAGTGATTTGGAAGATTTGGAGAGGATGAAAGAAATGGTGAAGGATATGAGGTTGGTGTTTGTGAGTAGATATGGTAGAATGAAGGTGATGAGGTTGTTGAAGAATAATGGATTGAAAGAGTTTGAGGTGGTTGGAAATATAGATGAATTGGAGGTGGTGGAGAAAGAGAATATGATTGTGTTTGGATGTGAAGAGGATGTGGAAAAGATGGAAGGGATGGGAGTGAAATGTGTGTTGGATGTGAGAGATATGTGGAAAGAGATAGGTATAAAAAGGGTTGGGTAGAGGGAATTCCCCTCTACCTTTGGACGCACTTTGTCATTATTGGAATCATTGATTGAATAATAGTTTTTATCTTTGTTATATGGCAATTACTTGGAATCCGGACATTTACTTTGAGAAAGCCTCGAAGGGCTCTTTTGCCGCCAAGGCGGCGAGGGCGGACGTGTACAAGAACAACTGTGAGATCTTTCAGGACGGGGCTTATGTGACGGTTTCTGGAAAGACCGTCGAACTGAATCCTTCCCCAATGCTGGACGGAACGGTGGTTTATGATGCTCCCATCGTCTTCCCTGATGTATCCCCATCTGCCGATGCTCCCTTGACGGGCGTTGCAAACATCGGATGTCTGGAACTCGGTCGCGAACTGCAACAGAAAGGTTACAATCCTGTCATTCTCAATTTGGCCGATGCTTATGTCGCCTGCGGCTATTATGAGAAAGGATCCAATGCCCAGGAAGAGAGCCTGTGCCGGCAGAGCACGCTCTCCCAGTCCCTGTATCAATACTATGGTGAAAGGCAGTCTGAAAAGAGCGGCGTTGCCTTTCTGGGTAAGAAATACCCGATGGACCTTCGTTGTGGTGCCATCTACTCGCCACATGTTACCGTTTTCCGGAAAGGAGCCCGGGATGGTTTTGCCTTGATGGATGAACCTTATGTAACGGCCATTATCTCTTGTGCCGCACTTGACTTCAACGAGAAGCACGGCAAGAATCGTGAATACCGTTCTTCGGATGGGGGATTTACACGGGAAGGTCGTGAGATTATGCTCTCCAAGATCAGAACAATTTATGGGGCTGCTTTAGTCGGCGGACATGATGCTCTTGTCCTTGGTGCGTTTGGATGTGGAGCTTTCCGTCTTCGTCCGGACCTTGTGGCAGAGTTGTTCCGTGAAGTGTTGTTCGAACCGGCTTTTAGTAATCGCTTCCGGGCTGTGACATTCGCCATCCTGGAGAAACCGGGTCCTGAATCCGGAATCCATGGCAAGTTCGCCCCCTTCTATCAAATCTTTGGGAGATATGGGGCGTCTCAGATCACGATGAAGGCTCCAGAGCCGAAAGAAACCCTGGTTGATGTATCAGCTTATGTAGTCGGCCAGACCGTTTCCCACGATAGGTTTGGGAAAGGAACTGTCACGGGACTCCAGCCGGACAAAGGCCGTATCACTGTAGTTTTTATTGACTGCGGAACAAAGACACTGGCTGTTGATAAGGCAAAGTTGACCATTCTTCACTAGACATGAAAAAGGAAAAAGGCGAGTACATCTATCCTTTTCCGCGGCCTGCCGTCACGACAGACTGCGTCATTTTCGGGTATGACGGAAAGGTTCTGAAGATACTGCTCGTTGAAAGGGGCATCCCTCCCTTCAAGGGAATGTGGGCACTTCCCGGCGGTTATTTGCAGATGGACGAGGATGCAATCGATGGTGCAAAACGGGAACTTTATGAGGAGACAGGACTCAAAGATGCCTATATCGAGCAGTTTAGGACTTTTGCCGCTGTCGATAGGGATCCCAGGGGGCGCGTCATCACGATTGCCCATCTCGCCTTGGTAAAGATCTCGGAAGTGCAAGGTGGTGACGATGCCGCCAGGGCACAATGGTTCTCGTTGGATGATGTTCCACAACTGGCGTTCGATCATGACATGATCCTGCGGGAAGCCATGAAGAATCTCCGGCAAAAGATCCATTTTGAACCGGTCGGGTTCGAACTGCTTCCGGAGGTATTCACCATGCCTCAGCTCCAGAACTTGTATGAGAGCATCTTGGAGGTTCATTTTGATAGAAGGAACTTTGCGGCAAAGATGCTGCATCTCGGCATTCTGGAACCGACTGGCGACCGCCCCGCCGGGGCGTCCAACCGGATTCCAGTCACCTACAGGTTCGACAAGGAGAAGTATGACCTTTTGAAGAGCAAGGGGTTCCGGTTGGAGTTCTGATATTATCCTTCCTGACGGCCATCCGCGACAAAATGGCTGGTTTTCTGCCAAAAGTAGTTTTGGCATGTCGCTTGTGTAATTTTAACGCAAATTATTTCCACTAAAACTTGATCCCTGCGATTCTGTATGAGTAGAGTATTTCACCTCAAATTCAACAAGGAGGCCGATGGTGACTGGTATATCGACTTCCCCGGTTATCCCTTCGCGCATCACAACCTTATGATGGTCGCCGGTGCTGACCTTTTATGCGCTTATGTCGCTGAAAAGGAAGGCCATCCTAATAGGGCTGTCGTCGATGTGACCATTAATGACCACCTCCTGGACGGCCGGTTGCCGGACATTGTCATGGAGCGCATCGAGAAGGGGTACGGTGCTACCTATCAGAACCGTCTCCCATACGGCCTTGCACCCCTCTATACTGCCCCGAACGGTCATGAAATCGAAATCGACAGGGCATGGCTATGTCCAGTTACCCTCCTTGTGCTCTTCCAGTACCCTCAGAAAATCAATCTCTATATCCCTGAAAACGCTTAAACCAACCCACTATGACAGTTATTTCCATCATCAGCATTCTTCTTTCCCTCGTCCTTGCGGCTCTTTTGTGGTATACGGGCAAGGTAAACCGCCAGGCCAATATGGAACTTCTGAAACGGATACCTGCCGCCGAGGAGATGCGCCCTAGTACAGAGGTGCAGCCGCTTACCGTCGACAAGATTGCCGAGGCCCTCCGGATGGAGGGTTACTGTCCTGAGAAGGAAGGAGACCTGGTCACTTTCAAGGTCCAGGGAGAGGGTTATTATGTCGATACGGAGCGTTTGCCCATGTTCTTCCTTGTCAAATGGTACAACGTCGATCCGACGGCATGGGACATGGACATTCTCAGGGCAGCGGCCCACAAGATGTCCGATGACCTGGTCATGGTAAAGGCCGGCATCTCCGAAGATGACAAGACATTGAACTTTTTCATCGCCGCCCAGGACAGGAACTACGAAAGCTTCCGGGCCAATCTTGTGTACTACCTGCACATTTTGAATGATGGCCAGCAAAAGCTGGCTCAAGAATACAACCGAATGATGGAAGAGAAAAAGAATGCCGTCCTTCCGGACAATCCCCCCGCACCCTCCAAGATCTTGTCATAATACCTGAGTCATGAAGGTGAAAAGGATTACTGTCCATGAGTACATCGGAGACAATCCGCCGACAGAGAGTATTTTTCTGTTCAACGAGGATTGCCAGTTGGTTCAGGAGATTCTTCCGTCCAAAGAGGTTCATCATCAATACTTGCCCAATGGAAAGGAGTTTGAGGAGTTGACCTATTTCTCGGATGGAACTATCAGGCGTATTCGATTCGAATATGATGATGACGGCGATTATGTGGGAGAAGTATGTATGGATGGTGACGGAAGAATCCTTTACAAAAAGACCGAAGACTGGCTAAAACCAGGCCGCGTCGTCTCCTCCGAAAGTGTCTGGGAGGACGAGTCCATTTTCTCATTCAGGAGATATCTTCGTAAAGATGAGCAACAGGCTTTTATCAGGGGTGACGGATTCTTCTGCACTTTCGAGTATGATGATGACGGGAATCTGATATGCGAGAAGCTGGGAAGTGATACTGACGATAAAAACAATCCTGCCTGGTATTCGATTCGGAGATACAACAAAGACGGACTCTTAATAGGCGAAACGGATCAAAACGGCGTTTCATCGACGCGGGAGTACGAGTTCGATGAGTATGGTAATTGGATTCGAGTGGAAGGGAGGATTGAGGATGGGCCGGTCTCGATGGTGGCGGTAAGGCAGATTGAGTATGAGGAAGGAAGATGGACTGGAAAAAAGGGACAATCCGATCCCTTAATGTGTCATATTTCTTATAATCAGAAGTTTACGGGATCGTAAGACTTCATGGTTGTGCAGAATCCCCCTAGTAACCAGAATATGGACTGGAAGCGAACAAAGAGCCGCTAGACCCAAAAAGAAGAATTGACTAACGGTTCTTTGTTATTACAAATGCGGAGCTGGAAGAATGTGAGGATTAGTTAATCGGTTTGACTCATACTCACTAGGTTTTGTATCTCCTCTAGTAGTGTTTTATACTGCTTAATTTCCTCCTCAAGGATTTCTTCTTTAAAGGATTTACTATTAATCTCTTCTTTTAAAGATACGATTTCTTCGTTTTTCTTAGCGATTTCGCCAATTAACTTGCTCTCCGATAAAGAACTTGATTCTGCTTTACACTTTAAATATAGCTTCCAAACAAATGGAATTAGAGAATCCAGTGAAACATTATAGTATAGAGGCTTAGAATAAATCTCTTCTCCTCTTCTACGCAGATATAACCGGGCTGGGCAATTATAAGATGAAGCATGAATCTCCAAAGAATACTCGTCATCAATCATACTCTCATGTACTGTTCCATCCGATTTGATAAACTGAACTAAATATGTATCATAATAAATAGTTGCGGCTAATTGATCCCAACTGTGAATAAGAATACAATGCTCCGCATTTCTTAAAATATGAGGGGTCTGAGATACTTTAACAGTCGTATCCTCCATAATGGCAACATATAGGATACTATATCCATGCTTCCTATCAGATTGCTCACATTTTTGCTCAACCTCATTTTTGCAGAATTCGGCGACTTCTAATAGATCAATGCTGCTACACATTTGTAATTCGTTAGTTAATAATTCGTATTGTGATACCCAAAGATACAAAAATCTATCATTAATGCAATTCTAAGTAAACTTATTTGCATAATGGGCTCAGATCTTAACTATCAGTATTTAATCTTTTTTTACCAACTCCGGAGGTCCGCCTTCTGGAACTTGATTCCCGAAATGAAAACGTCCTTGTCCGAGTCCTCGACGATGACCCACGGTGACTTGAGTGGGTGGAGCAAGTTGCGTACGATGTGCATCGAGAGGGCCGGAGTGCTGCTCTCTGCGAACATCAGGGCCTTCTTCCCGGTCTTGGGGTTGACGGCGACGTCGGCAATCAGGACTGCATGACCGTACGTAGTTGTAGAGGGGGCTTCGTAAACGAGGACATCCCCCGGAGCGACATCTCCGAAGTTCTTCTCGTTCATGTGCCTCCGCAAGGAGGTGGTGTTGGCGCTACCGTATACACGGCGTAGGTACTGCTCGAATGCCGCCCTGTCAGCACCGCCTCCATATCGCATGTCTTTTCCATCTACGGAATGGAAATGAATACGTCTGTACTGCCCGTCCTTCCAGAAGTATTCGGCACGCATCCGCATCACTGCATCCGCACACTGTTCCATGTTGCTGATCATCGGGAGGTCAAGCACGGCGTATCCGAAATACTGGCCATAAGCCAGAGTCCCGTCGTAGTACGTCATGTGAGCTCCCCTTCCCTGCAGCGGAAACTCCCGGATGAACGCCCCGAAACTACCCGGCTCCACTTCGACCCGCTGGAATCCAATCGGGGGCGTAATCTCTCCTATAGTTTTCCTGTCGGCAGGGTTGCTGATGCCGCCCCAAAGAAGCCAGGCCATTCCAGCGATCAGGACGACGGGGAGGGCGAAGAGCCAGAGGATGATTCTTTTAATCTTTCTCATAGTTTGCTAAATAAGGTCGCACGGCGCAACCACCAACTGTTCTTCATTCATCCCGCGTCTGACAAGATGCTTCTTGATACCCGAAAGGCGATAATCTTTGATCTTTCTGGGCTTGCACAGTTCGATACCGAACTGTTCTTTATAGATGAGCCAGACCAGTTCGGAACAATAGTACTTTCCGTTGTCGAACTTGAAGGCCAGGTCATAGGATTTCCCGAGGTACTTGGAGTAGCGGATCTTGACGTCCTCGTCCAGGACTCTCCGCTTCTTGACGGAAGAGAAACGCCCCCGTTTGCACCAGGTGTCAATTGGTGTCAGTTTGACCACGTTCGATGCTTCAAGGACATAGAACTGGCCATCCTTCTTCACGACGATTCCGCAGTGTGTCCAGGGCGATCCCGTCGCGTACTGAATCAATGGAGACTGCTCGCTCTTGGAGATCTGGAAGACGATGTCCCCCTCTTTCCAGTCGGAGACATCGCCCTTGTCGCGGGCGTAGAGGCCCCTCCCCGCAAAGGCGGAGAGGAGCACGAGGATGGATGCGAGGAGTTGTTTCATGATCTTCATTCGTTACCGGCCGTTCCGATGAACAGAAGATCAAGGTCCTCCCAAGAGACTTCACTCACGGTAACCTTGTAGCCGGGTACCGAGAACACGAAGGTCATCGAAGAGTCGTCTCCTGTCTTCCGAACCTTCACACCTTCATGGGTGAAGGAAGAAGATCGCAGGCTCTTGCTCCGGACGGCCTCATACTCATTGACGCAGACGGAAGTCACGGATTCCGGCATCAACCGGTAGATGTCCCTGGCGCGCGAGACCGGCATCGAGAAGTTCAGTGACGGCATGGAGGTGGATTCGAACTGGACGCTGCCGATGGAGGCATTGTCGGAGAAGGCCGAGGTCGCGCTGCAGAGCGTGACAGTGGCGGCAACGGCCACGAGGGCGATGATAAGGATTCTTTTCATAATTGTTTTGAGTTAACTGACGCTCTCTTGCGTCGTTCGCTTACAAATGACAGGATTTGAAATGTGTAAACATGATCGCTTACGAAAGGCCATAATAGGACCACAGGAGCAGGTTCCCTTCTTCTTTCCCGACCAGACGGTTGATGTATGCCATGTCACGGGTTGAGACTGTCACACAACCCAGGCAGCTCTTCGCATTGAGGGGGATATACCGACGCCAGCAATTGTAGTCGACCCATCTGGATGAATGAATCATGATGCCCCGGGAGAAGGCGCTGCTGTTGGAGAACTCCAGTCCCTTCAAATAGAAACCGGTCTTGTTACTGCGCCCACGATGCCTCGTGACCTCAAAACGGCCGATGGAGGAGCAGTGGCTTCCCGGGACATTGCTGAAGACGGGAGTCTCGTCGGTGCTGCCCTTCCCGGGGCCGTGCATGGCGTGGCCGGAATAGACCACCTTCCGCTCGTTGAAGGACCAGACGAACAGGCGAGGCTTTCCGCTGGGGATTCCGTAATCAAGGAACAGGCAGTAGTTCTCGTTGAGTCCCTTCCTCTGGGCGTACCTGAGCGCCTTTTCCGCCCTGAATTCCAACTCGTCGTAACGTGAATTGCCCGGGATACCACCGGGGCTGAACAGGCCGCATGTCACAGCGGCGTACACAATGACTCCAAGGACGAGGAGCCGAAGTGCGAATACAAAAAACCTTTTCATCTTTGTCAGAATGCATCAGAAAATGCATCTGCGATGAAAAGGTAAACAGTGGATGATCGAGATAAGAGCTACTTTTCCTTATTCGGATTCTTGTCCTTGCCATTGAAAGCTGCCCTAGCCCACTCTCCGGCTTTCTCTTTGCGGATCTCATCCAAGAGGTCCCGAAGCGCATTCCGCTCGACAGTCCGTCGGACAGCATCTTCGGCCTTCGCATCGTCCGCAAGCATCGCTTTCGCTATTTCCTTGAACTTATCCATACACCTGTTCTTTGTTGTTTTTGCCGAATTCTCGTTTCTCAGCCCGTGGATGGCCGCAATCTCGCTCATCGGGAGCTTATCCCAGTAAAAGCGCTTGAGGATGGACTTGCATTTGGGCGGAATCGACTCAAATACCCTGTCCAGGAAGGCCATCGCCTCCGCGTACTCCTCCGGCTCGACCGATGTGTCCTCCTCAACCATGGGCTCCTGCTTATCCCCCCCTTTCCCCTCTGCGGCAAGGATAGCCTCTTTCTCTTCAGCACGCTTGCTTCTGGTCTCCAGCCGGAGGGCCATCCGCCAGCAGATCGTGTACAGGTAGCCGGACAGGTTTGTCGCCTCGCCCTCGACCACCTTGCCATCCTTGACGTTGTCCATCAGCGTCAGCATCGCATCGTCAAACAGGTCGTCGAAGGTGGCATCCTTCGTTCGGACCAGCATCGGTGCGATTTTTGCCCCTATCTTCTCGTAGTTGTCCTGGTAGAGTTCCCGCCAAGCGGCTGGGGCGTTCTGCCGGATGCCACGGATCAATTCATTATCGGTCATACGGTCTATCTCCAAATGCATTGGTCTTTCAAAGGTAAACAGATTATTGGAGGAATTCAAAAGAATGGATACATTTGTACAGTGATGTCGAAACGGGATAAATCAGCGTCAGGATTAGAGACTTTCGCCCTGGTACTGGACTGCATACTGCTGTCCCTTTTCGTCGTGCTCGCCTTCGGCGTTCTGGTCAAGACCCTCCAGATGGACCTTCCATGGAAGAGGCTTCAGCTCCATCGTTATCTGGCCTTGGGCTTTGTTTCCTTTTTCCTTGTCTTTTTCATTCCGAGGATGAGGAAGAATGTGCATTGGCTGATGATGTTCACGCACGAGTTCACGCATCTTGTATTCGCAATCATCTTTTTCCGCAAGATCCATCGCTTCAACGTCGACAACAAGGATAGCCACGTATCCTTCAGCAATGGGTCGTTCGGCTATATGCCCATCACCTTATCGCCCTACTGCATCCCGCTATTCACGCTCGCGCTGCTGCCTTGGCGTTTCACGGCCGATCAGGCTGTTTACCTCTACGTCATCGATGTCCTGATTGGCCTTACCTATGCCTTTCATGTCTGCTGCTGGGCCCGCCAGATCAGGCTTCATCAGACCGACATTACCGGCCCCGGAACCTTCCGCTCCATCCTTTTCGTCACTCTCTTTTTGATCGTGGGGTTATGTCTGGTGATTCTCACGCCAACGAGTGGGGTGAAATTGGCGCTGGAGAGGGTTTTCTGGGTTTTTCCGAGGGAGTTGGTTTTGATGGTGATAAGATAAGGGTAGACGGTGTTGAATGGCATTTCTGGAATGGAGCTAACTCGTGAATGAAGAGTTGGGGGTTGGGGATTCGGATTTTTGTAACGTGTTGTTATTCAGCTGGCTATAAAATGGTCGGTTCCCAACCTGCTCTTTTTCTGGGAGGTTGGGAACTATTCATTTTGCAAGTGATTGATAATCAGTCGAGCATAAATAGGACGGTTCCCATCCTCAGTAAACCTATTACAGGACACGACCGGTTTTTTTCAAAAGAAAACAACTGGCCTTTGCATAGGAATTTCCGTTCTATTAGTAGGGAGGAAATTTATACTCGGAAGGGACAGAGATTCCAAAGTTGCCCCCAAAAATCGTGATTATGTGATGTCCGGATGAAACGGATGTCTGTGTTTTTGCATCAATATAGTATGATAATCACCATTCTTATCAGTTGTCTCCTTCTTAGTCGCAGAAATCGGCGAAGAGCTTCCTGATGTCCTTTCCGACAGAAGGTTGTTTTCCGCATACTACTGCCGTCACGACGATTATTATGATAAGGGTGACGCGCAATGAAACTCGCAGAAGCCATAGTATTCATCCTTGCCAACTCCGGACATGGCTCGAAAACGGAGCAGACCTTCGTTAAATCGGATGGGAGAGTACGGCTGATGATATAAACGACAGAGATATGGCGAAACGTGACTTTATCTACGACACCAAAGGGGGGCGCATCTCCCTGGCAATCATCGCGGTGTTCCTGCTGGTGATGGGCATAGTGTTGGTGGTCCTGAGCATTCTTCTTGGGCGCGCAGATAAGGACGGTTTCTGGCAGACGTTCATCTTGGGCACAGCCAGCATCATTTACGGCGTTTGCAATCTCATCGTCCTGAAAAAGCGCCCGCCTCGTGTGCTTCCTGATGATGATGTCGCCGATGTACCGGAAACCGTTACCGAAACCACACGGCTTCCGCAAGAACCGGATGATCTGATTGTCGTCAATCCGACCAAGGCCAACGAGCCCGAAGGATCCATCCTGCTATACCGGAAGGAGGGCGTTCTCGTGTTCGGTGACAAGCAGATCCCGTTGGACATGATTACCGATGTGTCGATGAAAAATGTCTCGGACCCGTATATCCTTGGTGCATACCACCTTCTGCTGGTTCTCTCCAACGGACAAGTCGTCCACATCCCTGCAGGTCAGGACAGAGAGTGGGCCAATGAAGCCTTGATCCAGCTGCGTGATGCCGTCTTGGGTAAGGCGGACGCGTTGTAGTGGTGATATCGTTGTATATCAACCAGGTTTTTTGCACCCTGGACCTTTTTATTTTTCCCAGACGTGGATGATTTCGCCGATGTACATGTAGTGGATGCCGAGACCATTCCGCTCGTACCATTGGCGTTGCTCCGTCGGCATGAGGTCGGCATCGAACTGCTGGCCATAGATTTTCTTACACTCGATTGCCAGGTCCGCTTCGGCGTAGATGGGATTGCCCAGTTCCGTGAATTCGACGGTTAGCCCGGCGCCGGCCACCTTGTCCTCATCCCGGCCGGAGACACGGCCCAGATAGGCCAGTTTGTCCCGCATCGATTCGGGGAAGTGCGTGACCGTGAAGTAGTCGTTCTCTTCCATGAACCGGTGTGTGTAGCGGCTGGTGGACACATAGACGATGAACACCGGCTTGTTCCATAGCTCGCCGACCGTTCCCCAGGAAATCGTCATCAAGTTCATGTTCCCTTCCTTTCCGGCCGATACCTCCAGCCAGTCCTTGTCGATCATCTGGATCGGATTCAGGTCGATATCAGCAGGGGCGATTTCCGTCCATGATTTCTCCCGGGTGTTCTCTGTATCCTTGGGTGTATTTCCGCAACTCAGCATGGCCATCGAAATGATTATCAGTGCAATTGTCTTGTTCATGGTGCAAAGATAGTAAAAAAGGTGATTGCGCCCGGTTATCCGTCGACAAAACGAAACAAGCCCCCGCGGAATCCCATGTCCTGCGGGGGCTATGCTATGCTCAGAATGGTACGGCTACTTATACTCCTTCAAGCAGTAGGTTAGGCTCGTAGTCATGCTGTGGGATGTATAACCGGAAAAGAGTTTGTACCGTTCCATCGTCGTATCAAAGGATCGTACGATGGTGCAGGTGGCAGGGTCGCCTTCCTCGACATCCACGGTAAGGGCGCCATGGAAGCGATAATCCTTGAAGAGGGACTGATACTGGTTGCTCCATTCGCACTTGAGGGAGCCGTCCTCGCTGTTTTCCCAGTCCCAGGTGCCGACATTGACCTTGCCGTTGTCGAAGAGGACCGCATAGGTGCCGGATTCCGTGAAAATGAGCCCGGTGCATTCCTTGTCCAACTCTTTCTCTCCTTCGCTGTCGCCGGTTTTCTGGAACCATTTCGAGAAGTTGCAGCCGTCCACGTCGAAACTGAAATCCAGGAAGGGCAGGTCACTGAAGGAAAGCGAGAAATAAGTCTTGTCGAAAACCCAGTGCCGGCAGAGACTTTGGTTGATCTTCGTCTCCTGGACCGTGGATGCCAGATTGGCCTGGACCTTGAAAGGGTCCCAGCCACCACCCTCGATGTCGATCTCGGCAGTGCCGCCGCTGAGAAAGTCGATGACGATTTTTCCGAATCCCTGCAGGAAATAGATGCCGTCCGCGAAAGAGAAGTCTCCGTAAATCCAGACGTCGTTCAGGTCCAGGTCGCTGTCGCTTTTGGTACGGGCGGGTTTCTTGGTGATGATGTATTCACCGTCTTTGGTGAGTTCGATGGATTGTATGGGGCTGGACGCATCCGTAATCACATATTTCCCGAGCACCTGGTCCTTTGCATCCTTCCCGCCATTGTCTTTGTTGCAGGAAGTCAATCCCGCGATAGAGAAAAGAAAAGCGCTTGCCAGGGCAAGCCATTGCCGAGTCTTCATAATGGTTCGATTAAAGTTCCACATTCTTTATTGATTTCAAATACCGGGCCGCCGGCTGTCTCCCCCCAAGATTAAGCAATCTTGAATCCGAAACGGTCGAAGAACATCGCATACCGCTCATTATGCAAGTCTGTTCCCTGCATATCGTACATGTCTTCCGCAAGAAGGGCCTCGGCCCGGACACTCACCGCTTCGCCGTATAAACCTTCCAACGAACCGATATTCCGCTGAAACATCGCTCCGGCCTCTTTCAGGCCGTGGTAGCGTTCCATGTCCAGATAGAGATACCTTTCCGGATGGGCCAGTACCGGCTGATAACCCATGTCCAAAAGGCGCTTGATCTCGTCTTCCGGTACGATATCGCCGATCCAGCTGGCCT
>JAEEGG010001426.1_pt1 | contig 65298 bp, 37 predicted proteins | sample 9134161 | NCBI WGS metagenome assembly JAEEGG01 (sample SAMN16246543, study PRJNA631951) | gut metagenome | biome: gut microbiome; feature: rumen; material: CR-attached | host: Bos | place: Iran: Karaj | collected 2018-10
TCGGTTGTGGGTGTTCGCGGCAACGCCAACCAGTGCAACTACGCGGCTTCGAAGGCGGGAATTATCGGCTTCACCAAGTCGGCGGCTCAGGAACTGGGTGCGCGCAACATTCGCTGCAACGCCATTGCTCCAGGCTTTATTATGACAGAAATGACTGATGTTCTGCCAGATGCGGTGAAAGACGAGTGGATGAAGAAGATTCCGATGCGCCGCGGCGGAACTCCCGAAGATGTTGCTAATGTGGCGGCTTTCCTCGGTTCCGACCTCTCAGCATACGTTACTGGCCAGGTTATCAACGTGTGCGGCGGAATGCTCACCTGATAGCCATACTGCTGGCATCAGACTATGACACAGTTCGTTGTGCCGATACTGATTGGCTTGCCCGTGGCCGCCGCCGTGGCGTGGTGGCTCTATTCGGGCGCAAAGGTCAAATCGCAGGCCGACAAGCGGCAACGCGCCGTTTTGGCGGCTTTGCGTTTTCTGGCCGTGCTTGCGCTTTGTGTTGTGGTGGCTGGCATAACGCTGAAAATCAGTCACAAACAAGTGCAACACCCAATAGTGTTGGTGGCTCAGGACAATTCGTCGTCGATTGTGGCAAATGCCGATTCGGCCTGGTACAGAACCAGTTATATCGAGCAAATCGAAAAACTTAAGAAACAACTGAGCGGCAAATTCGTAGTCCGCCCAGTTGTTTTTTCTGATAAAGTAACTGAAAACGAGCCGATTACCTTCGATGGCCAGACCACCAATATTGCCGCCGTATTCGACTATGTGCAGACGAATTTCTACGGCGAGAACATTGGTGCGGTGGTGATTGCGTCGGATGGCATTGTGAATCAGGGCGTTGACCCGCTCCACAAGGTGGGCTCGTTCAATAAGCCAATCTACACCATTGCCCTTGGCGACACGCTGTCGCACCCCGATTTGTCGATTGACCGCATTGTGGCCAACCGAACGGCCTTCCACCATTCGCGTTTTCCGATAATGGTTTGCCTGAAAGGCGAAAAAGTGCCTGCTGGCAATTATCAACTTGCTGTTGTTGAGGGCGATAAGATGCTCGAAAGCCGTTCCGTCGCAATCAATTCCGATTACATTTACCAGAAGGAACTTTTTTATATCGATGGTGCCGACGAAGGTTTGCACCGCTACGATGTGCGCATTGATGTGCCTGAAAATGACGCGAATAGGCAGAATAACCGCCGCAGCGTGGTTGTCGATGTCAGCGACAAGGTTGTCAACGTGCTTCTGCTGCAAAATTCGTGGCACCCCGATGTGTCGGCCATTGCGCAGGTGCTGTCGCGAAACGAGCGTTACAAACTGACAATAAAGAATATAGCCGATTTCGATGGTCGGCTTGCCGATTATTCGCTGCTCATTCTGCACCAGTTGCCCTCGGTGCAGCACAGGGCGCAAAAAATTGTGGAGCAGGCGCGTGAGACCGAGTTGCCAATGCTGTTTGTCGTTGGTAATCAGACCGATATGAAGGCTTTGGGTTCGATTGCACCCGCCGTTGGCATTGAGCAGAAACGTGGAGGCAACGAGGATGCCTTTCCGCTGCTAAATTCTGATTTTCAGTTCTTTAAAATCGATTTCGATGCAACGCAGACCTCGCTTTTCCCGCCACTGAATGTGCCTTACGGCGACTATCGCACCGCGCCAGTGGGGCAAGTGCTTTTCTATCAGAAGATTGGCGCGGTCGGCACTCAGCGGCCGCTAATCTATTTCGCCACAACGGCCACGCAAAAAATCGGTGTGGTGGCAGGAGAGGGGCTTTGGCGCTGGCGCCTGGCCGATTACGCGTCGAACGGTTCGCACTCTGTGACCGATGAAATTATCACTAAATCAATACAATATCTTTGCACAAATGAAAAGAAGGACCGCTTTGAGGTGACGGTTGCCGATGTTGTGCCAATGCACCGCGAGGTGCTTTTCGATGCCGTGCTCTACAATCTTTCGATGGAGCCTGTCACCACGGCCGAGGTGGTTCTCGAACTGACCAACCCCGCTGGAAACCGCATTAAATCGGCGTTCCAGCCGACGGCTGCGGGCTACGCGCTCAACATTGGCCGCAAACCCGCTGGCCTTTACCGCTACACCGCCACCGCCACTTTGGGCGACGAGGTGCTGACGCGCCGTGGACAGTTTATGGTTGTTGAGGAATCGGCCGAGATGAGCAGCCTCAAAGCCGACCATAGTTTGCTATTCCAACTCGCCGACAGCCACGGAGGACAAATGTTCACGCCCGATAATCTCAACAGCCTTGCCGATGCAATCATTGCCAATAATGAAATTGCTGATTCAGTGATTGTTACCAACGAACTGCTCCGCATTATCGACCTTCTACCGATTCTGCTTCTCGCCCTCGCTTTCCTTTCGGCAGAGTGGTTCTTGCGGAAGTTTTGGGGGATGGATTGATTTTCAAAATACAATAAAAAAGCCACCAAAAAGGTGGCTTTTTTTGTATTTTCAATTCACTATAACTTGATATGCGACGTTTTCTACACAATAGATGTGAATTTTGATTGACTTACAAGCATTTTACTCATTATCAATTGGCGCAGGTACCAAAGTGTAACTTTCTAAATGTTCGTGATTTTCTGTTTTGTAAAAGTAATACACGAATACCTTATTGCTGCGATGCACTTCATCATTACAAACAAACATTAATTCATCATCGTAACGACCTTCAATCTCGTATAACACAGAAGGTTTATCTGTGTTATAATATAATGGTTGCAATGACGGGTAACAGATAAATTTTATCTTGCTGCACGAATTGAGGCGGTCTGCTATTCTGGCAGTATCAGTAATTCTGTTACGAATGTTAAAAGTGGTAGCCACATTTGTCGCTTTGACAGTTCGTATTATCTGATTGTTGTCAGTTATCGTAAATGTTTCTTCGCTGTTGATTTTTTCCTTGTATGGATACCAACACCAAGTAGTGTCTACTATAGTTTCCCTAATACCCCAATCAACGTAAAAACCTCCCAACTCTTCGTCATATACATTTGTCAGTTTATAGTCAACGAAATTATAACTAGACAAAGCACCTGTGGGCCACCATTGATTTATCAAAACATCAGGATACAATTGGATTGTATCATAGACAACTATTGTGTTGTATTTCACATCGTAACTGTTTCGTTCAAGAATGTTGTACGTAACAGTTTTCTGTTCATTTTCCTCGTTTGGTGAGGTGCAACCTTCAATGACAAAAGCACTGGCAATTGCAATTGAAAAAAGAATTAAATTTCTCATTTATTAAAGTTTAAATTGTTTTATGAAATTTATTTATCCCATTCTATCATAGTTACTGGCATATTTGGCCGATTCCATTTGAGGTGTAAATCTTTGGTTAACTTATTTTTGAAGGTATAAAGAGAAGACTTGTCTATTTTATCTTTGCTGATGTTCAAAGAGTTAACCAAGTAATCTGTAAATTCTTCTTGTTGGTCAGAAGTCAATCGTGGGTCAAGGAAGAATCTGTCAAATATATAATCGGTATCTATGTCAAATTCAATATGTTCGTATGATTCCGCGTCGTTATTGTCAACACAAACAATAATGCGGTATTCATTCTCGTGAGCATACGCCCATCTTTTCACAAATAATGATTTGATTAAATGGTCTTTTTCGGGTTCGTTTAGCCATTTTTTAAAACTTTTTGGCCCCATATATTTGACTTTTCCCATATAAGCATACTTCTCACATTCTATGTCGGAGATAGGTTTATTTATGGCCTCTTTTAGTTTTGGTATTGTTGTTTTTACTTTTATTGCAGTGTCTTGCAAATTGTTGATAGACAGCCCTTCTAACGGCATTTTAGAATAAATCCTCCACATAGCATCCGAACTTTGATTAAATGTCCACGACTGTCCGTAAACAATAGATTTTTTCAGTGTCGAATCAGGTTTATACAAAGAGTTAAATACACAATTCTCGTACACATCCCCGTCTTTCTCTACCACCCGTTCCCAACTTTCTGTACGATTCAATCTTAACCTTTTGTGGGTTAGAATTAACTGCAAGTGTTTCCATTTGAAGAACTTATATATATATTCCTCATTATTTTGTTTCTGGCTTGATAGTTCTGAATTGCCCATAACAAGAACCCTCCATTCCAGCCGATTCCCATTACTGGCTTAAATATTTAACTTGATTATTTGGCATAAAAAAACGTGGGAATCTGTTACTCGCTCCCACGATTCGCGGCCTTCGCATTGCCTTTGCTGTAAGATTGAGCAACGCGAAACCCACGCGGTTGATATGAATGATGCCAAAACGCTAACAAGTAGGCATAAAAAGCCACACTCATAGCGGTTTGCATTCATTTGCATAACCAACGTAGGCGCTCACCATTGCTTCTCTCTTTGACAGCAAATTCAAAAGTTGCGAAGTTTCGAATCGTCAAAGGAAAACGTCAGTAAACGTCTTTCAATATGTCAAGTCAGCATCTCACTCATTTGTAGAGAGGAGTGCAGACAAAACAAAAGTACAAATGTTCAGTGTGAAATGAAAATGTTTTTTAGAGAGTAGGATAAAATAGAGAATTTATTCCTCCACAATTTGTTCAGCCCATTCGGGAAGGGTTTGAACATATCGTTTTGCCACATTGCCATCGGCAAATCTAATCAGCAGCGTGGCTTCGGTGTTTTCGGCAGTGTTGTCGTAAAGATATACGCGATTAACCTTTTTCGCTATATATCTGCAATTTGAGATTGATTTTTGATAACGTGATATGATTTTTGGAATAGGCACATCGTGTCCGCCGTTCATCACTCTGTTTGCAATACGCGACGCATTGATGGCTGGCGATGCGGTGCAGACAAAAAACAATCGCACAAAGAAACCTGCCGCCAATGCTCTTTCTATATAGTTAATCTTGTCGTCGGCCGACAGAACGGTCTCAAAAATCAGGCTTTTCTTTTCTAAAAGGCATTTCTCGCGCCACTCTTCGCAGTATTTAATCGATTTCAGCACAGCATCTTCCGAATTCCAATCGCCAAAACGCTCCTGCGCAACAATGTCGGGGTTGATATACACGGAATTCTCCAACCACTCGTGATGCAGGATGCGGCTCGTCACAGAAGTTTTTCCCGACCCGTTCGGCCCTGCAACAACTATCAGCACTGGCTTTTTATCCGACATTGTTTACCGTATTTCTTGTTGTATATCTCGCGAATCTCGTCGAAATATCTCCGCAGAGCCGCTTCGTTGCTTTTGCGGGCTTCTTCGGCGGCCTCACGCATAATGTACGACAACATCTCGTCAGTCGGTTCCTCCATACTTGTCAGTCTGTATTTATTCACTTCCGCTTCCGACATATCTCACTGTTTTTGTTTGTATTACATTCAATTGTATGCTTCCTTGCGCCCAATCATCATAAACACATAGCAAGACAAAAGTATAAAAAGTAGGTTTGAAAAGGAAAATGTTTTTTGAAACGAAATTCCTCGCAATCCGTTTTCTAAACAGATTTTATTCTTACAAGCCCCACATTCCCAATCATTTCCTTGCTCTCGCTCAAGCCCGAAATGACAGGCGCCTTCACGCCGCCGCCCAAAACCACAGGGCTTTTGAAAATCAGCGCTTCGTCCCACAATCCAGCATTGATGAACGATTGCAGCAAGCGCGTGCCGCCTTCAACAATCAGTTGGTTGATTTGCGCGTCGTACAGCCGCTGCATTAGCGCGGGCAGCATTGCGTCGCCCCACGGCAGCAGAACGTTTTGCAGATTTCCGGTGTCGTCGTTGTTAATTGTGTTCAACCGCCACGTTGGCTGACTGCGGTCGAAAATATGCAGATTGCCAGGCAGTTGCAGCGCACGGTCGGTAACAATTCGTAGCGGGTCGCGGCCAGTCCACGCACGAACGTTGAGTTGCGGATTGTCGAGCAGCGCGGTGTTGTAGCCCACCATTATTGCGCCCGATTCGGCCCGCCAGCGGTGAACCAGCGCGCGGCAGGCGTCGTTGGTGAGCCACACGGGGCGGTTGTTCTCGGGCGAGCGCTCGCCGTCGATGAATCCGTCGGCCGATTCGGCCCATTTCAGAATCACATACGGGCGTTTTTTTGTGTGAAAAGTGATGAAAGCGCGGTTCAACTGTCGGCATTCGTCTTCCAGAACGCCAACTTTCACATTGCAGCCCGCCGCCCGCAATTTATTGATTCCGTTGCCGTTAACCTTCCCGAAAGGGTCAACCATACCAACCACTACGTTTGGAATTTTGCGGCTGATAATCAGGTCAGCGCAAGGTGGCGTTTTGCCGTAATGGCTGCACGGCTCAAGGCTTACGTAAATGGTTGAGCGGCAGAGCAATTCGGGATTTTTGACGGCTGCAATGGCGTTCACTTCGGCGTGCGCTTCGCCGCAGCGGTGGTGGTAGCCTTCGCCGATAATCGCGCCGTCGCACACCACAACCGCGCCCACCATTGGGTTCGGGGCGGCCGTCCCAGCGCCCAGCGCGGCCAGTTGCAGGCACCGCCGCATAAAAAATTCGTCGTTCACTTGCTCGTTCATTGGCGCTCGTTTACATTTGCATTATGGACAGGACGTTAGCCTTCATTCAGTCGGAAATGCGCCGCCAGTTGGCGCCCGTGTACTCGCCGCGCGAATTGCAACAAGTTGTGTTTGAACTACTTGAGCACTTCGGATTCACGCGCGTTCAGGTTATCGCCTATCCCGATGCAAAAATATCAGAAACTGATTACGAACAACTGCAACTGATGCTAAAAAGGCTTGCCGATGGTGAGCCATTGCAGTATGTTGTTGGCACAGAATGGTTTATGGATATGCCTTTCAGCGTTTGCCGCGATGTGCTGATTCCGCGCCCCGAAACCGAAGAGTTGGTGCGGCTCATTGTCGGGCGCTGCAAACTGCCGTCGCCGCGGATTGTCGATGTTGGCACAGGCAGCGGCTGCATTGCCGTTTCGTTGGCCAAACTGATTGATGGTGCGCAAGTTACGGCTGTCGATGTGTCCGCTTCCGCGATTGAAGTGGCCAGACGCAATGCTGAGCAGAACGGCGCGCAGGTTGAGTTTGTTTGCGCCGATATTCTTACTGATAATCAGTTGTTTGCGCCGTCGAGCATTGATATTGTGGTGAGCAATCCGCCCTACGTCACCGAGACCGACAAAAGCCAGATGAGCCGCAATGTGCTTGATTTTGAGCCGCATTTGGCGCTTTTCGTGCCCGATTCCGACCCGCTGCTGTTCTACCGCCGCATTGCCGAGTTGGCGCAGCAATGGCTCAAATCGGGCGGAATGTTGTTCTTCGAAATCAACGAGCGTTTTGGTCCTGAAACGGTGCAATTGCTTGAGAATATGCGGTTTGACAACGTTGAGTTGCACCGCGACTTTTACGAAAAAAACAGAATGGTGAGTGCCGTATGGAACGTGAAATGACCTTTGACGAAGCCCTTGAACGCTGCCGCTTTTTAGCCGCAAAAGGCGAATGCTGCACTTTCGACCTTGAGCAGAAAATGCGCAATTGGGGCGTACAGTCAGCAGATATTCAGCGAGTTATCGAGTCGCTCGTTGCAGAGCGCTTTGTCGATAATTTGCGCTTTGCCACCGCCTACGTGCGCGACAAAACGCGCTTCAACCATTGGGGGCGGGTGAAAACCACGCTGATGCTGCGCCAGAAGCATATCGACAAACAGGTTATAAATGAAGCCTTTAACGAGTTGCCCGAATCGGACTATCAGCGTGCCTTCGAAGCCGAGCGCGACAAAAAACTGCGCCAGTTACGCGCTCTGAAGCCCTTCGAACGCAACCGCAAAACCGCAGCCTATCTAATTCAAAAAGGCTTTGAACCTGATTTCGTGTTCAAGAATCTGAATGTGGAAGATGCTGATTAGCAATCGATAAGCCTATTTTGCCGCTTCTTCAGTCAGTACACGCTTGATTATCTTTGCACCTTCGCTGTAGTAGCCTCCATATTTCTTTATAATCTGTCCTTTCTTATTGATAAACGCACCTTGGGGGTACCCTTGTGAGAATCCTAATTTCCTATACACCATAAAAAATGTATCGATGCTGAGCCGATAATTTGTGTTGCCATATTTCTCGCATTGCTTTTTGTACACTTCTTCTCTTGTGTCTCTGTCGTTACAAATGTTAACGAAGGCAATTTTGTCCATAGGCAGTTCTTTTTCAATCTGTTTCATTTCGTCGATAAGTTTGTGGCAAGGGGCGCAGGTTTCGCTCCAGAAGTTAAGGAGAAGCACCTTCCCTTCGAAATCCTTAATCAGTTCAACGAAAACAGAATCGATTAATGATTCATTTTCTGAGTGATTCCAATATGAAGCGGTATCGTTTAGGCTGTACATTCCGTTGTTGATGTTTTCGGCGAATTGAGCAATCGCAGGGTCCGACATTGTGCGCAACAGGGCAATAATGGTGTCGCTAACGTGCTCATACTCATTACACCAATGGTCTTGTTTGATTAAACGACTTACATGTTGCATCTCGGCAAAAATCGGGTTGGTGATACCGAATTTCTCTTTAGCAATTTCCTGCGTCTTTTTCTCTCTTGTTGTCAGGCGCAACTCAACTGCCAGCGGCTCACCTTCCTTGCTCACCACTTCATATTTTGGCTCAATATCTGAGTTACTGAGACCAACGGCCAAATTGCGGGCTACGTTGAGTAAGCAAAATGTGGAACTGTGATTGTAAAGGTCGTTGTTGTTATTGATTGCCAGTTCTTTTAGTGCGTTGTAATAATTGTCGTCGGCCTTGAATGGGTTACCGTTCGAATCCTTGCTGCCAATGTAATGATAGTAGTAATACAGAAGTTGAATGGCGTTTTGGCGCAGCATAACATCGTACATCTCTCTGATTCTGCGGTTGATGGTTCGGTTGTTGACTTCCGACTGGCGCATTCCCACCGAGTTCACTTCGTTTTGCTTTTCGCGATACATATCCATTACAAAATCGGTGTACTGACTGAGATTCATACCACGCATCTTGTTCTGATACACGCGTTTATCCAACCCAAACGTATTGAAATCACCGATTATCCAGAAGTCGTAATTGTTGATTTCGGCATCGGCACCGCTGAAGTACGAAGCCTTCCTAAATGCGGTTTCTCCATTTGTGGGATAGTTGTCGATTGCCGCTTTCAAATCGACGGCCATATCAACCGTGTCGTTGCAGACAATGTGGATATTGCCGCAACTGACATCCCCGATATTTATATTCGCGTATTGGTGTTTTTGGGTGACTGGAATTTTGAGCAGGAACGTGCCATCGTTGTTAATTGGCGCATATCGTTGTTGAGCGCTTTGCATAGCACCTCTTGAGAGACAATAAACGTAGTTTGCCCCTTTGTCAAACACTTGCGGGTGGTAACCGTAGATTTTTCCCCTGACGTATGCGAAGCCGTTCATCAGGCACTGGTTGTCGAGTCCTGAGGCGTCGTTGCTGACTGTTCGGGCTTGACTAACAATGCTGTCTGGCACTTCGGTTTCTGCCTTTATTTTTGCCGCCACTTCATCGTTGAGCGCAATGTCCCAGATTTTGAAGCATCGATAATCTTCGCCTTCAATAAAATCGATGGTCTGCACGGTGCTGTCAACATCGTTGAAGTTGAGAATGAAACTGGTTGATTTTTCGCCTTTCCGCGGCGAGATATAATCTTTGGCATAGAGGTCGATGCTGTCTGCCGACAAGATTTTCATCTGCTGTCCGTTGGCTAAAATGTACGAATCGGGTGAGATTTTGAACGATCCTGTAAATGACATATAAAGCCTTGTCAGCGTGTCTGTTATCTCAATTTTGTCGATTTTAAGCCTTGGAGTTGCGCCAGATTTCGCGCCAAATACAGGGTTTTCAATCACGCGGTTGTGCGGTGGGTAGGAGGGTTCATCGTTTTTTGTGGTATTGTTTGTGCAGGCGCAGAGCGCGGCAATGACAATGATGGGAATAATGTGTTTCATAATGTTAAGATTATAAGTTGTTTGCAACAATTGCTTCCCAAATATACCGATATGTTTTGAAATCACCAAAAGGCTAATTTCAAATCTTCAATCCTTTACTTCAGAAAATCATCGAAATACTGCAGAATCCGCTTGAAAAGGTGGACGCGGTTGTGGCCGATAACGTTGTGTTCGTGCTGCGGATAGATGGCGTAATCAACCAGCACATCCGCATCGACGGCGTTCTGTAGTAGCCGCAGACTGTTCTGCCATACAACCACGGGGTCAATGTCGCCGTGAATCACCAGCAGCCGCCCGCGCAGGTTGCCGATGCTGTCGGCCACGCAGTTGCGCGCGTAGCCGTCGGGGTTCTCCTGCGGTGTGTCCATATAGCGCTCGCCGTACATCACCTCGTAAAGGCTCCAGTCGCACACCGGGCCGCCTGCCACGCCTGCCTTGAACACGTCGTTGTGGGTGGTCATCATCGATATGGTCATAAATCCACCGAAACTCCAACCGTGAATTCCGATGCGCGCGGTATCGACGTATGGCAAACTGCGTAAGTAATTGATACCCACCATTTGGTCCTCCATTTCGCAAGTGCCAAGTTGGCGGTGGATGCAGTGCTCGTACTCAACGCCACGGCTTTCGGTGCCGCGGTTGTCCATTGTGAAGACAATGTAGCCCTGCTGCGCGAAGTACAATTTCCACGTCGATGCGCCGTAGAGCCAACTGGCGTCAACGAGTTGCGAGTGCGGGCCGCCGTACATATAATCGATTACAGGATAGGTCTTTGTGGAGTCGAAATCGGCCGGCAAGATGAGCCTTCCGCAGAGGTCGAACCGCCCGTCTGCACTCTTCAGATAGACGGTTTTGATTATCGGCAGCGTGTAGCCCTCGTAGGTGTTGCGGACGTTTTTCAAGGTGTCGATGACCTTGCCGTCGGCAGCGTTGCGCAGAGTGCTCAAAATGGCGTAGTCGGGTGCCGAAAAATCGTCGACAAAACGGCCGCACGCCTTGCTGAACCGTGCCGTGTGGACGCCGTAGCCGCTGCTCAAACGCGTCATTTTTCCATTCAGGTTCACCTTGTAGATGTCGCGCGTCAGGTAGCCCTGCTCGTTGGCCTGGAAAAATATTTCTCCGCTTTCGCGATTGCAGCCGTAGAGGGCGGTCACGCACCAGTTGCCGCGAGTCAGTTGTTGGGTTTTCAATGTCTTGATGTCGAAAAGATAGAGGTGCTTGAAACCGTCGCGTTCGCTCACCCACACAAACTGATTGTTGCTCACAAACAGTGGCGCAATACACGGCTCAACCCATTCGGGGCTGGTCTCCTCAAAAAGCGTCTTGACAAGCGAGCCGTCAGCGGCGCTGTACTGATTGAGCCATAGGTGGTTCTGCTCGCGGTTGATTTCGGCAACAAACAAGAATTGGTCGTCGGGCGACCACGCAATGTTGGTGAAATAGCGGTTCACGGGCGATGCCGTTTTCAGATAGACAGTATCTTGATTATCAACGTTGTAAATACCGATTCTCACCTCGTGGCTCGTCTCGCCGGCCATTGGGTAGCGGATAGGTTTGACGGCGGCCTCGCGTGCTGTTATGTCCACAATCGGATACTCGCCAACCATACTCTCGTCCATACGATAGAAAGCTAATAACCGTCCGCTTTCCGACCAGAACGTGCCTTTTTCAATGCCAAACTCGTCACGGTGCACCGATTGTCCAAAAACGATGCCGTCCGTTGTCTGCTCGTTAACTTTGTGATTACCAGAGGCCCCGTCTACGAATAAGTCGGGTTTCACGCTTACGGCCGCATGGCGGAAATCGGGCGCAAGGTCAATATCGCCTTCGTCACTGATTTGTGTTATCGAGTCGGTTATTGTGTTGTTTTTCAGGTTGATACCATAAGCGGCTGCGGCTTTTGCCGAATATACCCAGACACTTTCGGAGTTTTGCCAGTCAAGCACATAACTCATTGGCTGTTTCTTGTTGTTAGTCAGGATTTTATTAACTTTCTGTCGTGGTATAACGTCATTGCCGATGTGGAATCCTTCATTGTCGTTAAAAACAAAAACATCGCTGTTGCTCACGAATTGTCCTCGAACGGGGTAGTTGTAGTGTTCGTAAAATTCAGTTCCGCCCGGAACGGTATTTTTCAGAGTAAGAGGCTTTTGCGCCCATGCTGTTGCCGCCGTCAGCAACAATGCGGCTATGCTTGCGGTTTTAATTTTGCTCATTGCAGTCAGTTTTCGGCAAATGTAAGTTGAATTTTGTTGAATTGGAAAATGAGCGGTGCTACAGCGTATGCTGTTATTTAATTCTTTAAATGTTTGTGAATCAATGATGTTTGCTTGGCGTGTGTATTAAAAATTAATATTCTTTGCATAAGAATGCGTTTTGTATTGAAAAAATGCCGAAATTGAGTAGATTAATTTTACAAAATGTTGTCTGTCCTAAAGTCGGCTAAAATCTTGGTAATGTTGGCATTCCTATCATTGCCGGTTTCGCTTTTTGCCCAAAATCCTGACAGTTTGCTTCAAGTGGCGCGCGGATTGCCCGATGGTACTGACAAACTTAGTTTGATTAATCAGGTATGTCGTGTGCACGTCAACGTAGATACTGTTGAGAAATATGCACAATATCAAAAGCAACTCGCGCATAAACTTCAACTTATTGATTATGAGGCGTTGGCCTACGATCATCTAAGTTGGGCAAGCCACTGCAAACTTGATTTTGTTGAGGCCATGAACCACCGAATGGCGGCTATTCAGATTTGGGATTCGTTGGGGCGGGAGCGTGATTTGGCGTTTTCTTATATGAACTATGCCACAACTCTCATGTCTATAAAGAGTTATATTCTTGCCGATGAATATTACCAAAAGAGTTATGAACTTTTTTCTCGTCTTTCCGATTCGGCTTTGATGGGGCGTGTCTATCAGTATATGGGCATTCTGAACATCGGAAACATGGCTTACGACAATGCATCCGAGTATTATAGGCGTGCTCTCGAAATTGATGAGAAAATAGGAAATCGTCGAGGTGTGGCTTACGATTATTCGGGGTTGGGGCATGTGGCATTGGAACAATTCCATCATCACCATAACGATACTAATATCAATATTTTGCGAGAATCGAAATGGCTGATGATTCAATCGTTTCGGTTGGCCGATAGTATCAATGACATTAGCGGACAGCTTTATTCGCTGCCCAAACTGAGCGAGATTTACAATTGCGAGTCAAAACTCGATGTCAGAAACAGCAGCCGATTGCTCGATTCAAGCCTTTATTACTATCAGTTAGGCATTAAGATCAGCGAAGACTATGGCTACGATTTTGCCTACATAGATTTACAAATCGGATATATCAACTATCTGATGATCAAAAAGAAGTATGCGAAAGCGGGCGATGTGATAAAGCAAACAATTGACAAAATAACGTCTGTACCGGATGGGGAATCGAACTTGCCGATGCTTTATCAGGTGTTGATTGACTATAATAAGGCAATTGGCAACTATGCAGAAGCCTTTAAATATGCTGACTATAAATACAATGATTTGTTAACTGAGAATTCCAAAAACAATCAGTATAAACTTACTCAGACAAAGTTCGTTACGGAATATGCGGCAAAAATCAAGAAGCGAGAGATGGCCGAGCGCGAGCGTGAACTGACGCACCAAATCAAGGAGGCATCGCAGAGGCGAATAATAGTGACTTTTATAGTGGCATTTATGCTTGTGTCAGTGATGGCCATGCTGTTTCTTGGCAGCACAATCAAACGTAAACGAATGAATGCGGTTCTCGACGCTAAGAATCAGCAACTTGCGACTGCACAACAAAACCTGCTTAAGCAGAACATCATGATTAACCAGGTGAATCGGAAAATAACATCAAGTATACGCTATGCACGTCATATTCAAGATGTTGCGATGCCTTCTTCTGATGTGATGAACTCAATTTTCAGCGACAGTATGGTTATTTTCCGCCCACGCGATATTGTGAGCGGCGATTTTTATTGGGCCACACAGATTGGCCGTTATAAGGCTCTGGCAGTGGCAGATTGCACTGGTCATGGTGTCCCGGGTGCGCTGCTCAGCATTTTAGGAATTTCAATGCTCAACGACCTTGTGGCAATGACCAACATGCATTCTCCCGAAATAACGGCAGCCAAACTGCTCAACGAGATGCGGACAAAAGTGCGCCGATCGCTGCGTCAGAAGTCTGATGATTATACCAATCAAGATGGTATGGATATAGCCATCTGCATCTACGATACGCAACTTTCATGTCTGCAGTATGCAGGTGCATTCCGTCCGTTGTTGTTGTTGCGCAAGGGTGAACTTATTCAGTATGAGGCTGATAGGATGCCGATTGGAGCGTATTTGCAACTTAACAAACCTTTCACCAATAATATAATCGACATTGAGCCTGGCGACACAATATATTTATATACCGATGGAATAACCGATCAGTTCGACGCAAGCGAAAATCCAACAAAATTCAATGCTCCGCGTCTGCGCAATATGATTTTAGCAAATCAACATCAGCCATTAAGTCAGCAGAGAATAATTTTTGAGCGCACTTTCGATGAATGGCGCACTTCAAAAGAAACAGGGGAGATGGTTCATCAGACTGACGATATGCTGTTTGTAGGGGTGCGGTTTAGTTGATGTGTAGGTAGGTTACCTCAATCCTTTCTTAAAATTGAATGTCGTTGTTCCCGGGATGCCTTCTGATTGGGCAAGCAGTTTCAGCAAGTGGGAAAGACGGTTGTTGTCGGCAGATTCGAAACTTAAATCGATTAGGAAACGATTGAAATTTTTACCGCGTAATTTATTGGCATACTGCGTGATGCAGACAGGTTGTTCGGGTGTTATCACAGTCAGACCGTTCACGCGATGGCGCAGGTAGCGATTTTTGCGCTCGTCGGTGAACTGATTTTTAGGCAGTTTCACTGGTTGCCTTGAAGTGAACAATCGCGGACGGAAATAAACCGGAACCACAATGTTGCGGCACGCGCCAGTGAGCAGATTCTCGTATTCGTTTTCGATAGGACTGATGATCCATTCCGCACCTTGCTGCATGAGCCACGCGGCAGCAGCGTCGTTGTAGGCATAAACCAATTCGTTGGTGGCGAACCGGCTTTGTGGTGGCAGCATTTCTGTTTGCGACAAGTGGCTTAAAACGAATCTGTTAAAGCCTTTTTTTGCAAAATCGGCGCAAAATTGGCGCACCAGTTCTATTTTCTTTTCGCTCACAAACGGCGGCAGTTCAATCCATAATTTTTGCAGCAACCGCTTGTCTGAAATGTTGATATTCAGTAAGTTTTGCCAATCAAGCGTTGGAAGCGAAACAACCACAATGTCTGCTTTTTGTAGCGACGTGCAGTGCAGCCAGTCAAGGTTGTCGATGCGCACGATTGTTGCGGGTTTTGCATTGACGCTCAACTGCTTGCGTAACTTCTGGATTATTTCTTTTTTCAGTGCTTGTGGCATTCTCGGCGCGCGGAATGCTGTTGCAGACAACTCATTACCAAACTTTTGGCTGCGGTAGGCTGTCAGATATATGTCGGTACCAGGTGTGGCTGTTCCGCGGAAACCTTTGGCGGTACATTGCCCGTCGGCAACACGGAAATTGTCGAGCACAAAGGCGTTCTGGTCGGTGTCGGAATCGGTGCGCACACGCAGACGGTTGCCTTTGGCCAACTCAATGTTGGTGGAGAAGATGATTGTACCATCATGACAATCAACGACTTTGCCAATCAAAAGGCCTGTATTCGGATTGTCGGCAATTGATTCGGCGATGCTGCGGCCCATGAACCACTGGGTTTTGGGGCGGCTTAAGTCATCAACTGAATCGATAATTTGTTCATTGTCAATTGCTTTACGGTAGGCTTGCGCTACAGTATAAACATACTCGCCCGATTTCAGCCGTCCTTCAACTTTCAGCGATGTTATGTCCATTTTTGCAAGGTCTTTAATCTTGTCAATCAGTTGGTTATCCTTCATACTGAAGAACGTACGCTTTTGCCCGTTGCAGTTGTAAAAACGCCGGCAGGGTTGCGTGCAGAGTCCGCGGTTGGCACCAGCGCCGCCAAGGAAACTGCTGAATTGGCAAAGTCCTGATATAGAGTAGCATAGAGCGCCGTGCACAAACACTTCGGTTTCAATTTTGGTGCGTTGCTGAATCATTTTCAACTCGTTGAAAGTGAGTTCGCGAGCAAGCACAACGCGTTTAAACCCAATGCGTTGACAATGGTTGGCCCCAACTGAGTTGTGATTGGCCATCTGCGTGCTTGCGTGTGCCACAAGTTTCGGAAAATATCGCCGCATCAGGCTGAAAACGCCCCAATCTTGAATTATGACGCCAGCGATGGATAGGGTTGAAAGAAATTGCAATGTGTCGAGCACATCGGCCAACTCGTTGTTTTTCACTACGATATTCAGCGTGATGTACACTTTTATGTGGTATTGGGTAGCCAATTTGCAGATGGCCGCAAGTTGTGCTTCACTGAAATTTGCGGCACGTCCGCGAGCGTTGAAACCTTTGAGCCCCAAATAGATGGCATCGGCACCGCCTTCAATTGCAGCATAAAGGCTCTCGATGTTGCCAACGGGCAGCAGAAGTTCGGGTTTGGTGGCAGGCATCACTCGTTTCTTGCGTTTGTGTATGTCCGCCAGCGGTCAATCAGGGTGGCGAAGTTTTCGGGCAGTTCAGAATTGAACATCATCCGCTCGCCAGTTACCGGGTGGTCGAAGCCTAACTCCTTGGCGTGCAGCGCCTGACCTGGTAGCAGTGAGAAGCAATTCTCAATGAATTGGCTGTATTTGCTAAATGTGGTGCCACACCTAATCTCGCAGCCGCCGTATTCGGGGTCGTTGAAGAGCGGATGTCCGATGAATTTCATGTGTATACGTATTTGGTGGGTACGCCCGGTTTCAAGTCGGCATTCGGCCAAAGTAGCGTAGCCAAAACGTTCTAGTACGCGGTAATGTGTTACAGCGTGTTTCCCGATTCCGCTTCCTTCAGGAAAAACATCCATTATCTGACGATTGCGCAGGTTGCGGGCAATTTTGCCGATAATAATTCCTTCATCATCGCGCAGGTCGCCCCACACCAATGCAACATAGCGTCGGTGCGATGTATGGTAGAAAAATTGTCGGGCAATGTGTTCCTTGGCTTGTTCAGTCTTAGCCACAACCAGCAGTCCTGATGTGTTTTTGTCGATTCGGTGGACAAGTCCCGGACGCGCATCGTTGCCGTTGAAAATTGGCAACTCGCTGTAGCGGTAAGCCAGAGCATTGATGAGCGTGCCGGTGTAATGTCCGTAACTCGGGTGCACAACCATTCCCGCAGGCTTATTCACAACAACAAGGCTATCATCTTCATACACAATGTCGAGCGGGATGTTTTCCGGCACAATTTGAATCTCTCGTGGCGGATAGGTTAGCATCACGCGAATTACATCGCCAGGCTTGACTCGGTAGTTCGATTTTACCGGTGCGTTGTTTGCAATAATGTATCCGGCATCAGCCGCCGCTTGGATTTTTGAGCGCGACGCATTTTCTATTTTCGATTGCAGAAACTTGTCGATGCGCAATAATCCTTGACCTTTATCAACATCAAACCGAAAATGCTCGTATAACCCATTGTTGTTGTCTTCCAGGAATTCGTTAGGGTTATCTGACTGTTCGGATTCGTCAAAAAAATCGTCAAAATTCTCGTCAATCATTTCTGCTATTTTTTGATGAATTTCAAGGCTGATGTGCCGCCATTGTGATTGATTCTTACGATGTATATTCCTGACTGTAAGTTCGATACGTTTACATGGGTACCTTGTGCGCACAAAATGGTCTGCCCAACAGCGTTGCAGATGGTCAACTGGCAGTTATCGTCGTCCAAACCGCTGATTGTCAGCCAGTCGCTGGCGGGGTTCGGATAAACCGACAGACTTATCTTGCTTTCAGTATCAGCAATATCGGTGGTAATTGAACCGAAAATCGGACGCAACATAAGCGAGCCCGTGAAACTTGTCGGCAGCCAATTGCCCGTTGTGTTGTAGAATATCTTGCTTTGGCTGAAGCGGTTAACGTCCCAACCAACGTTCAGGCGCAGTTTCGATGTCTGCTGCCAACCAACAAAAACGCTCTTGTCCACTGTCAGTGGTTCGCTGAATTCAAAGGTCATGAACTCGTTCATCTGGCCGCTGAACGCAGGGCGCATCATTTCGTCGCAGCGCAACTGTCGGCCAGGCTTGCCGTTGTTGTTTTCCCACGCGCAGATGAAGAAGTTGTCGGCGGCGCTCTCAACGGGGTTCGACGGCAGGAAGCAGATGCTCAAACCAACCAGTTCGTCGGCCTTGTAAGGTGTGTAGAGATAAGCCACTTGCGACGATGCAGCATCCACGCCGTACGCGTTTTCGGCCGTGCCATCGTCGTAGGCGTAATAGTTGCCGAAATGCTGGTAGGTGTAACTGCGGTTGTTGCCGCGAATCAGTTCATCTTTATCAGTATAAAGTTCACATTCAAACAGATAAGTTGCGCTTTCGCGATTGTCGTACACAATCGGGTTATCATCGTAGGCATATAGCCGATTATTGTTTTCTTGACCATCGTAATTGCCTGTGCCCATGGTGATTGAGTCCTTCAGATAGACGCCGCGGTCAACGTCTTTGATGCGAATTCTGACTTCGGCCTTCATGGTGCGTTCCCAGTGGTTGCGGATGTGGATGTTGAGCCGCGTGTTTTCGGTGTTGATGGCCGACTCGTAGTGCGACCACGGCACTGAAGTGTAGTTTTTCAGTACGGTTGCGGCTGGTTCAACAATTGCAATGTCGTAAAATACAGTGTCCGAAGCCGAACGGCCATCGTTCAGGTAGACAAAATCGATGTTCCAATGGTCGCAGTTGATGGTTGCCGACGGGTTGAAACTGCCCGCTAGACTTGCGTAGTTGAAGAAGCGGAACTGGAATTTATCAGTAAAGTATTTCGATTGCCTGATTGGCAGCATCACGAGCGCAAATTCCAGAGTGTCAGGCCGATTGGGTTGCAAGTGCAGCACGTTTTTGCGGAACGTGGGAAGGTCGGTTCCTGCCATAGCCCAAAGGTTGGTCCACACGCCGTCGCCCGATGTTATTTGCAGCACAAGCGAGTCGCACTCTTCAGGCGCGTTGCCGTTGCCTTGTGGCTGATAGTAGAAACTCAAGTAGGTTGTTGTGCTGTCGGCTTTCGATAGGTCGATAGGTTGCGATGTCAGAAAATCAGCCAGATACGGTGTGCTTGACGCGTGCCCGTAGTGCAATCCGTCAGAGTCGATGGCATCAAACGTGGCCACACCCACCGAGTAAGGATTTATGCCGAACGTGTTGTTAATCCACACGCCGCGGTCGGTCCAGAGTTGTTGGTCGGGTGCGTTGCTGTCGCTGCTGAAATCGTCAATAAAAGGCAGTTGCAGAGTCGACGAAACGCTTTGCAGCCTGACAGTTTGTTGGCGCACAGGCAGAGCGGGCGCAGTCAGAAACTCTTGCGCCGTCAGCGGCATTGCACCCAGAATGAGCGCGGCTATAGCAATGATTCTATTCATCCAGATTGATTGATTCACCAATTTCGGTTTCGGTTCGCGATTCAGCCCGCAGCCAAATGTCGACGCGGCCGCCCAGTGTGGCGCGTGCGCCTGACCCGAAGTATGCAGGTTCCTGACGATAGACGCGTGCGTTCATTGAGTCGGCGGCAGTGGCAGCGTTCTCAATCACAACATTGCCCACGTTCAGGTATGCGTTGTTCAGTTCGTTGGTGGCTTCAAATTGAGTTAGCCCCTTGAGGTTGGGCAGGGGAGTGGCATTGTTGCCGTGGCCGTCGCCCAGCACAAGGTCGATGCGCGAGCCCTTGTCGATGCGTGTTCCTTCCGCAATCTCTTGTCCTTCAAACATTTGTTTCAAAATATTGTTTTGTGCGAAATCGGGCTTATAAATCAACTGTCCGACGTGCAGACCGTGCATCTCAAGCGTAGCCTTGCCCTGACGGTACGACAGTCCGACAATCTTCGGCACCGAAACCTTTGCTCTGTTAAACGCATTGGTGGTGATGAAAATTGTGCGGTTTCTTTTCACGTGCGTTCCAGGACGGGGGCTTTGGTCAACAATGCAGCCTTTCGGCATATAGTCGATAAATGTTGAATCGATGATTTGCAGTTGAAGATTCTCATGTTTGGCAATCTGCAGCGCACGGCTCATTTTAAGACCTTTAAAATCAGGCACCGAAATTGTGTGTCCGTGATGAGTGTAAACTCGCAGAAAAAATGCAAGTGCAATAAACACAATTAGATAGAATCCAGCAAACTTGCCCACGCGGATAAGATTGCGCTTCCAAAACGCACCATCTTTCAGTTTTTCCAATAAATCCATAGTTTTCACTTTGATTTGGCAAAGTTAAAATAATTTATGGCGTTGACATCGGAACGGACATAAAATGACGTCACCGAATCTGACAATTGTATTTTTATAGTTTGTTATGGATAAAAATGAACAATTCGTACTCCGCAGAAAACGTGATGATTAATGTGCCGATGAATGAAACTGTTAATAAACTTTTTGCTCAAAATTTGAAATTTCAGTTTGCATTCTTACATATTTTATTATTTTCGCAGCGTTTTTGAAAAAAACATGAAGACAATAAGCCGTATAATTTGGTCCATCTTCCTTTCAATCAGTTTGTTGCTGCAAACTAATGTTCTTTTCGCAGGAGATGCGGATAAAGATGCCGAGTGGGTTCTTGTAACCGAAGATACTGATACCGATATTAAAGTGTTTGAACGTTGGATATCGGTTGAGAAAAATCGTGCTCGTGAACGTCAAGGCAAGATGGTGCTGAACTGCAAGCCCGATGATTTGTTGGCAGTTATTGTTGATCCTAATAAAACTGATATTTGGATGAGCAATGTTGAGGAATGCCGCATAGTTAGGCGTCTGAATAGCAACGAATGGTTTGTTTATACGTTAATGGATGCTCCCTGGCCTATTGGCAAACAGGATATTGTGTCGAAATATACCGTGACTCGTTCTGCCGATCGCATTTTAGTCAGCATCGACCAGCAAACTGATCTGATCCCGAAAAAGAAAGATATTGAAAGGCTTGATACTTTCAGCGCTAGATGGGAGATTGTGCCAGTGAGCGAGAATACCGTAAGTGTGAATTTCACAACTCAGTCAACTCAGCCGGCCAAATATCCTCAATGGGCGCAGGACCCGATAGTGCGCAAAACTTTCCTGAATAATATGCGCAAACTTCGCCGTCATATCAACAAAGGTTGAGGCGTTCGGCAGGGAATTTTGGCTTCTAAATCTCTGTTTTTTTACGTAGTTGAATTTTGTTCGGCTTAAAGCGTAATTGTTGTCCTCTATACGCTTAATGCAATTTTTTTTGTGAATTTATAGTACTAAACAGATAGTCTAGTTTGTTTTTTACTATATTTGAGCGTTTAAACAATTAACTGTTATATTATGAAACAACTAAAACACTGCGCGGCTATTGCCGCAACTCTGCTATTTTGTGCTCATACCAACGCACAAATTGTGATTAACGAGTACAGTTCGTCAACATCCACATTCTTAGATGAATACAAAGAGGAATCGGATTGGATTGAACTCTTCAACACCTCGTCGGCCGAAGTCGACATGAAAGGCTGGCATTTGTCAGACGATGAGGCGAATCCCGCTAAATGGACATTCCCTTCTGTGAAAATTCCAGCCGGTGGTTTCTTGCTTGTAATGGCATCGGGCAAAGACCTTGTCACGGTTACAGACAGCAGTTATCTGCACACCAATTTTAATATTTCGTCGGACGGTGAGGCTGTTTTCCTTGCAGATACTGCTGGGAAAATCGTGCATCAGACTGACACACTGCCGGTTCCGTGTAATGCTAGCCGTGGTCTGGCGTCTGACAGCACCGGAGGCTGGGTATTCTTTGCTGAGCCAACGCCAGGCAAAGCCAACACCACCAAGGCTTATGCCTCATCGGCAACCACAAGTGTGAAATTCTCGCCTGAGGGCGGATTTCAGTCAGCGGCATTGACTGTGACTCTCTCTACCGAGGGTAATACACCTATTTATTATACACTTGATTGCACCGAGCCGACGGCTTGCGACAGTCTGCTTTACACCGGCCCAATATCGGTTGACAGTACCACTGTCATACGCGCCATGACCTTCAATGGCGATTTGATGCCTGGCCAGCCGTCAACGCAATCCTACATTTTCCCGAGCAGACTGCATTGGCTTTATCGACAATTGGAAACAGGTGAGGTTATTACGGAGCGCCATGTATATTTCATTGACGATAGCGTGGATATCGACGCGCTTATTGAGCATCTCAATAATGGTGGCGATATCCTCGATTTTGCCCGCGATTCGGTTATGGCTTACAATCCGCATATCGTTCAAGAGCATCCTTCGAAGTTCGATTTGCCAGTGGTTTCACTCACTACTGCGCCAATTAATCTTTGGGACTCTTTAACTGGTATTTATGTTTTTGGCCCCAACGCCACCTACGTGGAGCCATACTACGGCGCCAATTTCCATCAGGATTGGGAGCGACCAGTTCACGTTGAACTTTATTGGACTGATGGTTCTAAACGACTGGACCAGGATGCAGGTATAAAAATTGCCGGTGCATGGAGTCGAAGCAACAGCCAAAAATCGTTTGCTCTGCACGCCCGTAATGCCTACGGAAAGAAATATTTTGAGACAAAATTGTTCGATGAACTCGATATTGAGAGGTTCAAGTCGTTTGTGTTGCGCGATTCGGGTAACGACGCTGGCAGTACCTTTTTCCGTGATGCTATGATTACGCATCTTGTGGCGCATAATAATGTTGATATCCAGGCATATCAGCCTGCTGTTGTCTATCTGAACGGCGAATACTGGGGCATTTTGAACATGCGTGAGAAGTTGAATGAATACTACATCGAGAGCCACTATCCGCATGTCGATCACGACAAGGTTGATATTCTAGCAGGGAAAGGTGAAGGAATAACGGCATCGGAAGGCGATTTGACAGACTACGACGCTTTGATGAACTTTATCAATTCTCACGACTTGACCGATGACGCCAACTACCAGCAGGTGGCTGCACAAATTGATGTTGATGAGTACATTGAGTATCTTGTTACTGAAATATATGGCGGAAACGATGACTGGCCGCACAACAACGTGAAAATGTGGAAATCGAAAAAGAATGGTGGACGTTGGCGTTGGATGCTTTACGATACCGACCAGTCGTACAATATTTGGGAACGCGATGAGGACCTCCCAGGTTACGACAAGTTGGAAAAATGCTTGTCTGAGACAGGCAAAAACGGTGATACATGGTCGAATGTTTTGCTGCGCAACTTGGTGAAAAACAAAACTTTCCGCAACAAACTTACCAACCGATTTGCCGACCGTATGAATTACGAATTTCTGCCGGCAAACATCAATCATTTGATTGACAGTCTTTATGGTAACATAAAAAGCGAAATGCAGTATCACACATATATCTGGGGCGGTGGCAGCGAAAGCAACAGTAATCGAATGAAAGATTTCGCAAGATTACGTCCATCCAATATGCGGAAACATTTGCGCAAGCACTTCAATGTGGGCGAAGATGTGATGCTAACTCTCGACGCCAATGACAGCAAGGCTGGTTACATTGAACTCAACTCGCTGACATTGAAAAAGTTCCCATGGGATGGGTTCTATTTCAAGAATGTTCCTGTTGAATTGCGTGCAGTTGCGCGACCGGGTTATAAATTTGTGCGTTGGGAGAATAGCGAAAACAAGGCAACCATAAGTACCAGCGCTGGTATTGCTCTCACTTTGAGCAGTGAAGCCTCGATTAACGCTGTTTTTGAACCTGATGGTAGTGCTGTGCATAACAGCGTGGTTATAAATGAGATAAATTGTAAATCGGCTGACGATTTTGACACAAAAGATTGGATTGAACTTTTCAATACCACTCCGGCGGCAATCAATCTTTCGGGTTGGAAAATATGCGATGAAAAGCCTGAAAAAGCCTTCACCTTCCCAGCAGGAACAATTATCGAGCCTTACGGTTATCTGGTGGTTTGCGAGAATCAGAACAAGCTTATAAAGTACAACCCGAAAGTGACCAACTATGTGGGTGATTTCAAATTTGGTTTAGGCAAAGATGATAAAGTGCAACTCTTTGATTCAGAGGGTAAACTTATCGATGAGGTTACATATTCTAAATCGTGGGGCGAGGCTAATGGTACTGGCAAAACACTTGCTCTGACCGACCCGTTTGCCGATAATTCAATTGCTAAATATTGGAATGACAACGACATGCATGGCACGCCAGGCGCACAAAACGGCTTGTTTAAGCCATCGCACGAATTGAGCAATCCGAACGAAACAGTCAATTTTGTTTATACTCCAGAACCGCCTACTCCTAGTGTTGACATTGCGGATTTCCAAGAGGTTAGTTTGTCTGCAGTTTGCTATCCGAACCCAGTGGTTAGCGATGCTGTAATCTCGTGGTCGCAGCCTGCTGACGCCAACGTGCGGATTGAGTTGCTCAATGCTTTTGGCAGCAGTTTGGCGCAAATTTGCAACGGTTGGTATGCTCAGGGCCGCCACGACATCAACATTGGTAACTTTGTTAGCAACTTGACATCAGGAGTTTATCTGGCCAAGGTATCAGTTGATGGCCAGAATCCGATAATCTTGAAGATTATGAAACAATAGATTTCATAATTGTGATTCTTAAAAACGGTGGTTCGTAATCGGACCGCCGTTTTTTGTTTGGAAATGGATGGTGAGGAGCGGCCATTGGTAGCCGAAAAAGGTTTTTCTGTATAAAAAAACTTCCGTTTTGTTTTAGTTTGTCTACTTTTGGCCGTTTTTTAACGCACGTAGGTGCAAAAAGAATTTTATATGAATAGAAATTTGAAATTTTGCGTGGCTGTTGCCGCGACATTACTTTTTGGTGTTCAGACAGATGCGCAGGTGGTGATCAATGAATATTGCTCAACAACCACCATCCATCAGGATGAAGATAAGGCCAATTCCGACTGGATTGAACTTTACAACACTACCGACGAGGCCGTCAGTCTTAAAGGCTGGCATCTTTCCGACAAGTCAGGCAATCTCACCAAATGGACATTCCCCGATGTTAGTTTGCAGCCGAAAGCGTTTATGGTTGTTTATGCTTCGGGCAAGGACCGTGCGGTGGCCGGCAAGCCGCTTCACACAAATTTTAATATGTCGAGTGATGGCGAAACAATCTACTTGTCGGATGCCAACGGGAACCTCATCCACAAGACCGATAGCATTTCAATGCCGTGCAACGCGAGTCGCGGCCTCTTCCCCGATGGCAGCGACAAATGGTTCTTTTTTGCTGAACCGACACCCGATTCGGCCAATACAACAAAAACATATGCTACATCAAAAACAAGCACGGTAGATATTGAACCGAGGGGCGGAGTGTTCACATCGGCGGTTACTGTTACGTTGAAATCGGGCGGCAACACCCCCATTTATTATACACTCGACTGCACGGTGCCAACCGCTGCCGACAGCCTGCTTTATACAGGTCCGATAACAATTGACTCGACAACAGTTGTTCGCGCCATCACTTTCGATGACAATCTGATGCCCGCGCAGCCGACAACTCAATCGTACATTTTCGGCAGCCGCTTGCGCTGGGTGAACCGCAATATGCATGATGGTGCACCAATTACCACCGATACCAGATGGGTGTCTGACAACGATGGTGGAGGCGGCGGCTGGGGCGGCTGGGGTGGTTGGGGCGGCCACAACGAGACCGTCACAGTTGATCCGATCAAGTATATTAATAATCACGATGCTAAATTCGATTTGCCTGTTGTCTCGCTTACAATGGAGCCGGATGACTTGTGGGATTATAATACAGGCTTGTATGTGGAAGGTCCAAATGCTGATTTGAACGCATCGCCACGTCGTGCCAACTATTATAACGATTGGGAAAAACCAGTTCACATTGAGTTATATTGGACTGATGGCAGTTTGGTCCTTTGTCAGGATGCCGGAGTGCAGATTTCGGGCGCCTATAGCCGCATGAATGATCAGAAATCGATGGCAATGCATGCTCGCAAGGCCTACGGAACCAAATATTTCAATGCAAAACTCTTCGACGAACTTGAATTGTTCAGATTCAAATCGTTCACCTTGCGCGATTCGGGCAACGATTTTGGAGGAACTCATTTCCGTGATGCCATGATTACCCATTTGGTGGCAGGTAATAATATTGATATTCAGGCCTATCAGCCTGCTGTTGTATTCCTTAATGGTGAGTATTGGGGCATTCTGAACTTGCGCGAGAAACTGAACGAGGATTATATTGAAAACCACTATCCGTATGTGAGTGCCGACGATGTCGACCTTATGGCTGCAAGCGATGTTACCCAAACAATTTCACCGTCGGAAGGTGATGGTAAAGATTACGATGCACTGATAAGTTACATTGAATCAAACGATTTGGCAAAAGACGAGTGCTACCAGTATGTATGCTCGCTTGTCGATATTGATGAGTATATAGAGTACATGGTATCGGAAATTTACGCATCAAACAACGACTGGCCGCACAACAATGTCAAGATTTGGAAGTCGACCAAGCGCGGCAGCCGCTGGCGTTGGTTCCTTTACGATACAGACCAATGCTACTCAATTTGGCGCGACCAGTCAGGTGACGACAAGTTGGGAACATGTCTTGAAGAACGAGATACTCACGGCAATACGTGGGCAAATGTCCTGTTCCGCAATCTGACAAAGAATGAGAAATTCCGCAATGCTCTTGCCAACCGCTTTGCCGACCGCATGAACAACGAGTTTTTGCCGAAAAATGTCAATCATCTTATTGATAGTCTGTTTAATAATATTTCAAGTGAAATCGGCTACCACAACCAGCGTTGGGGCAAAAACACCAACAATGGTCAGGGAATGAAGGATTTTGCCAAAAATCGTCCGAAGAATGTTCGTAATCACTTGCGTACCCATTTCAATGTTGGCGCTGATGCAAAAGTTACCCTTTACACTAACGATGAAAAGGCTGGTTATGTACAACTTAATTCGCTTACATTGAAGAGTTTCCCTTGGAATGGAACTTATTTCAAAAATGTGCCAATTTCGATTCGCGCTATAGCACGTCCGGGTTACAAATTTGTGCGTTGGGAGGATGCCAATAAGGCCGTGAACACTCATGCCGGCATCAGCGTGAAACTCGCCGGTACAGAATCGTACACCGCAATCTTCGAGGAAGATAATGCGAACTATAACAGTGTGGTAATAAATGAAATAAACTTCAAATCGTCGAACGATTACGATACAAAAGACTGGATTGAACTTTACAACACAACCGCAGCCGCAATCGATATCTCGAACTGGGTTATTTCAGATGATAAACAGGAAGATGCCTTCAAGATTCCGGGCGGCACAATCATTCCTCCTTATGGATATGTAGTTGTTTGTGAAAGTTTGAGCAAAATGCTGAAGTATAATCCGAATCTTGTGAACGCTGTTGGCGATTTTCAGTTCGGTTTGAGCAAGGCCGATTTAGTGCGTCTGAAGGATTCTGAAGGAAATCTGATTGACGAACTTGAATATGATGCCAGCAAAAACTGGCCTGACGGTAATGGCAATGGCTACACCATGGCGCTTGTTGACCCGTTTGCCGACAACGAAAAGCCGATGGCTTGGGGCGAAGATGAAATGTATGGAACTCCAGGAAGCCAAAACGGAATTTTCACACCATCGCATATCGATTTCTCAATTGGTGACGATAGTTTCAATGTGGTTATGAACGTGAACGAGGAACCTGCAGTTGAGGTATATGCAATGTGTTATCCAAACCCATTCGACAACAATGCAGCCATTGTTTGGGAGCAGACAGCCGATGCAGCAGTTCTTGTTGAGTTGTTCGCTGCTAGCGGTCAGAAATTGGCAACATTGGCCGACGGGCAGTTTGAGGCAGGTCAGCATTCTGTCGATGTCGACACTAAAGTCGCCAATTTGGCAACCGGATTGTATTTTGCCAAAGTAACCATTGTCGGACAAAAGCCGGTCATTATCAAAATGATGAAGCAGTAAACTGATTTTCTATTTCACATAAGCGGCAGTCGGGTAGGCTGCCGTTTTTTTTTTGACAATTGCAGTGTAAAATTCCACTTTTTTCGTCGATTTATGCGAATAGCAATCGGTTGCAATCGCTATTTTTGCCGCAGAATTGTTGTTATGAAAAGACTTGGATTGTCAATATTGATTATCGTCCTGTTTGTAAGCAATCAACTCTGTGCGCAGGTGTTGATCAACGAGTATTGCCCGTCGACATCAGTGATGGCCGATGAGGATGGAGATACTTCTGACTGGATTGAACTCTTCAATAATAGCGACAGCGAAGTGAATCTCGAGGGTTGGCATCTGTCAGATAGAATGAATAATCTAGCCAAATGGACATTCCCGGCAGTGACAATGCCGCCGCAATCGTATATGCTTGTGTATGTGTCGGGTAAAGATAGATACGAGTACACTGCTGGCCAAAAAACGTATATGAGTCCACTCATCAAGTGGGGCGATGAATTTGCTTATGCAATAGGGTCCGACACTATACGAAAGAACTGGTATTCTGTTGGATACAATGATTCTAAATGGTTGAGGGGTAAAAGCGGATTCGGATATGGCAACACAAATGTTGCTACTCAAGTGCCCCAAGGAACAATGTCGGTTTTTGTACGCAAAAAGTTTAATGTCAGCAATTTATCCGATATCGTGCAGTTGATTCTTGATTTGGATTACGACGACGGATTCGTGGTTTACATAAACGGTAAAGAGGTAGCGCGTGAAAACTTGGGAAAGAAGGGAGTCGATCCATCTTATGCAGAGGCAACGCCCGACTATGTGAATCCGCTTTTGAGCAATTCGCAGCCGACCAAACGGTACTATCTCGACAATTTTGCCGACTATCTGCTTGAGGGTGAGAATACATTTGCGGCAAGAATTCATAATATATCCGAAACCTCGAGCGACTTACTTCTTATACCGTTTCTCACAGCCAAAACGCTGCAACCAGGTGATCGACAAGTGGATGAAGTGCTTAATTTGAAAGGAACAAACACGGGAACTTATCTGCATACCAATTTCGGATTGTCATCGGATGGCGAAGCAATCTATTTGAGTGACTCCTCGGGCCGAATTGTCCACCAAACCGATAATACTGCCGTGCCGCATAATGTGTCACGTGGGTTGGCGGCAGACGGTTCGGGCAAATGGCTGTTTTTTACTGACCCAACACCCGAAGCGGCAAACACAACCAAGGCTTTCCCAACAGCCCGAACAGTTAATGTTCGCTTTGAACCGGAAGGCGGTTTGTGCGATTCAACAGTTACTGTGTCAATGATTTCAAACATCGGAGCACCGATATATTACACAACTGATGGCACAGAGCCAACAATGAATTCGGAGGAATATTCGGGACCCATTGAGGTGTCGTCGACAACCATATTCCGCGCTATTTCCTATTGCGATACGTTGCTTCCAATGATGCCGGCAACACAATCGTATCTATTTTCAAATCATGAAATTACGATGCCGGTTTTCTCTTTGGTAACCGATCCGTACAATCTTTACGATGAAAATTATGGCATTTATGTTGAGGGACCCAATGCCGAAGAGGCCGATCCGCACTTTGGCGCCAATTATCATAAAGATTGGGAACGACCAATGCATGTTGAACTATTCTGGCCCGATGGTACTACCAAAATTAGTCAGGATGCAGGAGTGAAGATAGCAGGAGCATGGAGTCGAGCCCATGCGCAGAAATCGTTTGCTTTCCATGCCCGCAGTGCTTATGGGAAAAACAAATTTGAATGTAATTTGTTTAGTGACAAAGATATATCGGAATTTAAGTCGTTCTTGCTCCGCAATTCCGGCAACGATTGGTATAACACCATGTTCCGCGATGCGTTAATCACTGGTTTGGTCCGTAATAACAATATTGATATTCAGGCATATCGGCCATCAGTGGTTTATCTGAACGGCAAATATTGGGGTATTTTGAACATCCGTGAGAAAATAAACGAACACTATGTTGCCAACAATTACAATTGGGTAGATGCTGATAATGTTGATTTATTGGAAAATAGCGGTACGTGGGTTCATGGTGTTACTACACATTACGATGCGGTGAAGAGTTTTTTAAATACTCGTTCCATGTCGAATGCAACCAACTACGAGTACATTTCAACACAGATTGACATCGACGAATTCATTGAGTACATGGTACTTGAAATATATTGCAACAATGGCGACTGGCCGGGAAACAACTGTAAATTCTGGCGTCCGCAAGTCGATGGAGGCCGGTGGCGCTGGATAGCCTACGATACTGATTTCGGTTTCGGACTTTATTCAAGTGGCTATGATGAAGACAAGTTGGGCTCATGCATGCAATCATCTTCCGGACCGGCTTTTGTTCTTAAAAAACTATTGTTGAACGAGACATTCAAACATGATTTTGTGAATCGTTTTGCCGACCGCTTGAACCGAGAATTTAAACCTGATGTTGTTAATTCTCTGATTGATAGTTTGTCAAGTCATATTTCAAGCGAGATTTTATTTCACAACAACAAGTGGCACGCAATTGGTAATTGGTCGAACAATGTCAAGCGGTTGCGTACTTTTGCCGAAAATCGGCCCGACTATATGCGGCAATTTATCCGCGATGATTTGTCAGTTGGCTCAAATGTTTCGGTAGTAGTTGATGTCAATGACGAGGAGGGAGGCTACATACAGTTGAACAGCCTAACTATCAAGGAATTCCCATGGAAAGGGATTTATTTCTCTAACAATCCGATAACCATTAGGGCGATTGCACGTCCAGGTTATAAGTTCGTCGGCTGGGAGGAAAAGAGCGATTCTGATCCCGAATTAACACTTGCCGTGAAGCGCAACTCGTCATTTACGGCGATTTTCGAAAAAGGCGATGATGACTATAATTCTATTGTAATCAATGAGATAAATTATAAATCGGAGGGCGGTCAAGACACAAAGGATTGGGTGGAACTCTTCAACACAACGGCTGCTGACATCGATATTACTGGTTGGATTCTGACCGATGCAACACGTCAGAAAGATTTTGTCATCCCCAAAGGGACAGTCGTTCCTGCCTATGGTTATGTAGTTGTTTGCGAAGGCAAAAGCAAGTTTATGGGGTTCTGGCCAGAATTGACAAACGTAGTTGGTGACTTCAAATTTGGGTTGAAGTCGCAAGGCTCTGTGATTCTTTATGACGCTGATGGCTATTTGATTGACGAAGTTGAGTATGGCAACAAATCGTCATGGCCGAAACTGCCTGACGGCTATGGTTTTACGATTTCGCTTGCCAATCCGTTCGATGATAATTCGCTGCCAACGTTGTGGGAGAAGTCAGTGTTATTCGGAACACCGGGCTCGCTGAACGACAATTATATAGGCGAGCCTTTGTCAGTTGATGGCGCAACCGAAACTCTGCCTGAAATAACTGCCATGTGTCATCCGAATCCGTTTACCGATGAGGCTGAAATTCGCTGGAGTCAGGCAGTAGAGGCTAATGTGCAGATTGAGATTATTTCAGCGCAAGGACAAATCCTGACCGATTTTGGCAACACGTTTTACCTTGAGGGTGAGCACTCGCTTGACATAACAAAAGCCGTTTATTGGCAGCCAGGTTTGTATTTTGCGAAAATCACCATTGCGAACAGCCAACCGCTGATTATCAAAATCTTACGACAATAAATCGCCTTCGGGCATTGTCGGTTCCTGTGGTTCAGTTGCAGGAATTTTCTGAATGGCCTTAACACATCCGAATGTGATCAATACACACACAATCAATGTGATGGCGAGATTCATCGGGCCGCCGAAATAGTCGATTACCGAAACGTTCATATCGCCGGCATAGTAGCCCAAAAGAAAACCAGCCGTGTTGTTGGCCCAATGCATGAAAATGCCAATCCAGATGCTGCGTGTGCGCCAGAACAGCCAACCAATGGCGCAACCGATGATGAACGCTGCAATGAACTGCCATGGGTTCAAGTGCGCGATGCCGAAAATCACTGCCGACCAGATGATAGCCTTTCGAGGCTCGTAGCGGCGAAGAAGTGCGGCTAGTATGATGCCACGGAAAACCAACTCTTCGAGCACTGGAGCGGCAATGCCAACTGTCATATATCCAGCAAAATCGAGCGATATTGCTTCGCTGAAAATGCGTGCCACAATGTCTGGCATAGGAATCAGCGAGCAGATGGCTTCGCTGATTATCGATAGAGCGAAAGTCATTGCCAAAGCAATTGGGAATAATAACGGCTTTACTTTTCTTGTATCGCTAACTTTCAGATTCCAAATAGCATACACTACGGCAATGGTGCCGGCAAATTGCAAAATGTAGCCAAGCATTGTTATCCACGACTTGAAAGCCGGCGCCACGCTCAGCAGTGCGGCCGTGACAACTGACGCAGGAATGGTCAGTGCAAGGGTGATTCCCAAAATGGCGAATGCCTTACCAATTGATATTGAACGATTTTCTATTGAATTTTCCATTAATCCCCGGTTTTTGTTTTAACGTTTCAGTGATTCATGTACAAAATAAAACTAATTTGGCCGTATCGCAAAAAATATAGGTCTGCGCTCATTTTTTTTTCTTTTTGAGTGCATGGCATTGTGCAGAATAGATATTTTTACAAGTCAGTCGCAACGGGAGTAGTTGCAATGATAAAAAGAATTGTTTTTAGTGAATTATGGGGAGATATAAGATAAAGCCCATCAGGATAGTATTGGCAATAATGCTTCTTTTGGCGTGCGCTGTTGCGTTTTTTTGTGTTAGATTCAGCAACTACCTTGCTTTCGGACGGAGCGTAGACATGCCTTTGCTTCAGGAATGGCAGGTTTATGGTGCGCCGTCGGCCGAAAATGAATGGATGTTCGGTCTTATTGTCAATTCCGAGCGTAATAATTGGGACAAAGTGGAAAAACTAACCAAACGTGACCACCACTCACTGATTGGTACATATTATCACAATCTGGCAATGGCAAAAAAAGGCAGATTGAGTCAGGAGTTGATGAATTATTATCAGCCTTTGGCTGACGGCTTGCTGTTACCTATCAGACAAGGTTCCCGGCCATTGTTTGTCAGTTGTGCAGGCGAGGTTTGGTATCAGTTGGGCGGAGTTATTATGGCAGAGCATGCCACAATGTTGGGACTGGCGTTCACAGCAACACAATCGGGGAAACGTTTTTACCGCCGGCTTGCACAAATAGCTCATATCAATGGTGACACTTGCGCCATAAAGAAGTATGAAAGGCTTTTGGGCGGCCCAATTGACGATGATTGGAAAGAAAAAGTGCCATTCGTGCCAAAAACTGACACCATTGTTTTTGCCGGGCAAAACCGAATGCTGCTTCGGAATCTTCTCGAGTCGAATCCCGACAACATAATGGCTTACGAGTATTTGCTTTGTTACGATTTGCTGTCGAAGGATATTGGCTCATTTATTGAGGATTACGTTCCCGGCAAGGTCAAATCACAACTGTACGATGAGGCTCTGATAGTTTATTTGGCTGGCGATGGTATGCTTTCCAATGCCATGTTGGAGAAATACGGCATCAGCAAAGCAGTGTTCAATAATTTCCGCGCTTACGGCGACGCGTATATGATGACAAATGCCAACAAGCGGAAAATGAAGGAGAAATACGGCAATACTTATTGGTATTATTTCAATTTTGCAGATAAAGATGATTAAAAGGTTGGTTTTGTTATTGATACTTCCGATAGTTTCCAGTTGTTCTGCACCGGATGAACCTAAAGGAATGTATCCTGATTATCGCGGTGTTACCATTCCGTGCAACATTGCGCCTTTGAATTTTTATTATACAGGTGGAAAGGCAGAAACAACATTCAGTTACGGTGATTATTCGTTTAGCCTGAAAGGGCGTGATGTAGTAATACCAGAAACTAAATGGAAAGAACTCTTGGACAAAGCCAAAGGCGATTCAATTAAAATCAGCAGTTCGCTAATGGGAGAATGGAGCATTTTTGTTAGCCCCGACTCAATCGACCAATATCTTACCTATCGACTTGTTGAGCCTGCTTACGAAGTCGCCAACTGGGTTGAGATTTTCGAGCGCAAGATTTCAACTTTCGATGAGCGAGTTTTGGCCTCGTACGGAAACACCAACAATGCTTGTATGAATTGCCACATCCATAAGGGAGAGAACACAATGTTCTATCTGCGTGGTCGCAGAGGAGGTGCGGTATTGAGTAGTAAGGGAACATTGAGGAAGATGACACTGAAAAACGATTCAATGTTCTCGGGAACCGTTTATGGCGATTTGCATCCGAGCGGACGTTGGGGAGTGTTCTCAATGAATGTTGTAATTCCTTCGTTCCATACCCAAAGTCAGAAACGGCTTGAAGTTTACGACTCGAAATCGGATTTGTGCATTGTCGATTTCGATAACAATAAACTGCTTTTGCCGCCATCGCTCACTCGAACCGATGTTTTAGAGACATTCCCATGTTTCAGTGCGGATGGTTCGTCAGTTTATTATTGCGCTGCAGATACGGTTGCGTTGCCTCGCGATGTGAAAAAACTGCATTATTCGCTTTACAAATTCTCTTTCGATGCGCAGACGGGCGAGATAGGTGAGTCGAGCGTGGTTTGGGATGCTATGGAGCGTGGAGGTTCTGTTTGCCATCCGAAGGCATCGCCCGACGGACGCTGGTTGCTTTACACCGTAGCCGATTATGGAACTTTCCCGATTTGGCATCGTGAGTGCGATTTGGAGATGATGAATTTGGCAGATGGCACTATTGCTGATATGTCGGCTGCAAATTCTGAGTGGTCCGACACATATCATAGTTGGTCATCGAATTCGCGCTGGTTTGTTTTTGCCAGCAAACGCGACGATGGTCAGTATGGGAAACCGTTCTTCTGCCATGTCGATGAGCAAGGCAATGTCTCGAAGGCTTTTGTACTGCCTCAACAGAATCCCCACCATTACGATAGAATGCTTAAATCGTATAACATACCCGATTTGGGAAAGAATCCTGCAAATTTCAATGAGGATGAAATTGGACGCCTTCACCGTTATACCGATGCTGAAAAGTTTGAGTAAAATAGAAAAGCCGGTTTTTAAGCCGGCTTTCTTTATCATTGAGAGTTATTATTATTTCTTCGCTTTGCGAGCCTCGTTCAGGAAATTGACTACTTTGGCCAGATTCTCTTTCGAGTACATGTTGAAACCGTGTCCGCCGTCTTCGACCGGAATAAAATCGGTTTTTACACCTTTTGCTTTCAAAGCATTGTAGAAACTTTCGCCTTGGCAGAACGGAACAACATTGTCTTTCTTGCCGTGACAAACGATGATTGGGGGATCTGAAGGGTCAATGAATGTTGGTGCGCTGAGAGCCTTGTAGCGGTTCTCGTTACCTTTCATTGGCACGCCAAGAACCACTTCTTCTGGCGATGTTGGCATTTTCATCGATTCACCGCAGTCCATGTGCATCAAATCAACAGGACCCGACCAGTCGCAGGCGGCATCTACGCTGCTGCTGAAATTGGTAAACTGGCCCACATTGCCTTCAAGGTCAACTTCGTAGCCGTCAACGTTGGCAACCTTTTCGTTTCGTGTGGTGGCGGCGAGCGATGCCAAATGACCACCCGATGAGAAGCCCGAGGTGGCGATGAACGAGGTGTCAAACTTGTATTTGTCGGCATTGCCGCGCAGAAAGCGGATTACGGCTTTAATATCGTTTATTTGTGCAGGATATTTAGCATCGCCGCTTGAGCGGTGGTTAGGTGTTACAACTGCGTAGCCGGCGTCGAGCAGAGCGGCGCAAATGGTGTTGAGGTCGGCAGCCCCCTTTGAGTTGTTGCTGAACCATGCGCTTCCGTAGATGTGGACAACTACCGGATAACTCTCTTTAACCTCTTTTGGCAGATAGATGTCGAGGTTATGGTAAACCTCATTGTCACCCGCATAGTTGATGTTGAGAAACTTTTGAGAGTAGCGCATTGTGTCAGTGCTATTTTGGTTCCCGCCAAAACCACCGAATCCGCCACCCATTTGTGCAAAGCCGGCCATGCACAATAGTCCGGCCGCAAGTGTTAATCCAAACTTTTTCATAGTGATATGTTTTATAAAGTTTATTCAATTCAAAGCAAATTTAGCAATAGTGCCGATAATTGGACCATTAATTAATAAAAAAGGCCGCCTTTCGGCAGCCTTTTTTATTAAAGACATTTTATTACCATCCTGCGTGTTGCTTGATGAATTTGTTAGCATTCACGTCTTTGAATGGGATAGGATAGTATTTGTATTTATCCGGAGCATCAGATGGCTCGGTGAAACCAACCTCACCTCTACCTTCGTTCGGGTGAGTAGCGTAAACATAGAATCTGTGTTTTTCTTCTTTATTGCCTACGCCTTTTTCTTTACCATTCTCATCGAACATAGCGTCGTACAGTTCAGGAACAGTCTTACCATTGTTTCTTATTCTTGCGAAGTAGTCAACACCATCGCCCTTGTCTTGGAAACTCCAGCGAACCATATCCGGCCAACGGCAGCCTTCCAGGAACAACTCGAAACGTTTTTCCTCTTTAATTGCGGTCAGGAGGTCGTCCGAAGCGCTTGTTATAGTGGCAGAACCAGCACGCTCTTGAATTTTGTTCAAGTATTTCAAACCTTCAGCAGCCTCACCAGTTCTTGCGCAAGCCTCAGCATAAAGCAGGTAGGCCTCGCCCAAACGTGCAATCAGGTTGTTTCTTGTAGAGAATGCCTCACCAGGATAAGTCTCTTCTGAACGAGCTTGGCGTTTGTATTCCAAGAAGTGAGTTTGACCATAGAGATAAGTTTTAATACCTCTGTTAGACATTTTCTCTTTCTCTGCGAGTGATTGATCGTCGCCAGAACCATAACTCATTTCATACATAAACTCTTTGATGTTTCTAATCCAAGCTTTACGACGCCATCTTTGGTCTTTTTTCGGGTCTTTCTCGTATGCGTACGGGTCGTAATCTTTATCACCAACTATGCCGTCTTTTGTCTTCGGATCACCTGGGTCAACGCCGCAGTCATGTTTAATGAAGTCAGCAGCAAAGTCCTCACGAATACCAAGACCACCCCAACCATTAACATATCCTGAAGGAACACCAGCCATATGGTCTTGGCGCCAGTTCATAATGTTAATGTACATCCAAGTACTACGTTGGATATTTCCACTCCATGTCGAGATAGCCGTATTTACAGCAACGTTTGTAGCCATAATCTGCTCCTCATTGCCATCACCATTGGCAAGGAATGTCTCGCCAATACGATCACTTGGAACAAGAGCGTAGTTTTCAGACTCAACAAGTGGTTTCAGCGCTTTCTTTGAATTCTCAAAGTCGCCAACAAACATATAAGCCTTGCCTGCTACAAATTGAGCGAAACCTTTTGTAACTTTAACGGTACCATCTTTGTCGGTTTTTCCGTTGCGATCTTCAAGGTCAGCCATTGCATCCATACACTCTTCGGCGCACCATTTCAAGAGTTCATTGTGGTCGCTGTTAGCTATGTCTTCAGCACCAGCACTCAAATCAAGATACTTGGTTACTTTCGGTGGATCGTACCAACCAATGCCAAGTTGCATGTGGCAGTAAGCGCGTACTACGCGAGCCTCAGCAACGCAGCGTTTCTTAATGTCAGACATTTCTCCGGCTTCTGGAATCTTATTAATTACAAGGTTCGCAGCGTAGATGGCGCTATAGTAAGCACCATAAAGAGGAGTCAAGTCCTCATGGTCAGTAGCATAACGGAATTCGTTGAGCTGACTCATAAAGTCGTTGTCACCATAGAATTCGCCAGCAGCGTAAATATCGTCGCCACAAAGGTTGTAAGCAAAGAACGGAGCATTGTGGATGCCGAGGAATTTTCCATTGGCTACCACCTGAGCAAATTCATCGTACATGCCGTTCAAGGCATTCTGAGCGTCATCGTCACTTTGATAGAACATATCGAGTGTAATCACACCCTTCTGATCCTCATCAAGCTTGTCTTCGCACGCAGTTGCCATTATAGCACATGCGCCTATCAGTATTGAAAATTTAAACTTATTCATAATTGTTTGTTTTTTTTAGAATGTTACACTAACACCGAAGACCATCTTCTTCGAGATAGGATATGTACCCATATCGATACCCATTTGGTATGCATTAGTCGAAGTTGTTGCAGTCTCAGGATCCATACCTGGATATTTCGAGAATGTGAAGTAGTCATCAAGTGATACAAATACCCTCATGTTTTGAATGTAGGCTTTCTTTGTGATGTCGGCAGGAAGGGTGTAACCCAATTGAATCTGCTTGATCTTGAAATAGTTGCCCTTGAAGATATTGTCGTCAGATGCCCAATATTTAGTATCGGTAGAGCATTTGTTAAGAGCAGGTCTTGAAGCGCCAGTGTTGTCCTCAGTCCATGCATTCTTGTGATAATACTCAAGAGTATTGCTGTACGGACGGTCGGTGCGGAACAAAACCGGGAATATGCTGTTACCGCCTACACCATTACCAAACAGAGTGAAATCGAATCCTTTGTATTCAAGGTTGATAGTCATACCATAATTGTATTTCGGCATGCCCTGACCAATATCAGTCTTGTCGTCGTCAGTGATTTGGCCATCACCGTTCATGTCAACAAGTGTGTAAGAACCGTCTTCTGGATTAACCTTGTCGAATTTGAAACCATAGAAGTACCAAATTGAGTGACCTTCCTCAAAAGCATTGCGGATAGAGTTCACATAGTAAGAACCTTGCAGAATACGTCCACCAGCGTTGGGATCAAGGTAGGTAACTTCGTTCTTAAGAGTTGAGAAGTTGGCGTTTACAGAATAATTGAGGTCACCAAGTTTGTCTTTCCAGCCAAGTTCGAATTCAAGACCCTTGTTCATGATTTCACCAGCGTTCTTTGTTACGCTTGATACACCAAGTTCCATCGGAGGAGTAACATCAACCAGAAGGTCTTTAGTGTTCTTCTTGTACCAGTCGATGCCAAGAGACAGGCGGCTGTTCAGGAAGCGTGCGTCCAAACCGAGGTCAATCTGCTCTGATGTCTCCCATTTCAAATCTGGGTTGGCCAAACCTGAAGGCATTGAACCAAACTCTTGAGGAGCAGCGTTGTCAGTTGTGCTGTATTGGTACCATTTTTGGTTGTAGGCGATAGTTGTTGCGTACTTGTAGTCGCGCAATACGTTGATGTTACCATTGCGGCCCCAAGATGCACGGATCTTCAAGAACGACATAATGTCTGTGCTGATGTTGTCTTTAATGAAACTTTCGTTGCTGAGTGTCCAACCTGCAGATACTGATGGGAATTTACCCCAACGGCTCTCTTTCGGAAGTTTTGACTCATCGAATGCGTCAGCACGGAAGTTCAATTGCAAACTATACTTGTTGTCGAAAGAATAAGTCAAACGACCGAAGTAAGAAAGGCTTGCAGAACGGTTCGGTTTGTTATTGAACGATTTGGTTACAAGTTCTGTGGTCTCAGAAGTCTTGTAAGTTACGCTTTCAATAGCTTCAATGTCTGCTTTTGTTGCAGTTGAGCCTTCTTTGAACTTAATAGAGTATTTGGTAATGTCGTCACCTGTTGCGGTTTTTTCAACAGTACTTGTCGATGTATTGTTGGCAACATAGTCCAGATAGCGGAAGTTCTCCTCGTATGAAGAAAGAATGTCTGTACCTTTTGCGCTACCACTAACGTTGTCAGTCTTATCCTCGATGTACGACATACCAGCCATCAAACCGATATTGTTTTTACCAAAATCGATGTTGTAGTTGAAGAAGTTCTCCCACTGATAGTAAAGACCAGTTTGTGCTTCAGCTGAAATATTGTAGTTGTCGTCGTATGCCATGCTGTTTGCATAGTACGGAGCAGAATAACTGTGACGATTGCTATGTCTGATGCGATAACCTAAACGTGAGGTGTAAACAAATCCTTTAATCGGAGATAAGTTTGCAAACGCTGTTCCACGTACGGTAACACCACCATTGTCTGCATCAGTGCGGTACAACTGGATAAGCGGAGAACCATTATCTGTTTCAATGTATTTCGAAACTGCTAACAGACGGCCTTCGTCATCTCTAACTGCGAGTGAAGGGTCTTTCTTATATTTATTTACAGTAATCTTACGATTGAAATCCTCGTAATCGTTATAGTACAGCGGAGTCAGAGGGTCGTTCTGGATAACGGCCATCATCACTGAGTTGGCCTCGCTCATATGTCCTACCGACTTAGTTGACCATTTCTCAATAGAGGTGTTTGTACCAACAGTCAGCCAATCTTTAATCTTATAGTCAGCATTGATTTGGGCAGAAAGACGTTTGTAGACATCTTTGTCGCCAACAACGATACCATTGTTGTTCAATGAGTTCAATGACAAGAAATAGTGTCCGCGTTGGTTGCCACCTTGCATTGACAGAGAGTGCTGTTGAGTGTAACTCTTTTCGAACAGAGCGTCTGCCCAATCGGTGTCAATTGAACCATCGTCACCATATTTCTCCATGTCTGCCTCAATGTCAACACCGCCCTTTTGATTCATGTAGTCAATGAATTGCTCGCGGTTCATAACATCAGGTTTCTTGGCCAATTTGTTCTGAGTCAGTTTGTAACTGTAGGTAATAGTACCGTCGCCTTTGTCCTGACCAGATTTGGTTGTGATGAGCACAACACCGTTACCTGCTTCAGCACCGTAGATGGCAGCTGATGCAGCGTCCTTCAAAATCTCCATTGACTCAATCATTGAGGGGTCGAGGTATTGGATGTTGTCCACCTTCAAACCGTCAACAATCAACAGAGGGCCAATGTTACCACTGTTAGAAGAATAACCACGAACGCGGATGGCAGCGCCTTGACCAGGAGCACCTGAGTAGTTCAGAATCTGAACACCAGATGCTTTACCTTGCAGAGCTGATGCTGCGTCGGTGATTGAAAGTTTTTTAAGGTCATCAGAACGCACTGAAGCAACTGAACCAGTCAAGTCGCTCTTCTTTTGCGTACCATAACCTACGACCACAACCTCGTCCAAGCCTACCAAATCAGGCACCAGGCTAACGTTGTAAGGACCATTACCGTTAACGGTGATTTCTTCAGTAGTATAACCAATGTAGGAAATCTGAAGAACATCGCCATCAGCGGCGTTCATTGTAAATTCACCATTACCAGCGGTAATAGTACCAGTCGCGGTTCCTTTGATAACCACGTTTGCTCCCGGAATGGGAAGTTGCTCATCATCGAGAACCTTACCCTTTATTTCATGTTGCTGGGCAAAAGCTCCGACTGAAAGCAGCATCATCGACAGTGCTAGCACTGCGTTTTTCCATAATAGATGCATTTTCATCATACAAAAGTTTTTGTTAATTATTAAATAGATTAGTCACCGGCTGGCAAATCCATAGAATCTGCCAGTTTATCTTAAAAATTTCGTTTCCGTCTACGCGTTTTAATTGCATACACGAATTTCCGCATTGTCTTTGGAGCGTCATAAAAATAGTGTCTCATATTTGTTTCTGTGTGTCTCATCATTTTTTATATTTGTTGCATAATTTTTTGATTCTGTATCATTGTTTGATGATATTTTGTTGATTAATAATTGATTATGGCTTTTTAATAGTTTTAGATATTTTAGCCGTCAGAAATAGTGCAGTTGTATGCTTTTCGAACTTGGAAAAGCAATAAAAGGTTGATTGAACGGCGAAAAGAAATTGTGATGAGGTTTTGCTTTATGGAATTGAATAGATTATTGCTGTTATTATTGCTAGTTCTCCCGCATTTGTCGGTTGCAAACAATTGTTTTGTGTACACGTCGGAGTTCCATTTACCATCAAACAAGGTCAATCATGTGTTCCAAGACCATGATGGAATGATTTGGATAGCCACCGAGGACGGATTGTCGATGTATGATGGCGAGGAGTTTGTTGCCTTTCACAGTAATGAGTCTGATTCAACTTCGTTGCGGAACGAATATGTGAGATTCACCTTTGAGGATCATCACGGCAGATTGTTCTTTGGTACATTGTCGGGCCTTCATTATTACGACAGGGATTACCGGAAATTTTACCAGATTCCTCAATTTGTTGAAAACATGAAATTTACCCGAGGCGTTAATGTGTCGTGTGTTGTGGAAAGTGATTGCACAATTATTGTCGGCACATCTGGGTATGGCATTTTTGCTTTGGAGCAGTCTGATAGCGGATTGATTCTGCGTCAGGATCCTGATTTGTTGCCTAACTGCTACTATATTAAAAAGTTGATGCATGACAGCCACGATAATTTATGGGTGGCTACCGCCAATAGTGGTGTATATGTGCTGAATAAGAAGCGTGAGATTGTCAGCACCTATTCCTTTGACAGCAACGAGTCGTGTTTCTCGCTTCTGGAATCGCCCGATGGCTATATATATATAGGTACATCACATGGAAACTTGGTTCGATACAACCCGGAGACGGAGTCGTATTCTCTTGTTGATACCAAGGGATTGATAAACAGTGCTTTGGCGGATATGATGGTGAACGATTCCTCTTCCTTGTTGCTTGGAACTGATGGCGATGGATTGAAGGTGTTGAATACCGCTACTGGAGATATTCAAGATTACAATATCAGTTTGCTGGGTATTGATAGTCAAAAACTTAAAATCCACTCGATTATGCGAGACAACAGTGGCGGTCTGTGGCTCGGATGTTTCCAGCAAGGTGTAATTATGGAACCTGCTGTCGAAAACGATTTTTATTATGTCGGAAGCAGGTCGTCGTCAGCGAATAATATAGGCTCATGTTGCGTGACTTCAGTTTTTAGCGACAAAAACGGAGACGTTTGGGTAGGTACAGACAATGATGGCATCTATTTGTTAAACAAGGATTTTTTGAGGAAGAAACATTTTCAAGTTGATCATAAAACGGGTGGCGTGCCGCGTACAACATTGTGCATTTTTCGTGATTCCCGCAATAATATTTGGGTGGGTTCGTATTTGTCGGGTCTTTTCAAACTTGATGAAAATACTGGTCGGTGCCAGTCGTTCCCCCTTGTAGGTCAGAGTGATTTCCGGTTGTCGCCGAGTATTTATGGTATTGACGAGGACGAACATCACAATTTGTGGGTGGCGGTTTCCGGGATAGGTCTTTACAGAATCAACATACTAACGCATGAGCAGAAGTTCTACCGCAATCAGTCCGGCAGCATTAGTTCATCGCAGACCGACAACCGATTGCCAAACACATGGATTAACAAAGTGTTGGTGCACGACAACCGTGTATATTTGGGTACTTATGACGGATTGTGCTGTTTCGATATTGAAAAAGAGGATTTTACATCGACATTTGGGACCAATCGTGTGCTTGCAGGCGAAGTCATCTATGATTTGCTTTTCGATGAAGATGGAGTGATATGGCTTGCCACGGCAAACGGACTTTTTAGTTTTAATCATCAAAATGGTGAATCTGTCAGATTTACAATGGCTAACGGATTGCCTAACAATTCTGTAGCATCGTTGCGACTTGGTTCTGATGGCAACATTTGGCTTGGCACTAGCAACGGCATTTCATGTATGAACCGTCAGACGGGTTTCTTCTCAAATTATTATGCTTCAGATGGTTTGCAGTGTAACGAGTTCAGCAAAGGCGCATCAACAGTTGGGCAGGACGGAATGTTGATATATGGAGGCATGAACGGACTGATATGCTTCTATCCACAGAATATTAAGAAACACTGCACCATCCCAAAAGTCAGAATTTCAAATTTTTATATCAATAACACTCCGGTAACAAAAGATATGTTGTCGGACGGACGCCCGGTTGTCGATTGCGATATAACAAATGCGGAAAAGGTGCGTCTTTCCAATACCGACAATTCGTTTACCATTGAGTTTACAGCTATGGAGTTCGCTTCGCGCGACAGAATAAGTTATTGGTACAACATGGATGGGAAAGGCTGGTTCAGGTTGCAATCGAGAACCAACAGAGTCTCGTTTAGTAATCTAAAACCCGGAAAACATGAATTTTGTGTCAGGTCAGGAATTATGACCGCCGATGCCATTTCATTTTCGAAAATCCGTAGGCTTACAATTCAAATCGCCGCTCCGTGGTATGCGTCGAAGTTCGCTTATGCGCTTTATGCAGTTGTCCTGGTTTTGGCAGTATTGTTCGTCATGTTATATATTAAGCGTGACAACAAATTGAAAATGAAGATATTGGAACATAAGCACGCTGAAGATATCAAAGAGGCTAAACTGCAGTTCTTTATAAACATATCGCATGAAATTCGCACCCCAATGTCGCTGATTATCGGGCCAATACAAAAACTTATCAGCACCGACGATGATCCGGAGCGTCAGCATACCTATAATATAATATATAGAAACGCAGAACGGATTCTCGGTCTTGTCAACCAACTTATGGATATTCGGAAAATTGACAAGGGGCAGATGAAACTCCGTTTTGAGAATGCCGATGTGGTAAAAATCGTGCGGGGCGTATGTGATAATTTCAGTTTCCAAGCCTCGTCGCATGACATCAGTCTTAACTGCACTGCTGATAGCCAGCCGATAATGGCATGGGTTGACACTGCTCATTTCGACAAGATAATAGTCAACATCCTTTCAAACGCATTTAAGTTCACACCTTCGGGCGGAAGCATAAATGTTACTGTCAAGCAGGATTTCTCGGGGCAATCGAACTCGGGATCTGACGGTTTTGTGGTTATCGATATTGAAGACAGTGGTCCGGGTGTAAACACTGATGATTTGAACAGAATCTTCGACCGTTTTTATCAGTCGCCAACCAATGGCAAGACTGTTTCCGGCACTGGAGTCGGGCTTCATCTGACAAAATCACTCGTTGAGTTGCATCATGGCACAATTGCGGCAGCCAACAATGTGGGTAAAAACGGTTGTCACTTTACTGTCAGGATTCCGCTTGGCGATAGGCATATGACGGCAGAAGATAAAACCGCGCCGTTGGTTGTTGAGCAGGAGGGTGGCCAGGCCGCTCTTGAATTAAAGCCATCAGCATCTCCGACTGGCAAGACAAGCGTAAGGCAGTACAAAAAGACCAAGTACCATGTGCTTGTGGTTGAAGACGACGATGAAATCCGGAGGTATTTGAAAAGCGAACTGTCAACAGATTTTCATGTGCAGGTGTGTGCAAATGGAGCAGAGGCTTTTGAGGTGATATTGAAAAAGGCGCCGGACATTGTGGTCAGCGATGTAATGATGCCGGTAATGGACGGGGTTACGCTTTGCAAGAAAATCAAACAAAACATCACCATTAACGACTTACCAGTGATATTGTTGACATCCCTAACCAATGAAAGCAATATTATTGAAGGTCTCGATGTGGGCGCTGACGCATACATTACAAAACCCTTCAGCATTGAATTGCTGCGGCATACAATGTTGAACAAACTACAAAGCAGGAATGTTTTAAAGAATAACTTCAGAGGAAGTCAGACTCAGGAGGCAATGTTGGAAAAGCCTGATGTTGTTTCGCCCGACGACCGTTTGATGCACCGCATCATGAAGGTTATCAACGCCAATATAGGCAATCCGGATTTGAATGTTGATATGCTGGCTACCACTGTTGGTATCAGCCGGGCTCATTTGCATCGGAAAATGAAGGAACTTACCAATCAATCAACGCATATGTTTATCAGAAACGTACGCCTGCAACAGGCCGCGGCGCTTTTGCGCGAGGGAAAACACAGTGTGTCGGAGATTTCTGATGTTGTCGGGTTTGTCAATACTGCTTATTTTTCAACGGCCTTCAAAGACATGTTTGGAGTGACACCAACGGAGTACATGTATCAGCATTCGGGAAACAAGGAAGAACGGAAATAAGCAGTCAGAACCAATAATCAATACTATAAGCCATTCAACGTTTATATAATCGTTAAACTAACCGAGTGGCTACAACTTCCCATTCTCAATTCGGTTTTCCAAAACTGTATTGAAAAAAAAATTCATTAAATGTTTGAGGTGTAAATTATTTATATACTTTGCACCGTTCGATGGAGAATAGGGGGGAATCAGAACGTTTTTTTGAAAGAATTGCTATATTGAATTGATTCTTACGGATTAATAAAGGTAATTTTTACATTATTGTTATTATGCTGCGAGAAGAGAAAAAGATAGTTTATTGCAAAAATGTAATCGTTTGCGCCGCAGAAACGGCCCCGCAATCGGTTGCATTCGATTTATTGGCGGACGAATGTGAATGTGAAAATGCAATTTCAACACTTCCAATGTTGGATTTGAAAGTGACTATATAATTTAATAACCAAACAAATTTAGTATGAGGAAACATCGACTATGGAAATTGGCGGTTGCAATGCTGCCAATGATGTTGCTCTCTTTCAGTGTTTTCGCTCAGAAACATCAGATTTCGGGTAAGATATTGGACGAGGGTGAAATGCCAGTTCCAGGTGTTAACGTTGTAATTAAAGGTACAACGATTGGAACAATTACAGGTGGTGACGGTACTTTCAGTATGCAGGCCGCCGATAATGATGTGCTGGTTATTACCTACATCGGTTACACGACGCAGGAGATAACAGTGAAAGGTTCAGGCCCTTACAACATCGCGTTGCAGCCTGACATGGTAGGCTTGGAAGAGGTGGTTGTCGTTGGTTACGGCCAACAGAAAAAAGCCTCAGTTGTGGGCGCTATCACTCAGACCACAGGTGCGACATTGCAGCGCGCCGCAGGTGTGAGCAACATTGGCGCAGCCTTGACAGGTAACTTGCCGGGCGTTATCACAACACAAGACACAGGCCAGCCTGGTGAGGAGGATGCAAAAATCGTTATTCGTGGTACAAGTTCATGGAACGGCAGCGACCCGTTGGTTTTGGTCGATGGTATTGAGCGTTCAATGAACTCTGTCGACATCACTTCAGTTGAGAGCATCTCGGTTTTGAAAGATGCATCGGCAACAGCCGTTTACGGTGTGAAGGGTGCTAACGGCGTTATTCTTATCACCACAAAACGTGGTGAGGAGGGTAAGGCTCGCATCGACGCAGGTTTCACCACTACAGTTAAACGTGTGTCGAAGTTGCCTAACAAACTCGACTCTTACGACGCTTTGATGGCTCGCAACAAAACTGTTGAAATGGAGTTGCCTGTTACCGACAAAGATTCATGGGAGTATATCACACCGCAAAGCGAGATTGAAAAATATCGCGATCCGGATGGTTACACTTACAATGAATTAGGTGTGAAACTTCAGAATAGAGAGCGTTACCCGAATGTTGACTGGCAGGATGAGTTGTTCCGTAAGCAGGCAATATCTTATAATGCTAACTTGAGCATCAGCGGTGGTACCAAATCTGTACGTTATTATGGTTCAGCTGACTACGTTTATGAGGACGACCTTATGCGTCTGTTCGACAATGGCCGTGGTTATGAGACAGGTTACAGTTACCAACGTATCAACGCCCGTAGTAACATCGACTTCACTATCACCAAATCGACAGTGTTCAAAATGAACCTTGCCGGTTCGCTTGGTATCAAGAAGGCTCCTGCAATGAACGCAGGTGATGTTTGGCAGGAAGGTCAGCGTTGGGCAGGTGCCTACAACATTGCACCTGACGTATTCCTTCCGCAATATAGTGATGGTGCTTGGGGTTACTATCCGCAGGTTTCAAACGTAACCAACTCTGCACAGAACCTGGCTTTGGCTGGTATGGCAAAGAAAACCACCAACGCAATCAATACTGACTTTATTCTTGAGCAGAGGCTCGACTTTATCACAAAAGGTTTGAGCGCACGTGTAAACATGTCAATGGATAACCAGTTTGAGGAGAATAATCGTGGTGTTAGTGACGCATACAATGATGCTCAGGAAAAATGGATTAACCCAAAGACTGGTCAGGTATTTATCCGTCACGATATTGATGGTGACAACACCGGTTTCGACTGGGCAGAGCAGGTGAGCTGGTCAACCAATGGTGGATCGATGGGTAATGTGAACCGTCGTTTGTACTATCAGGCACAATTGAACTGGGCACGCGATTTCGGTGCACACGGCATTACTGCCATGGGCTTGTTCTCACGCAACAAACAATTGTATGGTGATGGTATTCCATCGTATCGTGAGGACTGGGCTTTCCGTACAACTTACAGTTATGCTGGTCGTTACTTCTTTGAGTACAATGGTGCTTACAACGGTTCGGAGAAGTTCGCTCCCGAAAATCGTTTTGCATTCTTTAACTCAGGTGCCATTGGTTGGATGCTTTCTGAGGAAAGTTTCATGTCGTTCTTCAAAGAGAACCACTACATCGATATGTTGAAACTCCGCGCATCGTTGGGTGAGATTGGTAGCGACAACGCAGGTTCGTTCCTCTACATGGATGAATGGGCATACGGTGGTAAGGCAGGTATGACACTCGACGGCGGTGGCGACAGTATCTATACATTCTATCGCATGACCAAGTTGGGTAACAAAGATGTTCACTGGGAGACAGTGCGTAAGTTCAACTTCGGTATCGATTACTCGTTGCTCCAAGGTCTGTTGGCCGGTAACATCGAAATCTTCCGTGACAAACGTTACGATGTGCTTCTTAATGGTAGCGACCGTGCCACTCCGGCATATTTCGGTTTCGATGTTCCTGTGACAAACATGGGTGAGGTTCATGCAAAAGGTTATGAGATCGAACTTCGCGTGAACAAGCAAATCAATCGCGAGACTCGTGTATATGGTAACTTCAGCATTACTCACAACGAAAACGAAATCATCGAGAAAGACGATGCACCATTGAAACCTAACTATCAGAAACAGGAAGGTTATGCAATTGGTCAGTACAGAACATTTATTGATAGAGGCTTCATCAACAATATCGATGAGTTGTATGGTAGTCCGGCATTTGAGACTGACGACCGTTTCCGTCTGCCGGGTAGTTACTACATTGTCGATTTCAATGGTGATGGTTCTATCGACAGCAAGGATAGCGCTCCTTATGGATACACAAGCACTCCGCAGAACACTTATAACGCCCTTGTAGGCTTTCAGTGGAAAGGCTTCAGCTGCTTCGCACAGTTCTATGGTGTTCGCAATGTAACCCGCGACGTTGTGCTGCAGAGCTTTGGTCAGAAACTGAACACAGTTTACGATATGGGTGAAATCTGGTCGAAAGAGAATCCTGATGCCGATGTAACTCCGTATCGCTGGAGCACTGCTCCGGTGAGCAAGGAGGGTGGTCAGTTCCCCGCATACGGTACTCAATACATTTTCGACGGTTCGTATGTTCGTCTGAAGAATGTTGAGTTGGCTTATGAATGGCGTGAAGGTCAGTGGATTAAGAATATTGGTCTGAAATACTTGAAGGTGTTTGTCAATGGCAACAACCTCTGGTTGTGGACTCGCATGCCTGACGACCGTGAAGCCAACTTGGGTGGCGGCGGTTACTTGGGCGCTTACCCGACTGTAAAGCGTTTCAATGTTGGTCTTAAAATAACTCTCTAATGCTTAAGACAATGAAAAAGATACATAATTCAATATTATTTATAGGTTTGTTGGGGCTGGCTTTGGGCACTGCTTTCACTTCGTGCAAGGATTATCTCGACCGCGAGCCAAACACGACAGTGTCGGCTAGCGATGCTTTCAAAAACTTCAACAACTATCAGGGATTTGTTGAGTTGATTATCAACTGTATTCCCGATAAAGAGAAATGTAACTGGTGTCCGTCGTGGAACTGGGGTGATGATGAGATTTTCAACCCTGAGGCCGACGACCGTATGACTCACCAGGCCGACCTTGGCAACTTCCGTGCATGGAGCCAGACAGGCAACTGGTTGCTTACAGGAGGAACCTCTAATGGTAGTGTAACTCAAAACAGTGCACCGAAAAACCACTCTTTGTGGGGACATGCTTGGTTCTGCATTCGTCAAGCCAACATGGCTATTGAGCATATCGATGAGATGGACGGAACCGAGGAGGAAAGAAATGTCATACTTGGACAAAGCTATTTCTTCCGTGCATGGTGGCACTTTGAGTTGATGGAATATTTCGGTGGTCTGCCGTACATCGACAAAGTGCTTGACGCCGGCAACATTGAAAAACTGCCGCGTCTTTCGTTCCAGGAATGTGCTGATCGTTGCGCAAGCGATTTCCAACAAGCAGCAGATTATCTTCCATTAAAGTGGGATGATACTCAAGTTGGTAGTGCAACTAAAGGTAAAAACCAGTTGCGTCCAAACAAGATTACCGCACTTTGCTACAAAGGCAAATGCTTGCTGTGGGCAGGTAGTCCGCTTATGAAGAATGGTGCGCAACTTGGTGCCATTGCAAGCGGCAAGACCTACGAGTATGATGAGGATTACTGCAAAAAATCAGCCGAGACTTTTGGTGAAGTTCTGCAGTTGGTTGAAGACGGCGAAACCGAATATGCTCTTGTTCAATTCGATTTCGACGATATTTATAATCATAAAGCAACAAGCGCAGCAAAAAACAAGTGCTATTCTGACTTGTTCTATACTATGAACCAAGGCTATCGTACTCCAGGCTCAACCGAGGCCATCATGCGTGGTCCTTCAAAAGACTGGAACAGTTCGAACTGGAACACCACAAAGGTGTTTGGTCCGAAAGTGGCCGGTTTGGTTGAACACGATAACGTAATCCACCAGCCGACAGCCAACTTGGTTGAAATGTACGGAATGGCCAACGGTCTTCCGATTGATGATCCTGCTTCGGGCTTTGATCCTGAGCATCCGTTCAACAATCGCGATCCGCGTTTCTATCACGACATTGTTTTTGATGGATTCAAATACATCAATGGTGCCACAACCGACAAAGAGGCTTATCGTTATTGTGAATTGTTCACAGGCGGTAATATGCGTCCGGTGGCTAATGGTAGCCAGACAGGTTACTTCATTCAAAAACTTGTGCCGCATACTTGCAACGTAATCGACAAATCGTACGATTTTGGTAATGGCTTGCACACATATCTTTCGTATATGCGTTTGGCCGATGTTTACTTGATGTATGCCGAGGCTTGTGCGGCTGTTGGTGGAGCAAAATATAGCGCTTCAACGTTCGACAAGACTGCCGAGCAGGCTGTTAATGTTATCCGCAAACGTTGCGGCGCTGGCAATGTAGGCGCAAAATACGTTGCTGATGACAAGAAGTTTATGGATGAGGTTCGTCGTGAGCGTGCTGTCGAACTTTCGTTCGAGGGTTTCCGCTTCAACGACTTACAGCGTTGGCTGCTCCTTACCGAGTATCCGTATAACACCAAGTTCCGTCAGGAGTTTGACAGATTGGAGGATCTTGACTTCTTTAAGAACAACGACCCGCGTGAGGCTAAAGTTGCCAATTACCGCAAAGAGGTTATCCTGACCCGTAATTTCGGTACAAAACATTATTGGTTCCCATTCCTCGATGCCGATATCTATCTGTATCCTGAATTCAAGCAGAATCCGGGTTGGTAATGGTTCCATGAATAATTGTTGAATTAATAAACGATAAAAGATGAAACATAAACATAATATATTAGTCATGAGTGCCGCATTGGCCATTGCGCCATTTGCATTGAGTGCCCAGACCGATGCACAGGCAGAGCCGCAAACAGAGGATTCTGTCTATATGGTCAAAACGGCATTCCGCAGCGTGGCACAAGGCGATCTGCTTGGTGGCGTTTCGTTTGTCAATGTCGAGGAGATGCTCGAAAAGAACTACACCACCTACAGTCTCGACCACATGGAGAGTTTGGTCAATGGCTGGAATGGCAAATCGCTGTGGGGTATGGATGAGGATAACGGTCAGGGCTATTTGGTTCTTATCGATGGTATTCCTCGTGACGCCAACAATGTGCAGCCGTCAGAAATTGCACAGATAACCTTTCTGAAAGGCGCCAATGCAGTTGTGCTTTATGGTAGCCGTGCTGCAAAGGGTGCGATACTCATCACAACCAAGCGTGGTCAGGCTCGCGAAGGTTTGAAAATCGACATGAATGTGAACGTCGGTCTGGATGTTATTAAAGCACTTCCCGAATATCTTGGTGCCGTTGATTACATGAAATGGTACAATCAGGCTCAGAAGAACGACTGGTATGATGAAGAATACGGAGAAGATTATACTGATGAGGATTTGATGTACGAGCCAGATGAGATTGAGAAGACGGCAAGCGGAGTCAACCCTTATCGTTATGTTGACATCGACTACTTCTCGTCTGATTATATCAAGAAAGTTAAGAGCCGTAAGGAGGCTGTTCTTGAATTGTCGGGCGGTAACAAGCGTGCTCGTTTGTATGGCAACATCAACGCCTATTCGCAGAACGACTTTGTTAAGGTGGCTGATGCTAAGAAAACCCGTATCAACCGTTTGAGCGTTCGTGGTAATGTGGATATCGATTTCAATGACTACATCAGTGGTCATATTGATGCCAACGCAACATTCTACGATTCAAAACACCGTCAGTACAGTAGCAACCCTGGCGATAACATGACTTATTGGAGAATGGCTGCAACAGGTCGTCCGAACTACCCGAACCACGCAGCTCCTCTTATTCCTCTTGACAAGGTTGCAGAGGATGCAAAAGGTCGTGAACTGGTTGAAAACACAAGCAATATTTTCGATGGCAAGTTCCTAGGCGGAACAAATGCCAACCAATCAAATGTGTTCAGTCAGATTTACGCTGGTGGCGAGTTGAAATGGACTAGCCGTCAGTTCCAATTCGATGGCGGATTGAATTTCAATCTTGGCAAACTGGTTGAAGGACTTTCTCTGAAGACTAATTTCGGAATGGATTTCAAGGCATCGTACAATACACGTTTCGATCCCAAGTATGCAGTGTTTGAACCTGAATGGGGTGAAGACGATGAGATGATTCACAAAATCACTCAGATTGGTACCGATGAAGTAACAGGAAGCAAGAAGTTGTGGGGAACAAAAGAGACCCGTACAATGGCTCTCTCGTTCCAATTCGACTATGTTCGCAGTTTTGGCGATCACAATGTATCGGCAATCGTTCTTGGCAATGGTTTCCAACAGACCAAAGATGGTGAGTACCACAATACCACCAATGCCAATCTTGGTTTCGATTTGAGTTACAACTTTGCTCACCGCTTCTATATGCAACTCAGTGCAGCTGAAGTTCATTCATCTAAGTTGGCCGAAGGTCACCGCAACGCGTTGTCACCTTCGTTGACTCTTGGTTGGAATTTGGCACGTGAGTCATTCCTCGATGGTTCAATCTTCGACGACTTGTTGATTTCGGCTTCAGTTAGCCAATTGAACGAGGATATTGATATTAACAAATATTACTTGTATAACGGTTCGTGGGACAAGAACACATGGGGCTTTGGTTGGGCCGATGGTAAGAGCACAACAACAATTACTCCGACCCGTGGTGAGAACGCAAAACTTGAGATGATTAAACGCAAAGAGTTCTCAGCTAGTGTTAAAGCATCTTTGTTAGATCGTTTTGTTACAACAGAATTCACATTCTTCAAGAACCGTTGGGAAGGCTACTTGGTTAATACAACTGAGGATTGGCCGAGCCACATGCAAAAGTTCATCCCTTACTTGAACAACGATGTTAACAGCCGTTATGGTTTTGATTTCGCAGCTAACTTCAATAAGGAGGTCAATGAAGATTTGGGCGTATCGTTTGGCGTTGTTGGAACATACTACGATACTAAAGTGGTTAAACGCGAGCAGTCAACTCTCGACCGTGTGAATCAAAGTCAACTCGACCGCGAAGGCAAACCTATCGATGCAATTTGGGGATACAAGAGTATTGGTATCTTCCAGAGTATTGAGGAAATCGAAGATTCTCCAGAGCAGAAGATTGGTAACACCGTTCGCCCGGGCGACCTTAAGTATGCCGATTTGAGCAACAACGGTGTTGGTGACACACTTATCAATGCCAATGATATGGTTTATTTGGGCAAGGACGGTCGTTTTGGTTCTCCATTCACATTGGGTGTCAATCTGACAGTTAAGTACAAAAATTTCACTTTCTATGCTTTAGGATCAGCCAAGGCTGGTGCATACGGAAAGAAAAACAACTCTTACTATCAGCCAAAGGGTGACGACAAGTATTCAGTATTAGTTAAGGACACTTGGACAGCAGAAAATCCAAATGCGAAATATCCTGCACTTACAACATCAAATGGTGCTAACAACTATGCTGAGTCTGACTTCTGGTTGTATAAGGACAATGCTTTCAAATTGACTAAGATACAGATAACCTACGATCTTCCGCAAGAAATGCTTGGTGACAGTTTTGTGAAAGGTGTCAGCGCATTTGTGAGCGGCAAAGACTTGCTTACTATTTCGAAAGAGCGCAAGGTGATGGAGACTTCAATTGCAAGCGATCCTCAAACACGTTTCTTCCAGGTCGGTGTGAAAGCAACTTTCTAATGTCTGATTTAATACGAATTGAGATATGAAATTGAATAGAATAATAAAATTAGCGGTTCTGATTCCCGTTGTTGTCGCTTGCGACGATATGTTTGAGCCGGGTATCGAGAACAATCAGGATTTTGAAACGTTGACTAAGATTCCGCAAAATGCAGCAGGCTTGGCAATGCACGGATATGCAAACTTGCCATATCAAGGTGGTTCTGCGGGCAGTTTCAACGACGTTGCTACCGATGATGCAGTTTCCAATGATTATGGAAATGCATATCTTAAAGTGGGCAATGGTTTGTGGAGTTCAAAGCAAGGTGGTATAAACCCATTCAACCAATGGACTGACCGTCGCACAAACCTTCAGTATGTCAACCGTTTTCTCGAGGAAATGGATAATTTCAAATGGGCAGGTAAAGATGTGGTTAATGAAATGTTCAAAGACCAAATCAAAGGAGAGGCTCTTGCGCTCCGTGGCTTGCAAATGTTCTTCTTCCTGCGTGCCCATGCAGGTTATTCAGGTGGCGAATTACTAGGTGTACCTTGCCTTACTCGTTCTGAAACAGCAGGCGACGATTTCAATGTGGGACGTTCTTCATTTGAAGATTGCATCAATCAAATATTTAAGGATTTGGAAGATGCTAAAGAATTCTTGCCGTTTGATTATGTAAACATTAAAGATGCCGATATACCTCAGAAGTATAAAGAAATCGGAGTTGACAATGCAGAAGACTACAACCGCGTGTTTGGTGAAAGCAAGATGGGACGTATGTCGGGCAGAATTGTCGCAGCCATTGAGGCTCAGGTTGCTATTTATGCTGCCAGTCCGGCATATTCTGACCACTCTGGTGTTACGTGGGAAGACGCAGCCCAAAGAGCTGCCGATTTGCTTAACACTATTGGCGGTGTCAGCGGTATTGATCCTAATGGCAACCATTGGTATAACAATATTGATGAGATTCGCGATGTTCGCGGTGGACGTGTGCCGGCCGAGATTATTTGGCGTGACAATGTGAGTGAGACTAATGGTCTTGAAACAGATTGCTATCCTGCTTCTTTGTTTGGCAAGGCACTCATCAACCCAACACAGAATCTTGTTGATGCCTTCCCAATGGCTAATGGCTATCCTATTTCTGATGCTGCTAGTGGTTACGATCCTCAGAACCCATATGAAGACCGTGATCCGCGTTTCGATTTGTACATTGTTCATGATGGTTCTGATTTCGGTCCATACAGAACAACAAAAGCACAAAAGAACACTGACTTGATTAACACAACAGTTGACGACAAGAATAACCAAGATGGCTTGGATGCTGAAAAAGGTGGAGCACCTACACGTACTGGCTATTTCATGCGTAAACTGCTCAACGAGGATTGTATCATCAAGATGAAGGATGGTGGTAGCGGTATTAGTGCTCAGCACAAATATAACGCACGTATCCGCTACACCGAGATTTTCCTCGATTATGCTGAGGCTGCAAATGAGGCTTATGGTCCTAAAGGAACTGCTTCTGGTGCATCTTATAGTGCATACGATGTGATTAAAGCAATTCGAGAGAGAGGTGGAATCACCGACACAAAATACTTGGATGAATGTGCAGGTGACAAAGACAAAATGCGCGATCTTATCCGCAACGAGCGCCGTATTGAACTCTGCTTCGAGGGCCACCGTTTCTGGGATTTGCGCCGTTGGAAAGTTGATTTGTCTAAGCTTAACGAGACCGTTATGGCTATGGAAATCAAAACTGTTAACGGAAAGAAAACCTATACTCCGGTTCCTGTTAAAAAGGAAACTCGCGACTATGACGAGTGTATGTATTATGGTCCGGTTCCTGAGTCGGAACTCAACAAGTGGTCGGCTTTGAAACAGAACGATGGTTGGGAAAGATACTAATCTTTAATTGTTAATATGATGAAAATGAATAGAATATTATCGGTTTTATCAGTAGGCGCCATCGCTGTGGCTTTTGCCTCGTGCAAAAACAGCGAGCAGAACTTCCCCGATTTCGATGGTGGAACCACAGCCTACTTTGCTTACCAGTACCCAATCCGTACAATGATTTTGGGTAATGTTGAGACATACGACAACACCAGCGACAACGAGGGTAGATTTACAATTTACGCAACATGCGGTGGATCGTACGAAGGATTGAATGCCAAGATTGATGTCAGCGTTGATGAGTCGCTCACTCAGAACTTGTATTTCGAAGATGGCACAGAGGTTAAACCTATGCCGAAGGACTACTATGATATAGAAGAAGGTCCACTTGATTATGCAGGAGGTTTCCGCGGTGGTGTTGAGGTGAAACTTAACGAGAAATTCTTCAACGATCCTCTGTCGGTTAAGAACACTTACGTTATTCCGGTAGTGATGGGTGAGAACTTCTCGGGTGTTGACCAAATCAATCGTGGCACGCCAATTGTTGATGGTTCATCGCCACTGCGTCAAGATCCAACCAAATGGGATCCATCACCGAAAGATTTCACCTTGTTCTGCGTGAACTACATCAACGAGTACACAGCAACTTATCTTCGTCGTGGTAAGGATAATTTTGACAAGATGAAATTCAAAGAAGTTACCGAGACGATAACTGGTCCTGATATGTGTATTGTTGCTCATGCAAGTCCTAAACAATCTCAGGTTTGGGACAACCAGTTCTGGATTGATGCTGTTAATCCCTTTGCTGATGGTGATGAAGTTACATTGACAATGGAAGTTAAAGCAACTAAAGAGGCAAAATCCTCTGCTCAGGTCCATGAGGCTCCGGGTTCTTATAAAGGTGAATTTGGAAGTATAAATTTCACAACAGATTGGAAAAGCGTTACGTTAACGGGTAAAATCTCTGGAGCCAATGTTGGTGGACACTCTATTGCATTCAACCTTAGTGAGTTCGCTGATTCAAACGATTATTATTTCGATAATGTTAGTTTGAAAGTTAATGGAACAGAAACAATTACGAATACACGTTGCGACGACGTTGAAAGTGCCAACTACTACACTAAAGTTTTGAGCAGTGGTGGTGCAACTGTTCCTAGCACGTTTGAAAAGAATGGTGATAAAACACAAACTGTCACAAATACTTACGAAGTTCCTGATGGTTACTCAAAAGTCGACGTAAGCCGTCATACAGCATTTGTCGAGAGTGACGAGGTTGTTTATACTACTTCTAAATCGAGAAACCAGATTATTCTGCCTATATCTACAACAGAAGTGGCCGGTGTTCCAACTGCTTGTGAATTGGTTCTCACATTTGATGGTGATGATTGCACAGTTGCTTCGAACAACGAGGCATTATGCAAAGCATCAGGATCAGGTAAATATGTGAAAAATGGTGCACCGCTTGCATGGGGTAACAAAGACCGCGACGTGCTTTACCTTGATTACACTATCGATTTTGATGGTGGCAAGGTTCACTATGCAACTCAGGACACACTCGTTTGGCGCGATCGTGGTTCGGCTGCAGCAATACAGACTTATAAACCTGTTTACAAAGAGTAATAGTTAAGGCGTTATAACAAAAAAGGTCTTGAGATTTCTCAAGGCCTTTTTTGTTGTTTGTATGCATAGCCTAAAAACCTATTTTTGCATAAAAACTGAACAAAATGGAAGTAACGATAGAGCAATCGTGGAAGGAGCGCTTGCAAGGCGAGTTCGATAAGCAGTATTTTAAGGATTTGACTGATTATGTGCGAAATGAGTATCGCACTGGTGTCGTTTATCCACCGGGGAAGTTGATTTTCAATGCGTTCAACCTTTGTCCGTTCGATAATGTCAAGGTGGTGATTATCGGGCAGGACCCGTATCACGGGCCAGGGCAGGCTCACGGTTTGTGCTTCTCAGTGCAGGACGGTGTTGATTATCCGCCTTCGTTGCGCAATATTTTCAAGGAGATACAGAGCGATATCGGCACACCAGTCCCCGCATCGGGCGACCTGACTCGGTGGGCGAAGCAAGGTGTGCTGCTGCTGAACGCAACGCTTACGGTTAGAGCCAATATTGCCGGTTCGCACCAGCGGCGTGGGTGGGAAACGTTTACCGATGCTGTCATCAATGCCGTGGCCACTGAAAAGCAGAATGTGGTTTACATCTTGTGGGGCTCGTATGCTCAGCAGAAGGCCGCAATGGTCGACCGCGCGAATAATCTGGTGCTTGAATCAGTTCACCCGTCGCCGCTGTCGGCTTCGCGTGGATTTTTCGGCAACCACCATTTCAGCCGTGCAAATCAGTATCTGATTGAGCACGGAAAGGCGCCAATTGAATGGTAAAAAACTGGTGAATTGTTGAATCGGATAATCGGTGAATTGAATGGGTTAGAAGTTTAGAGTTAAGAAGTTTAGATATCTCAACTTCTTAACAGCGAAGCGTCTCAAACTCTTATATTTTTATTCAATGTTTATTACAATAAAAAACTACCGTCCGCGCATTGATGACGCGATTTTCCCTGAGCCAATAAATTGGGAGATTCGCGAAGGTGAGGTGTGGACCATTGTGGGCGACAACGCTAGCGGCAAGACGACGATGGCTAACATCTTGCGCGGTAAGTTTTTTGCCGATGAGGGCGAGATTGTCTACCATTTTCTGGAGGCGATGCGTACGTCGGAATATCAGACGCTCTGGCCGGACAAATTCATTAAGACTGTGAATTTTAAATCGGCATATTCGACCGACGATTTCAAGCAAATGTACTACCAGCAGCGGTTCCACAGTACCGAAGTTGAGGAGTGCCCGTTCTTGTCGGAAATGTTCAAACAGACACAGATTGAGGAACTTAATGGCAATCCGCTGTTCTGCTCGCTGAACATTCAATCGTTGCTCAACCGCCGCGTCATTCACCTTTCGAGCGGCGAGATGCGCCGAATGATTATCGCGAAAGCGCTGTTGGAAAAGCCGCGAATGCTGATTTTTGACAATCCGTTCAACGGTTTGGATATCAAAATGGTACCGCAAGTTGATGAGTTGCTTTCGGGATTGCCGCAGACGGGTGTGCAGATAATGTTCATCAGCCCAACGGCAGACCGCATTCCATCGTGCACAACGCACATTTTGCAACTAAACGGCTGCAGGATAACTTATTGCGGGCCAGCATCGGAGTTTAAACCGCAGCCCGAAACGTTGCCGTCGGTGCCAACCATCGACTGGAGCCGCATTCCGACCATCGAGCCATCGACGAGCGAAATGGTTGTTGAAATGCGCGATATTGAGATTTCTTACGGTAAACACATTGTGCAGCAGCATCTTAACTGGACGATAAGACGCGGCGAGAAATGGTCGCTGCTGGGGCTTAACGGCACGGGCAAATCGACGCTGCTGAGTTATATTTTTGCTGATAATCCGCAAGCCTACGCCAAGGATATTGCTCTGTTCGGGCGTCAGCGCGGCACGGGCGAGAGCATTTGGGACATCAAAAAACGCATTGGCTTCACGTCATCCGAAATGCACCTTTACTACCGCGAACCAGTTGATTGTCTGAAGATTGTGGAGTCGGGATTTTTCGACAGCATCGGACTTTACCGCACGTGCAGCGCCGAGCAGGAGCAGATGGCTCGCTACGTAATGCAGGTTGTGGGTATCAACCATCTCGTGGGGCGGTCGTTCTTGAAAATATCATCGGCCGAGCAGCGGCTTGTGCTTTTCGCACGCACGTTGGTGAAAAATCCAGAAGTTCTGATACTTGACGAGCCATTCCACGGACTCGACAACCAGAATCTGCAGCGTTGCATTGGCATTGTCAACGATTTTTGCAGTCAACCTGGCAAAACGCTTGTGTTTGTGACACATAACGCGCACGAGTTGCCCGCTTGCATCAATCACACATTCGAACTGAAATATTTTGAAAATCAACAATAATGAATTTTATAACAGATAGATACGAAGTTATTCTGGCGTCAAAATCGCCGCGCCGTCAGGCACTTTTGAAGGAGATTGTGCCCGAGTTCTCGATTATGCTGCGCGACACCGCCGAAACCTATCCGCCGACGCTCAAGGGCGCGCAGATTGTTGAGCATCTGGCTAATCTGAAAGCATCGGCTTTCGATGGCGAATTGGCTGATAATCAACTACTCATAACTGCCGACACCATTGTTTGGATTGACGATATGGTGCTTGGCAAGCCGAAAGATAGGAACGGAGCAATTGCTATGCTTCGGAAGCTTTCGGGACGTAAGCACACCGTTTTCACGGGCGTTTGCTTGAAAACCAATCAGAAAAAACGCGTGTTCAGCGTGGCAACCGACGTCTTTTTCCGTCCACTCGACGACAGCGAGATTGAATACTATGTCGATAAGTATCAGCCATTTGACAAGGCTGGCTCGTATGGTGTTCAGGAGTGGATAGGCTACGTTGGCGTTGAGCGTATCGAAGGCTCGTACTTCAACGTAATGGGGCTTCCAGTGCAGCGGCTCTATCAGGAATTGAAGGAGTTTTAAGTTCAACTATCTGTTCGCGAAATATTCTCAAAAAATTCGCGTTTGTTAGATTTATGTAGTTATTTTGCCGCAAATGCCATAGTCGTGTTTCGGCGGGCATTTATGGACTTGTATTTTTGAGCATCCTATTCGTTAAAAAGGAATATGAAATTTCGCATTTTATTGTTAGTCAGTGCAGTTGCTGCAATATTCTATACTTGCGACAACGACGGCGACTCATTCGATGTTGGTAATGTTTTCTTGGACAATAAAGCGGTTATTGGTTATGTTGACTCGTTCTCACTGAAATTGTCAACCATCAGGCTAGACAGTTTCATAACAACTGGCACTACAGACATTTTTCTTGGCAGTTTCAACGACAAAGAGGTTGGAAACGTACATACGGAGGTTTATGTGCCGATAAATTTTGCCATGAAAACCAATGTGGCCGATGATGCTGTTTACGACAGCATGCTCATCTGTTTCAAACCTAATGGAAGTTGGGTGGGTGATACTATCACGCCGCGTGAGGTGAAAATTTATGAGGTGCTTGAGGAAATAAAACCATTGTATACTTCGCTTCAGCAGACGATGTTCAACAATCAAAAGTTGAAACGTGGCGAAACGGCGTTGGCAACAGTAAAACTTAATCCTAGTCCTTTAACCGACGTGTCGTGGGCTAGAATGTCGGATAGTGTCGGGCAACTTTGGTTTGATATGCTGAAAAACGCCGACGATGTTATGGACAAGAACGAATACTTCGAAGAATTTTTCCGGGGAATATGCATCGTGCCGCAAACAACGGATTTCACATGGGGGTTAGGTTTTGTCGGACAGTCAGATGCGGCACTCGCCTCATATGAAAAGAAAATTGAGGATGCTGGAGAATTTGAAATCAGACTATATTATCGCCAGTCGGGTGACGACGAAGATGGTTCTTATATGAAGTTTGTGGCTAAGCGTAACAATTCCTATCAATACACTTATTTCAACAACGACCGTAGCGGCACGCCGTTCGAAAATCTTGAAATTGATGGAGATAGGGTATATTCTTCGCAAAGTGGCAACAAAGCCTATATTCAAACAGGCAGCGGAATGGCTTTGCGCATTGATTGTCCTTCGCTGTCGGTTTTGCGTTCTGCTGCTGAATATATGACAGTGATAGATGCCCGTTTGATTATCAGACCGAAAGAATACTCGTTCGACGAAACCTATCCATTGCCTTCAACTTTGTATTTGGCAGTCAGCGACGAATCGAACGATCTTCTTGCAAATCTGCCAGATATGTCGGGAAATATTGTCAGTTCGCCAATATACTATTCAAGTGAAACAGGGCAGCCGTTTTATTCGTTCTCATTGTTGCGTTTTGTACGTAACCGAATGCTCACGATTGCCGATACAGAGCCGGCTTTGATAGTCTTGCCTAATGATGTTGAAAACACAACAACGTTCAAAAGGCTTGTTGTTGACGATAATTCGACGTATGCTGAGAATGTTCAACTGATGGTTTATTATATTACATATTGATGGCGCTATGAGTGGAAAAATGAAATCAACGGTTGTGGCGCTTTTCTTGATGGCAATGGCTCAAGTGTCAGTATGTCAGAATAATACCATTTCTCCATATTCAAAATATGGTATCGGCTTATATGAGCAGATGGGGCATGGGCGAAACTCGTCGATGGGCGGAGTTGGAATCGCCTTACGGTCAGAACGCTACGTTAACACCATAAATCCTGCATCGTATGCTTCGCTGGATTCGACAATGGTTTTGTTCGATATTGGTGTGCACATGGACTATGAGCATATTGAGACACATCTTGATTCAGGTGACAAAATGAACGGCAACGTGTCGTATTTTTCACTTACTATGGCTCCTAGCGATCGTTTGGGCATATCGTTCGGTTTGGCGCCATACACGAGTGTGGGCTATACTTTGCAGTCGAAAGAATACGTGTCGGGTGGAGGTGAGGATAAGTATTTGTCGCGTGTTGAGGGACTTGGCGGCCTCACTTGGGCTTATGTCGGTTTGGGCGTCGATTTGTTCAAGTACACATCTGTGGGAATGAACGCATCGTTGCTTTTCGGACCAAAAACCGAGCGGCAGTCGATGGCAATGTCATCGGCCGATGAGTTTTCAATCTACATCGAAAAAACAGATTACTACACTGGCGGAAAACTCGATTTCGGCTTGCAGCAGGATATTCCGCTGTCGAAAAATAAAACCTTGACAATCGGTGCAATTGCCAGTACTCCAGGCATTTTGCGCTGCAGCAGAAAAGAAATCGCGACAAACACTTTCTATCGTATCGGTCTGATTGACACGGTTTATTTCGATGACGATGACTACGACCGATACACAAAACTTCCGCCAACGTTTGGTTTCGGAGTTTCATATTGCAAGGCTGGCAGATTCACCGTGTCGGGCGATTTCAACTATAATCCGCTGTCGAAATTTGATGTTGAGGATTTGCGATCAAAACTTATTGATAATAAAGCGATTAATGTAGGCTGTGAGTATATTCCTAAAAAACTCGGCCGCTCAAACGACCTTGTTTTCCGTGCTGGCGGCGGGTTTGAAAGCGGTATTTGTCGAGTCGACCACTACACGCTCAAATCCTTAAAATTGTCGGCTGGTGTGGGATTCAGAATTCGCGCCATCAGGTTCAACACCTACTGCATGTACAAACAGCAGGGAACGCTCGACAACTTGCTTGTGCTTCATCAGTCGTTGCAGTTCGGTCTCAACCTGACCTACATCGACTACTGGTTCCAGAAACGTCGCTTCTATTGATGCTTGAACTCAATTTCAGCGGTTTGGCCAACGAAGCAGGCTGCGACGAGGCTGGGCGCGGATGCTTGGCAGGGCCTGTATTTGCGGCTGCCGTTATTTTGCCGCCCGATTTCAAAAACGATAAACTTAACGACTCAAAGCAACTGACTGAAAAACAGCGTTATCAGTTGCGCGAAGTGATTATGCGTGAAGCCGCCGCCTACGCTGTGGCAAAACTGGATGCCGAAAAAATCGATGAAATCAACATTCTGAACGCATCAATCGCTTCAATGCATCTGGCTCTCGACCAGTTGGTTGTGCGTCCAGAATTCATTATTGTGGATGGCAACCGTTTCCGCAAATACCATGATGTGCCGCATCAAACTATTGTCAAAGGCGATGGAAAATATTTGTCGATTGCTGCCGCATCGGTGTTGGCCAAAACCTTCCGCGACGATTTTATGAAGCAGATTGACAAAGAGTTTCCGCAATATAACTGGGCAAAAAACAAAGGCTATCCAACTGCCGATCATCGCGCGGCCATTGCCAAGTATGGCGTTACGCCTTACCATCGTCGCTCGTTCCGTCTGCTCGACCAGCAACTGTCGTTCGATTTCGGAATTTGAGGAAACAAATTGAGTGGTTTTCAACCAATTCAATAGTGAAGTGCTACACTTCTAAACTTCTCAACATCTAAACCTTTATTTGAATATCAGCGTCGAGAACATCTTGTCGTCGAGTGTCTCGTTGGCTACTTCGAGCAGGTCGGTGCTGGTGAGTTTATTGATTTTGTCACAGACTTCGCTCAGCGGGTCGATGGTGTCGAAAATCAGGCAACTGCGGCCAAGGTTTAGCATCAGGCCTGAGTAGTTTTCTGTGCTGATGGCCAGTTGCCCAATCATCTGTTTCTTTGCGCGGTCGAGTTGAAGGGTGCCCATGCGTTCTTCGCGCAAGCGGCGCAACTCGCGGCGGATGATGGTCAGGCAGCGGTCAATCTTCTCATAATCAGTGCCAAAATAGATTCCGAAGGCGCCAGTGTCAGAGTAGGGCGTGTAGAACGACTCGATGTTGTAGGTGTAGCCGTGCTTCTCGCGCAATGCAAGGTTGAGGCGGCAGTTCATTCCAGGCCCGCCCAAAGTGTTGTTGATCAGTTCGAAGGCCAACCGATTCTGATGGTCGGTGGGGTAGGCGCGGTTACCGAAAATGCAGTGCGACTGGTGCGTTTCGAGTTCAACTTCAAGCAGATGCGGTGTGTAAGGATTCACAGGTATTCGCTTGAAATCGCGATTTTTGGTGGCAATCGGGCCGAAGTAGCGCTCGGCAAGCCGCACAATGGTTTTGAAATCGACAGGCCCTACAGAGCAGATGGCAATCTGGTCGGTGTTGTAGGTGCGGCCGATAAAACGCAGAATATCAGTGTGATTATACCGTGCAATCGACTCGGGCGTACCCAAAATGTTCCGTCCGATGGTGTGGCCGCTGAAAATCAGGTCTTCAAAATCGTCGAAAATCAGGTCGCCAGGCGAGTCCTTGTACGAATTTATCTCATCCACAATCACTTCCTTCTCTTTCTCGCATTCGTGGTCGGGGAAGGTTGAGTTGAAGATGATGTCGGCAAAGAGTTCCATTGCACGGCCGTAATATTCCTTCAGAAAAGTGCCATAGACGCAGGTTTCTTCCTTGGTGGTGTAGGCGTCAATCTCGCCGCCAACGTTCTCAAGGCAGCTTATCACGTTGTAAGCCTTACGTTTGCGTGTGCCTTTGAAAATCACGTGCTCAATCATATGGGCA
>JAEEGG010001433.1_pt1 | contig 65098 bp, 25 predicted proteins | sample 9134161 | NCBI WGS metagenome assembly JAEEGG01 (sample SAMN16246543, study PRJNA631951) | gut metagenome | biome: gut microbiome; feature: rumen; material: CR-attached | host: Bos | place: Iran: Karaj | collected 2018-10
GTGACCAATTCATGACGATACGCAACTATGCGAAGCAGCCCTGTGGACTCTTCACAAGGATGGCAGCCAAAGTCTCGGCTTTCACCATGTTGCAGTATTTCAATCTTATCAATCATAGGCCCATAGGCCAAGTTAAATATGCACTATTTTAATTCAACCAACGAGTCTATTCAATTAGTTCTATTGTTTATTCGCCCGCAAAGTTAGCGATTATTTTGTTTCAACGATAAAAAAAAGAGGAAAAAGAAAGGTAATGATATAGGAGTTGACCTGCAAACCCCGTAGGGGTGGTCAGAGTTTAGGCAGGGTGTGGAGCGTAGCGGAACCCCTGTTCATAGAACATAGTATATAGAGTGCCGTAGGTACGACGGAATTATTGAGTTTGTTCCTGCGTACCTACGGCACTTTATATACCTCCTGACATGATACAGGGGTTCCGTTCGCTTCGCTCACTCCTCCTCCGTCGCCAGAGGAGTTCTGGCTCCCCTCATCGGGCACGGATGGCCCAAGGGCAATCCTCTAAAGGCCCTCTTCGCCTCCGTCGCCAGAGGAGTTCTGGCTCCCCTCATCGGGCACGGATGGCCCAAGGGCAATCCTCTAAAGGCCCTCTTCGCCCCCTGCCTAAATTCCAACGCCCTTCCAGGGCTTATTTCCCTTTGAATAGGTCAACTCCTATATCATTCCCTAACACAAAGCCCTCTGTCCGTTGGTGGGCAGAGGGCGGGGGTAGGGTATTGTGGTTTTAAGTGTTGGCTTTCAAAGTTTAATAAGCCGCTTGCAGACGTAAGGTGAGGGCTGCCTTGTATTTCTTTTCGCCTGTGATGTTTGTCGACAGCTTCAGGTTGCAGAGGTTGTTCTTGAAAGCAACTTTGACTGTGGTACCGTCGTCGAGGTATTTATTACCCATAGAGCTCTTAACGAAGGTAAGCCTGAATGTGTCCTGACTACTTGGCTGCCAAGCGTAAGAGGCCAAATCAACAGTTCCGTCGGAATAAGCAATAAAGAACTGGTTTGTTTGGGTGATGAAGATACGATCAATCGACTTGTCAAACTGCTTCTTCTCATCTTCGGTAAGCGTAGCTCCCTGACGGATTGCCTCGTCGCAGATGGGCTTGAGGTTGCTGCCGTTGAACTCTTTGTAAACGGTTACATCGCCTTCAAGGTCCAGTATGCTACCGAGCACTTTCCATGTGCGGCAGAGGTTCTTGGTGACTGACGTGCTTTCCGTGTGCGGGCCGCTATTCACTTCAGCTGTGGCTTGTGCACCTTCGTTGCTGAAGGCGAATTCGCCCATCTCGGGGATGGTGAAGTCCACGTTGACAACCACATTTGCGTGTACGATAGTTCTTGTAACCTTGAGGATGTCCACGTAGCCTACATTCTTGTCGAGGATCAGGCGCTGGCCGTCGAAGCTTTTGGCAGCCTGCTTAACTACGATGGTCTCTTCATTCGGCTCTTCGCTGGGCTGAGGCGTAGGGTCCTCAACGGGTGTTCTCTTGATGCTGAAGAATACGTCGCCGTCCTCAGTGATGGTGAGGCTGTTCATGGCAAGTTCATATTTGCTTGAGAGGTTTTTGGGCTTGCCCTTGACAGGCTCGTTGAAGATGATAGTGGCTGCAAGGTCGGCATACTTAGGTGTAGGCAGGTTTACGGAGGTGTCCTTGTCCTTGCCGGGGTTGTCGTCGCCGTCGTCGCTGCTGCTGCACGAAGGCAAACCAACGATAGCCATGGCCATTACGCTGGCAAATAATAGGAATTTTTTCATAAGGCTTGTAGGATTAATGATAAGAATGTGATGATTTAACGCTTAGAACAGACGCCCGCAGATACGGATGTTGAGCACTGGATAGACAATGATTTTCTCCATAATGTCGATGGCTTTGTTGGCGTCGGCGCTGTTGCTGTCGTCAGTGGAGAAATCCTGCTTCTCGAGCTTGGTGTAGTGAACCTCGCCCCAGTCGTCCTTGCTGTTGGCCCAAACGCCGGGCTTGCCCCAGAACTGCACGCCGAGGTCGCACATCACGCCCACTCGTTTGTTGCGTGGCATGGTGCGGCCGAAACCTATTCCGAGGTATGGCTTGAAGGCGTTGACCCTGATGTCGGCTTTTACGTTTCCCTCGTCGTCGGACGTTACGCGATAGTCGCCTATCTTGACGCCTGTTACGCCCCAGTCCTCACGTGCCAGGAACTCGTTCTTGTTTCTCAGCGAGAGCACCCGATTGCCTCCGATATATGCACCGGCAGTGATGTGGAAGATGCTCTTGCGGAAGGGGAAGAAATCGAAGAGCACTTTGGCGTCGGCCTTGTGTAGCTTGCCCTCGATTGTTACGGTGTTGCTGGTGATGGAAGCACTTTCGGAATCGATGTCGTAGTCGCCCGAAAACTTCAGACGTGGCATGAAGGCTCCGCCAACGCGTATGCCGAGGAAATCGGTGGCCTGGGCCGCCACGTCAAAGCCTATTCCGTCGGTTCCTGCGCTCACGCCCAGAGCCATGTGATTAAACAGCGTTTTCTCCTCCTGGGCGCTTGCAGCCATCTGCATGGCAAAGCATGCGATGAAAATGAGTATAGCCTTTCTCTTCATGATGTTATTATTTAATTAATGTGTAACAACTGCCATATTTGTCACAAAAATAAGCTAATGTTCCATATACGCCAAATTTTAAGCGAAAAATATCAAATCGGAGGTCGTTTTTATGCTTATGCCTGCCGATTAGTGGGAATTTTATGGCTGTTCATAGAGAAAACAATCATTAATAGGATGTTGTTTACAGTATTTGTCTTACCTTTGCACAAGAAATCAAAAGCAGTACAACTATTTCAGTCTAAAATAAACACTAAATCATCATGAGCGAAAAACAGAAACGTTTTTTCCTGAAAGAAAGCGAAATTCCAACGCAGTGGTATAATATCCAGGCCGATATGCCCAACAAGCCGCTGCCTCCAATCCATCCTGCAACCAAACAGCCGCTGAAGGCAGAAGATCTGTTCCCCATCTTTGCCGAAGAGCTGGCACGTCAGGAACTGAACCAGACGGATGCTTGGATCGACATACCAGAGCCCGTGCGTGATATGTACAAGTACTATCGTTCCACACCTCTCGTTCGAGCCTATGGCTTGGAGAAGGCTCTTGGAACTCCCGCACATATCTACTTCAAGAACGAGAGCGTAAGCCCAGTAGGCAGCCACAAGCTCAACTCTGCTCTGCCGCAGGCTTATTACAATAAGATTCAGGGCGTGACGAATATCACCACCGAGACAGGTGCCGGCCAGTGGGGCGCTGCCCTCTCTTACGCCGCCAAGGTCTTCGGTCTGGAGTGCGCTGTTTATCAGGTTAAGATATCCTACAACCAGAAGCCCTATCGCCGCTCAATCATGCAGACCTTCGGTGCTACCGTAGAGGCATCGCCTTCGATGTCGACACGAGCCGGTAAGGATATCATCACCCGCGATCCCATGAACCAGGGCTCGCTCGGCACTGCTATCTCCGAGGCTATCGAACTGGCCATGTCGACGCCTAACTGTAAGTACACCTTAGGTTCTGTGCTCAATCATGTGGCGCTGCACCAGAGTATTATCGGTCTCGAGGCAGAGAAGCAGATGGCTATGGCCGGCGAATATCCCGATATGGTGATTGCCTGCTTCGGCGGCGGTTCCAACTTCGGCGGTGTGGCCTTCCCGTTCATGCGTCACAACATTCTCGATGGCAAGAAGACACGTTTCATCGCCGCTGAACCATCATCATGTCCGAAGCTCACGCGTGGTGTGTTCCAATACGATTTCGGTGATGAAGCAGGCTACACTCCTCTGCTGCCTATGTTCACACTCGGTCACAACTTCATGCCAGCCAATATCCATGCCGGCGGTCTCCGCTACCATGGCGCAGGCGTCATCGTAAGCCAGCTGCTGAAGGACAAGATGATGGAAGCTGTGGATATTCCTCAGCTCGAGACTTTCGAGGCCGGTCTGCTCTTCGCCCGTTCCGAGGGTATCATTCCCGCTCCCGAGAGCTCGCATGCCATCGCTGCCACTATCCGCGAAGCGCTTAAGTGCAAGGAGACAGGCGAGGAGAAGGTCATCCTCTTCAACCTCAGCGGCCACGGACTCATTGACATGAGCGCCTACGACCAGTATCTGTCGGGCAACCTCCAGAATTACGAGGTTACCGACGAGCAGGTGGCAGAGAACATCGCAAAACTCGAAAAGGTTCTTTAGTTGTTATTCGAAACGTCATAGGTAAAGCACAACACAAACACAGAATTTAACTTAATTAGTTTACACAAATGCCTATGATAGGGCGGTCGTGGCATGCGACCGCCCTTTTTATCAAGTTGAGCGAAAGAATTTGTATTTTTTTTGAGGAGTTAAAGAAGTTAAAGGAGTTAAAGAAGTTAAAGACGAATGTATTGCAAATAGTTCCCACTTCTAGACTCCTGACCAACTTAAGGATGATAACTCGTCTTGAAGCATTCTCTAATTTACAACTTAATGCAATTAAGATGCCATTTGGCTAATATTTCCTAAAAAATAATGCTGGAACGCTTGGCGAATTAAAATAATTGCTACCTTTGTTCCCAAGAAAATGAATCATATATGTAGTGGTTCGCAAACATTAAACAAACTAAACCAAAGAAAACTATGAAGCTCAAAGCCTCTGTCACTATCTTTACTTTTGCCAGCCTGATGCTCTTCGCAGCTTGTCAGGACGGCGACAAAATCATTACCGTAGACCAGCTGCCGGCTGCTGCCAAGACTTACATCGAGCAGAACCACGCCAACGAGCAGATTCTTTACGTCAAGAAGGATGCCGAACTCTTCAACACCAAATACAAGGTGCAGCTGAGCGGTGGAATGGAACTCGAGTTCAATAAAAAGGGCGAGATCCAGGACATCGACATGGAAGACTGATCGGCCATCAGCGAGTAACAACCTTTAATAAAAACTATAAACCATTTATTCACAATGAAACAGATTAAGTTTTTGTTCATGGCAGTGGTCTGCCTGATGATATCAGCCGTAGCAAAGGCTGACGACAAACCTATCGCACCCGACGCTTTGCCCCCTGCCGCCAAGGCTTTCATCCAGGCTAACTTCCCCGGCAAGAAGGTTATTTATGCCGAGAAGGACTTCAATATGTACGAGTGCCGCCTCAGCGACGGAACAGAGATTGATTTCAACAAGAAGGGCAACTGGGACAAGGTGGACTGCAAGGCCACGGCAGTGCCCGCAGCTCTGATTCCCGAAGCTATCAAGAGCTATGTGAAGGCTAACTTCCCCGACTGCATCATCACCAAGATTGACAAGGAACGTTATGGTATTGATATTGAGCTCTCTAACGACCTTGACTTAAAGTTCAACTATCAGGGCCAGCTGCTCGGAATGGATGATTAATCAGGCATAAGGGTTATAACTCAAAACCTCAAGATAAAGGGGCTGTGTCATAGGTTGACACAGCCCCTTTTTTCTTTGGCGTGATATAGCAGATGACCTATTGAAAGGGGAATAAGCCCCGGAGGGGCGTCGGATTTTAGGCAGGGTGTGAAGCGAAGCGAGAACCCCTGTTCAACGAGGTAAGGTATATAGAGTGCCGTAGGTACGCAGGAGCACGCAAGATTGTTCCGTCGCCCCTACAGGGCTCAAATATTTTGCTGTCATGGAGCAGGGGTTCCACCCCTGCCTAATATCCTTTGTCCCTACGGGACTTATTCTATGACTTTGTGCCATCTCCTATATTATTGCCTAACTTTTTATAAACCACGAATTACACGAATTACACGAATTGCAGGTCCTCGAGTATCAACTGATTCCTAACGAATTACACTAATTTGCGACGGCTTCGCAAGCGTCGCGGCTGCGCGAAGAAACAAGAATGTTGAACTGCCTCGCTTACATTCGACACCTTGCGAAGCGTGTCGCTCTGAAATTCGTGCAATTCGATTATAATTGTTTCCATAGGACATGAAGAAAAATTCGTAAAATTCGTGTAATTCGTGGTTCAAAAGAAGAATGAAGCTGTTAAATCAATGTAATCTGTGGTTTGAAAATAATTCGGATAATTAGTATAATTCGTTGTTTGAAAAAATTTATGATAAGTACGGTAATTTGTGTCCAAATCAAATGCTTTTGCCCCTGCAGGGCGATATACCTACAAACAAAGAACCCAGGGCGTGCCCTGGGGTCTAATTGTATATAAATGCCCAATATACCTATTGATTCTCCGTGCCTTTCCTCCCTTGTAGGAGTGAGAGGGGAGGGTAGTGGTGGGGATTTACCGCACCACTACCTTCTGTGAGTTCACTACATATATGCCGCGCTTGGCAGGTATGCGGGCGTCGAAGTCAAGCCAGTCTGAGAAGATGGATTTACCGGTGATATCCACCACGGTCACGTGCTGAGGCTTCTCCACACGGATATTTATGCATCCGATGCCGCCGGTGGCCATGAGCGTAGGTTCAGCCTTGATTGAAGGCTCGCTGATGCCGTCGATATCATGACCGCTAATCTCAGTGAGCGGCTTGTAGAGCAGTTCGAACTTACCGATTGCCACGCACTGCTTGTTGGCCAGATTGGCTATCACGCCGAGGCTTATGGTGCTCTTCTCGTTGAGTTGGAAGTTGATGGTGTAGTTGCTGAGCTTGTCGTAGGCCAGAGCCTTGCTCTCCAGCTCTGCGCTTATCGGCAGCTCATCGCCCATGGCGGCAGCTATCCAGCAGTTGTCCGGCATCCAGTTGTAGGAATAGGTATCGCCGTCGCGGCTGGCAGTGAATGTCCAGAAGCCGGCGGGCAGTTCTACGGTCTGGAACACCATCAGATCACTCACTTCTTTCTCGAAGCCGGAGTATTCCACCTCCAACGTCATGTAGTTGTTCTTGTCCCTGTCGACGTGCCATTCGGTCAGTATATTACCTTTCTTGATATTGTTCAGCTGCTTCCATGGCGAAGTGGTGTTGTTCATCAGCAGCTTCAGATAACGGCCGCTGTTGGCTGGATTCACGGTGCCCGAAGCCGTCTTGAACGGATGAACATAGTTCTTCAGGTAGTCTGCAGTGACGTCGTTGACAGCCTTGCCTGACGGATGCAGGCAGAAGATGCCGAGCGAGCTGTCCCAGGCGTCGCCATCAGGACCGAAGTTTGAGCGCACGCCTGTCAGGCTGTGGCCCGAGCGGTCTATCACATTGCCGCTGGTCTGGTTGAAGTCGTAGTAGAGCAGCAGACGCTCGTCGGCGGTAGGATCGGCAATGGGCTCATTGGCCACGGGCGTAATCTCTTCCTGCTTCATGCTGTAGTTCCACACGCGCAGTTCGTCGATGAAACCGTTGAACGGCAGTTCGCTGCCACCGATGGTGAACGCCTCGAGTGCGGGATGCGAGGTCACACCTGTGAAGCGGCCACTGGTTATCAGCTGAGCATCGCGATAGAAACTCACGGTGCCGCTCTTGTACGTCACGGCGTAGTGATGCCATTCGTCGAATACTACAGCTCCCTCGTCGCTGGCGAAGGTCTTGTTCTTTGCTTCTACTACAATCTCGCCCTTAGGCTTCACATACAGCTGCATGGTCGATGCGTTGTCGCCGATATGGAAAGCGTTGTCGGTAACGCGGCCGGGGAGCATCCACCATTCTATGGTCCATTGCTTTATCGTCGCGTCGGTGAGCGGCGAACCGGCTGTCACCAGGTCGTCGGCGCCGTCGAGGCGGAGGCCGTTCTGACCGTCGGCATTGCACACGGTGATGGCCTTCCTGCGCGTCAGCGTGCTGGCGCCCTTGCTGTTGGAGGCCGTTAGCGTCACGTTGTAAATGCCCGGCACGTCAATTGTCACGCTCTGGCTCTGCTCTTTCAGGCGGAACACGTCAAACGGGCTCTCGAGGTCCCAAGTCCAGGCGTTGGGCTTGAAGCGCGATTCGTCGATGAGGTCCACGCTCTCGCCCTTGAGAATCACGTTGTTGCGCAGACTGAACGCCGCCTCAGGTGCCACGGCTCCTACGCTCACGGTCTTGCTGACGCTCCTGCTGCCTTCTGGCGAGTAGGCTGTCAGCGTCACCGTATATGTGCCTTCCTCCAGGAAGGTAGCACCTGCGTTGGTAGCTTTCACTGTCTGGTTCTCAGCCCCTTCGATATTCCACTCGTAGTTGGCGGCTTCGATGGGCGTAGAGGTGTTGATGAAAGCCACGTGAGTGCCGGCAGGGATATCACCTTCAGGTATGCTGAAGTCCACTTCAGGCAGCGAAGCAGCTGCCACCGTCACCGTGGCAGTCTTCTCGTCGGTGGTGCCGTAGAGCGTTGTCGTCTTCAGCGTGATGGTCTGCTCGCCCGGCTGTGTGAAAACTATGCTCGGGTTGGCGTTGCCAGTAACCGTTTCCACGTCGGCGCCGGTGAATGCCCATTGCCATTGTGCCGTGTTGATGGCACTCTTGTTCAGAATCACGAAGGGCTTGCCCACGACAGCCGTGGTGGCTGCGGTGAAGTTGGCTGTTGTCTCGGTGGCGATGGGGTTGTGGCTGTCGTCGAGGGCGAAATTCTCGAAGGTGATGTTTTCCTCTCCCACTATCTCGCCGTCGCTGTTGCCGCAGCCGTCGACGAGGTAGAGCTGTCCGTCCTCCTCGCGCGTACCCATGTTGTAATAATGTAGCAGATCCTCGTAGATACGCGGTTGTGCCACGTCTTTTTTGTACTGAGCCTTTACCTCGGCAGTCGTCAGTGCGCGCTTCCAGAATCGGAACTCGTCAAGGTATCCAATCCATGGAGCGTCATACACTTTCTTGTAGTTGGTCGTGGTGCCTTCCGTTTCGCCTATCACCAGACGGGCTGGGCCTTTGATGCCGTAGTGGCTGTAGCTGTTGGTCCAGCTGTGCACCTGCTTGCCGTTGATGTACAGCTTGCCGGTCATGCCTTGGTTTACGATGGCTATATGTTGGATTCTTGCCCTCGACAGTGTCGTCGCATCATAGCGCGTGTAAGAGCCTCCGTCGTTGCCGTATTCAAACTTGTTGCCGGCTATGACCTTGAAGAAGTACTGCGTGGTGTCGGCCTTGATGCGGAAGCCGTAGCTGTCCTTGGATGCCGACTTCGTAGGCAGGAGCCAGAACTCTATCGTGAAGTCCTCGAGCGAGCGGTCGCACAGGTCGGGAATGATAATCTTAGAGCCGGTATCCATGATTGCAAGGGTGTTGGTACCCACAGCCTCGCCGCTGGATGCATCCACCGGCATAGACTGTTTGCTTTCGGCTTCGTAACCGGCCACCTGGTACAAAGCGCTCACGGTATAGGCGCCCATCGGCTCTATCGTGGTCCTCAGCTGTCCGTTGGTGATGGTCGCGTAGAGCTCGCCGTCGTGATAGACCTTATAGCCCGTTGGCTCGTAGCGGCTGCCGGCAGGGGCCTGCCAGGTAAGAGTGAGTCCGCTGACGGCCAGGTTGCGCGGCTCGGGCACATAGTCGGTGCTCACCACAGCTGTCAGTTGTGTCTTCTTGCCTGCGCTGGGCACAGGGATAGGCTCCGTTATCTCGAAGGGCACTTCCACGCCTTTGCGGTCGAGGTTATAGTCTATGACGCTCACCTCGTAAATCTTGCCTTCGCCTACGCCCCAGGAGCGCGTCTCCACCCAGAAGAAGTACTTTATAGGTCGCGAGAGGTCGCAGTCGGAGGTCAGCGCGGTGAGGTCGTAGCCGAATTCCATGGGCTCGTAGTGCAGTTCGCCGTCGGCCCATCGTCCCAGCATCGGCACCTCGGGTGCCGGCTGTGTCTTGCCTTTGTTTCCGTCGCCGCAGTATTCAAAATGCGTCAGGGCGATGGATTTCTCAGGCTTGGTGGCATTGAGGTCCTGTGCGATACCCACGTGTAGAGCCATCTCCGAACGGCGGCTGTACTCCATCTTCACACGCAGGGTGCGAAGCGGGCGGTAGTCGCGCATCACATCGTAGTAGCCGGGCGTGAAGCTGTTCTCCTTAGGCCACCCTTTCACGCAGTTCGACCTCTCGTATGGGCAGTAGATGAAACCTGCGTTGCTCCAGTTGCCCCATGAGTTGGCGATAATCCATGCGCCCACCTCGTCGTCGCCGTCGGCATTAGGCTGCTCGCCGATATGGCCGTTGCCGTCGAGGTCAAACTCTATGCGGTCGTCGTAGCCTACGATGGTCATGGCGTGGTTGTAGGTCTCGTTCCAGTCGGTGATATACTCCATGCCTACTACACCGGCCGCCTTATTGGCTTCGGTGTTGGGAATGAGGGCTGCGAAGGGGCCGGCTGCCACACCGATGCCGCAGATACCGCCCGACGCATAGCTCTCGTCGCCGCAGCGGTTCCACAGGTAGTTCTTCACTATCTCACGTCCCTCGGGCGTGCCGCAGTGCATCGGGAAACTGTTGCCGCTGAGTATGCGGTTGTGCATGGCGGCAAACCAACGGTCGTAACCTTGCATCCAGCCGCAATCGGGGTCGTCGGCGTCCTGACCTGAGTAGCCGAACGTGCGGCTGTAGGTGGTGCCGTCGTAGGTGGCGCAGCTGGCGATGCCGACGTCCTTGCCCAGGCGGTCGTAGCCGGTGCCGCTGGGGCTGTTGTTGGCTATCAGCCACGGGAAGTGCGTGGCATAGCGGCGCTCGTCGCTGTCGGCTGCCGTGAAGCGTGCCGTGTTTATCTGGTTGGTAAACTGATAGTAGATGCTCGATGCTGCTCCGCATGAACCGCCGCTTTGGTTGATGATGGGCGGGAACGAGGGCTGCAGCGCGTTGTTCAGGTGGTCGGGACGCACTTTGCCTGATGCTTTGCTGGCGTCCAGCCTCTTCATCATCTTGCGTGCCGCCTTCATGTTCACCGTAGGCGTCGGGCTCGGCAAATCCGGGTATTTCTCGCGGTCCCAGGTGCCGGGTTGGGCCACTGCCGTAAGGCAGTAGAAGAGAAGGATTAAAAACAGACCCCCTCCCCGTGAGAGTTGAGTGTTAGGCGAATGTGATACAATGGTGTTCATCTTGATGTAAACTTAAAAGGTTATGTTCTTAGTTAAAGTTAGTTATGTTCTTTGATAAAAGTTGGTTATGCTCTTTGATTATCTCTTCTTGAAGGTGACCACTCTCCCCCTTGAGGGTAGCGAAGGAACCAGGCGATTGACTGAATGTCAATTGACCCTGAGCGGCCGAAGCAGACCTCTTCTGCGGAGGGCGGACAGCGGGGAGGGGGTCTTTATTTCAACCCACTCTCCAACCACTTCACAAATGCCGGTACGTCCTCGTTGTAGCTATACGAGCCAGCGAGGGGTTTGCCCTCGTGGTCCACAAGCACATAGAAGGGCTGCGTCTGGGCGCCGAACTTAGAGCGCTGCAGGTAGCTCCATTTATCGCCTACTGTGCGCAGCTTACGCACTGTGCCGTCGGTTTCCGTCACCTCCACCGTCTCTGCCAGCGGCGTCTTGTCGTCGACATAGAGGCTCACCAGCACATAGTCCTCGGTCATCAGCTGTTTCACGCGGGCGTCAGGCCATACGGCAGCCTCCATCTTGCGGCAGTTCACGCAGCCGAAGCCTGTGAAGTCGAGCATCACCGGCTTGCCCGCCTTCTGCGCTGCTGCCATTCCTTCTTCGAAATCAGTATATACGGCTTCCACCGTATTGGTGTTGAGGTTGAAGTCCTGAGTCCACATGGGCGGTGCGAAGGCACTGACAGCCTTACACGGAGCGCCCCAGAGGCCGGGCACCATATACAGGGCGAAGGCGAGCACACACAGGGCCGACAGGAAACGCGTCACGCCAATCTTCGGGCGTGCTACCACATTGCCTTCGTCGTCGTATTCATCTTCGTCGTGCGGCAGACGAATCCAGCCCAGCAGGTAGAAGCCCATCAGCGCGAAGATCATGATCCACAGGCACAGGAATGTCTCGCGGTCCAGCAGGCGCCAGCCATAGGCCAGGTCGGCCACGCTCAGGAACTTCAGCGCGAAGGCCAGTTCCACCAAGCCCAGCACCACTTTGATTACGTTCATCCAGTTGCCGCTCTTCGGGGCCGACTTCAGCCATGTCGGGAACATGGCAAACAGCGTGAATGGCGCAGCCAGAGCCAGCGCGAAGCCCAGCATGCCCACTGTCGGGGCCACCACCGAGCCGCTTGTCACCATGTCAACGAGCAGCAGACCGATGATAGGACCTGTGCACGAGAAGCTCACCAGCACCAGCGTCAGCGCCATGAAGAATATCGACAGCAGACCGGTTGTCGACGAAGCCTTCTCGTCCATCTTAGTGCTCCACGACGACGGCAGCGAGAGGTCGAAACCGCCAAGGAACGAGGCGGCAAACACCACCAGCAGGGCGAAGAGGAACAGGTTGAAGATGGCGTTGGTCGACAGCGCGTTGAGCGACGATGGTCCCCAGATGAGCGTCACCAGCAAACCCAGTCCCACATAAATTACTATTATCGACAAGCCGTAGAGCACCGCGTCGCGGATACCCTTGCGCTTGTCATCCTTGGAACGTTTCAGAAAGAACGACACCGTCATCGGGATGATGGGCCATACGCAAGGCGTCAGCAGGGCTATCAGTCCGCCCAGTATGCCGAGGAAGAAGATGCCCCATAGCGAACGCGAACTGGTGTCGCTGGCGGCATCCAAGGCATGCAGCTCGTCGATGACCGGAGCCCACAGGCCTTCTCCCTGCTCACCCTCAAGGGGTAGGGCAGTAACATTTGCCAATGAGTCGCTGCCCTCTGCCACCTGTCCGCTGTCAGCTGGCAACACCTCATTGTCAGCTGTCACCTCTTCTTTGTCACTCGTCTTCTCAGGTGTCTGCTCTTCCTCTTTTGCGGGAGCCTGTGCAGGGGCGTCACCCTTCTCACTAAACTCCACATTTGTCGGCGGCAGGCAGTTCTCGTCGTTGCAAGCGCCGTATTGCAGGTATCCGTTGGCTTTCCACGGCCCTCCTGTCAGTTTCAGACGTTGTGTGGCGGTGGCGTGCTTTTCCACGAAAGTCACTTCGCAGTCGAAGATATTGTCGTGAACACGCTTGGGGGCGGGCGACAGCTTCAGCGCGCCCTCCTTCTGAGCCCCTTCCAGCCCTTCGGCATTAAACGTCATGGCGATAGGTCCGCCGCTGTTGTCGGGGCCATACACGTGCCAGCCGTCGTCGATGTCGAATGTGAACACCAGGTCCACCATATCGGGTTTGCCGCTTACGGGCTTCTGTGCCACTGATGCTTTCACGGGATTTGCCATGCCCGGCTGAGCCAGGGCTGCAGTCGCCGCTAATGTCAACAGCAGAAGCGGCAGAAAGAGTTTGATGAGTTTGTTCATACTTTATTTTCTTCGTTTTTACATCTTTTCGGGGCAAAATTACTATTTTTCTCACATACAACAGCAAAAAAACAAGAAAAAATTGTGTTACCGCGTTCATCTTGCCTCTCTACCTGTTCACAGGGTTTGAGTCGCTTCGCGAGAAATCCTTCAAATCTGTCCAAATCTATCAAATATTTCAAACAAAATCATCGCGGTTCTGCCCTCTGCGCGCCCCTCCGTCCACTCTCGAATTTTTATTGGCACGACTTACCGTAATTATCATTTTTTTTCAAACAACGAATTATACGAATTAAACGAATTTTTATCACGGAAATACACGGAAAAGAACGGAAAAACACGGAAATATCTTTGGACACAAATTATCGTAATTATCATATTTTTTTTCAAACAACGAATTATACGAATTAAACGAATTATTTTCGACCCACAGATTACACTGATTTAACAGATTTATTCTTCTTTCAAACCACGAATTACACGAATTTCACGAATTTTTCCTCATGTCCTTTGAAAGGATTATAACCGAATTTCACGAATTATTAGCGACACGCTTCGCAAGGTGTCGAAAGTAAGCGAGGCGCTGGGGTCAAATAGTATATGTTGAATGAAATTGTTGTTTATTGTTGCCAATTGTTTTCCGGCAAGTGGTTCATGAAATTATGTCAATTATGATAATTCGTGTCAAAAAAAGTATTCATAAATCGTAAATAACCAAATCGTAAATAAATCGTAAATAGTAAATCGTCAAATCGTAAATTAAGTTCAACCTCAACGTCACCCTCCCCTTTGTCACCTCAATATATCAAAATGCTGCTTTTTTTGCTAAAATAGAAGATAAATGGATAAAAATTTGCTAATGTGAGAATATTTTGTTTATTTTGTGCTGATTTAAGTTGAAAACAACCCTTTTCTGATACCAACTTAGACCTTTTTCTATTACCAACACAAACCTTATTACAGTTACCAACTTAGACCTTTTCTGATGCCAACACAAACCTTATTAGTGTTACCAACACAACACCACAAACGATACAATCACTAACCAAAGACAAATATAAACTTAAAACTCATACGATTATGAAAAGGTTATTCACTTTACAGCTTAGAGTCGGGATGCTGTTCATCCTGGCGCTCACTGCCCTGTTGGGCACGCAGAGTGCGATGGCACAAGAAGCCTATGTAGTGCGATCTACTGACAACCAGACCCTGACGTTCTACTACGACAACCTCAGGAGTACGCGCTTGGGCAAGGTCTTCAACTTGAACTCAGGTTCTACGTTACCCGAGTGGGTATCGAATGCAAACATAGCTAGCACGCAGGTAGTCAAATCCGTCTATTTCGACGATTCCTTCCGCAACTACACCCCCAACAGCACCTACGCTTGGTTCAGGGGGTTACATGCGCTCACCAACATCTACAACCTCGACATCCTCAACACCAGTCAGGTCACCACGATGGAACTCATGTTCAGGGATTGTTGGAATCTTAAGGTGATCGACCTTAGCAACTTCAATACGTCTAATGTGACGAATACCGTTGACATGTTCTATGATTGCAAAGATTTGGAGACCGTTTACGTCAGCCCGACAAAGTGGAACTTGAGCAACGTGACATCAAGCGGCAACATGTTCTTCTTCTGCAGTCGCATCAAAGGCATTAGGGGAACTACTTACTCTTCGGTGCATATCGACAAGGAATATGCACGCATCGACGGCGGCCCCAGCTCCAGCTCGCCCGGCTACTTCTCCGACCCGCTCAAGGCCTATGTCGTATATACGCCCAATGATCAGACCCTCACGTTCTATTACGACGACAACAAGTCGTCCCGCACCGGCAGAAAATACTTCCTCAACAAGGATATCTTAGGTGCTAATGAGCCTCTCTGGGTCACCGACGGCACCAATGCCAGCGTCCGTAAGGTGGTGTTCGACTCCGAATTCATTCACTGCAATGTCACTACCACCCACCAGTGGTTCTACCAGATGACCAGCCTCACAGAGATACAGGGATTGGATAACCTGAGATCCTCAGTGATCAGGGACATGAGCCAGATGTTCGAGGGCTGCGGCCTCACCGACTACGACTTCACGCAAACCCATTTCGCAGTTTTCAACACTGAGGATATGGGAAGAATGTTCTGCGACAGTAAGTTCACCAAGATAGACCTCAGCAACTGGAATACAACTGTTCCTGGCACCTACACGATGAGTTTGGGTGATGTGCGAGTCATGTTCGATGGCTGCGCGAATCTGGAAACCGTCGTCCTTACGGGGCCGGCATGGGACATGACCACCCTCTCTGAAGCACCTGGAATGTTTAGGAACTGCCCTCGCCTCACCACCATCGTAACCAACGGCAACTGGTCCTTGAACGGAGTCAACACCTCAGATATGTTCAAGGGTTGCACCAGCCTCGTAGGCTACAACGGCACCGCTTATGATCCCAGCCACGTTCACGGAAATTACGCCCGCTTCGACGGTGGTCCTACCTCGTCAACGCCCGGCTACTTCACCTACCTGCCTTATGCTGAGCTCTCCTCCGACCACAAGACGCTCACTTTCTACTGCGACAACAACCGGCCATCGGGAGCCTACCTCCTCAACCACGGCTCCAACCGTCCCGGGTGGTACACCTACGCTTCGTCAGTCGAGAGGGTAGTGTTTGATTCCTCCTTCGCCCACGCCTGGCCCGCCACCACCTACTCTTGGTTCGGCGCCATGGAGAACCTCACCACCATCGAGGGCATGGATAGGCTCAACACTGCTCACGTCAACAACATGGGCCGTATGTTCGAGATGTGCCGCAAGCTCACCACCCTCGACCTCGCCCGCTTCAACACCGCCGAGGTGACCGACATGCTGTGGATGTTCGGCTCCCTCAGCGCACTTAAGACCATCTACGTCAGCGACGGGTGGACGGTAGCCAATGTAGTCCGTCACGAGCCCATGTTCTCAGGCAGCACCAATCTCGTCGGCGGCAAAGGCACTGCCTACGATGTCTACCACACCAACAAGACCTATGCCCGCATCGACGGCGGCACCGGCAGCCCCGGCTACCTCACAGCGGCTCCCTACGTCGTGGTGTCCACCGACAACAAGACGCTCACCTTCTACTGCGACAACTATAAGTCCTCGCGCGCGGGTACCTCTTTCTTTATAAAACCCGTTACCCCCGGCGTCGCGCCCGAATGGTACCCTTACCGCTCCACCGTCACCACGGTTAAGTTCGACGCCTCCTTCGCCAACGCACGTCCCACCGACATGGTCAGCTGGTTTGCTGGTTTCGCGCAACTCACCTCCGTCACAGGCCTTGCCAACGTGAACACTTCCGAGGTGACGTCATTGAACAGGCTCTTCTACGGCTGCTCCAAACTCACCACCCTCGACCTCTCCGGTTTCCAGACCTCCAATGTCAAGAACATGGGCGAGATGTTCAGCGGCTGCAGCGCCCTCACCACCGTCAAGGTCGCCACGGGTTGGAGCACTTCGGCTGTCACCGCCTCAAGCGGAATGTTCCAGGGCTGCACCAGCATCGTTGGCAGCGCCGGCACCACCTTCGACAGCAGCCACATCGACAAGACCTATGCCCGCATCGACCGCGGCACCAGCGCGCCCGGCTACCTGTCTGCTGAAATCGAGGCCTACGCCTACCTCACCGGCGGATCCCTCATCTTCTACTACGACGGGATGCGCCTGACGCGTGTGGGCACCACCTACGTCATCAAGAATACCATTAATCCCGAATGGGTTGCCGATGGCAAGAACGCTACAGTTCAGCACGTCTATTTCGACAATTCCTTTGCAGCAGCCCGCCCGACGACAATGTTTAAATGGTTCTACGGCATGACCAACCTCGTGGATGTCACTGGCCTTAGCAACCTCAACACCTCCGAGGTGACGAAAATGAGTAATCTTTTCGACGGCTGCTCTAAACTCACCACCCTCAGCCTCTCCCACTTCGACACCTCCAACACGACGTCGACGTACTATATGTTCAACGGGTGCAGCGGGCTCAAGATTCTCGACCTCAGCAGCTTCGATATGTCCAAGGTGACTACCATGGCTTCCATGTTCGGTGGCTGCTCGGCCCTTGAGCGCATCTTCGTGGGCGAAGGATGGACCATCCGAAGCGGCGCCAATGACGCCAATATGTTCACTGGCTGCACCAACCTGCGAAGCCATCTTGGCACCGCCTACAACGGCAGCAATGTAAGCAGTGTCTATGCCCACGTCGACGATGCCTCGCAAACGCCACGCGGCTACCTCTCGCCGGCTCCCTATGCCGTGCTCAACAGCAGCAAGCTCACCTTCTATTGCGACCTGCAGAAGAGCACACGCACCGGCACCGTCTTCAACATACCTACTACGTTCAATATCGCGCCGCCATGGTTCACCAGCCGCTCTCGCATCTTCGAAGTAGCCTTCGACCCGTCGTTCAAATACTCGCGCCAGCAGTCAGGCTACTATTGGTTCTACGGCATGGACATACTCGCTCGCATCACCGGACTCAACTACCTCAACACATCGATGATGCAGAACATGAACGGCATGTTCTTTGAGTGTAAGAAACTCACCGAGGTGGACCTCGGCGACTTCAACACCTCGCAGGTGACCACCATGAACAAGATGTTCCAGGGCTGCACCCAGCTCAAGACCATCGTCATAGGCAGCGGGTGGGACCTCGCCAACGTCACCTCCAGCACCGATATGTTCACCGGCTGCACACACCTCCTTGGCCCCAACGGCACCGCCTACAACGCCAACCACGTCGACAAGGGCTGGGCACGTCTCGATACCAACTCCCAGCCCGGCTACCTCACCTATCGGCCCTATGCCGTCTTCTACAGCAGCAACAACTACCTCTACTTCTATGCCGATAGCAACCCCAACACTAAGAGCGGCGACCGCTTCGTCATCAACGCAGGCGACGAGGATGCTCCCTGGTACACCGAAGGCATCAGCAGCGCCGTCACCCATGTCATCTTCGACTCATCGTTCCTCAATGCACACCCCACAACCACCAAGAGCTGGTTCCGGAACATGGGCAGGCTGGTGAGTATTGCAAACCTTGACCGCCTCCACACCGAACAGGTGACCGACATGAGCTCCATGTTCCGCGGCTGCTCACTCACTACTCTCAACCTCAGCGGCTTCAACACCGCCAACGTGAAGAACATGGATTCGATGTTCCAAGGCAGCAACAGCCTCACTACCGTCAACATCAGCGCCAACTGGAACACCGACAACGTCACCTCGTCAACCAATATGTTCACCGGCTGCTCGGCTATCGTCGGCGGCAACGGCACCACCTACAGCGGTAGCCACGTCGACAAGGAATATGCCCGCCTCGACGCCGAAGGCACGCCCGGCTACTTCACCGGCGAGCCGCCATATCTCATCCTCTCGCCCGACGAGACGACGCTCACCCTCTACAACGATGGCATGTCGACAGTGAAGGAAGGCACACGCTACAACTTCACCACTGACTATACGAATACCCCTGACTGGAATTCAAAGGCCGGCAGCATCACCAAGGTAGTGTTCGACCCCTCTTTTGCCACCGTGCGACCCGAGTGGGTGAACTACTGGTTCCGCAACATGACGAACCTGACCACCATCGAGGGTATGGAGTATTTCAACTTCTCTCAGACGCGGCGATTCAGTAGTTTGTTCCTGAACTGTTCAAGCCTCACGTTTATTGACCTGAGCCATTTCAAGCCCGGAACGGGGTGTGCCATGGGTGATATGTTCAAGGGTTGTACCAACCTCAAGACCATTCTCGTGGCAAGCGATTGGCCCGATAATCCAAGTGGCACCTCAGCTAATATGTTCGAAGGTTGCACAAGCCTCGTCGGCGGCATGGGAACCGTGTATGACCCCGCCAATGTCGGTCCCAGCGGTTGGGACAAGATCTACTGCCGCATCGACCGCGGCCCCAACTCCACCAAGCCCGGCTACCTCACCGTTAACACAAGAGAATACTACGCCACATGGGACGCCGCCACCTCCACCGTCACTCACTACTACGACTGGAAGAAGAACCAGCGCATTGCAGCCGGAGAAGATGTTATTGACGGACAGGGTTACGATGAGATGCCTTCGGGTTATGGCGATGTGTCTCTTGAGGGTATAGAGAAAGTAGTCTACGACGAGTCATGCGCCCTGAGCGATGGCTTCTACGATACTTGGACGTGCGGAGACATGGAGAACCTGACGGCCGTCGAGGGCCTTGAATACCTCGGCACAAGCGGTAATATCTACCTCTATTATATGTTCGCCGGATGCAGCAGCCTCACCACACTCGACCTGAGCAGCTTCGACACGCGCAATGTCACGAACATGGGCGGTCTGTTCAAAGGCTGCACCAACCTGCAGAACCTGACGCTCGGCGAGAACTTCTCAACCGAGAGCGTCACCAGCATGGCTTATATGTTCGCCGACGGCTGCAACCCGGCTGTCATCCAGACCGTCATCGCCCACGAGAACTTCAGCACGGAGAACGTCGAGTATATGCAGGAAATGTTCACCAATATCACCGGCACGAGCGTTCTTGACCTGACCAAGTTCAACACCGCCAAGGTCACCAATATGACCAATATGTTCAAAGGCAGCACAGCCCTCACCACCATCCTCGTGGGTTGCGACTGGACCACCGAAGCCGTCACCTCCGGCGCCGGCATGTTCACCGGCTGCACCAACCTCGTTGGCGGCGCTGGCACCACCTTCAGCTCCAGCCATGTCACGGCCGACTACGCCCATATCGACGGCGGCACACCGCGTCCCGGCTACCTCTCCGGCATAGTCTATGAGCCCTACGCCGTATTCGACGGCAGCACCAACACGCTCGCCTTCTACGCCGACGGCAAGATGGGCGACAAGCTGGGCACAGTCTATGAAATTCCTGCCGAGGGTCAGTTACCCGGTTGGTTCCGCGACGACACCAACCTGCTGGTGGCCAACGTCGTCTTCGACCCGTCGTTCATCACCGCAAGGCCTACCAGTATGATACGTTGGTTCTGCGACATGGCCAACCTCAGCCAGATCACCGGACTCGAGAACCTCGTCACCAGCGAGGTCACCGACATGCAAGGCCTCTTCAGCGGAAGCACCGGCCTCACCTCGCTCGACCTCACGTCGTTCGACACGCACAACGTCGTCAACATGTCCAACATGTTCAACTCCTGCCAGAACCTGACCACTATCCTCGTCGGCAGCGGATGGAACACCGATGCCGCCAGCTATACCAAAGGCATGTTCTTCGACTGCTACGCCCTCGAGGGCAGCGCAGGCACACTCTGGCAGCAGGACATCCACGGCAATATGAACATCGACATGGAACCCTATGCCCATGTCGACGGCGGCACCGACAACCCGGGCCTCCTCAGCGGAGAACTTCAGGCCTATGTGCACAAGTCCAAAGATAATCACACCCTCACCTTCTACTTCGACACTAAGCGTTATTCGCGCCAAGGTACCACTTACGACTTGAACACCTCAACTGATTTACCAGCATGGGCTGGGTTCAATGCAATCATCTCCAAGGCGGTCTTCGATCCCTCGTTTGCTGAAGTGCGACCCACGACCACCTACCGTTGGTTCTCTAACTCGCGAGCTATGACAGAAGTCCAGGGCCTTGAGTACCTCAACACCAGCGAGGTCACCACGATGCACGGGATGTTCAGTAACTGCCGAGCTCTCACAAGCCTCGACCTCCGTACGTTCGACACACAGAAGGTTACCGACATGGGGTCGATGTTCTTTAACTGTTATGCGCTCAAGGACCTCCAGCTCTTCAGCTTGAACTCCACCAATCGTGTGAGCTTCAACCAGATGTTCGCGGGCTGCTCCAGCCTGGAAGTCCTCGATCTCAGCAGCCTCAACACCGCCAACGTTTACAACATGACCTATTTGTTCAACGGCTGCTCGGCTTTGAAGACCATCTACGTCGGCGATGGCTGGACCGTTAACAGTTCTGTCAGCGGTAATCTGTTCCTCGAGTGCAACAGCCTCGTCGGCGGCAACGGCACCACCTACGATCCCGAGCACCTCGACAAGACCTACGCTATCATCGACGGCACCAACGGCCAGCCCGGCTACCTCTCCGCCAAGCCTTCGGTCTACGCCGTCTACACAGATCCCGACTTCACCCTCACCTTCTACTGCGACGACAAGCGCGACCAGCGCAGCGGCTACACCTTCGACCTCAACGAAGGCAGCGCAATCCCCGACTGGTACGACTACCGCAGTCAGGTCCAGCACGTGGTCTTCGATGCCTCCTTCGACATAGCACGTCCCACGACCACCTTCGGTTGGTTCTTCAAGATGGAGAACCTCATGGACATCACAGGCATCGAGTATCTCAATACTTCCGAGGTGAAGGATATGACGGTCATGTTTGCTGAGTGTTCGAGTCTTACCGAACTCGACCTCACCACCTTCAACACGTCCAAGGTGACCAATATGGCCTATATGTTCAACAAGTGTACAGCCCTCCGCACCATTTATGCCGGCGACGGCTGGGACATGTCCAGCGTGAAAGGCGCAGCCCAGATGTTTGCCCTCTGCACCTCGCTCAGGGGCGGCTACGGCACCGCCTGCGACGGCAACACCAACATAGGCAGTGAGTATGCACACATCGACGAAGGTCCCTCCAACCCCGGCTACTTCACCGACAAGAGCGCCTTCCGCATTGGCGATATCAACAAGGACGGCTCCATCACCATCGCCGACGTCACAGCCCTCGTCAACATCATCCTGGGCAAGACCACCGACTACGAATCCCGCCTCGCCGACGTCAACACCGACGGCTCCATCACCATCGCCGACGTCACCGCCCTGGTCAACATAATCCTCGGAAAGAATTGAAAAGGAATAGCTTATAAAGATTAAGGATTAAAGATTAAGGATTAAGGCTGGTTGTCAGCTAATTCAACAGAAAGGGCCGCGCATCACGCGCAGCCCTTTCGTCGTTTAGGAGTTGTTTTATTTAGGAGTTAAAGGAGTTAAAGAAGTTAAAGAAGTTAAGACGATACCATCAAGAACAGTCAACGTCAAGGTTAAGGTTTCAATTCTTAATTCTTAATTCTTAACTCTTCATTCCTTCCGTCGGGCCTCTGCGAGCTCTGGAGAGCACGAAGGTTGGCGCTTGCGCCGTTCGTGCGCCCCTGCGTCCTCACGCGAGAGCGTCAACAGCTATGCCTTCGCGTCCTCTCAATATCTCCAGAGCCTCTGCGCCTCGGCGCCTCTGCGTTGAAAAATAAAGGCGATTATATACAATTAGACCCCTTCAAGTAGCCGACGGCATCTCTCCCCGCTCTCCCCTGTTAAAACAAAAAGGTAAACTGACGCCCCAATAAACATGCCTGGGCAAAAGCATTCTTTTTCCTCGTTTTTTTATTGTCGTACCAAAATTTTCGCTAACTTTGCAAACGGAAAGCCAACCAGGGTGGTCCACGTCAGCGAGGGACGAATCAACTGCTGATGTTTGAGTGAAAGGAGAAAACGATATGTACATACCGCCATTTATAGTAAGTTCAGAAGCAATCAATCTGATAGCAGAGATTTCAGGTCTGATAGAGCGTTACGCCATCCGTCTGGAACAGGAGGACGGTTTGCTGTTACGAAAAGCAAATCGTATCCAGACAATCCACTCATCTTTGGCCATAGAAGGTAACACGCTGACAGAAGGTGAAGTGCGAGACATCATCGACGGCAAGAACGTGGTGGCTCCTATCAAACAAATCCAAGAGGTGAAGAACGCCATAGCTACCTACGAACTCTATCCGACGTTGAATCCTTTCAGCGTAAAGGATTTGCTGAAAGCTCATGGTGTGATGATGCAGGCTTTGGTCGATGATGCCGGCAGATTCCGACGTGGAGGCGTGGGGGTGTTTGGCGAGCAAGGTCTTGTTCACATGGCGCCCCCTGCAGACAGAGTCCCAATGCTGATGAATGATTTGTTTGATTGGCTGAAGGTTTCAAAAGACCATCTGCTCATACGAAGTTGTGTGTTCCATTATGAATTTGAATTCATACATCCGTTTATCGACGGTAATGGCAGGATGGGACGTTTGTGGCAATCGTTAATCTTAGGGAAACTGCATCCCGTATTTGAACATCTGCCTGTAGAAAATATGGTGTATGCCAATCAGCAAGCTTATTACGATGCCATCACAGCCAGCACAAAAGCTGCTCAGTCGGGACCTTTCATTGATTTCATGCTTGGAAAAATCTACAAGACGCTATTGGAACACCAGGGAGACGAGCTTGCCATGACGGCAGTCGATTCCATAGACAAGGAGTTCGGAATGAGATTCGGTGAAGAGTTCGGAATAAAGTATGGAATAAAGTTCGGTATAAATGACAAACAGCTTCTCTTATTACTCGACTCCAACCCATCATCAACTGCATCGGAAGCGGCAGAACGTATAGGCATGAGTCAGCGCGGAGTAGAGAAGTTGATGAAGCGACTCAAAGATCTCGGCGTTATCGCCAGACAAGGCAGCCGGAAGAAAGGATTGTGGATTATCAACAAGAATTAATCTGAATATATCGTGAATCAGGGGCATGAATCTTTAAAAGATTTGATAGATTTGGACGGATTTGAATGATTTCTCGCCGCAGGCGACTCTAACCGCTGCTAAGCTCCTTCTCCCCCTACCCACTCCAAACTACCCACTACCCACTCTTAACTCTTCGCTCGGCGCTTGCGACGCTTGACACTTCAAGAACTATCAACTGTCCGCTCGGCGCTTGCGACGCTTCACGCTTGAAGAACTGTCACCTGTCAACTATCAACTGTCCGCTCGGCGCTTGCGACGCTTCACGCTTGAAGAACTGTCACCTGTCAACTATCAACTGTCCGCTCGGCGCTTGCGACACTTGACCCTTCAAGAACTCCTGTCACTTGTTGGTCATCAGCGCGCCATTGACATACAAGCGGTGCCCGTTAGTTTTGATGAGGGCGGGGTTGCCGGTGAAGGATGTGATATATGTGTCGGACGTCAGTGTCCAGGTGCAGCCGTCGGCCAGGGCGACATGTACCGTTCCTGTCTGCGTTGAGACGCTTTCGCCGTCGGCATTGGTGATATTGCCGCTTATGGAGCCGTTGAAGGTGGAGCCGTCGGTGAGGGACAGCGTGAGTTCGGAGTCGCTGCCCACCAGTATGGTGCCCTCCAGCTGCTGGCTGCTTGCGTTGAGGGTGGCCTTGTTGCCAGCTCCCTGCCATCCGTCGGCGCATACCGACAAGAGCACTTTGGCTGGGTCGTGGTTCGTGAGTTTGACTCCTTTCAGGGTGATGATGGCGTTGGTGTTGGTGACATGGAAGAGATGGCCGTGGCGGTTGGTGAGCGTTCCGCCGTTCATGGTGAAATGTGAATTGCCGCTGTCGGCATCGCCCGAGAACGACTGGTAGACCATGATGGCATCGAGGAACTGTGCATGTCCGTTGCGCTGGGTGTTGCTCACCGTGAGCTGGCAGTTGTTGAGCGTGATGCTGTTCTTGCCTTCAATGCATACGCCCTCGGACATGTTGGAGGTGAGCTTGGCATCTGACACGGTGATGTCGGCGGTGGAGTAGATTACGGGTGAGCCGAGTCCGTTGCTGGTATATGTGCCGCCTTCAACGGTCACGGTACCGCCTCCGCGGTCGGTGCGGATGGGTGCTGACGACCTTCCGCTTGTGTTCACCGTGAGGTTCTTGGCTTTCATCACGCCGCCGCCCGTGGTCATGATGCCCCCAGAGCCGTCGGCCGTGGTGGTGATCTGTGTGCCCTGGATGATGACGGTGGTGCCGTCGCCCTGTCCTCCATTACGGCCGCCATTGCCGCCATATGAGAAAACGCCGTTGGCGCCCTTGCCATTGCTGGTGATGGTTCCTCCATGGATGGTGGCTGTGCCTCCGCCCTTGACAAGGAGGGCGGCATTGACGCCGTAGAAACTGCAGTTGTCGCCGCCGTCGGAATTGCCTGTCTTGGTGATGGTGGGCTGCGAGATGGTCACCGCCTCGCCGGTGGATATTAGCAGGGCGCTCTCATCTGTTTTGTCGCTCTGGTATGTCTTTCCCGTTTCAGCGGCTCCGGCTGTGATTGTGACGGCTCCGGAATATTTGATATCTGTCTGGCGTGAGCCCGGTCCTCCGGGCCTTCTCATCCCCTGAGGGCGTCCGGGCCTGCCATCGTGGTGCTGTCGTTCCGTGGCTTCTCTGCGCGGCCGTTCGTTCTGAGTGGTTTGTGTGTTGACCTGTGCAGTGACGTTCTGCCAGGAAATCATTGCCAATAGGCATGCTAAGGCTGTCTTTTTCATTGTGGTAGTGGTTGTGTGTTTAATTGTGAGTATAAGGTTATCGCCATCCTCCATGGCCTCCCATTCCGCCGCTGCCGCCTGTATAGGATGAGAGGCTGATGCCGGTTCCGCTGCTGACGGTGCCGCCAACGACGGCAAGGCCTCCGAAATAGGATGTGCCGCCTGCCACGCTGACACCGGCCTTGAGCGTCGGCTGCGAAGCTGTTGAGACGATGAGCCCGTTGCCGCCGCTGGAAGGCGTCTTGAAGGAGAGGGTGCCATCGGCAGAGGTCAGGGCATATAGGGTGTTGGCAGACCAGGAAGAGGCTTGGTAACAGGCCTGTGACAGCTGCGCGCCGCTCTCGAGGCCGCCTACGGCAACCAGCGTGCCGCCGGTGAGGTAGAGCTTGTAGCCGCCCTCGCTGTTGGCGTCAATGGCCACTTCGGGCGAGCCGGGGCTGATGGCATATACGGTGCCGCCCTTGACATAGCAGTTGCCGTTGGCATCGATACCGTCGTTGTGCTGACCATGGGCATAGGTATAGCCTCCGCAGATGGTCATGTCGCCCTTGGAGTTGATGGCGTCGTCGTAGGAATAGGAGGCCACTTCTCCGCCCGCGATGGTCAGCATCTGTTTGGTCTCTATGCCTTCGCCGCCGTAGCCGCCGGTGCGGACCCATATCGTGCCGCCGTTGACGTTGATATTGCCATCTACCTTGATGCCTTTGGGCGATGCGGTGTCGTTGTTGCTCTTAAACTGTCCGCCGGTGGTCACTACGTAAACGCTGCCGCCATTGAAGGTTGCCTCCATGTCAGCGTTGATGCCCTTGCCGCCGGAGCCTGTGCTCTTGAGCCATAGCTCTCCGCCGTTGACGGTCAGCGTGGAATCGGCCTTGATGCAAGCCGCGCCCTTGGCCTCCCTGTCGTCGGTGTCGTAGGTGCCGGAGCCTGTGGTCACCACGGTGGTGCGCCCTCCATTGACGATTATATGGCTCTCGCAGTTGATGCCTTTGGCGGCAGCCGCCGACACCTCCACGTTCAGTATGCCGCCATTGATGAACACACCGTCGTTGGCCTTAATGCCATGGCCTGCAGCCGACGTCACATGTATGTTGTTGCCTTGGCGGAATACTATGTAGTCGGCCGAATGGATACCGTTGTTGGTATAGGCGTTGACGGAGAGTGAGCCGCTGCCGTTGAAGAGCAGCTTGCCCTTGCAATAGAGTGCTCCCTTGTGGCTCCCGCCCGTCCCGTCGGTCAGTGTGTTGGTGGTGCCTGCGGTGAGTATGATGTAGGCTCGTTTGTCGCTAAGCATATTCAGCGCTGCGGAGTCGGGGTTGGTGATGTTCACGCCGTCAAGCCTGAGGGCATACTTCTTGTCGCCCAGTATGGTCAGCGAACCGTTGGAGGTTGTTCCGCTTACGACATAGCAGATACCTTTGGCAGAGCCGTGGTTGGCTGTCACATGGCCTCCGCTGACCGTTACGTCGACTCCGTTTTCGGTCTTGGCAACAGGATTGGAGAGGTCTATCGCCACTTCTGTTGCGAAGGTGTTGTTCTCCAAGGCATCTTCGTCGTCGGGGAAATATTCTGCCGCGCTTTCTGTCGGTTCTGCCGATGTAGCTTCTATGGCAACATCGAATGAGGTCAGGTCGCCTGACGTGGCTGAGCTGCCACTGCCTGTGTTGGGGTTGCTGTTAGATTCATTATAGTCAAAGAGTTCCTCGTAGGGGTCCTCTGCCGAGCATCCGGTGAGAAGAGTCATTGATGCCATGAGCATCGGAATAAACAGTAGCTTTTTCATTTCTTGTTCGTATTTTAGTTCGCTGCAAAGGTAAGCATAAAGGATGTATCACACAAATCTATTCAACGAGCTGTTTGATTTGTTCAATGAAATAAGCTCTTAGCTCTATATTTTTTTTAAACAACGAATTACACGAATTTTACGAATTTCTTCATGTCCTATGGAAACAATTATAATCGAATTGCACGAATTTTAGAGCGACACGCTTCGCAAGGTGTCGAATGTAAAAGAGGCTGTTCAACATTCTTGTTTCTTCGCGCAGCCGCGACGCTTGCGAAGCCGTCGCAAATTAGTGAAATTCGTTAATAATCAGTTAATACTCGAGGACCTGATATTCGTGTAATTCGTGTAATTCGTGGTTCAAAAGAAGAATGAATCTGTTTAATCCGTGCAATCTGTGGTTTGAAAATAATTCGTATAATTAGTATAATTCGTTGTTTGAAAAGAAAAGGGCGACGCTGTGTGATGCGCCGCCCCTTTGACAAAATGTCTTTAATCCTTAATCTTTATAATCTTTAATCCCTTTCAATTCTTCCCGAGGATTATGTTGACGAGGGCTGTGACGTCGGCGATGGTGATGGAGCCGTCGGTGTTGACGTCGGCGAGGCGGGATTCGTAGTCGGTGGTCTTGCCCAGGATGATGTTGACGAGGGCTGTGACGTCGGCGATGGTGATGCTGCCGTCCTTATTGACGTCGCCTATGCTGAAGGCGTTCTTATCGGTGAAGTAGCCGGGATTTCCGTTGAGGCCATCGATGCGGGCACGACCCTTGTCCCTGTATTGGTATTCGTAAGCTGTGCCTCTGCCGCCCTTGAGCTGCGTGCAACCGTAGAACATGAAGTCGCTATCCGTGAGTGTGGTGCTGGTGCTCCAGTCGGTGCCGGCTGCGGCATAGATGGTCTTGAGGTTCGAGCAGGTTTGGAACATAGAAGGTGCTTTCGTCAACTTCTCAATGGTGAATGTGGAGAGATCCAACTCGGTAAGAGCCGAAGAGCCTGAGAACATATAACCCATATCGGTGACATTAGCTGTGGTGAACTGTGAACCGAAGGTGATGGTCTGGAGATTTGTGCAGCTGCTGAACATGGAATTCATCGTGGTCACTTCGCCGGTGTTGAAGCCTGAGACGTCGAGCTCGGTGAGGCCCTTACAGCTGTAGAACATCGATGCCATATTGGTCACGTTCCCGGTGTTGAAGCCGGAGACGTCGAGCTCGGTGAGGACCTGACATTTGTAGAACATCGATGCCATATTGGTCACGTTCCCGGTGTTGAAGCCGGAGAGGTCGAGCGAGGTGAGGTTATAGCAGTTCCAGAACATCGATTCCATCGTAGTGACATTCTCGGTGCTGAGGTTCGAGAGTCCGTTGATGGTAGCGAGGGCGGTGCAGCCGTAGAACCATTTTGCCAGTCCGGTGAGGCCTTTGTAAGAGGCGAACGAGTCGTCGAAGGTGACGCTGGTAAGCGTGGCGCCTGTCCAGTTGGAAGCTATGTTAGCTTCGTTCAGAGTCTTGATGATGGTGACATCGTCGGCCTGATGGCTGTTCATATTGGTGTCGTAGTAGAATGCCACTGCCACGGGCTTGTTGTCGGCGTTCTTGGTTACCACTGCGTATGGCCGTGGTACTGTGGGGTCGGTGAAATAGCCTTTCTTGCCGTCGAGGCCGTCGATGCAGGCACGTGTCTTGTCGTAGGCTTCGTAGAATTGTTCATAACGAGTGCCGTTGCCGCCCACGAGCTTCGGGCAATTACTGAACATGTAAGCACTAGTGGTGAGCGTCGCGCTGATGCTCCAGTCGGTGCCTGCCGTGGCATAGATGGTCTCGAGTTTGGAGCAGGCATTGAACATGTAGTACATCGTGGTCACGTTCTCGGTGTTGAAGCCCGTGAGGTCGAGCTCGGTGAGCGACGAACAGCCGTAGAACATATAACTCATATCGGTGACATTAGCCGTGGTGAATTGTGGGCCGAAGGTGATTGCCTGGAGATTCCTGCAACTGTAGAACATACTATTCATATTTGTGACCTGAGCCGTTGAGAAGTGTTCGCCAAAGGTGAGGGTCTCAAGTTTTGAACAGTTGTAGAACATATAACTCATATTTTTGACCTTGTCCGTTGCAAAGTGTTCGCCAAAGGTAATGGTCTGGAGGTTGGTACAGCCGTAGAACATGTAGTAGGCGGATACAACATTCGCAGCGTTGAGATTGGAGAGGTCGATAGCAGTGAGACCTGTGCAACCCTCGAACCAGCTGGAGAGACTGGTGATGCCCGTGAAGCCTGCGAAACTGGGGTCGAAGGTGGCCGACGTGAGGGCTGCCGATTTCCATTCACTGGGTTTCAGATTGAAGATGACGGTGGCCCCGTCGTTCTCAGGCGCTGCCTGGCGGACGGGCAGTTGGGTGTCGTAGTAGAAGGTGAGGGCTGTCTTGTCGGCCGAAAGGATGGCGTATGGGCGCGGTGCGTTCTTGTCGGTGAAGTAGCCGGGATTACCATCGAGGCCGTCGATGCAGGCACGTGTCTTGTCATACGATTCAGGAGAGTAAACGGTGCCGTTGCCGCCAACAAGGTTGTTGCAGTTTTGGAATATATATGAGCCTGATGTAAGTGTGGCGGTGTTCCAATTGGCATTTGTGGCAGCATAGATGGTCACAAGGTTTTTACAGCCGCTGAACATCCAACGCGCATCCGTGAGTTTCGCTGTGTTGAAGGCCGAGAGGTCGAGCTCGGTAAGGGCAGTGCAACTGCAGAACATGTAGTACGTCGAGGTCACGTTCTCGGTGTTGAATCCCGTGAGGTCGAGCTCGGTAAGGCTACTGCATAGATAGAACATGGAGTTCATTGTGGTCACGTTCTCGGTGTTGAGATTCGAGATTCCGTTGATGGTAGTGAGTCCCGTACAATTGTAGAACCACTGGTAGAGGCTGGTCAGACCGTGGAAATTCTTGAATGAGTCGTCGAAGGTGACGCTGGTGAGCGATGCCGTGGCCCAAGCGGGCGTTGTATTGAAGTAATTCATTCGGAGTACGACGGTGGCATCGGGGTCAGCGGCCCTGCGGGTGTCTAACTCGGTGTCGAAGTAGAAGGTGACGGCAGTCTTGTCGGCCGAAAGGATGGCGTATGGCCGCGGTGCTGTGGGGTCGGTGAAATAGCCGGGCTTGCCGTCGAGGCCGTCGATGCAGGCGCGCGTCTTGTCTTTGGCAGAAGAAGAGTAATTTGTGCCGTAGCCGCCCACGAGCTTCTGACAGTCGGAGAACATATCCGAACTGCTGGTGATGGTAGTACCCGTCCAGTCGGTGCCTGCCGGAGCATAGATGGTCTCCAGGCTTGAGCAGTAGCTGAACATTCGTGAGGTGTTCGTAACCTTGGTCATGTCGAAGCCCGAGACGTCGAGCTCGGTGAGCGAGGAACAGCTATTGAACATGCTCTGCATATTGGTGACATTCCCGGTGCTGAGGTGCGAGAGGTCGAGCTCGGTGAGGCCCGTACAGTTGTATAGCATGCTCTGCATCGTAGTGACATTCTCGGTGTTGAGATTCGAGAGGTCGAGCTCGGTGAGGGCGGTGCAGCCGGAGAACCATCCACTTAAGGTCTTCAGGTCGTGGAAGCCGGCAAAGCTCGGGTCGAAGGTGACGCTGGTGAGCGTGGCGCCTGTCCAGTTCTCGGCGACGTTATTAGTGTTCAGAGTCTTGATGATGGTGACATCGTCGGCCTGATGGCTGTTCATATTGGTGTCGTAGTAGAATGCCACTGCCACAGGCTTGTTGTCGGCATTCTTGGTTACCACTGCGTATGGCCGTGGTGCTGCGGGGTCGGTGAAATAGCCAGGGTTGTCAACGCCGCCGTCGGGGTGGGCATAGGTCTTGTCAAGCTGGCCTGGTTTGTACATGGACATGGCACCGCCCATCAGTTTATCGCAACCCTGGAACATATAGTAGCTATTCGCGTTCGTCTCTGTGTTCCAGTCGGTGGTAGCATAGATGGTCTCGAGGAGCGAGCAGTGGTTGAACATATTGTAAGTATTCACAACCTTCGACACATCAAAGTTCGTCAGGTCGAGCTCGGTGAGGGCCATGCAATAGCTGAACATCGATTCCATCGTAGTGACGTTCTCGGTGTTCAGGTTCTCAAGACCTGTGATGGAGGTGAGGAAACTACAATTATTAAACCACTGGTAGAGGCTGGTGAGGTCGTGGAAGCCGGCAAAGCTCGGGTCGAAGGTGACGGAGGTGAGAGTAGCGTCGGCCCATTCCCGATAGGCCGAAGTAGAATTCAGCTTTGTCACGATGGTAGTGTTGTCGGCCGTGCGGCTGTCCTTCTGCGTGTCGTAGTAGAAAGTCACTGCCACGGGCTTGCTGTCGGCGTTCTTCGTCACCACGGCATAGGGCATGGGTTCGCCCTTACGTGAGAGATAGCCGGGATTGGCGGCGCCTCCGTCGATGTGTGCCATCGTGCCGTCGGTCTTACTGCTGCTGAAGATGGTGCCGCGCCCGCCGACCAGAGAAGAGCAACCCAGGAACATACTGCTCGTATTGGCATCTGCGGCGATAGTCCAGTCGTCGCCGACATAAATGGTCCGCAGATTTGATGCATAACTGAACATATAGCTCATGTTAGTGACCGATGAGGTGCTCAATGCCGACAGATCCAACTCCGTAAAGGCTCTACAGTAGCTGAACATACTGCTCATCGTAGTCACGTTGGGTATGTTCAGATTCTCAATACCTGTGATGGAGGTGAGGACACTACAATTCTCAAACCAACGGTAGAGGCTGGTCAGGCCTGTATAGTTCCTGAAGCTCGGGTCGAAGGTGGCTGAGGTGAGTGTACTGCCGTGTGTATTTCCTGCCCAATTCTGATAGACAGTGCTACTGTTCAGCGTACGTATGATGGTCTTGCCCTCGGCCGCGCGGCTGTCCTTCTGCGTGTCGTAGTAGAAGGTGACAGCCACAGCTTTGCCATCGGTGTTTTTCTCTACTGCGGCATAGGCCAGAGCCACGCCCGGCTGTGAGAAGTAGCCGGGATTCGAGGGGCCGCCGTCCAAACGAGCGTAACTCTTGTCGGTAACACCTGCAGATTCGAAATCCGTTCCTGCACTACCCACAAGCTTATTGCATACAGAGAACATATATGAACTGTTCGTGATCTTATCCGTATTCCAGTCGCCAGAGGCATAGATGGCATCAAGATTGGTACAGCTGTAGAACATCTGGCTCGTGTTCTCAAGGTTTGAAATATCAAAGCCCGTCAGGTCGAGTTCTTTCAGGGAAGAACAACCATCGAACATCCCTTGCATCGTTTTCACATTCGCGGTTTTCAGGTTTTCCAGACCGCTAATCGACGTTAGATTGCTGCAATTAACAAACCAGCTGGAGAGAGAGGTCAGCGTGCTGAAACTGGCGAAGGAAGTATCGAAAGTGGCCGAGGTAAGCGTGGAGCCGGCCCAGCTGTGCTGATTGTAGAGATTACGGACGATGGTGACGCCCTGGCGCGTGTCCTTCAGCTTGTCGTAGTAGAAGGTGACGGCGGTGGGCTTGTTGTCGGCGTTCATAGTCACTGCGGCATAGGGCATTGGAGCCTCGGGGTCGGTGAAGTAACCGGGATTCCCCGGCGCGTCTATGTGCGCGCGACCGACAGTTACTTCATACTGATGGTATGATGTCAAGGCACCGCCCACGAGCTTCGGGCATGAGGAGAACATTGAGCTGGATAAGGTAATCCTTCCTGTAGACCAGTCGGTGCCTGCCGCGGCATAGATGGTCTCGAGGTTGGAACAGCCATAGAACATATTATCGCATTTCGTCACGTTCGTCACATTGAGGTTCGAGACGTCGAGCTCGGTGAGACCTGTGCAACCCTCGAACCAGCTGGAGAGTCTGGTCAACCCGGTGTAGTTCTTAAAACTGGCGTCGAACGTTACGCTGGTGAGCCCAGTACTAATCCATTGACTATAAACATTATCCGCATTCAAGTCGTCCACAATAGTGACGTCAGTGCCGTCGAATGATGACTTGTTGTTGTCGTAGTAGAAGGCTACAGACGTTGCATAGCCAAACTCCATCGTCACCACGGCATAAGCCTCCTGTGCCACAGCCTTGGTCGTGGTAATCAAGGCGAGCAGAAGCAGGATTAGATGTTTGAAAAGATTGTCGGTCTTCATAAGGCAATGATTTTTATTATGATTTTTCTCTTTTTGGTCCTTATATCGCCACAAAGATACACATTAATTCTAATACGCGTGCAAGAAAAGGGGAAAAAATTCGGCAAAGCCGGCTTGGAGCTGCTTCGCAGCGGTTAGAGCCCTGAGGGCGGTGAGGGGTTAGAGCTGCTTCGCAGCGGTGAGGGGAGGGCATGGAGCTGCTTCGCAGCGGTGAGAGCCCTGAGGGCGGTTAGGGGTTAAAGCTGCTTCGCAGCGGTGAGGGGAGGGCATGGAGCTGCTTCGCAGCGGTTAGAGCCCTTCGGGCGGTGAGGGGTTGTCGGCGGAGCCGAAGTGAAAAGTGAAAGAATGAACTTTCGGAGCAGCGAGAGCAATCAAGCTTGCTTGAATTGCCGAGTCGTGACGAAAGTCAGCAAAGCTAAAAGTGAAAAATAAAAGTTTGCCTGAGGATGATAACAGTTCTTGATGGTATCGTCTTAACTCCTGCCCGAAGGGCGAGCGAAGCGATAACTCCTTAACTTCTTAACTCCTAACAAAAAACCAACTCCCAAACAACGAAAGGGCTGCGCGTGATGCGCGGCCCTTTCGCATGGCATGGAAGATTATGATTCCTATTTCATTCTGAAGCGTACAGTAATGTCGCTGTATCCATTGGGTTCGTAAGAAGAGAAGGTGAAATTATAAATGCTCTTTTTACCGTCCCTATATGACTGTGATTGACTTTCTGTCTTTCCCTGTTTGATATTCTCAGGTCGGATATCCTCACCCTTTAATTTGAAAACAGCTTCCCATCTATAAACTTCAGCAGGTATGTTCAAATTGACAAGTTCTACATATCTATGGTCCTTTGACCAGTAATCGCCTACGTCCTCGTAATCAAGATCAGATGTTATCGACATGTCCATGATTTTATAGGTCGTCAAGTCATTGGGATTAGAAGCCTCAACCTTTAAGGTCAGGTGTGTGGTAGTCTTATATTTTTCCCATCCTCCATACCCGTCATCGCCTTCGCCGGATTCTTCTCCGTCGACCTCGAAAATCAAAGTGTTGCCGGATACTTTCTTTTCAATGGTTTTAGCAGTATAAGACGAACTGACATCTAACCACATTGTTTTCCTCGTTGTTCCATCTTTATTGTTGTGTGGATCCAACTCATAAAGACTTCCATTACAGAACAAACTCACATCAGCTTGAATTAACTTGAACTCCAGTTCGGCAACATCGGCTGCTTCCTGAGTGACGGTGATGGCTTTGAATGCCACCTCATCAAACGATTCGGGGTTTTCGACGTCGGTTGCATAGGCATATAAGGTAGCAGTGCGCTCTGCCCCCGTGTCGTTGCGTGCCACCTTGACGGTGATGGTTGCATCGTCGTTGGGGGTGGCCGTGAGCCATGAATCGTACTGCTTGTCGTAGGTGACGCTCATATACTTGTAGTTCTTGGTGTTGACCTTCACGGTCTTCACGCCGCCATCGGCTCCGAAGGAGAGGGATTCGGGGCTGACTTCGATGGGCGTGAGCTCGGGTGAATAGGCCTCCTGTCGGAATCGGAACGTCCGGGTGACGTCGGGCTTGGCGGAGTCTTTCTCCTTGTATCCCTCGAGAGTGAACGAGCCCTGGCGCTCCTTGTCGGTGATATTGGCCTTGGCGATTACTCGCACATGGATGCCCTTGCCTGCGCTGCCGTTGATTTCCAGCTGCACATCATACCAGTCTGAGGTCTCGGTCTTTACCAGCTTGACGTATTTACAATTGGTCAGCACGACGGCCGTTTCGGAGCCTGCTTCGTCCTCGAGCCAGATGCTGGAGGGGTTGAGGTCGATATATGGTTCTATGGCGCCTTTGATGATGACATTGTTTGTGCCGGCCACTATGGTGACCATCTTGGTCAGGCGTTGCCCGTTGCGCTTGATGACGGTTATCATCTTGTTGCCGGGCGTAGTGGCTATGGTGACATGGCCGTCGTAGGTAGGGGTGGCGACGTGTACCTTGCCTGTGCCCTGGTCGGTGACGAGTATCATCTTGCCATCGGACGAGAAGTCGGTCTCGATGTTGATGAGTGCCCATTCCTCTTCCTTGAGCTGTTCCTCTTTCTGTTCTGCTTTTTCGGGATCGGCGTCGGCTTCTTCTTCCTCCTCAACGGTACACTGCTTGACCACCCATTCCAGCATCACATCTGCCACCTGGTCTACCACCTCCTTGCCGAGGCTGTCGTCGTCGCCGAAGGCTTCGCCCAGGGCGGTCTTGAGATCGTCCTTGAGGTTCTTGACGATATAGGTGTTCCAGCCTTGCCAATCGGGCTTGCCCTCGAGCGTTTTCTTCATCAGTTTGAGCTTGGTTATCTTATTCTCTATGGCATCGCTCCACTCCATAATCTTGGCTCCGTAGCCTCCTGCCAGTCTGTCTACGGCACTCAGATAGATTTTTCCGGCAGCCACAGCCACCTTGCTGCTTACGCGGTAGGCGGAGTTGACATATTCGGCCTTGCCCGTGAAGGCGGTATAGGCGTAGTCGCCTACTGCATTGTCATGGTCGGCCATCAAGATGCCTTTGTCGCGCCAGATATGGCTGATGTTGAGCATATAGCTGTTGAGCTCGCCGTTGTTCAACTTGCTGAAGAACTCCTTCGAGTCCTTGGCGCCTATCTCCTTGGCGTATTCGGGTTCCTGGGAGCAATAGAAGTCGTAGAGCTGCTTCTGGGCGTCGGGATTGGAGAACACCTTGTTTTTGTTGAGGATGTCCTGAACTTTCTCCTGTTCTTTCTTCGCTTCGTTGCGCCCGGTGAAGAGGATGTCGAGGATACTGCTCAGTTCCTCGCCTCGCGTGGCAGCAGTAGGTTTCATGATCTGGCTTTCAGCCAGACCGCCCAGTACAGTCTCGTATTCCTCCTGCCTCAGCATCATGTCGGTGAAGATCTTGATGGCTGGCCCGACGTCTGTCTTGGGGCCTATGCCGCAGAAGAGCTTGTCGCCCTCGTCGCCGTTGCTGAGCATCTTGACGAATTCCTGACGTATGCGTTCCACCTTTACGGTGAGGTCCATCAGCACATCCAGGTCGTCGGAGGTGATGTCGTCGTCCGTCACCCAGGTGTCGGGCTCGGGCACTTCGACCACTTTACCGCTATCAGCGTCGATAATGCCGTCATCATCTGATGTACCGCATGACGCAAAGCCGAACGCCATGACGAGCGAGCTCATCAGGCAGACGGCGTTCCATTGAAGTCTTTTCGTAATTTTCATTGAGTTGGATTATTTATTTAGGAGTTAAAGGAGTTAAAGGAGTTATCGCTTCGCTCGCCCTTCGGGCAGGAGTTAAGACGAATGCTTCAAGAGGAGTTGGTTTTTTGGGAAGTTCTTGAAGGGTCAAGCGTCGCAAGGCGAGTCAGAAGAACTTGTTAATGTTGAGGTCCCAACTCAGTTTATGTCACAAAGGTATTGATTTTCAAGAAACTCGAATCAAAATGGAAGGGGAAAATGTGGAATTGTTGTCAATCTTAAGGATTTTTAAGAAAATGCGGACTCTTGGGAAAAAAGGAGTCAGTTGACAGTTCATTAACCTTAACGTTAACCTTAACGTTAACCTTAACGTTAACCTTAACCTTAACGTTGACCTTAACCTTGACCTTAACTCTAAACTTTTTTTTAAAACAACGAATTACACGAATTTTACGAATTGCAGGTCCTCGAGTATCAGCTTATTCCTAACGAATTACACTAATTTGCGACGGCTTCGCAAGCGTCGCGGCTGCGCGAAGAAACAAGAATGTTGAACTGCCTAGCTTACTTTCGACACCTTGCGAAGCGTGTCGCTCAGTAATTCGTGAAATTCGATTATAATTGTTTCCATAGGACATGAAGAAAAATTCGTTTAATTCGTATAATTCGTTGTTTGAAAAAAAATATGATAATTACGGTAATTTGTGTCCAAATCAAATGCTTTTGCCCTTTCAGGGCGGTATACCGTGATTATTGGGACCCAGGGCGCTGCCCTGGGCTGACTGCTTGCTGCCCCGTTGGGGCGCTGGGGACAAACTTTTACGTTAACCTTAACCTTAACGTTGACTATTCTTGATGGTATCGTCTTAACTCCTGCCCGAAGGGCGAGCGAAGCGAGTCTGAAGAACTTCTAAAAAAACAACTTCTTTCGCTCGGCGCTTGCGACGCTTGACCCTTCAAGAACTCCTAACAAAAAACCAACTCCCAAACAACGAAAGGGCTGCGCGTGATGCGCGGCCCTTTCGCATGGTATGGAAGATGATGATTCCTATTTTACTGTGAACTCTACAGTAATGTCGCTGTATCTATTGGGTTCGTAAGAAGAGTAGGTGAATTTACGAATAATCTTTTTACCGTCCCTATATGACTGTGATTGACTTTCTGTATTTGCCTGTTTGATATTCTCAGGTCGGATATCCTCACCCTTTAATTTGAATGTCCCAATTTTGTTTGTACTATAATTTAGATCGATAGGTATGTTCAAATTGACAAGTTCTATAATCCTATGATCCTTAGACCAGTAATCGCCTACGTCCTCGTGATCAAAATCATATGTTAATGACATGTCCATGATTCTATAGGTCGTCAAGTCATTGGGATTAGAAGCCTCTACCTTTAAGGTTAGGTGGGTGGTAGTCTTATGTTTTTCCCATCCTCCATACCCGTCATCGCCTTCGCCTGATTCTTCTCTGTCGACCTCGAAAATCAAAGTGTTGCCGGATACTTTCTTTTCAATGGTTTTAACAGTACTAGGCGTATAGATATATATAGACATTTCTTTCTTCGTTGTTTCATCTATATTGTTGTATTGATCCAACTCATAAAAACTTCCAGAACAGTCCAAATTCACATTAGCATGAATTGACACAAACTCCAATTCGGCAACATCGCCTGCTTCCTGAGTGACGGTGATGGCTTTGAATGCCACCTCATCAAACGATTCGGGGTTTTCGACGTCGGTTGCATAGGCATATAAGGTGGCAGTGCGCTCTGCCCCCGTGTCGTTGCGTGCCACCTTGACGGTGATGGTTGCATCGTCGTTGGGGGTGGCAGTAAGCCATGAATCGTACTGCTTGTCGTAGGAGACGCTCATATACTTGTAGTTCTTGGTGTTGACCTTCACGGTCTTCACGCCGCCATCGGCTCCGAAGGAGAGGGATTCGGGGCTGACTTCGATGGGCGTGAGCTCGGGTGAATAGGCCTCCTGTCGGAATCGGAACGTCCGGGTGACGTCGGGCTTGGCGGAGTCTTTCTCCTTGTATCCCTCGAGAGTGAACGAGCCCTGGCGCTCCTTGTCGGTGATATTGGCCTTGGCGATTACTCGCACATGGATGCCCTTGCCTGCGCTGCCGTTGATTTCCAGCTGCACATCATACCAGTCTGAGGTCTCGGTCTTTACCAGCTTGACGTATTTACAATTGGTCAGCACGACGGCCGTTTCGGAGCCTGCTTCGTCCTCGAGCCAGATGCTGGAGGGGTTGAGGTCGATATATGGTTCTATGGCGCCTTTGATGATGACATTGTTTGTGCCGGCCACTATGGTGACCATCTTGGTCAGGCGTTGCCCGTTGCGCTTGATGACGGTTATCATCTTGTTGCCGGGCGTAGTGGCTATGGTGACATGGCCGTCGTAGGTAGGGGTGGCGACGTGTACCTTGCCTGTGCCCTGGTCGGTGACGAGTATCATCTTGCCATCGGACGAGAAGTCGGTCTCGATGTTGATGAGTGCCCATTCCTCTTCCTTGAGCTGTTCCTCTTTCTGTTCTGCTTTTTCGGGATCGGCGTCGGCTTCTTCTTCCTCCTCAACGGTACACTGCTTGACCACCCATTCCAGCATCACATCTGCCACCTGGTCTACCACCTCCTTGCCGAGGCTGTCGTCGTCGCCGAAGGCTTCGCCCAGGGCGGTCTTGAGATCGTCCTTGAGGTTCTTGACGATATAGGTGTTCCAGCCTTGCCAATCGGGCTTGCCCTCGAGCGTTTTCTTCATCAGTTTGAGCTTGGTTATCTTATTCTCTATGGCATCGCTCCACTCCATAATCTTGGCTCCGTAGCCTCCTGCCAGTCTGTCTACGGCACTCAGATAGATTTTTCCGGCAGCCACAGCCACCTTGCTGCTTACGCGGTAGGCGGAGTTGACATATTCGGCCTTGCCCGTGAAGGCGGTATAGGCGTAGTCGCCTACTGCATTGTCATGGTCGGCCATCAAGATGCCTTTGTCGCGCCAGATATGGCTGATGTTGAGCATATAGCTGTTGAGCTCGCCGTTGTTCAACTTGCTGAAGAACTCCTTCGAGTCCTTGGCGCCTATCTCCTTGGCGTATTCGGGTTCCTGGGAGCAATAGAAGTCGTAGAGCTGCTTCTGGGCGTCGGGATTGGAGAACACCTTGTTTTTGTTGAGGATGTCCTGAACTTTCTCCTGTTCTTTCTTCGCTTCGTTGCGCCCGGTGAAGAGGATGTCGAGGATACTGCTCAGTTCCTCGCCTCGCGTGGCAGCAGTAGGTTTCATGATCTGGCTTTCAGCCAGACCGCCCAGTACAGTCTCGTATTCCTCCTGCCTCAGCATCATGTCGGTGAAGATCTTGATGGCTGGCCCGACGTCTGTCTTGGGGCCTATGCCGCAGAAGAGCTTGTCGCCCTCGTCGCCGTTGCTGAGCATCTTGACGAATTCCTGACGTATGCGTTCCACCTTTACGGTGAGGTCCATCAGCACATCCAGGTCGTCGGAGGTGATGTCGTCGTCCGTCACCCAGGTGTCGGGCTCGGGCACTTCGACCACTTTACCGCTATCAGCGTCGATAATGCCGTCATCATCTGATGTACCGCATGACGCAAAGCCGAACGCCATGACGAGCGAGCTCATCAGGCAGACGGCGTTCCATTGAAGTCTTTTCGTAATTTTCATTGAGTTGGTTTTTTTGGAAGTTGTATTTTTTTTTGTTTAGAAGTTAAAGGAGTTAAAGGAGTTATCGCTTCGCTCGCCCTTCGGGCAGGAGTTAAGACGAATGTTTCAAGACGAGTTGGTTTTTTTGGAAGTTGTATTTTTTAGGAGTTGTATTTTTTTAGGAGTTAAAGGAGTTAAAGGAGTTATCGCTTCGCTCGCCCTTCGGGCAGGAGTTAAGACGAATGTTTCAAGACGAGTTGGTTTTTGGGGAATTTCTTGAAGTGTCAAGCGTCGCATGGCGAGTCTGAAGAACTTGTTAATGTTGAGGTCCCAACTCAGTTTATGTCACAAAGGTATTTATTTTCAAGAAACTCGAATCAAAATGGAAGGGGAAAATGTGGAATTGTTGTCAATCTTAAGGATTTTTAAGATAATGCGGACTCTTGGGAAAAAAGGAGCCAGTTGAAAGTTCATTAACCTTAACGTTAACCTTAACCTTAACGTTAACCTTAACCTTAACCTTAACTCTTAACTCTAAACTTTTTTTTTAAACAACGAATTACACGAATTTTACGAATTTCTTCATGTCCTTTGGAAGCTATTATTATCGAATTTCACTAATTATTCGCGACACGCTACGCAAGGTGTCGAAAGTAAGCGAGGGAGGAAATATTAACTTTAACCTTAACCTTAACGTTGACCTTAACGTTGACTATTCTTGATGGTATCGTCTTAACTCCTTTAACTCCTGGGAATGATATAGGAGTTGACCTATTCAAAGGGAAATAAGCCCTGGAAGGGCGTTGGAATTTAGGCAGGGTGTGGAGTGAGCGAAGCGAACGGAACCCCTGTATCATGTCAGGAGGTATATAAAGTGCCGTAGGTACGCAGGAACAAGCTCAATAATTCCGTCGTACCTACGGCACTCTATATACATCAACTCTTTGAGCAGGGGTTCCGCTCCGCTTCACGCCCTGCCTAATATCCGTCGCCCCTACGGGGTTTGCAGGTCAACTCCTATATCATTGCCTAAAAGTTTGCCTGAGGATGATAACTCGTCTTGATGGTATCGTCTTAACTCCTTTAACTCCTTAACTTCTTTAACTCCTAAAAAACAACTCCTTTAACTCCTAAAAAACAACTTCTTTCGCTCGGCGCTTGCGACGCTTGACCCTTCAAGAACTCCTAAACAAGACAGTCCTTAACTGCGCTTTTTTGCTCTGCCGTTCCTTTTTTCCATTTATTCTCTCATTTTCTCCTTTTTTTTAAACACTATTCAACATTTTTTGTATCTTTGCCTCCGAAAGAACTAACTTTAGTAGAAAACCAAAAAGAATATTGCACTTATGAAAGCTCGGCAGTTTTTCAAACACGTATTCCCCGTTTCCCTGAGAGGATGGGGTAGGGTAGGCCTTTTCAGGCTTCTATTAGTAGTTCTGTTCGCCCTTGTGGGCACAACAACAGCTTCTGCGCAAGCGAATGAAGCGTATGCAGTAGTCGACTATAGAGAAGGCGTCGATGTGATGACCTTCTACTACGACAGCAACCGCAGTTCTCATACAGGCGAGGGCATACTCACTTTCTCGCTGAACGCTGTCGGTGAGACACCCGAGTGGTGGCGTGGATACAACAATGATTACACTCGACACATGGCTACTGTAGTGTTCGATGCTTCGTTTGCCGCAGCACGCCCCACCACTACGGCGGGCTGGTTTCGTAATATGGAACGGTTGAATTCTGTCACAGGCCTCGAAAACCTCAACACTAGTCAGGTGACAGACATGAACAATATGTTCTACAACTGCTGGCAGCTCCCCAGCCTCAATCTGGATTTTAGTAGCTGGGACACCAGTAAGGTGACGAACATGAGGCAGATGTTTTATAACTGCCGTGCCTTTGTCAGTCTCAACCTAAGTAACTGGAACGTCTCTAATGTCACAAACATGGGCAGTATGTTCGAAAATTGCGATGATCTCATCGCCCTCAACCTGAGTGGATGGAACACTGCCAAGCTTACCAATCTTACCGATATGTTCCAAGGCTGCACTCGCCTCGGCTCCCTCGACGTCAGAGGTTGGACCAACCCCCTGATAACCGACATGAGCGATTTTTTCGCAAACCTCTATAGCCTCATCAACATTAACCTTACGAATTTCAAAACCCCTGCAGTCACCAATATGGCTGGCATGTTCCGTGGCTGCAAAACCCTCACCAGCCTCGACCTGAGCTCGTTCAACACCGCTAAGGTCACCGACATGAACAACATGTTCTACAACTGCAACGCTCTGACGGGCATCACGTTCGGAAGTAACTGGAACACCAGCAAGGTCACCGATATAAGCTACATGTTTGAAGCCTGCTCCGCGCTCACCAGTCTGAACCTGAGTTCGTTCAACACTGGTAACGTAACCTCTATAAACGGCATATTCGAAGGTTGCACATCTTTGGGGAGCATCACATTCGGCAGCGGCTGGACGAACAGCAAGCTTACCACCACCTACTGCATGTTCAAAGACTGCTCCGCACTCAGCAGTCTCGACCTGAGTAGCTTTAACGTTGGCAACGTCGAGAACGTGAGCCATATGTTTGAAGGCTGTAGCAATCTTGTTACCCTGAACCTGAGCGGTTGGAACATCTCCAAGCTTACCCACTATAGCGATATGTTCAAAAACTGCACCAAGCTCGCCTCCCTTAACGTCAGCGGCTGGACGAATACCTTGCTCACCAGTTTGAGCAGTCTGTTTGCCAACCTCCCCGCGCTCACCACTATCAACATGAACTCGTTCAATATCGGCTGCGCTACCGACTTGAGCTCCATGTTCAGTGGCTGCAGCAGCCTTCGTGCAGTCAATTTGAGCAGTTTCAACACGGCGAACGTCACCGACATCAGCAACATCTTCGCAGGCTGTACCGCATTGAATAGCGTCACGTTCGGCAGAGGCTGGACGAATACCAATCTGACCAGTTTGAACAGTCTGTTCTCAGGCTGCTCCTCCCTCACCAGCATCGTTTGGAGCTCGTTCAACACCAGCCACATCACCAATATGAACAGCATGTTCAGCAACTGCTCATCCCTCACCAGCCTCAATCTGAATACGATCAACACCAAGAACGTCACCAATATGGGTGGTATGTTCAATGGCTGCACCAATCTGACAAGCATCACCTACGGCAGCAACTGGGATACAAGCAAGGTGACGAACATGAGCGGGATGTTTGGCAACTGCTCCGCCTTTACCACCCTCGACCTTAGCAAGTACAACACTTCTAGCGTCACCAACATGGGTGGCATGTTCGCTGGCTGCACCAATCTGAGGGGCATCACGTACGGCAGCGACTGGAACACCAGTCAAGTGGAGAATATGAGTAGTCTGTTTGAAGGTTGCTCCGCCTTTACCGCCATCAACCTGAGCAAGTACAATACCAGTAACGTTACCCTGATGAGCAGCATGTTCAAAGGGTGTAGCATGCTGGAGAGCATCACGTACGGCAGCGGCTGGAACACCGCCAATGTCACCAACATGGATTGGATGTTTTGTAATTGCGCTGCCCTTGTTACCCTCAACTTGAGCAGTTACAACACCGCCAGCGTCACCAACATGAGTTCCATGTTCAGAGGCTGTACACACCTCACCAGTATCCCCGGCATCAGTGTCCTCAACACCAGCAACCTCAAAAATGTGAGCAGCATGTTCCAAGAGTGCACCTCCCTTACCACCCTCGCTCTGAGTGGATGGAACGCCACCAAGCTTGAAGATACGAGCTATATGTTCCAAGGTTGCACAGCTCTTACCACGCTCGACATCTGCAGCTGGAGTACTCCTATGTTGTTCATATTGGAATATATGTTCGCTAACTGCAGCAACCTCACCACCGTCTACGCGGGCAGCGGTTGGGTCACCCCCGACAAGTGGCCCTATTGGGCAGACCATATGTTCCAGGGCTGCAGCTCCAAGCTCAAGGGAAGCCAAGGCACCACGTGGAGCAGCAGCAATCCAGACGACAACACCTATGCCCGCATCGACGGCGGCACGAATAGGCCCGGCTACTTCACTGAAAAAGAGGTGAAGTATGGCCTCAGGGTAGGCGGCGTAGAAGTGACAAACGGGAATGCCTCCCGCATCACGGGCACGGGCATTTCGGGCTCTGTGTCGTTCGATATTTCCACTCATACGCTGACGCTCTCCAATGCCACTATCACAAATGCCTCAAGTTATGGTGGCATCTATACAGGATACGACTATGCCTTCAGCGATCTGACCATAAACCTTGTGCGCGACAACACGCTGAATGTCACGGGCGGATACACAGCTATCGCGTTGCGGCAGAATACTACTTTCACGGGTACCGGCTCGCTTTCGGGATGGGGAGTCTGCAGAGTGTTCGGCGGCAAGAAGCTGACCGTTGACGGCGGCTGCCACATTTCAGGAAACAATATCTATGGTGACTCAAAGCAGGAAACGCTTGTCGTGAAAGGTGCCGCCACCAAGGTGGACCTCACCGGCACCATCTCCAGCTTCACCAGCGTGACACTTCAGAACGGCCTTGTCTATTCGAAGCCCGTCGGCGGCTCCTACGACACGACCAACAAGTACGTAGTGGACGCAAACGGTAACAAGGCCACCGGTGTATCCATCAGCAACACTTGTAACTACGGCCTGCTGATTGGCAATATCGCCGTGACCAACCAGAATGCCTCAAACGTCACAGGCACCGGCATCACGGGCTCGGTGAAGTTCGATGCTTCCACACATACGCTGACGCTGACGAATGCTACCATTAGCACCAGTTCCATGAATGGTATTAGTACGTCGAGTAGCTATCCCTTCAGCGACCTGACCATCAAGCTCGTGGGCAACAACACCATCAGCAGCGGCAACTATGCTTCTATTGTGTCGACCCACAACACCACGATTACAGGTACTGGCACACTGACAGGAGGTAATTTATACATTTACTACGGCAAGTCGCTGACCATCAGCGGCGGTTGCACCACGACGCTCAAATCGTTGAATGGTGCTTCCAAGGCCGAGACACTTGTCGTGAAAGGCGCCAGCACAAAGGTGCAGCTCTCGAACAACATCTCCGGCTTTGCCAGCGTGTCGCTGCAGGATGGCCTCAGCTACACCAGTCCCGTCGGCGGCTCCTATGACACGACCAACAAATACGTCGTGGATGCAAACGGTAACAAGGCCACAGGTGTGTCTATCGGATACTTGACGGAGTATGGGCTGAAGATTGCTGGTACCGCCGTGACCAATCTGAATGCCTCCAACATTACGGGCTCGGGCATCACGGGCTCGGTGAAGTTCGAAGCTTCCACACATACGCTGACGCTGACGAATGCCACCATCACTAGCAGTACGGCTGCCGGCATAGTGCAGGAAAACGGCTATTCCTTCGACGACCTGACCATCAAGCTCGTGGGTACCAATGCTATCAACCTCTCAGGCAGTTGGATTCCTGTTGTGGTGCAACGCAACACGACTATCACTGGCACTGGCACACTCACAACGGGGCTGATAAAAGTCTACAACGGCAAGGAGCTGACCATTGGCGGCGGCTGTACCGTCAATGTAAGCAACGTGACAGGTACGGAAAAGACGGAGACTCTCGTTCTCCGCAATGCTCAGACCAAGCTGACATCATCGACCAATATCCGCGACTTTGCCAGCGTGACGCTCTACGATGGTCTGAATATCAGCGCACCTGCAGGCGGATATTACGACACCACTAAAAAGGCGGTGGTGAACTCGGCAGGTAACATAGTCACCGGCGTGACCATCAGCAACAACACAGACTATGAATACGGCGTGAATGTGGCTGGCGTGCCTGTCAAGGTGTCCAATGCCTCCAATATCACGGGCACAGGCATCAGCGGTTCGGTGAGCTTCAACCCCGACACCCGCGTGCTGACGCTCACCAATGCCACCATCACCAGCAGTACGTCTCCTGGCATTCAGGTGTCAACCAACTATGCCTTCGACCACCTGACCATCAACCTCGTGGGCAATAATGTGCTGAACATCACCGGCTACATCGCTATACCGCTGCGCTGCAACACTACCATCACCGGTACAGGCTCGCTCTCGCTGGGTGGTGGAAATATTGACATGAGAGATAACAAGAACCTGGTCATCGAAGGCGGATGTAGCCTTACTGCCTATAGCATTGGTGGCGGAAGTTCTACCAGCTCTGCAGCATTGACGGTAAGAGGAAGCGACACGCAGGTCAATCTGACATTCGGATTCTTCTACTTTGGCAGCGTGACGCTCGAGGACGGTCTCTACTACGAGAAGCCTCTGGGTGGCTACTACGACACGACAACCAGGTACATGGCCGACAGCAACGGCAACAAATGGACTAATGGTGTCATCGTCAAGAAGGCTCCGCCGTATGTGGCCTACAACTCCAGCAATAACACGCTGACTTTCTACCACGACGGCCAGATATCGGCACACGTCGGTGCAGGGGAGACGGTGTACTACCTGAACGAGGATGATAATGATCCTAATTGGTATGATGATGGTAATGGTATATGTGGGAATGTCACCAAGGTGGTCTTCGACCCGTCGTTTGCCGCTGCACGCCCGACGAGTACTTACCATTGGTTCGCTGAAATGTCTGAACTGACCAACATCACCGGCATCGAGAACCTGAACACGGAAGACGTGACGGTTATGGCTAGCATGTTCTGGGATTGCACTAATCTGCCTTCTGTTGACGTGAGCGGCTTCAACACGCAGAATGTGACCGACATGTCATGCATGTTCGCCGAATGCTATGAGTTGACCAGCCTTGATGTGAGTGGCTGGAATACAAGCAACGTAACTAACATGAACTACCTGTTCGGCTCCTGCGGCGAACTGACTAGCCTTGATGTGAGTCACTTCAACACCGCTAAGGTCACAGACATGAGCAATATGTTCGATGGCTGTAGCGGTTTGACAAGCCTTGACCTGAGCAGCTTCAACACCGCCAAGGTGACTGACATGAGCTATATGTTCAATTACTGCAGCGGCTTGACAAACCTTGACCTGAGCAGTTTCAACACGGCTAATGTAACAAAAATGTACTGCATGTTTAGGTATTGCAGCGGTTTGACGAGCATTGACCTGAGCAGCTTCAACACCGCTAAGGTGACCGACATGAGCAGTATGTTCTACAAATGCAGCGGCCTGACGAGCCTCGACCTGAGCAGTTTCAACACCGCCAACGTCACCGATATGAGTGATATGTTCCGTCTTTGTGAATCGTTGATAACCATCAATGTAGGCGATGGTTGGAGCACCGCTGCTGTAACTCAATCCGGCAATATGTTCCTGTACTGCAGCAGTCTCGTGGGCGGCATGGGCACAACCTACGATGCCAGCCATGTCGACAAGACCTATGCCCGCATCGACGCCGGTACGGGCAACCCAGGCTACTTGTCGGAAAAGGCCTATAGCTATGCGGTACTCAATGAGGGTGTCCTGACGTTCTACTTCGACGGTCAGCGCAGCTGGCGTCCGGGCACTTCTTACGTGCTGAAGACGGGCAACACCACCCCCGGATGGTATGACAATCGCACCGAGGTTAGCAGAGTGGTCTTCGACCCATCGTTTGCCGATGCACGACCTACAAGCACCTATTCTTGGTTCAATGGCATGAGCAATCTGGTAAGCATCGAGGGCATCGAATACCTCAATACCAGCAGTGTCACCACGATGAAGGCCATGTTCAGCGGTTGCCGGATTTTGGAAGACCTCGACGTGAGCGGTTTCAATACGGCCAATGTGACCAATATGAGTTCCATGTTCAGTAGCTGCAGGGCACTCACTCAACTCAATCTCGCCAACTTTGATACAGGGAAGGTGACAGATATGGCCTACATGTTCAGTCAGTGTTACGGCTTGACAGAACTCGACCTGACAAGCTTCAACACGGCTAATGTGACAACGATGAGGGAGATGTTCTATCTCTGCACCAATCTGACAAGCCTTGATGTGAGCAGCTTCAACACAGCTAATGTGACATCATTCTATGATACGTTCAATAGGTGCCGCAGTCTGACGTATCTCGACCTGAGCAACTTCGACACAAAGAAGGTGACAACAATGTATTATATGTTCAACGAGTGCACCAGCTTGAAGATACTTGACTTGAGCAGCTTTGAAACACCAAGTGTGAAGAATTTCCAGTACACCTTCTTTGGCTGTAGCAATCTGGAATCTATCTATGCCGGGAATTGGAGCGGTGCCTCGAAAGAGTATGACACCTACATGTTCGCAGGTTGTACTAAGATTAAGGGAAGTGAAGGCACAACTTATGTCGACCAGTTTAAGGCCTTCACCTATGCTCACATCGACGGTGGACCGAGCAATCCAGGCTACTTCTCGGAGAAGCCCTTTGCCTATGCCGTATACAATGGAGGCACTCTGACGTTCTACTACGACGCCAAGCGCAGCACGCGTACGGGGACTTCCTACGACCTGAACGAGGGCGCTAATAATCCCGGATGGGTTACGGACAAAAACAACAGAAATGTCACCGCAGTGGTGTTCGACGCCAAGTTTGTCAACGCACGTCCGACGAGCACGTATAGGTGGTTCTACGGCATGTATAGCTTGGCCAGCATCACGGGGTTGGAGAACCTGAATACAAGCGAGGTAACAAACATGAACGGTATGTTCGCTGGCTGCGAACTAACCCTTGACCTAAGCCACTTCGACACACAGAAGGTTACGGATATGGGAAGTATGTTCGAAGCTTGCGCAATGGAAAGTCTCGACCTGAGTAGTTTTGACACGAGGAACGTGACGACGATGGTGTATATGTTCGGTGACTGCAGCATAAAGGATCTCAACCTGATCAGCTTCAATACGGAAAACGTAACAAACATGAGCAGTATGTTCTATGAGTGTTCAAGTTTGACAACTCTTGACCTGAGTTCCTTCAATACAAGCAACGTAACGAATATGAACAGCATGTTCTTTGATTGTGCATGTTTGACGAGTCTCGACCTGAGCAGCTTTGACACGCGGAATGTGACGAATATGGAAAGTATGTTCTGTGAATGCTCTGATTTGATGAACCTCAATGTAAGCAGCTTCAATACCTCCAATGTAACCAGCATGGGCAGCATGTTCGGTGGCTGTGGAAGCCTGACGAGCCTCGATGTTAGCAGCTTTAATACGGAAGCAACAACAAACATGAGCTACATGTTTGCTAGCTGTACCAACTTGACAACTCTCGATGTGAGCAGTCTCAATACTGCCTCAGCAACAAACATGAGCACCATGTTCTCTGCCTGCAGTAGCCTGACGAGCCTTGACCTGAGTGGCTTCAACACGGCAGCAGCAACCAACATGAGTTACATGTTCTCTGGTTGTACGAACCTGAAGACTATCTATGTGGGTGATAGCTGGACCACAGCAAACGTGACCACTTCCAGTTACATGTTCAGAAACTGCAGCACAAACCTCAAGGGCGGCCAGGGCACCACGTGGAGTGATACGAATCCTGTCGACAAGACCTATGCCCACATCGACGGTGGAACATCCAACCCAGGCTACTTCTCGGAGAAGCCTGCCTTCCTGCTTGGCGACGTCAACGGCGACGGCAGCATCACCATTGCAGACGTGACAGCTCTGGTCAACATTATCCTCGGTAAGGACACGGCAGGGCAGTACAATCACTCTGCTGCCGACGTCAACGGCGACGAGAGCATCACCATCGCCGACGTCACAGCACTGGTGAATATCATTCTGGGGAAATAACACGTAAACAAGTTGACAAGTTAACAAGTTAACAAGTTGACAAGTTAACAAGTTGACAAGTTAACAAGTTAACAAGTTGACAAGTTAACAAGTTAACAAGTTGACAAGTTAAGGTCAACGTTAACGTTTGAAAGGGGCCGCGCTTCACAGCGCAGCCCTTTTTCACACGAATAGCCATGAATGGAATATTATGGACACGAATTATCGTAATTGACATAATTTTCTTTCTTCACACGAACGGTCATGAAGGGACATACGAACGGTCATGAAGGGACATATGAACGGTCATGAATGGACACACGAACGGTCATGAATGGACACACGAACGGTCATGAATATTTATGGTCATTACATGAAGGTCATTCGTGAGTATTAGATGTAAAATATCAGGTGTTATTTCACATGAATTCAAGACATGAATTAATCGTGATTTCGAGACATGAATGCGCGCTCAGCGAGCGCCACAAACAGGATTCTTGCCTATTGTTGAATATTGTTTTCAGATAGAACCGTTCCTTCGTGCAGCTGCAAAGCAGTTCCCCCTCCCCTAAAAAAAACCTCTATTTTTTTGTCGGTTTACATTTTATACCTACTTTTGCAGACAGAAACAACAACTTACATTACATCTTATGAAAAACAAATTACTATTGGTGTTGATGGGATTATGCCTGCTGGGCTGCTCCAAGGACGACAACGAACCGAGTCAGGAACAGCTGCAAGCGGCTGAGTACTTCGTCAAATACCACTTCATCGCCAGCGGAGGGGATCGCTCCTGCTACTTCGACATCGTTTACGTGGACCACGACACCAAGACCCAGGAAAACGTCTTCAAGACGCTTAACTATTTCAACCCTTCACTCAGCAGTCATTACAACAAGGAATTCACTGCCGGCCCGTTCAAGTACGGCGATATGGTGTCGATAGAGTTTCAGCGCGAGAACTACACCGAATACAAACTCCTTGAGATCTCCGTCTCCATGAACAAAGGCCCGTATGTACTGAAAGCCAAAACCGAAGGCTCCAAATTGGAATACATCATAGGCAAGTAAGGCGAAGAGTTTGTAGTTAGTAGTTAATAGTTAAGAGTTCTTCAGACTCGCAAGCTCGAAGAAGCGTCGCAAGCGCCGAGCGAAGAGTTGGAACCTTGACGTTAACCTTGACCTTAACTCCTATAACTCCCAAACAACGAAAGGGCTGCGCGTAAAGCGCGGCCCTTTCTGTTGAATTAGCTGACACCCAGCCTTAATCTTTGGCAATAATATAGGAGATGGCACAAAGTCAGAGAATAAGTCCCGTAGGGACGAAGGATATTAGGCAGGGGTGGAACCCCTGCTCCATGATAGAAAGATATTTGAGCCCTGTAGGGGCGACGGAACAATCTTGCATGCTCCTACGTACCTACGGCACTCTATATACCTTACCTCGTTGAACAGGGGTTCTCGCTTCGCTTCACCCCTGCCTAAATTCTGACGCCCCTCTGGGGTTTTGTGCCAACTGCTATATTACGCCTTAATCCTTAATCCTTAATCTTTCCGCCAGGGGAAACCCTTACAGCGTTATAGGGAATATGAGCTTGAGAGTGATATTGCGCCCCGGATTGAAGATTCCCCTACGGCCGGTGACATTGTTGATATCGGCATACTTCAGCCTGCTGAGGTGACTTTGGTAGGCGCAGTCGAGCAGGTTGTCGGCAATGACGTAAACCTCACATAGCTTGCGCCCGCTTCGCAACAGGAGGTCTGTGCCCAGCGAGGCATTCAGGAGCGTGTAGGCTGGGGTAGCGGTTTCCGTGCCAGCTACCCGGTAGTAATGGTTCTGACGGAAGTAATGCTCTACGCCGAAGCTGACGTAGGCGTTGTCGAAGAGGTGGTCGGCGCGATGGTGCTCGGCTGCCTCATGCAGGTGGTGAGGTGCCGTGCTATGGTGGTCACCGTTGTGCAGAAACTCCCATTTGACATCTGCCGTAAGACGGGCGGGCGGCGTGAGCGGCAGGTAGCGCGAGTCGAGGGGCTGGTGCAGCTGACGGGCATCAACCATAGAGTAGGTGGCGCCTATGTGCAGCTGGTGAATGGGATGAAGGTCGAAGCCTGCCTCGAAACCTTTCAACAGGGCATCGCCCTGCGTGTAGTTGTAGTAGCGATAGTTGTCGCCCAGTGCCTCAAGGCCCATCGCCGTGGACGTGGCTTCGTCGATGGCTTCAGCGAAGATATAGTTGTTGATTCGATTTATGAACAGGGCTGCCTCCAGCGAGATGAACTTGCTGCTGTAGTCCACACCGAGGTCGCCCTGCAGGCTGTGCTCCGCATGTAGGTCGTGGTTGCCTTTCTCGAAACGGAATGTGCCGTGGTGAATGCCATTGGAACCTAACTCGCTGAGGTTAGGAGCGCGGAAGCCACGGGCCATATTAGCTCGTAGGTTTATGCTTTTGCCCAAGTGGTACACGGCACCGAGCGAGCCCGTGAGTGCCGAGAACGACCGTTTGAAATCGGTGAAGCGCTCCTCGCCGTCGTCCCATAGCGCCAGGCTGTGCAGGTGACGGCTATCAACACGAATACCGCCGTTGAAGGTCCATAGGCGCAAGGTCTTGCTGGCCGTCAGGTAGGCGCCTATGTCGAAGAGACGGTAGGCGGGAATAAGAAACTCATCGCCCTCGTTGGATGAGCGTTGCCACATGCCGCCTATGCCGCCCGTCAGCTTCCAGCCGTCGAAGCCGTTGTAGTTGTAGCGGGCATCGTAGGTCAGCGTGTTCAGCAACAGGTCCAGACCGGCACCCTCGTGCTCGTGTTCTTCGCCTTCCTCATGCTCGTGTTCATGCTCGTGCTCTTCGGCTTCGCCGTGCTCGTGATGATGATGCTCATCCTCGAATTCCTGACGGCGGTTCAGTTGATAGCCTAAGGTGGCTTTCAGCAGTCCGTCGCCCAGCACGAAACTATTGTCGAGCACGGCCTTGTAGTGGTGAATCTGCTGGTAGGGTAGGGCCTTGGAGTAGGTCTTGATGTTTTTGCCGTTGAAGAGCAGGTCGCCAGTGAGCTCATCGCGCTCGCCCTCTGCCATGCTCGGCGTGAAATGGTAGTAGCTCAGCGCGAGATGTGTGAAGCCCCATTTCTTGTTCAGCCCGAGCAGGGCGTTGGCAGCCCTCTCGGCAAACTGCGAGCCGGGCACATACCCGTCGTACTTATTCTTATATGCGTGTGAGTATTTGTCGCTGAAACGCCCGTTCCACACAAACCCTTTCTTGTTGCCGCCGAAACGTAGGGAATAGTCGATGAGGCCGCTGTTGGTCTGGTATTCCGACGAGAAGCTGGCGCCCATCTGGCCAGCCGACTCCACGGCTTCAGGGTGGAAGATGACGACGCCCGCCATGGCATCGGAGCCATACATCAGCGAGGCAGGACCTTTCAGAATCTCCACCTGACCTACTGACTGTCCGTCAAGTTCTATACCGTGTTCGTCGCCCCATTGCTGACCTTCCTGACGAACGCCGTCGGCCACGGTGACGATACGGTTGTAGCCCAGTCCGCGTATCACGGGCTTGGATATGCCGCTGCCCGTGGTCACCTGTGCCATGCCTGGCTGCTTAGCCACCTCGTCGATGATGTTGGTCGACGCTGTCTGATGCAGCTCCTTCGTGGTCACAACGGAAATCGGCGTGGCAGACTGCTTGCGCTTGATTTGTCCTACAGGTGATGTTACTACAATCTCGTTTAATTGCAAATGCTGGTAATATATGTCGGCTGAATCCGACTCAGACTGCGCCATTGCCGCGGTGGATACACACAACAGCATCAGCGCACTATAAGCTGATTTCATAAGAAAAAGATGAAAAAAAAGTGAATAAATAAACTAAAGGTACACAGTTATTTATCCACCGGCGGCGCGCGCGAGCCGAAGACACCGCCGGCGTAGGTCCTGACAAATTCCACAGGGCATGCGTTGCCACTGCGGTGAACGGCGGTGAGAATATGAATGAGAACAAAACTTGCGACCAGAAAACTGACGTTCAGCAGCTGACACAGCACGCAGTCGTGCAGGTGGCCTGTGGCGCCAGACAGATGGCCGTGGTGTGCCTGGTGATGCACACACTCGGCACATGTCGTTTGCGTGTCGCTGTAGTCGTCGTGAACGTGTAGAGCAGCCACGGCCATCATCGGCACAAACACCGACAATAGCAACCAAGCATATAGCTGTCTCTTCAGTTCAATCTTCATTTCAGGTGCAAAGGTAGTAAATATTAAGAATTTGGGCGCTAAAAATTACGGATTATTACTGTCTTTTCTGCTTTTTTTCACTTTTCATTTCCCTCTTTTCATTAATATACCTATCTTTGCAGCCGTAAATTTCAGATTGTTGATAATAGAATCACTCAAGATACCAATGAAGATATATAAGTATCCGAGCCAAGAGGCGCTCCACGAGATTGTAAAGCGCCCTACAAAAGACGCCAGGGACCTGACCTCCATAGTGTCGGCCGTGCTCGACCGCATACAGGCCGAGGGCGACGCTGCCGTGATGGACTACGAACGCCAGTTCGACCATGTGGAGCTGAGCCGATTGGCTGTCAGCCAGGAGGAGTTCGAGCGCGCCGAGCAGCTCGTCAGTCCCGCACTGAAGGCAGCCTTGCAGCAGGCTCACGATAATATCGCCCGTTTCCATCAGGCGCAGCGCTATGCCGGCATCGAAGTAGAAACGGCACCCGGAGTGCGTTGCTGGCAGAAAGCCGTGCCCATCGAGAGCGTAGGACTTTACGTGCCCGGTGGCACAGCGCCTCTGTTCTCCACCGTACTCATGCTGGCCACGCCTGCCCGCATAGCCGGTTGCAGCGAGATAGTGCTCTGCACGCCTCCGCAGCGCGACGGCAGTGTGCATCCGGCCATCCTCATGGCAGCACGCATAGCAGGCGTGTCGCAGGTGTTCAAGGCAGGCGGCGTGCAGGCTATAGGAGCCATGGCTTATGGCACTGAGAGCGTGCCCCGCGTGAGCAAGATATTCGGTCCCGGCAACCAATATGTTCAGGCTGCCAAGCAACAGGTGGCTCTCACCAAAGTGGCAATAGATATGCCGGCAGGTCCCAGCGAGGTGCTCGTCGTGGCCGATGCCACGGCAAACCCCGCCTTCGTGGCTGCCGACCTGTTGTCGCAAGCCGAGCATGGCATGGATTCGCAAGTGATCATGGTGACCACTTCCGAGGCGATGCTCGAGGCCGTGCAGACTGAGGTGGCGCAGCAACTGGCAGCCCTCCCGCGCCAGGAGATAGCCGCTGCCGCCTTGGAGAACAGCCGCCTGGTACTCGTGGCGTCGTCTGATGAGGCTCTCGCCATCAGCAACCTCTACGCTCCCGAGCATCTCATCCTCGAAACGGCAGACGCCGAGCAGTTGGCTGCGCGCGTTGTCAATGCAGGCAGCGTGTTCATCGGTCATCTCACACCCGAGAGTGCAGGCGACTACGCCTCAGGCACCAACCACACCCTTCCCACCAATGGATGGGCAACGGCCTACAGCGGAGTCAACCTCGACGCTTTCTGCCGTAAGATAACCTACCAGCATATCACGCCCGAAGGCATCGGCGCCATAGGACATACCGTGGAACTTATGGCCGAGGCCGAAAGCCTGGACGCCCATCGGAATGCCATGACGCTACGCGTCTTAAAGTGCAAGAACTCATAAACTTAAGAACTTTATGTTAGACAATTTAGTCCGCAAGAACATACTTGCTCTCAAACCATACTCCTGCGCCCGCGACGAGTTCAAAGGGCGCAACGCCAACATCTTCCTCGATGCCAACGAGAACCCCTACAACGGCCCTTACAACCGGTATCCCGACCCGTTGCAGGAGGAACTCAAGGCCAGACTTGCCGTGGTCAAGGGCGTGCCAGCCAGCCGGATGTTTCTCGGCAATGGCAGCGACGAGCCCATAGACCTCGTCTATCGCATCTTCTGCGAGCCGCGTATAGATAATGTAGTGGCGATGGCTCCTACTTACGGCATGTACCGCGTGGCAGCCGATATCAACGACGTTGAATACCGTGCCGTGCCGCTGCGCGAGGATTTCTCGCTCGATGCCGATGCGCTGCTTGCCGCTACCGACAGCCACACCAAGGTCATCTGGCTCTGCTCGCCCAACAACCCCACGGGCAATGCCCTCGAGCGCGCTGCCATAGAGCATATATTGCAGGAGTTTCAGGGCATAGTGGTTGTTGACGAGGCCTATAGCGATTTCAATGACTTCCGTCCTTTCCGCCTCGACCTCGACCGCTTCCCCAATCTGGTGGTGCTCAACACCTTCTCCAAGTTGTGGGCATCAGCTGCCATCCGCCTCGGCATGGCTTTCGCTTCCGAGGAGATCATCGCTCTGTTCAACAAGGTGAAATACCCCTACAACGTAAACCTGCTCACTCAGCAGCAGGCCATGAACCTGCTCAACGATCTGCAGCACGTCAACCTATGGCGCGCTACGGTCCTGCGCGAGCGCTCACATCTGCTGCCTGCCATTGCCGAGTTGCCCATCTGTAGGGCTGTGTATCCCACCGATGCCAACTTCGTCCTTGCCCGCATCATAGATGCCGAACGCGTCTATCACTACCTCATCGACTGCGGCATCGTAGTCCGCAACCGCTCCCGCGTAGAGCTCTGCGACAACTGCCTCCGCATCACTATCGGCACACCCGAGGAGAATAATGCGTTGCTGGGAGCGCTGAGGCAATATAGGGGGCGCTGAGAAGACTCTCCCCCCGCCCTCCCTTATAGGGAGGGAGCAATTACCTTTCAAGAATAAGAAAATCGATTTTGATATGGATATTAATACCACTTCTCTGTCACATACTGCTCCCGGGAGGGCGAGGGGAGAGTCTGTTCTCTTTATCGACCGCGACGGCACCATACTTCGTGAGCCGGCTGACGAGCAGATTGACTCGTTCGAGAAGTTTCATTTCGTGCCCGGAGCCATCAGCGCCCTGCGTTTCCTGCGTCAGCACACCGACTACCTCTTCGTGCTGGTGAGCAATCAGGACGGCCTCGGCACACCATCGTATCCCGAGGATACCTTCTGGCCTACGCAAAACCTCATGCTTGAGATACTCGAGGGCGAGGGTGTCACCTTCGATGATATACTCATCGACCGCTCCTTCCCTGAGGATAACCTGCCTACGCGTAAGCCCGGCACTGCCATGCTCACAAAATACATGGACGGCTCCTTCGACCTCGCCTCCAGCTACGTGATAGGCGACCGCAGCAGTGATGCACAGCTTGCCAAGAACCTCGGTTGCAAGGCTCTCATCATAGACGAGGGCGCGTGCGACGGCTGCTCTGCGCCTCACGAAGGACCGTTGGCCGAAAGCCATTGCACCGTCGTCAGCTCATGGCAGCGCATCGCCGACATCGTCTTTGCTGGCTTGCGTCGGGCCACCGTCACCCGCACTACCCGCGAGACGGATATCAGCGTCACGCTTGACCTCGACGGCAATGGCAACGCCAACATCTCCACCGGCCTTGGCTTCTTCGATCACATGCTCGAGCAGATAGCCCGCCATGGTAACATAGACCTCGAGATAAGTGCCCGTGGCGATTTACATGTCGACGAGCACCACACCGTTGAGGATACTGCCATTGTGCTTGGCGAGGCCCTTGCCAAGGCCCTTGGCGACAAACGCGGTATCAGTCGCTATGGCTTCACGCTGCCTATGGACGACAGCCTCGCCTCCGTAGCCCTCGACTTCGGTGGACGCCACTGGCTTGTGTGGGATGCCGAGTTCTGTCGCGAGCGCGTAGGTGATGTACCTACCGAACTCTTCTTCCATTTCTTCAAGAGCCTTTCCGATGCTGCCCGTCTCAACCTCAACATCCGAGCCGAAGGCACCAACGAGCACCACAAGATAGAAGCCATCTTCAAGGCCTTCGCACGGGCGCTGCGCATGGCTCTTCAGCGCGACATCACCAATATGCAGCTGCCCTCAAGCAAAGGCACTCTCTAACCAGTCAGCATTACCGCAGTAATACCTCTATAAAACAAAACCGCCACCGGCTCTCACCGATGGCGGCTTTTTGTTTTGGGCTCGCAGAGCGCGCATTCATGTCTTGAATTCACGATAAATTCATGTCTTGAATTCATGTGGAAGTATGGTTGTTATTTCACATCTAATGCTCACGAATGACATCCATATAATGACCATAAATATTCATGGCCATTCGTGTGTCCATTCATGGCCATTCGTGTGTCCATTCATGGCCATTCGTGTGTTCATTCATGACCATTCGTGTGTCCATTCATGGCCATTCGTGTGTCCATTCATGGCCATTAGTGTGTCTATTCATGGCCATTCGTGTGTCCATTCATGACCATTCGTGTGAAGAAAGAAAATTATGTCAATTATGATAATTCTTCAGACTCGCATTGCTCGAAGAAGCGTCCTTCGGCCGAGCGCGTTTCGAAGAAGTTTCCGTGTCTTTCCGTTCTTTTCCATATCTTTCCGTGATAAAAAATTCGTATAATTCGTATAATTAGTTGTTTGAAAAGAAAAGGGCGACGCTGTGTGCGCCGCCCCTTTTCCTAATATATCTTTAATCTTTGAATTATCTGTCAACCAGCCTTAATCCTTAATCTATAATCTTTAATCCTTAATTAACTATCAAAGTGAGTCTTTTACTCCGCAGCTGGTGCCGGAGTCGTTGTCGTTGTTGTCGTTGTCGTTGCAGCCTCCGTCTCCGCAGCAGCTGCAGCAGCTATGCTGTCGCGCTTTGCCACGGCAGCCAACGAGTCGCGTCGAGCCTGTTCCTCGCGCCGACGGGCATTGTCGCGGGCGTTGTAAGCCTCGCTGATATAAATGCCGTCCTCGTGCTGCAGGATATATTCGTCGTAAGCATCCTTGGTGCCTATCTGGTCGGCACGGCGCCAGTCGAGCGAGTCGATCTTGTGCAGCGCCACCTTCATATATGGCGACGTGGGATGAGTGTCTACGAAGTTATGCAGCGCATCCACGTCGAGTGTGCGACAGAGTTCCGCCCATACGGCATCCTCTTTCTGAAGTCCGCTCAGGCGCTCCTTCACCTCGTCGATATGCTTGCTGTTGGGGAAACGGGCTATGAAATCCTCGAAGCTCAACGGGTCGTTGCAGTCCTTCAGCAGCTCGAAAGCCTTCTCCTCGCTGGCCAGCTTGTCCTGATAGTTGTCCCAATAGAGGTAAGCTCCTATGCCTATGATGAGAATGGCCAGCAGGAGCAGGTACCATGGAGTATCCTTCTTCTGCGGAGCCTCCTCTACGACGGCTGCTTCCTCGCTCACTGCGTCGGCAGTGTAGGTGCTTTCGTCCTGTAGCTGCTCGGCGGCAGGCTTGGGTGTAGGTTTCTCTTCTACGACGAAGTGTGCTCCGCAGTTGGGGCATTCACTGGCGTCGGCCATGACGTATGTGTTGCACTTAGGGCAACGCTTCACATTGTTCTCAATACGAATGCCGCAATGCGGGCAGGTGGGAGCCTTGGATGATACCGGTTGGTTGCACTCGGGGCAGGTAATCATGCTCATATCCGTAGTCTGTTTTTTGTTTTGGTGTGTTGTTAATGTTTGTAATGATAGCACAAAGGTAGTTGTTTTTGCAGATATACATAAAAAAAAGTGCAAAAAATTTTGTGCGAAGGTAAAAAAACTCTACCTTTGCAGCGCAAAAACGAAAAAAGGGGCATTAGCTCATCTGGCTAGAGCGTTTGACTGGCAGTCAAGAGGTGGCGAGTTCGAGTCTCGCATGCTCCACACGGAAAGGTTGAAAGAAGGTAATACGCACGAACGCGGCTCGCTGTACATCAGTGAGCTTTTTTTAACCCCAGACAACTACTAATACACATTAATTATAATACATTGACCTATGAGCAAGAAAACTGAGCGCGTCGTAGAATCGATTCTCGACATCAATTCCAACAATATATGGAACGTCTCACCCGACGAGATAGTGGAGCTCTGGAACGAGGAGATGATTGAGGACAGCTTTCCCCCGTGCGAGGAAAAACTGCTGAATATCATCCGTTTGGCATTCGAAGTAGTGCACTACGACAACGGCGACGAGCGCGAGGCTGCCAAATACGAAGGCGAGAACAGCGAATGGTCCACCTTCCCACGCACCGATATCAAGAAGGGTGTAGTGGCTATACGCAAGCGCAATATCTCCAAGCTCACCGACCTGAGCTACGAGAATATCAAGCATATCACAGCCGCAACGCTGCTCGAGCTCATCAGCCGCAACTTCGGCGGTGGATGGGAGAGCATTCCTCTCTCCATACGCGATATCATCGAGAGCAGCTTCGAGGTCACCACCACCACGCTCCCTGCATCGCGCCTGCACATGCCGGGCGGTGCCCTCGAGCGCAAGATTGCCGACGGCTTCGAGGTCCTCGAAGTGGAGAAGGGCACCTGGGTAGAGGCTATCTTCGCTAAGAAGAAGGCACCGATGACCAAGCTCCGCATGCTCATCGAACCTGAGTACGACGAGGAGGGCAACCGCATCATCAACGAAGACGACGATGAAGATGAACACGACGATCGCGACGATGAGGACGACGAGATGGACGAGGAGCCTCAGACTCCTGAGGACGATGATACGTTCTACTCCACCTATTCTCCTGAAGCCGACGTTAAGGACGACGACGACGATGACACCGCCGGCCTCTCCGTCTTAGAGTGATGCGATGTACCTCACCGTAGCTCTCATCGTAGCTTATTTCCTGCTTCTGGCAGGCGTGGCACGCATCACCGCGCGCCATTCCGACAACGATACATTCTTTAGCGCAAGGCGACGCTCACCATGGTGGGCCGTCGCCTTCGGCATGTTAGGGGCCAGTCTCAGCGGCGTCACCTTCGTCAGTGTGCCCGGCATGGTCCGGGCCTCCGACATGACCTACATGCAGATGTGCCTGGGCTTCATCCCGGGCTATGCCATGGTGGCCTTCGTGCTGCTGCCCGTCTATTACCGCTTGGGCGTCACGTCCATCTACACCTACCTCAACCGCCGCTTCGGCCTCTCCGCCTACCGCACAGGGGCCTCGTTCTTTCTGCTGTCCAAGCTGTTGGGCGCCGCCGTGCGTCTCTACCTCGTCTGCCTCATCCTGCAGCGCATAGTATTCGATGCCTTGGGCTGTCCGTTCTGGCTCACGGCCCTCATCATCCTGCTGCTCATCTGGCTCTACACCCATCGCGGAGGCATAGGCACCATAGTGTGGACCGACTGCCTTCAAACCATTGTCCTGCTCACCGCCTTAGTGCTCATTATCAGCGCCTTACTGCGTGCCGAAGGGTGGGGGATAGGCACTGCCGTCAGTCAGGTTCGGTCGAGCGGTATGAGCCGTATCTTCGAGTTCTCCGACTGGACCAGCCGTCAGTATTTCTGGAAGCAGTTCCTCAGCGGCGCATTCATCGTGGTCGTCATGACAGGCCTTGACCAGGACATGATGCAGAAGAACCTCACGTGCCGCACTCTCCACGAGTCTCAGAAGAATATGATTGTCAACGGCCTCCTCTACGTGCCCGTCAACCTGCTGTTCCTAAGCCTCGGCGTGCTTATGTTCCTCTTCGCCGCCCACCACGGCATCACCCTGCCGGCCTCTTCCGACGAGGTTATGCCCATGCTCTGCGCCGGAGGTTACCTCGGTCAGGGAGCCTTGGCATTCTTCACTCTCGGCATAGTGGCAGCTGCCCTGTCCAGTGCCGACAGCGCCCTCACCGCCCTCACCACCAGCACCTGCGTCGACCTCTTCAACCGTCCCGCCGACGAACGTCTGCGCCGGTGCATGCACATCGTGGTGAGCCTTATAGTATTACTTGTAATCTTGGCCATTAAAGCATTGAATAACACCAGTGTTATCGATGCCGTCTACACCATAGCGTCATACACCTACGGCCCCCTTCTCGGCCTCTTCGCCTTCGGTTTGTTTGTGCCCAAACGCGTGCAACCCGCGCCCCGTGCCATACCCTTCATCTGCGTCGTAGCACCCCTCATCTGCTACGCCCTTTCGTATCTCTCTTCCACCTTCTGGCACTACCATTTCAGCTACGAACTCCTTCTGCTCAACGGCGCCCTCACAGCCCTCGGCCTCTACCTCGCTTCGCTCCGTAAATCCTGCGAGGCATAGGTTATTGTGTTAAAATAGTGTTAAACAAAGGCCATTTTTTGCCCGCATGGCAAAAACTCTTTAACTTTGTTCACACACAATAAAAACGACATAATAACCAATTCAAAATCCTAAGGCAATGAAAAATCGAGTCGTCGCGGCACTCATCAGTGTCCTCATCACCTCCGTCTTGTTTGCCAATGGCAACCCTTCCGGTATCAATACCGATGTCATCAGTATAAACACCGCCTACGAGAATGCCCTTCAGTTCCTCAACACACAAAGGGCCTCGGGCAGGCAGACCATGCGTAAGGCGCCGCTACGGCAGTCCGACCTCACCTTATGTACCCAGCGTCCCGATATGTATATCTTCAATGTCGGCACGTCCGAAGGTTTTCTGGTGGCCTCTGCCAGCAACCTCACCCGCCCCGTCCTCTGCTATAGCACCGACGGACAATGGGACGAGGCCAATCTGTCGCAGACTCTCGGCTGGCTCTTCGAGCAGTACGAGGCTGAGATAGCCGCAGCCCGCAAGAGCCGTGCCAAGGCTCCCGAGGCACCCGTCAACATCGTCAAGACACCCATCGAACCGCTCATCAAAACCGAGTGGCATCAGCATTCCCCCTACAATGTCAAGCTCACCCCTTTCACTTGGGGCGGTGAAAAATATAATGTCCCGACAGGTTGCGTGGCCACGGCCATGGCACAGATCATGAACTACCACCAGTGGCCTAAGACCATCCGTCAGACTATCCCTGGTTACAACCACGGTCAGTTGGTCGGCGATGAGGGCAATGAGGTAGTCGTGAGCGACGTCCCTGCCGGCACGGTAATCGATTGGGAACATGCCAATGTAAAATCTTTATGGATGGATTCCGACCCTGCCGCCATTGATGCCGTGTCCAACCTTATGCAGTACTGCGGTACGGCAGTCAGGATGTACTATAGCGAGTCCACCTCCTCATCCCATAACCTCAGTGCCATGTATGCGTTGAAGTATTATTTCGACTACGATCCCGCCATCTATATTGCCGAACGCTCCAAGTACACCTACTACGATTGGTGCAATCTCCTCTACAACGAATTGCGAGCCGGGCGCCCCATCCTCTACAATGGGCAGAGCAACTATGGCGGCCACTCGTTCATCATCGACGGCTACGACGGCAACGAAATGTTCCATTTCAACCTCGGTTGGAATCAGAAAACATCGGTCTATGCCATACTCAGCAGCGTTGGTCATGACAGCTCCGTGGGTAACCCCGACGCCTACGATAGTCCCGATGGCTACGTCTACCACCAGACTGCCGTTCTCAACGTGCAGAAGGCGGCCCTCAGTCAGGGCGTTTACCATGTCTCGTTGACCACCGATAGCTACTACTTGTCCGGTGAAGAGTCTGTCATCGTCACCTACTTCAACAACGAGGACGAGGGCTACACCTTCGACCTCGGCCTTGGCTATCGCGATGCCGACGGCAACATACAGGTGGTGAAGTCCTTCGAGGGCGTGAAGATAGCGAAGACAGGTTCCAAGAACCAGTCCTACACGGGTTCCGACCTCACCCTGTCGCCCGGCACCTACCGTCTCCTGCCCGTAGCGCGGTTGAGCGGAGGACAGTCCGAGTGGGAGTTCGTATCCAACGAATTCGACTACTATATCGCCACCGCTGCCGCCGACGGCAAGGTGACGCTCGCCGATCACAGCCGTAATGTCGACCTCTCCTTGGCGTCGCTCACCTTCAGCGGCAATCCCTATGCCGGCCATGAGCTCTACGTCTTCTGCACCCTCAAGAACAGCGGCGAGGAAGACTTCTTCGACAAGCTCTACTTCTTCTGGAACGATAACCCCGCCAACAAAGGCATCGAAGCCGGTCATTACCTCCTTTGGTCCCATGCCACCGTCAATGCCGGAGGCACAGCCCCCGTCGAGTTCTATTTCACCCCCGACCGCGAAGGCGACTATACCGTGTGGATTACCACCGATCAGGCCGGCGAGAATGTCGTAGGGCAGGCCAACGTGTCCATTGGTGCTCAGTTGCCTTATGAGGTATCCGACCAAGTTCCGTTTGCAATCACCAACGTCACCTTGGCCAATAGCCGCGATTTCTCACTCCTGGGCAATGACGTAGTGGTCAGTTTCGATGCCACCAACACCAGTCCGGACGTCTCTTTCTACGGCTTTGTGCACATGGGCGTTTTCTTATATAAAGGAACATACAAGTTCGGAGAAATGAATCCCAACTACATCAACTTCTATGACATCATACCCGGTCAGACGCGTCACTTCCAGCTCAACGTCTCCGATATAGATCCTGGAGCCGACAATATTCAGTTCGTGACCTACATGGGCAATTGGAATCCAGCCTATACCTCCCCCGTCTACCACATTGAGCCGTCCGTCTTTACGTATACCCCGGACGGTGTGGAAATCCCACTCCAGGCGACACCCACATTCGCCGTTCCCGAATCGGCAGGTGCCGTGGACCTCACCATGGTGTCAAATAAGGTTATCAGGGTCGTCCCCAACAGCAACCCCAACACCATCTACTACATCAAAGCAGGCAGTGCCATGCCCGAAGGTCTCCAAGGTCGCAATGTCGTCCATGGCGACAAGGCCGACAAGATAACCCTCGACGGCAGCTATGGCGTGGCAGTTCCGTTGCCGTTCGCAGCCCAGTCTGCCGTTCTCACCAAGCAGCTGCCCAAGGACAAGTGGCGCACTCTATGCTTGCCTTTCGACTATGTACCCGACCCCGCCCTGGTGGATCTCGCCACCGTCACCGACGAGGATGCCGACCACCTTCGCATCAATCCCATCAACAAGATAGCCGCTTACCAGCCCTCTTGCATCAGGAGTCATGTCGAA
>JAEEGG010001437.1_pt1 | contig 64994 bp, 71 predicted proteins | sample 9134161 | NCBI WGS metagenome assembly JAEEGG01 (sample SAMN16246543, study PRJNA631951) | gut metagenome | biome: gut microbiome; feature: rumen; material: CR-attached | host: Bos | place: Iran: Karaj | collected 2018-10
GGTCACGTACGTCGTCCGAACCCCGAAGCGCACGCGCTTCGGTTTGGGCTCCTCCGGTTTCGCTCGCCGCTACTCCCGGAATCATTCTTTATTTTCCCTTCCTCCGGCTACTTAGATGTTTCAGTTCACCGGGTTCCCTTCCTTAAGCTATGGATTTGCTTAAGGATGACCGAGGTCTGCTCGGCCGGGTTTCCCCATTCAGAAATCCGCGGATCACGGCCCATTTGCGGCTCCCCGCGGCTTATCGCAGCTTATCGCGTCTTTCTTCGGCTCTTGGTGCCAAGGCATCCGCCCTGCGCCCTTTTTGCTTAACCAGCCTGCCTTCGGGATGACGGGAGTCAACCCTCCTGGCTTCACGCGCCTAGCGTGGCGCGCGGCCGGCCTTCTTAATTCTTTTTTTGGTTCTCTTTCTTACTCGAAGCTTCCTCTCGAAAGCTTCGCCTCGGATGTCTTCGTTTGTTCTTTTCATTGCAAACGTTAACGTTTATCGTTCGATATTCGGTTTTCAAGGTACAATTGCGGCAAAGGCGTTTCTGCAATCAGAGCTTCGCGGGACTCATAAGCCTGCGGCTTATTTCGTCACGGGCATCCTTCGAATGCCCTCTCAGGTTCATTTCCGCCGCCTTCGGAAAGTAAACTTTCCTCCTGCGGACGCGCATGAACCTGCGCGGTCGCTCCAACCCTTGCCTCCTGGAGGTAAGGGGATTCGAACCCCTGACCCCCTGCTTGCAGGGCAGGTGCTCTCCCAGCTGAGCTATACCCCCAAAAATCTGGCGGCCGCCTGCTCTCCCATGCCGTCTCCAGCATAGTACCATCGGCCGCCCGGGTCTTAACCGTCGTGTTCGGGATGGGAACGGGTGTTTCCCCCGGGCGCATCGCCACCAGAAATGTATAAGAAAACAATCAATGCAGCCCCTACTCTCTCCAGCTTCCTTAGAAAGGAGGTGATCCAGCCGCACCTTCCGATACGGCTACCTTGTTACGACTTCACCCCAGTTATCGGACCTGCCTTCGGCGGCTCCCTCCTTTCGGTTGGGTCACCGACTTCGGGCGTTTCCGACTCCCATGGTGTGACGGGCGGTGTGTACAAGACCCGGGAACGCATTCACCGCGACGTTCTGATTCGCGATTACTAGCGATTCCAGCTTCACGCAGTCGAGTTGCAGACTGCGATCCGAACTGGGACGTTATTTTTGGGATTCGCTCCGGATCGCTCCCTCGCCTCCCTTTGTTTACGCCATTGTAGCACGTGTGTAGCCCCGGCCATAAGGGGCATGATGATTTGACGTCATCCCCGCCTTCCTCCGGGTTGTCCCCGGCAGTCCGTCTAGAGTGCCCAGCCTTGCCTGCTGGCTACTAAACGTAAGGGTTGCGCTCGTTGCGGGACTTAACCCAACATCTCACGACACGAGCTGACGACAACCATGCACCACCTGTCTCCCCTGCCCCGAAGGGCTTACGGCGTTGCCCGTAATTCAGGGGGATGTCAAGGCCGGGTAAGGTTCTTCGCGTTGCTTCGAATTAAACCACATGCTCCACCGCTTGTGCGGGTCCCCGTCAATTCCTTTGAGTTTCATTCTTGCGAACGTACTCCCCAGGTGGATCACTTACTGCGTTGGCTGCGGCACCCGGAGACCGTGTCCCCGGACACCTAGTGATCATCGTTTACCGCGTGGACTACCAGGGTATCTAATCCTGTTTGCTCCCCACGCCTTCGAGCCTCAACGTCAGTTACGGTCCAGCAAGCCGCCTTCGCCACCGGTGTTCCTCCTAATATCTACGCATTTCACCGCTACACTAGGAATTCCGCTTGCCCCTCCCGCACTCAAGCATGACAGTTTCCAAAGCAGTCCGGGGGTTGGGCCCCCGCCTTTCACTTCAGACTTGCCACGCCGTCTACGCTCCCTTTACACCCAGTAAATCCGGATAACGCTTGCCCCCTACGTATTACCGCGGCTGCTGGCACGTAGTTAGCCGGGGCTTCTTGGTCAGGTACCGTCACTTTCTTTCCTGCTGACAGAGCTTTACGCACCGAAATGCTTCTTCACTCACGCGGCGTCGCTGCATCAGGGTTTCCCCCATTGTGCAATATTCCCCACTGCTGCCTCCCGTAGGAGTTTGGGCCGTGTCTCAGTCCCAATGTGGCCGTTCACCCTCTCAGGCCGGCTACTGATCGTCGGTTTGGTGGGCCGTTACCCCGCCAACTGCCTAATCAGACGCGGGTCCATCGCATGCCGATAAATCTTTTCACACTGGATCATGCGATCCCGTGCGCTTATGCGGTATTAGCAGAAGTTTCCCTCCGTTGTCCCCCTGCATGCGGCAGGTTACCCACGCGTTACTCACCCGTCCGCCACTGGGCTTAAATCACTAGGTTTCATTAAGCCCCGTTCGACTTGCATGTGTTAAGCACGCCGCCAGCGTTCATCCTGAGCCAGGATCAAACTCTCAATAAAAGTTTTTTCCGGCCGGATCAACGATATTTGTTAATCTGGCTTTTACTGTTCTTGTTTAGGTATTCGTTCTCTGAAATCTCAGAAATCAGGCTGCCTAAGAGCCTTCTCTCTGGAATCTTCAGGGTTGCATTGTTGTTTACTTATCAAGGTGCGTTGCTGTCTCAGTTCTTCGCGACAGCTTATTTACAATACCACGCTCGCAATCACTTGTCAACAACTTTTTTAAAGATTTTTCAAAATTTTCAAATCTTATGCTGTTGTCTTTTGGAGCGGTGGAATTTTATAATATCACGTTGGGCCTTATTTTGTCAATCTCTTCCTTACGTTTTCATGCAAAAATCTTCTAAAACCCAGGAATCCTTTGACTTTCCTCAAGATTTAGTAATAATACTGTCTCCAATTCTCTATAATTACGCTGGCCTCTTCCATGCTCATTCCCGTAATCTGAGCAAGCTCCTGCGCCGCAAAGATCTTCTCCTGACCCTGAACGCACTGATTTACGTGAGCAAGCGTTGCCTTTGCATAGCTTACGCCATTAATCATGACATAGGTTTGTGCAGCTGCCTTATTGATCTTAACGTTCTCTGACTTAAACCCAATGACAAACATAACAACGCCACCCACCATCATGGCTACGGATATAAACAGGAACGGTACCATAGTCTTCGGAGAAGAAAGGGGATCCAAATAATAAGGGAGTGCATACTCCTTCATCTCTGCCTCGGACTCAAACCAGCCTGCATCCTTAAGCGTGCCGTAGTAATACTCCTGCATCTTCTTGTTCATCTTCTTCAGACAGCCCGTCTTTTCTACGTGCCTTGTCAGTTCAAAGATATATCCATCATAATAATCCCAGGTATCGTCATACATTTTTCCGAAAAGATCATATTCTTTTTCATTGACCTTCACGCCAATATAACGAACGTCATCCCCTTCATAAGCAGGAATTAAATAATAAGAGTCCTCATTCGTCTTTCTGCCGTTTTCCGTCTGCGTGCGCGTTGCATATGAACCATACACCTCATAAATGTCGGCAGTTACCATGTCAAAATACCCAATCTCGGAAACATTGGTCTCCGCTGCATACAGATCCACGGGCGCCTTCAAACCGGCAACTCCCTCACGAAATCCCATGATTCCCAAGATCAATCCAAAAATAAAAATAGCTCCTCCCCAACCCTTCATCTTTTCTTCATCCTCCCGTAAATGTTCTTTCTTCCTATCTTAAGCCTTCCTGGCTTTCGATGCATATTCCGGTAAAAGCATTTTCAGCTTTTCATATTCCTGCTCCTGGAAAACGCAGAGCGGTCTGTCCGATTTTTCGATTCCATTTCCCTTGATCACGGGATCAATATTGATCGGCATCTTCTCTCCCATGATCTTAAGCGTGATCGTCATGCCATTCTTGCGAAGCTTATACTGAAAATCCGTCAAATTCCAGTCCACGATCAGGCGATTTCGAATATATAACTGTCCTTCCTTCTTAATAAAAGGAAAAACGATCAGCTCTTCAGCCGTGAAAGCAAGAATATAAGGGAAATAATAATAGGTTGTCGTGTTTAGCTTCTGCGTTGTTTTTGTATAATAGCCCACGACATAGGTATAATTCGCGTACTGCTCCTCCATGACCCTGGACATCAAATCCAGCATGGCGCGCTTTTCCGTATTGTTTTCCCTCTGTGCATTCAAATATTTCTTGTTCTTGGCACCCATGACGGCAAATGCCACGACAAAGACGACCACCATGATCGCCATAAAAATGAGATATCCCAAATCACTCATAACTGATTTCCCCTGCTCATTTTTATTTTTGAGTTAAAAAAGGAGTGTTGACTAGTCAACACTCCTTAACTTATTGGCAGAGGAAACGGAGAAAGAGGGATTTGAACCCTCGCGCCGGTTGCCCGACCTACACCCTTAGCAGGGGCGCCTCTTCGGCCTCTTGAGTATTTCTCCTTATCCGAACTTCGTCTCTACCAATATGCAATTAGGCGCTAACTCATAGCGCATTTATCATTATACATAAGGGCCTGCCGTTTGTCAATCTCAAAATTATTTTTCCGACATTTTTATGATTTGTCTTCATACTCCGCAATGGCCTCAACGATTCTTCGCTTCACCTCCGCAGCAATCTCCACGGTCTTCATGTCCTTGTATTCCTCATAATACATGGGTTTTAAGTAAATCAGCTTCACCGTAACCCTGCGGATGGACTGTACGTCAAACGGAATAAAACAATTGATCAGGGCACAGGGAACAATGGGACATTTTGCCTTTTGCGCCGCTTTAAAGCTCCCCGGTTTAAATTCCTGTACCTTGTTTCCCTCATGGCTGCGATGCCCCTCGGGAAAGATCAGGTAATTTCTGCCAGCCTTGACCTCCTCCGAAATCTGGTTGATCACCTGCATGGACTGGCGTACGTCCTCCCGGTCCATGGCCAGCGATCCCGTCGCCTCGATCACCTGCTTTAACAGGATAATATTCCTGGCTTCCTTTTTGATGACTGCTGCGAACGGCTTAGGGCTAGTTGCAAACAATGTCAAGGAATCAAAGAGCCCCTGATGATTCGGATAAAACATGAAACCATCTTCCTTCGGAACATTCTCCACGCCATGCACTTCCAGCTTAATGTTTCCGCCCCAAATGGCTCGTTTCGAAATAAATTTTGCCATTTTGAACCCCGGATTATAATCGCCGTTATATCTTTTTGCCGTCCACAAAAGCTTTATAAACATAAAGGGAACCAGCAAAATATTCATGATGACCATCAAAGCAATTCTCATGTCGATCTGCGCGCCCTATCGCATCCTGCGTAAAAACCAAGCGCCTTCCCCCATCCTTCATTCCTTGCAATATGCCGCCGTAGCGGTCTCATACAAGTTATTTCCTTCCGCGTCGATCACAACGATCACCGGAAAATCCTTGACCTCCAGCCTTCGAATTGCCTCCGTTCCAAGATCGTCATACGCGATGACCTCTGAGCTTAAAATCGACTTAGAAAGAAGCGCACCCGCACCGCCAACGGCAGCAAAATAAACCGCCCCGTTCCGAACGATGGCATCCTTCACGGCCTGAGAACGCTTTCCCTTTCCAATCATGCCCTTCAGACCAAGATCCAAAAGCGCCGGTGCATACTTATCCATGCGGCTCGCCGTGGTCGGTCCTGCAGATCCGATGGGGCGCCCTTCCCTTGCAGGCGACGGTCCCATGTAATAAATGACGTTGTTTTTCAGTTCCAAGGGCAATGCCTCGCCGCGGTCCAGCGCCTCCTGCATCCGCTTATGCGCCGCATCCCTGGCGGTATAAATCGTCCCCGTGACATAAACATAATCCCCTGATTTTAAGGATCTCGCATCCTCATCACTCAAAGGCACCGTAATATATCTGTCCATTTTCTTAAGCCCTTTCTTAAATTAAATCGCTCGCTCCACTAAATCTCCCGCACGGCGTGACGATTGACGTGACAGCAAATGTTGATTGCCACGGGAAGCCCCGCGATGTGCGTAGGATAAGTATTGACGTTCACTGCCATCGCCGTCGTGCTTCCGCCAAGACCGCCAGGTCCAATGCCCGTGCGATTGATCTTCTCGAGCATCTCTTCTTCAAGCTCCTTGACCCACGGAATCTCCGAGCGCTGATCCAGCGGCCTCGTCAGAGCCTGCTTCGCCAAAATGGCGCATTTTTCAAAGGTCCCGCCAACGCCAACGCCGACCACCATGGGCGGACATGCATTTGGCCCCGCATCCTTGACGGCCGTAAGGATTGCCTGCTTGACGCCCTCTATGCCATCCGCGGGCTTTAACATAAAGACCCTGCTCATGTTTTCGCTTCCAAAGCCCTTTGGTGCCACGGTGATCTTTACCTTGTCACCAGGCACAATGTCATAATGAATCACGGCAGGCGTGTTGTCCTTCGTATTCTCACGAAGAATCGGGTCTTTTACGACGGACTTGCGAAGAAATCCGTCCACGTATCCCCTGCGAACGCCCTCATTGACGGCATCCGTAAGGCTCCCGCCCTCGAAATGCACCTCCTGGCCAATCTCCATAAAGATGACCGCCATGCCCGTGTCCTGACAAATGGGAATCATGTCCTCCCCGGCTATCTTTAAATTCTCCTCGAGCTGTTCCAGAATCTGCCGTCCCAGAGGCGCTTCCTCCTCCTTTGCCGCCGTGCGAAGTCTCTCCTCCACGTCCTTCGACAGAAAATGATTCGCCTCTATGCAGGCTTCCTTCACCGATTTTGTGATTTCCTCAACATGTATTGTTCTCATGATTTTTCTATCTCCCGTTACCGTGCCGAAGCTCCTGCCTGATCTGACCAGCCGGAGCTCTTTAAAGACTTCACCGTCTCCTTCAAGGAAACATAATCTCCACCGCCATCCTGTACAATCCCCAGCTTTACCAAGGACTTGACGTTCGCCCTCTTGTCCAAATCCCTGTAAATGATGGAAATCACCAGACTTGAGCCTTCCTCCTTCATATCAAAAGTAATAAAGTCATAAGCGTCATATTCTTTACCATATTCCAGCATAAATTCCTTAACAGTTTCTATCTCTTCGGAGGAACGATTTGCAATATTCCATCTATCTTCTTCTATAATCTGCTTCACTTTGTCGCCTGCCGCCAAAATGCTCATACTTTCCTCAATGTCATTCTTCGAATCATAAATATATAGCGTTGTGATCTCATCCTTCAGCTTTGTCGCCGTATCTGCGATGAAAATACCGAAAAAGACAACGATTGCAATGCCCGCCATGATCAGAATGGATTGCAGCAAAGGCATTTTATCAGAGCTGCCCTCCGCATATCCCGAGGATCTGCCGGCACCATTTGGTCCATAGCCGCCTCCCGAAGCGCCATAACCCGCATTCGCTCCCGCACCATAGCCATACCCATTATTACCATAGCCATTACTGCCATAGCCATTATTGCCATAACCATTGCTGCCATAACCATTGCCTGCAGCCGAGCCAGAGCCGCCCTCCGCATCCGAGGCAGCACCCGCACCCGAAAAGCTTTGGTCAGGCTCTATGCCGCCCAAAATGCTTGCCATGTCAACCCCAAAGGGATTATCCATATTGCTTCCAGAGGCCCCTTCGGAACCGCTTCCCGAAGCATTTCCCGATACATTTCCCGATACATTTCCAGAACCGCTTGCCCCAATGCCGCCATCACTCAGAATTCCATTCCCGAGAACGCCATTTTCCCCGAGGACGCCGCCGCCTAAAATGCCGCCCGTACCTGCTGCCGCACTGCTTCCAAAGGACCCAAAGCTATTGGACGCATCATTACTCCCCGATCCATAGCTCTCAGACGATTCCTTCTTCGTAACAGGATCAACATAGGCCCCGCAGCCCATGCAAAAATTGTCTTCCATCAGCTCCGTTCCACATTTCGGACAAATTTTCTTCTGATTCTCTCCCATGATTCCTCCCCACAAATCTGGCGCTTCCGCCATTTATTCACTCGTCGAAGGTTCCTCCGCCGGAATTTCCTTAACTTCCCACTCTTCCCCGTTCAAAGCTTCCAACAGCTTCTTCAGGGAAACAAAGCTTTTCCCCCGCACGGTTACGACCGCATCCTTATCGAGCAGTCCCTTGCTCACTGCCTCGACCATATTGTCCATCAAATCCAACTGATGAACGCCCCTCTGCAAAACCACCGCCTGATCATCCCGCGTGACGCTCCAATCAATAAACACGGAAAACTGGTACGGCGTCCCCTGCTGCTCCAAATGATTCACGACATTCGCAACGGAATTCTGATTCGCATCCTCAAATTGCCAAACCTGCCGCTCCTCCCAGGATAACACCCGGTCTCCCTTGGCATAGATGGTCATTTCTCCCAGAAAAGAATATACCTTCTGAGACTTTGGCTCTTCCTCCTGTTTTCTGGAATCCTTCGAAGCCTTTTTCTCTCCCTTTGCATTCTGCTGTTCCACTGCCTCCCAGAATGCCGCCTCAAACGGATCCTTGGGCGGATCGATCCAATCTACCCTCGCCAGCTCCGTCACCGGTGTTTTCTTCTGCAGGGCGACGACCAAGTCCTTCGGCGCGAAATAAAGACTCAACATGTAGGCACCGATTCCTACGCCCAATAAAAGCCCCAACATCAACATCAACAACAAGGACAATCCGCTTTCGTCAAAAATGTTTTTCTTTTGCCTGCGCTTTTGCCTGGCCGCCTTTTCCCTTGCAAGATACTCGGGATTTAAGTACCGATTGCCGAAGCCGCGATTATTTTCGCGCGCAAGACCCACGCCGGCAGCCGGTTCTTCCTCTGCCGAAAGCTCAATGTTTTTTCCACAGCCCATGCAATAGTTGTTCTTTCCAACCAGCTGCATGCCGCATTTTGGACAAACCCTGCTTTCCTCCATAGTGGCCTTCGCGCCTTTCCTCAAATCTCGAACGAGCCCTCGCTACTTCAGCTTTGCAAGCACGCCGTCCAGCTCCTCCGCCGCAGGCTCCGTGGGCTTCCAAAGAATCGTCTGCCCATCACCCTCATATCTGGGAATGACATGCAGATGAAAATGCTTTACGGTCTGCCCGGCCACTTCCCCATTGTTCTGCACCAGATTCAAGCCATCACAGCCAAGCTTCTCTTGCATCAAAGTTGCAATCTTCTTCGCCACGGGAAGCACCTTCGCCGCCGTCTCCTCAGGTAACTCATACAAATTCGCCGCATGCTCCTTGGGAAGGATCAGCGTATGCCCCTTCGTCGCAGGTCCCAAATCCAAAATGGCGCGAAAATCCGCATCCTCGTACACCGTTCTCGAAGGAATCTCCCCATTTGCAATCTTACAAAAAATACAATTGTCCAGCTTCATGCTCCTCACCCGTTCCTTTCTAATGAAATCGCTTCGCGATAAATTATTGCTACATTTCTCTCGGCTCCATTACAGCGAAGAATATTTCGCTACTTTTCCTCGTCATCATCACGCGGCTTCGGCAGGGGCAAACCCTTGGAATAGCGCCTAATCATGCAGAACAGCGCTCCCGTGATCAGTCCCACCAAAAGACCGCCAATATGCGCCGCATTGTCAACGTTTCCTGCCGTCATGCCGCCATATAAGCTCAGAATGATCATCAGACAGACCCTGAGCGGCGTCACCATGGGCATGGGCTTTCGATAAAACAGCACCATGGCAAGAAGCAGTCCGTCAAGACCAAAAATCGCACCGCTGGCTCCCACGCTTCCAAAGGGATTTCCCTGCACCAGCTTGACATATAGGGAAAGCAGCCCGCCGCCAATGCCTGAAATAAAATAAATAATGCCATAGGAAAGATGCCCGATTTCCTTTTCGATCATGGTTCCCATAAAATAGAGCATCACCATGTTATTGAAAAGATGCTCGATGTCGGCATGCAAAAACATACAGTAAATAAAACGCTCGTACTCTCCCTTGATCAAGACGTCCTCAACGTTGAGGGCTCCCGCCTGAAACAACTCTGCCGGCCCAAACTCCTCGATCAGAAACAGGACCACGTTGATCACGACCAGGCCAATGCTGACATATGGTATTTTTTTCCAATTCTTTAATCGCGATAAATTCATCATTCACATTCCCCGCTTCTTCAATACTTTACCACTGAATTACCATCTTCGTCAACCTTTGACAGGCACCCATTCTACGGAAACGACATAATTTATACTAAATTCCAGATTGGCCCGTGCCAAACGATAATCTATGGATCACAGAGACATTTGCCTAATCGGCGGCGACCGCCGCATTGCTTATATGGCGCCCATCCTTCTGCGGGAAGGATGTCGCGTCCTTAGCTTCGGCACCTGGACACCTGCTCAGGAAAAAGATAAGGAGCAGGGACCAAACAGGAAACCAGATGCAACAGAAACCAAATCTGCCTCCTCCCTAAAGGAAGCCCTAAGCGACGCGGGAACCGTCATCTGCGGCATCCCATTTGAAAGGGACGGCTTTCTAAACTGTGAAGGACGCCTTCTCATTCCCATCGCGGAGCTCCAAAGGCGCCTTCGAAAAAAGCAGAAAATTTTTGGTGGAATTCTACCTGAGGAGTTTCGCCGCCACTGCGAGGAGCGATCCATCGACTGCCATGACTTCATGAAGGATGAACCCCTGACCCTTTTCAACGCCGTCGCGACGGCTGAGGGCGCCATCCTGGAAGCACTCTCCCACAAGGACACCTTGCTTCATCAAAGCCGATGCCTGATTCTCGGCTTTGGGCGCTGCGGGAGTCTGATTGCAGATCGGCTGAGCGGACTGCGTGCCGAGGTCTTCGTCACCACGGGAAATCCCGCCGAGCTCGCCCTCGCGGAAACAAAAGGCTACCAGACCTTCCCCCTGCGGGAGCTCGCAAAGCATGTTGCCCGCTTTGACTATCTTTTTAATACCATCCCCGCATGCTACCTGGGCGAAAACTGTCTGCCGCAGGTGCGCCAGGAAAGCCTTATCATCGACATTGCCTCCGGCAGAACCGGCGTTGATTATGCATTGGCAAAGAATCTGTCCCTTCATGCCTTGTTTTGCCCTGGGCTTCCCGGAAAATATGCCGCAAAAAGCTGTGCGGAGCGATTGGTCAAATATGTATTAGACAACATTTAGGAGGTGTAAACCTATGGATTTAGCCGGAAAAAACGTCGGCGTGGCCCTGACAGGGTCCTTTTGTACCTTTGAAAAAACCTTTCGGGTTCTCGAGGAGCTCCGGGATGCGGGAGCCAATCTCTTTCCCATCCTCTCCGACAGCGCCCAGCAGATCACCAGCCGCTTCGGCTCCCCTGAAGGATATCTGAAGCGCATTCAGGAAATCACGGGCCGCGACCCCATCCTAAGCATCGAAACGGCAGAGCCCCTCGGTCCTTCCGCCTTTCTTGACATTCTCGCCATCGTGCCCTGCACGGGAAATACCGCGGCTAAGCTGGCAGGAGGCATCACCGACAGCCCCGTCCTCATGGCGGCGAAGGCACATCTTCGCGTCGGAAGCCCCTTAGTCATCGCGATTTCCACCAATGACGGCCTTGGCATGAACCTCAAAAACATCGGACTTCTGCTAAACAGCAAACACATATACTTTGTACCCTTTGGGCAGGATAACTATGTGAAAAAACCGAATTCCCTCGTCGCCCACCTGGAGCTCCTAAAACCCACGCTCGAGCTCGCCCTTGAGCACAAGCAGTACCAGCCCGTGCTCATTTCTTATTCATAACCATTCCTAACCATAGCAAAGCCATTTTTAAAAAAGCGAAACACGCTCCATCACAAAGTGATTATATTTAGAAAGGAACCCCTAACATGTGTGGCATCGCCGGATTTTGTAATTTCCACGGAAACTTCCGGGAGGATCCCGGGAAATACTACCAAATACTGCAGACCATGGGCAGAGTGCAAAAGCACCGCGGCCCAGACGGGGACGGTGTCTATCTGCAAAGGCACGTCGGCCTCTCCCATGTCCGCCTCTCCATCCTTGATCCCGAGGGCGGCGCGCAGCCCATGGTGCGCCAATGCGCGGGGCAAGGCGGCCGCCGCGGTGCCATTGTCTTTAATGGAGAAATCTATAACAGCCCCGCCCTTCGCGAAGAGCTGCTTCGGGAGGGCGCTTTCTTCGAAACCACCTGTGACACCGAGGTCATCCTGCAGGGACTCCTACTGCGCGGCCTTCCCTTCCTCTCCTCCCTCAATGGAATCTTCTCCTTCGCCTTCTGGGAGGATGCCACGGAGCAGCTGATCCTCGTCCGCGACCGCCTCGGCGTCAAACCCCTGTTTTATGCCACGCTCGGCCAGACCTTTCTCTTTTCCTCCGAAATCAAGGGCATCCTTTCCTTCCCTGACTTTCCCGCAGAGGTGGACCGTGAAGGACTCTGCGAAATCTTTGGCCTCGGCCCCGCAAAGACCTATGGAAAAGGCGTTTTCAAGAATGTGCATGAGGTTCTTCCCGGTCATGTCCTGACCTACTCCGCCTCCGGCATCAGGCAGACTCCCTATTGGCAGCTGGAAAGCCATCCCCATGAGGATTCCTGGGAGCAGACCAGGGAAAAGACAAGATTTCTAGTGACGGACAGCATCCGAATGCAAATGCTCTCGGACGTTCCGATCTGTACCTTCCTCTCCGGCGGCATTGATTCGAGCCTCGTCACGGCCGTCTGCAGTCAGGAACTGAAAGAAAAAGGCCAGCTTCTCTCCACCTATTCCTTTGACTTTCTCGGAAATGACAAAAACTTTCGCGCCAATGCCTTCCAGCCATCGCAGGATCGCCCTTACGTCGACCTCATGACCTCCCACTGTCACACGAAGCACCAGTATCTTACCTGCGACAACCACGACCTTTATGCCAATCTTTTCAAGGCCGTGGACGCAAGAGACCTGCCCTGCATGGCCGACGTCGAAAGCTCCATGCTCTATTTTTGCGGCCTTGTCGCCCAAAACCATAAGGTAACCCTGACCGGCGAATGTGCGGATGAAATCTTCGGTGGCTACCCCTGGTTCCATAAAAAGGAATGCTTTGATGCGGACATCTTCCCGTGGTCGATGGACTTTTCGCCCCGCACCATGCTTCTTCGAGAGGAACTTTTAGAGCTCCTGCCCTTGGAGGACTACGCGCGAGCCGCCTATGAGAAGACCCTGCGCGAATGCCCTGCCCTTCTGGGAGAAAGCAAGGAGGAGAAAAGACGTCGCGAGATCTCGTACCTCAACCTTCGCTGGTTCATGCAAACGCTTCTGGATCGAATGGATCGCACCAGCATGCACGTGGGCCTGGAGGCAAGGGTACCTTTCGCGGATCACCGCATTGTCGAATATCTCTGGAACGTGCCCTGGGACATGAAATGCAAAAACGGCGTAGTCAAGGGCCTTCTTCGGGAAGCCGCAAGAGGCCTTCTGCCGGATGAAATTCTGGAACGCAAAAAGAGCCCCTATCCGAAAACCTACGACCCTGCGTATGAGGGTCTTCTTCGGAAGGAGCTCCTAGAGGTTTTGTCCGACCAAACGCAGCCCTTGAGCGGTCTGGTGGATCTAAAAAAGGTTCAAAACTATGTTGCAAAGCCCAGCGACTACGGAAAGCCCTTTTATGGTCAGCTCATGGCCGGCCCACAGCTTCTCGCCTACCTGCTTCAGGTGAACTACTGGCTAAAAACCTACCATATCCGGTTGATTCTTTCCTAACGATAACTTAACCGTGCACAGCTAAGCGAACATGGGGCTTTCCTTTTCGGATTTCAAGCTTCCAGACTTACCGCAACTTACGCCTGAGGTTCCTCACCCCTGATCTCCTTGATGACCTTGACAACGTCATCGACCTTCAAGGTGATGCTCATGGTCAGGGGATCAATTACGACATATTCCACGTTCTCTGGAACAAAATTCCTGATCTGGTCCATTGCCACGCGAACCACGCGAACCTCCTTGAGGTGGTTTCTACTGTGAACTACGACCTCATCCATGTTGGTAAACAGGCCCAACGCCGAAATCTTCGGCTTCTTATCTTCGCCCTCTGCCTTCTGCGCCTCACCGTCTGCCTTTGCCGCATCGCCGTTCTCATCGTGAGGCGTATAAATGGGCAGCATGCACTTCGTCAAATTCAGGGAAGGATCATCCCTATGCGCCTCCTCGGGGATGACGGGCAGTAACAGTTGTGCCCTTGCAAGGTTCGCATAAAACTCCTCATAGCGCTCCTTCGCAAGCTGTACGTCCTTCTGATTTCTGCGAATATACTGCGCGAAATAAAGCCCCGTCAGCTTTAAGCCGACAAGCTCCGTCTGCTCCTTGTTTACTTCCGCCTTTACCTCTTCCGGCAGCACGTCATCCAGGGGCAGACTCTCGCCGCGATCCTCCGCCGGCTTGAAGAATACCGCATTAATGCCAAAAAGCGGGAATTTCGTCAAATGCTCGCGCACCTGATTCCGCATGAGCCTGCGCATGGGAACCACGTTGTCCGCTGCTCCCTCAGGACGCGGCAGATCCACGATCTTCAGCTCCGTAATGCCCACGGGATCCCCATTGTCATACATTCTCTTCGCCGCTTCCTCGGCATCCTCCTTCGTCTCAAAGAGGAACGCCTGATCATAAAAATTCGCCTGCTCACACTCAACAAAAGGAACCCTCGTATACAGGGAATATAAAATATATGCCTTCGTCAGATTTCTTAATTTCTCAATTTTCTCTTCTCTTGTCACTTGAATTGTCCAATCCTTTCATAAAATGACTTCATTTCCAACATCTTGTATTATAACTTGAATTCCAAAAATACGCAAGTCATTCCACATAAGGATTTCGCAAGGAATCATTTATGATTATCACAATCTCTTAACAATACAATATCATTCCACATTCAAAATAGTTCTCACGGCTAGAAAGGATGAGACGCCCATCATATTTTCCTGCTATGTAATCAATTGATTTCAACCCGTAGCCATGTCCTTCTTCCGTCTTCGAGGACTTACAGAATCGTCGATCCATGGTAGCAATAGTTCCCTCCACTTCATTACCGACCTTAATATTTAGAACCCCCTTTTCATAATGAACATGTATGCGTATCTCTTTGGAACAAGCGTGATTCTCTACTAAATACTCCATGGCATTATCTATCGCATTTCCCATCATAACGCATATGTCTTCACTAGCAACCTTCGGTGTTTCCTCCAGGAAGTATTCGGGTAATAGCCTTAATCCGACCTTCTCCGCGCTTGCCTCTTTGTATGCAACAATGGCATCTAAAGCATACCACCCACTTTGGGGAACATCCGAAACGCCTACCTCTTCTAATTCTCCTTTAATAATTCGCTTAGCGTCATTTATCCTTTGTGAATCAAGGCTTGCTTGAATCGCTAAAAGCAAATTTTTATAATCATGCTTCACTTTCCGAATTGCTTCATGCCGCTTCATTTCTCCGTTATAATGCTCTTGTTGAACCTGTACAGTCTTTCGAAGTGCCTGCGCTTCCTGCTCTGTTTGATATGCAAGTGTTTGGCGATCAAACAGCCATACCGTAATCATATTCAAAAAAACGATGGCCGAAACTGACATAACAGCTCCAAACGAACCCGCATTTAAAATGGTATTCTGATCAAACTCGGCTAAACTAAACACATATACCACCAAACTAATGGAAATCATTGGGAGGAACATAGTCAGTACGGAAATATACCGTATGGGTTCCCCTTCTCTATGGTGACTGATCAGCTTTGCCGAAAGAATCGCCACAAAAAAGAAAAAGAATCTGGCCGATACAAGCGCGGCAACCAATGCATTCTCAGAACTTGTCAGTCCAATTTTACCCATGAAAAAAGATACAACATAGGATGCCAGAAGTTCACCGCAAATTCCAAAAATCAAAATCCAAAACGCAGCTAAAAAATTCCTGTAATTAATCCTAAATTGATATGTTAAAGTTACAGAAAAAAACAATATAAAACCGACTATGGGAAAAATATAGGAATTAGAAATCAATAAATATAGTATGAAATCCAAGATCAAAAAAAGAATCAGCGTTAACCATTTGGCCCACTTCCCTTCACTCTTTGAGAAAAATTTGGCATAAAACAGATGCATGCCATAGGCAAAAATGACATTACTCATTAAATACGCAATCCTACTAATTAACATGGTTTCCTATAACCTTTCATGAAGCTTCATGGTGACTTCCGTCCGAAATCTAACGCTAACCGGAAAAACTTTGTCCTTCAAATAAACCTCATTATGCATGAATTTCGTGATGTAACGCCTGTTTACCGCATAAGAAGCGTGAACACGCAAAAAATCATCACAGATGGCCTCCAATTCCAAATACAAATCATTTAATTTGCCATAGCAATAAAGCGGAACTTCGCTCGTACTCACCTTTACTTCCAAACGATGCCCCTGTGATTGAATCCACATAATGTCATTTACGGGAATACTGACTTCCTTCCGGTCAATAATTAAGGTACAAGTTTTTTTCTCCTTATCCATGCGTTCGTTAATCTTATCCAAAATTTCATAAACGGCTTTATCCTTAAACGGTTTCACCAAAAAATCAAACGGATGCAACGCAAAAAACGGGGCAAGCCGTTCCGTATGGGATGAGACATAAACGACAAACGTACATTCATTAATGTCCTTCTCCCGTAACTTTCGAACGGCATCTTCCCCATTCATGAAATCCATTTCTATGTCCATAAAAACAATGTTGGGCAATCCCTCCGACAGACTTTCAACAAACTCCCGTCCGTTTGTAAAGTCCTGTTGAATATAATTACCCGTACCATAATATCGCTCTAAAATTGCGGTAAATTTGGCAATTGTTTGATAATCATCATCCACTACGGAAATTGAAATCATTCTTTCGTCCTTTATTTCGTTTCATTTAAGTACAGCCAGACCCTGCTCCTTAGGTGTTCCTCCAGCGCCTTCCCGTCGATCCTGCCCGCAAGGTAGTCCCCCAGCTCCTCGTCAAACACTCGCTGCAAACCCGCCGGAAAAGACTTTTCAACCACGCCGTTTTCAATTAAGTCATACAGGAAAGGCACGTCCCTGTCCCTGTCAAGCACGGGCATGTAATTCGGGCCATAGGCTCCGTCCTCCTTAATTGATTTTGCGGTGCGTTCGTACTCCTCAATCTGCCGTTCCAAAACATCTTTTCTCACCGGAAACTGCGCGCATGTCGCATTCATGACTTCCTCGGACAGGCACGTTTTTAAGAACGTGTACGCAATTTGCTTTTCCTCCTCGGAAGCCGTGGATCGCATCGCCAGCGGCGCTCTGGCAACCAAAAGGTGTCTGGCTCCGTCCTTCGTCGGATACCCGGCGGCCTGCTCTCCGTTTGCCTCCAGCCTTCTTCGAAGCCTGAACGCCACCGCAGGGTGCATTATGGTATAGTATTCGCACAAAACCCTGCCTTCCTGCATCGCCTTCCCGTTCTCAGGTGGGGGACACTTGGCCGCCTTCCCTGCCAGTCTTAACACGCGTTCAAATTCCGTCGTTCCAAAAATTGTCCTTCCGGTTTCCGCGTCAAAGTAATAATTATCTTCCAAACCGTTTTGCAAGGCGTCAAAATAAATGTCGCGCCAGTCTGCCGACGATTCCAGGTATTCGTAAGTAAACGCCCCGCCGTCAATTTTTCCGAGGGCATCCAAAAATCCCGCGTAATCCCAGTCTTTCGCCGTCGAATCTGACGCAAGGAGCGTCTCAATTCGAAATTCCCTTACGATTCCGTATGAAACGTCACCAATTTTTCCAAAATCCAGCACCTCGGAAAGCATTTCTTCTTTCAGCCCTGTTTGCTCCAAAAACCCGTCCAGCGGCTGCCAAAGGTGCTCCAGTTCCTCAAACCCCGTCAGGCTCGTGTCAACCAGCACGGGACCCTCACCTGCCCCAAGCTGGGTCAAAAGGCCCGTTTCGTCATAATCATCTATGATGTTGACGACGTATCCCGGATGTTCCTGCTTAAAGTACGCGGCAATCGTCTCGAACTCATTCCTGCCATAGGGTGAAACGGCAATCGTAATGGAAGGCAGTTCCTTCCTTTCTTCCGTTGTCCTTAAAAAAAGGTAATGCCGTCCGTCCTTCAAATCATAAAACATTCCGACGGACCCGTCCGTCATTACGCTCAATCCGAATATGTTCTTTGGGACAATGCCGTGATTGGACCACTTGTAAACCTCCCTTGTTTCCCCCGTTTTTCCGTCATAAACAAAGATCCCCGTCGGGTCACACCACGCAAGTTCTTCCTCGCTGACGGGCGTTGCCGCGTATACGTATTTTTGCATTTGACTTCTGATGGTTTCCGCCCTTGAAATCGTCATTTCCCGAAGGCCCCCTCTTTCAAGGTTCGCTTCGTAAAACCTCCTGTCCGCCACCGTGCCGTTTTTATACGTCAGGCCGCAAACCGCGACGCGGCCTCCCCCATACGCGCACAGTTCAGGGGCATGCCCCTGAGACCCGCTTCCAAGTTCAGCCTCAAAAACAGTCTTCCCTTCTGGGGAAACGACTAAGTAAACTCCCTCTCCGCCTGAACGCTGAAATGTCGCGTGAAAATTACCGTTCGCGTCCCCCGCCAGAAACCTGATCAGTTCGGAATCCTCCACTTCTCCCCGAACGGAATGAACCTTTTTAAACTCCTCGTCCAGCTCGTAAAACCAATACTCACACGGCTTTCCGTCCTTAAACTCATAACAACAGGCGACGTAGCCGTTTTTTCCGGAAATGGGTCCCATCACGTAAAACTGCATCCCGTTTCTTCCCGAATCCGCTTCCAGCCTGAGTGCAATCCTTTCTCCCTCCGTCGTCACGCCGCTTACCCCGCTCCAGTTTTTCCCGGAATCCTCATAAAGGTGGTTCTGAAACAGCACCCCCCTCCTTCGCTTATAAAAAAATTCGTTGTTCCGCCGTCCAGCGCCCCCTCCGGCGTTACGCGCTCCACGGGGAGGTTTACGGTAGCATGCAGATCATCAAGAAAATTATCCTGCCAGGAAATCCCTTCGTCTTCCAAAAACGTAACGTCTGATGATTCAACGGAAGAATTTCCCGGAGCGTTGATTTCTTTTTTGTCACCGTTTTTTCCAAGGCATCCGCCCAAAATAAGTACAACCGTCAAACCTAACGTGCCAACTGCTTTCTTAATTTTCCATGCCTGCATGCCGCCATCACCTCCGTCATTTCAAAATATTAATAAAATACGGTGCATTTCCGCAACTTTCATGATATATGGCGTATTCCGCAGAGTAATATGGATTCGCATAATCAATATATCCGCAAGTGCTGCATATGTTGTATTTCTCACGATATCGCTTATATACTCTGCAAGAACCCCAGTTCGGCATGCCTGATTGGTTATCAATCAAATACTGATGCACGTACAATGTTTCATCTTTGTACCCTTCGCAATATCCTCCAAATGCATGCGGCGAACATCCTCTTTCTTCCGCTCTTACGGTCATGGGCGTTAACATGTTGCAGGCAAAAATAATTGCCGCTGCACAAATGGCTAAAATTGCTCTTCTCATAAATTCGTACCTTCTACACTTGTTTCTTCAGATCATTTTTTACACCGAATGCCCTCTGTTTTACTCCAACTCTTTGGGCATTTCCGGCTCATACAGCACAAGGCTGCATGCTGAGTTTACCGCGATCGCGGCTACAACTCCAGCCACGGCCGCAAGTACGCTTAATAAGGTCTGACTCCAAAACCTTTTCGCCTTCCGGAGAATTTTCATGACCTGATCACTTTGACTCCTCCAAATATAACCACACCCTGTTCCTTAAGTGGCTGTCCAGCGCCTTGCCGTCGATCCTGCCCGCCAGGTAATCCCCAAACTCCTCGTCAAACACCTTTTGCAGTCCTGCGGGAAACGACTTCTGCACGGTACCATGCTTGATCAGTTCGTCCAAAAAGACCTTGTCCTTCTCCTCGTCAAGCTCAGGCAAGTCCAATCCCGGCCCGACTCCTCCCGTTTTTAGTTGGCTTACCGTGACCTTGTAATTCTCAAACTTGTCCTCCAGCGCGTCCTTTCTCACGGGAAAGTCGCCTCCACTCATCGCCGTATAGGCATCCCTTGACAGTACCTGCATTAAAAAGGTGTAGGCGATTTTCTTCTCCTCGTCCGTTGCCGTGGAACGGATTGCAATCGGCGCGCCCGCAACAAGAAGGTTTCTTGCGCCATCCTTCGTGGGGTATCCGATGGCTACCTCCCCCCTTGCCTCCAATCTTCTCCGAAGCTTTACGACGTCCTCAATTCCGCTGACGCTGACGACCTCGCAGAGTGCCGTTCCCTCCTGAATCGCCTTTCCCTCCTCGGCGGGCGGACATTTTTTTGCGCTTTCCGAAAGCCTGAGCAGGCGTTCAAACTCTTTCGTACCAAAGATCATCTCTCCCGATTTTGCGTCAAAGTAATAATTATCCCCCAGTCCATTCTTTAAAATGTCGAAAAACTCCTGCCGAAAATCGAGAGGGGTTTCATGATACCAATGGCAAAGCGGGGCCGCCCCGCCTGAATTCTCTAATGCGTTTAGGAATCCGTCATAATTCCAATCTGATGCCTTTGACTTTGGCACGACAAGCGTGCCTATCCGAAAGTCCCTTGCAATTCCATAAGTGACGTCCCCAATCTTGCCAAATTCCAGGGCTCCAGGGATCAGTTCTTCCGCAAGGTGCGTCTGTTCCAGGAAACCGTCCAGCGGCTGCCAAAGGCTTTCGAGCTCTTCAAATCCCGTGATGGCCGTATCCACGATCACGGGTCCGTCTCCAGCGCCCAGCTGCGTCAGAAGGCTTGTTTCATCCCAGTCATCCCTGATGGTCACGTTGTACGACGGATATGCCGCATTGAAATACGCCGCGGCGCTCTGGTATGTGTTCAGGTGCTCCGGAGAAACGGCAAAGGTAACGGACTTCATCTCTTCCCGCTTCTCCGTCGGTTTTAGCAAAACATAGCGAAAACCATCCTTGTCCTTGTAAAGGATGCCTATGGATCCGTCCGCCGCCATGATCGCACAACTGACATTAATTGGCAGAATTCCGTGATTTGACCACTGGTACAGGGTTTTAACCTTCCCTTCGGCGGAGTCGTAAATGATCACGCCCCTACTCGTGCAGCAAAGGAGCCTGTCTTCGTCGATCGGAGTCGAGTACATGCCGTAATCCCTGATCCTTTTTTTGTCCTCCGCGCCGATCTTCGAGACGGAAAGCTCCCGCAGCCCCCCTGACTCCAGGTCCGCCTCATAAAATCTAGTCTCACCGCTTAATTTGGTTTCCGCATCGCAAACGGCAATGCGTCCTTCGCCAAACATCCGAAGGGATAGTCTGTGTTTCCCCGTTGATTTAAAAATCATTTCGCCATCCGCGGAAAAGGCTGCATATTGAAATTTCGCATCCTTGGTATAAATCACGTGAAAATTGCCACCCGCATCTTCTGCAATATCACATAAATCCCCATCTGCATCCAGTTCCACATGAACGAATCGAATTTTGCGAAACTCCTCATCTAATTCATAGAAATTATAACCCCCGACTTCATCAGTAAGCCACCTGTAGACAACATAACCCTTCCCGCCAGATATGGGTCCCATTCCAAACATAACGTTTAATACTTTATCCTCTTCCATTTCAAGCCTGTAAGAAAACTCCTCGCCTTCGGAAGTAATTCCGTTTACGCCGCTCCAGTCTTTACCATATCCTAAAAAATGTAACCTAAAGAAAACGCAGCCTTCTTCGCAGACCATTCTTTCAGACACTCCCGCGCCTGTCTGTTCCCCCTCAACCTTAAGCACGCTGACGGGCAGGTTCAGAATGGCATACATGTCATCCAGGGTATTATCGTGCCACGGGGATTCGGATTTGTCTATAAGCTCAAACTCCTTCACTTGCTCCGCGGTACCGCTTTCTGTCTTTTGCGTGTCAGGTACTTCGTTTTTTCCAAGGCACCCGCCAAACGTCAATGACAACACCGCCAAAGCAATTATGCAACCCCCTATTTTACCTTTCAGATTCTGCATGCCATCTTCCCCCATTTTTCTGTTACGTTAATTTCCACTTAGCGGACAATGAGAGTGCGTCGCGCTGACAAATTGCAGGTTCGTAGGATGATTATAATCAACGTAACCGCAAAGCGAACACTTAGCGTACTTACAGTAATTAACGGTATGAACATAACAGGTACCATAAACAGGGCCGCTTGGCTCATTCCTAATCCAATACTGATGTGAATAATCATTCTCCCAAATTCCGTCAATTTCCGAATTCATCACATGATTACAACTCCTGTCTACTGCACCTACGGTGACTGTCGTAAGCATACTACATGCAAAAACAATCGCTGCCGCGCACACGGCTAAAATTACTTTTCTCATAAATTTGTTCCTCCTTCAATTTTATTTTAGTTCCGTTCCCTAGTCAAGTTCCTTAGGCATTTCTGGCTCATACAGTACTAAGCAGCATGCGGAATTTACCGCTACCGCGGTTGCCACTCCCGCGAACGCTGCAAGCACGCTGAGCAATCTCAAGTACACTGCCTTCATAAGCTCCACCTCCTTCAAAATCATCTGCGCACCATTTGGCATTTTCTTGTAACATATGGATCACAATATAACAAATCCATAAGTCCATGTTACCTTCTAAAAGATGATTTTTTCTGAAGTGACAAAAAAACACGCTTCCTTACGAAGAACGAAAAAGATTAATGAATGTTATAAAAGCATTTCTTCTCCCAACGATTACTAATGAACGCAAGTCTTAATGGTTATTTTAGCTTAAAATCCGTATCAAATGATAAATTGACAAAATTAAGCGCTTAATGAGCAAAATTAAAACGGCTCCCCGAAGGAAGCCGCCAAAAGGTTTATGATATCTATAGCTCTTAATATTTCTCTATCTTACACTTATGTCGCTTGTAATCCGCGTCGTCACTCACAATTTCCTTGTACAATTGAAGTTCATAAGCAATCAAATTCCTTGTATCATTCCATTTTCTGCGGACTCTTCAGGGATGACCGTCCCCTCAAATATCTCCATCCTTTTCTGCATTTCCAAGAGAAAGCGCTCCTTAAAATCGTCAGGAACATAAGATGCCTTGATCTCCTCCGCAAAGCGCTCTTTGTATTTGACAATTTGCTTCATGAGCCCAAGTGCAACCTTTTCCGGAATCCCTAGGTTCTCTGCAAGCTTCAAAAAATCTTTTTTCCTAAGGTTTCTTTTCTTACCGTTTAAGGTAAGCGCCGTCTGTTCCTTGTCCGCCGGCATGATCACGTTTACGGGCAACATGTCATAAGCAGCGGAGAGGGAAAATTTCCTGCTTCCAGGGCGATCCTCAATAAGGGAAAAATTCTTAAGGTGCATGTCAGAGTTACAGGTGATAAAACAAAACAGAAGACGATAGAAAAACTCCGCCTTATCAAGACCCACCTTTTGAGAAAACTTTTGTATGACATTTCCACAGCTTTCGTAAGAGCTACGGTATTTATCCTCCGTCATTCTTCCTGACAACTGGCAGAAATCCTCCATGGCATACACTTGTTTTTCCTCTCTGTCAATCCGCTTCGTAATGTAAGCGTAGGTTCCCTGAAAGAAAAGCAACGCATTGGGAACGGTTTTTATTCCGGCGATTTCTGCCATTTTCATGGTCAGGAATTCAGCCTCCGGCAAGCATGCATACTCCTTTGATTGTGGCTTTAATATATATCCTGTTGGATATCCCACCAATGTAAGCCTCAGCCTTTTTCCGCTTTTTTCAAACTGCAAGGATAGCTTTTTCTGCACGCCAGGTACCGTAAGTCCCTGATTTACCGACTGATTAGCCAACTGCACCAGCGCTTCTTCCGAAATATCGATTTCAGGGAGTGTTGAGGCACCAAAAAAGCGCTTAATGCACCTTTCATGCCACTGAATACCGCTTTCATATTCCTTCGAATTTGTCATTTCTTTATTGCAGCATAAGCATCTCATTGCGTCACCTCAATGCGAACGTCTCCAATGCAATCCCTACAGGCAACCAGCATCAGTCCAAACCTGTCTCTGCCATCTACCTTCCAATTTCTCTCCACCACATCCAATAGCCATCCCTCCGGAATCAGTCCGTCAAAAAAGGGAAATAATGTATTTGAAACATAAACTTCCTCCCGCAGTGGCAATGTTAAACTGACGGGCAAAGCGTTCTCTTTGGAAAGATAAGCCTGATCGTATAAGAATTCATAACCCCGATCCGTCTCCCTGATCAGACCGGCAAATTGATCCTGAACATATACTTTTCCCTCTCTGGCCATGTTACAAATCCTCTCTGTCCATCTCGCCCGGAACCGTTTCCATGCCAAACATTCTTAGTGCCTGATTTACTTTGTCAAGTCGCACGGTCTCCTTTCCCTGCTCCAGATCCCTGACAAATCGCAAGCCCAAACCAGACCTAAGCGCAAACTCTTCCTGCGTCAGACCAGCTTTCATTCTTTCTGTTTTTACATACTTTGCTATCTTATTCATGGCATAAATATACACCCGTTCGGGTATATTTTCAACTAATATTTTCAATATTATACCTGATCGGGTGTAATTTTATTATATATGTTTACTTATATACCCGTTCGGGTATATTGTGGTTTATTCTTGTCTCTTTCTCTGCTTTCTACAGAAACCGCCACATATTTGATTTCTCATCAATCGTCTTTCAGTAGTTCCCGCATGAACTCTGCTGACTTTAGCATGAATCCAAGCTGGTCTGGGGCACCAAAGTGCTCAATGGCCATGTAGCCCTGATAGCCTTGGTCTTTTAGCTTCTTAACAAGCTCCGCGATGGGCATGTAACCATCTCCAACGGGCACGGGCTTCATGCCGCGGCGATGTGCCAGTTCCTCGCCAAAGGGAACTCCGAGTCCCTTCCAGATCTCAGGATCCTCCTCCTTTTCCTCGCCGCGATCCTTGCAGTGCACATGACCGATCTGATCCTTAAAGAGTTCATAGGCCTCCGCGGCGCTCTCATTGCTGAAGGCATAATTTCCCATGTCCAGGGTGTGCTTTAAGCCTGGCACCTGCGTCAAAAACCACTTGATGGGATTCATCCTTGCGATGGGTGAATCAAAGGCATCAAAATCCTCCATGGAGACCATGATCCCCCGCTCCGTCGCATATTCCGTCAGCTCCGCAATGGCATCTCGCATCGCAAGAATCTCGGAAATTCCTTCCATGTACGCAGCCGTTTCTTCGAAGGAGCCGCTAGCCTTCGTGAGCTCCTTTGCCTGCTCCGGTGCAAGGAAGCCCGGGATGATCATCACCCTTTGGATGCCCATGGCCTTCGCCGTGTCGATCATCTTCCGCCCCGTATGCATGCCTGCCGCATAGTGGTTCCCAAAATCAAAGAACTGATAAAGATTCGAAATCTCCATTCCCGCATTCTGAATGATCCGATGTAGCTCCGGCTTCTTCACCAGCGTTGAAAACTCCATCTCAACGCCGCTGATCCCGGCCTTCTTCGCCTCCGCAAGAAGCTCCTCCAAGGACTTTCCCGTCTGCTCCATGGCTTCGCGCAGGTGCTCGTAGAAGATCGAAAGCTTGATGGGACCCGCAGGCTCCATGCCATCGTCGACCACATTCTCCCAACCGGCATCCGCCTTACTTCCATGACTGATTACATGGCTTGTTACATTCCCCTGCTCTTCCGTAGCCTTCCTGCGTGCCTTGGCAGCATATCCGCTGATTTCCTCCGGCGTCATCTTGACCTCCTGATTGTCCATGGGCTGCTTTAGGCGGCGCGTGGGCGCACACCAGTAGACGGCATTGGTGATAATTCTCTGAATGTATTTGTCATAATAGGTCGGATAGGCCTCATGGCCCGGCTGAAAATAAAAGATCTTGCCCAGTCCCCTTGTAAAGGTACAACCGCTCCGGAAGACCTCTCCTCCCGCAAACCAGCCAGTAAACACGACGTCATCCGGCTTCGGAATGTCAAAATACTCCCCGTACATTTCCTCTACGGGCAGCTCAATATACTCCGGAATGTACTGTGCGATCGGATGTGACGGAGCTGTCACAAAAAGGCGCTCCCGATCCCCATGCCGCCATTTCAGCGTCATCGTCGTCCCAAGCAGCTTTTTCATCATCTTGCTGGCATGCGCGGAATGTAAGGCGATCAGTCCCATGCCATTCAGAACGGCTTGACGAATCCTCTCTGCCACGACGTCGGAAAACGCCTCCTGTGCCATGTGGCTCCAATAGACAAGAACATCCGTCGCATCAAGGATCTCCTGCGTCAGACCATGCTCCGGTTCATCAAAGGTTGCCACGTGAACCGCAATATCGTCGTTATAGCTTAAAAACTCCGCGATACAGCCATGGATTCCGTCCGGATACACCTGACGAATCTCCTCCTGCAGACGTTCATGTAGATTTTCATTCCATACCGTTACGTTGATCATAAGGATCCTCCTAAAGGTAATTGCTTCGCAGCCGCTTGTTTTTCTATTGCATGTTTACATTATATCTTCCCAGTCGGCAAATGAAAAGAGTAGTTTTTTTCATGTTTTCTTAATTTTTGTTATTGCTTAAAGCTCGATTTTGCTTTATATTAGTATATACAGACAGTTTTTGGGGGAACTGGCTGCCAAGCACTAAAATAGCAAAAACAATTGCCTTAGAAGGCGGAGATTGGGAGGGAATTTTTTATGTTACGATTAAACAAAAATAAGGCCATTACCTTATTGGACGAGAATGAAAGAGGCATGATCTCTAAGCTGGCAGATCGCTGTAACAGCTTGGAGCCCATGGAGACGAGAACCTGTAAGACGGGCGACTTCATTCTGATCGCCAAGAAGTCTGACCTTGGCGACGAAAAAGAGATCCATCTGATGGCTTTTTACGAGACGGACAAGGCTTACGAGTATGTAGCAGACGCTTACGTCAGCAGCACGATGGACAAGAGCAACTTTTATCAGTTCCTCTTTAACTCCGTTTGCAACTATAAGAAGGATAAGGAAATGACAGAGGAAGCGCTTGACGTGTATAAGGAAAATGCGCGGAATCTGTTCCCTGGCGAGGAGCTTTCCTTTGCATTTGGCGGTCAGCTGACCATCTCCGTCCTGAACAAGGGCGACATTCGCAGAATCGGCCAGTCCAACTATGTTGTTTCGATCAACGTCAACTTCCTGAAGACGGACTCCGAAGAGGTTTTGGAGAAGGATCTGAATAAGACGATTGACAAGGTTTATGATGCCCATAAGGATGACATTCGACTTGCGACTGCTGCCCAGCACATCCTAAAGCAGTCCCTGAATCTTTCCGAGCGCGGCGCTGCTCAGTTCATTTATGAATATGAGTATTTCGTTGTTACGAGAAATTCTGAACATTCTGATAAATTTGACGTAAGCTATGGCAGGACCAAGGAAGGCTTCCAGAATGCAAAGCAAAAGTGCCTGCAGGACAAGGATTTCGAAAATACCGTAGTCGACCTGACGCCCTTACAGCTCTCCAAAAACATTTACGAGTTTCTCCAAAAATGCGAGATGACAAAGTTTTTGGCTGACGAGATCATGAAGGCCATGCCCGAGCAGCCCGATGAAGCCTCCGAAAATGCTTAGAAAAAACAAACCCACTGGAATGGTAATCCTTCCAGTGGGTTATTTTTTCTTTACAGTTCTGAATAACCGAAGCTATTGACGAGAGCGTCAATTTTCTGAGCGCTTCTGCACATCGGGCACTCATGAGATTTATAGGTTGAATATTGCGGCACATCCGATGCGTTGAAGATTGAGTGAACCTCCTGCCCTTCCACCTCGGATACGGCGGAGAACAGTGCGGAAATGCCTGCCAGCGTACCACCATAGTACTGAATGCACTCAAGGCTTGAAGAAATCGTCTTACCCGTAGTCGCGGATGCAAGAAGCAGCAGTACGTGCTTATTCTCAATGGCACTGCGGATGTTGTCACGGAAGATCAGCTGATTCTGTGCGTTTATTTCCGGTGTTACGACATAAATCGTCTTATGGGAATTCATGGACATAATGCCTGCATTTTCAAGCGCCTCCGCAAGATATGCCCCGATAACCTCACATCCGTCCATGCATACAATCGTATCAACGACCGTGCTATAGGAATACTGCTCCGCAATCGCCTGCGCAACGGCCTGTGCCTCACTTCTGCGGATCTTCATCGTCGTCATGTCAAAATAAAAGTTAATGTGGGAATGGCTGGTTACAAAATGTCCGGGCACCACCCGCATGGAAATATTCCGTTTCGTCTTGTGATTAATCTTTATGCCTTCCTTCATGTCGCTTACCTCCTTGCGTCTCGGTTTCTGTCCTTCCTCCGACGTCACGCAATAATATTATAAGCCCCCCAGCCCCGCTCCGTCAAGGTTTCCTGCGATAGAACCTCCAGTATCTCGCGTCCTCCTCTAGTTCATACCGCGCGTTTACCCACTGCATGATCCAGGTGTCCTCCGCGACGTTCGGCGTACCAAACCAGCTCGAAATCGCGACCAGCGTCGGCTCCTTTTCCGGGTTCAGCTTAAGATACTCCTCCAGACATTCATTGTACTGCGGCGTGTCAATTGTGGAATAATTGCTGATCTCTGCCTTTGCATAGAGGAATACCATCGGATCGATCAGCTCCTCCCCGACAAACAAAACCCTGTCGTCCGGCTTGATATATGCGTCAAAATCCTCGATGGTCCAAAGCGCCTGCGCCTTGCTCACGTGATCACAGACGACGCCGACGGCGGGTCCTGAGCGGATGATGTTTTGAACCTCCCAAAGAACGTGAACACGGTCATTCGTATTGGCAATGCCCCAGACCACAAGTCCCCTGTGCAGGAATACCAGCAAAAGCAGCATCATTATGACATATTTGTCATTTTTCATCACGTGCTGAAGCAAAAGGAGTGATACGCCGCCGCCAAGTACGAGATAGGCCGTGATCGTGATCATGCCAAGATCCGTCAAAAGCAGCGTTGCAAAAAAGGATCCTGCCGAAAGAAGAACGCCCGTCAGCCATATTCTTCGCTCCTCCTCCGTTGCCTTGCGGTAGCCAAAGCCCGCCAGCAGAATCAAGATCACCGGCAGTACGTAAATGCTGCAGTTCCAGTCGATGCCCGTCCTGCGCTGGAGCGCAAGCATGACAAGCTCTAAGACAAGAAACACCCCTACGCTAAGCGTTCCCAGCGTAAGCTTCGCCTCTCCTGCTCCTTTCCCTGAAACACCGCTTCCTTCGCCTACCGCCTTCCCTTCCATGCCGCTTCCTTCGCCTGCATTATTTCCGCTTGCAGTACTTCTGCTCCCGGCTTGTTTTGTATCGCTTTTACGAATCATACCGATGATCCACAGGATTACCGCCGCAATCAGGATGCTTCCCAGGGCTGCGCCCATCATGACGCCAAACCCCGTCCAATACCCGCTGAACTTAAACGATGAATGCGTGTCAGAAAGGAAAATGTTCCGAATGGCAAGGAGAAAGGTCTCGCTTCCCAGCCGCACCAGAAAATACGCCAAATAACAAATACCGCAAACGCCTGCCGTTCCAAGAAATAACAGGCTATTCCTCCATTTCTTCTGTGTCTTTAGAAAGAACAGGAAAACCACCGGAATCGCACAAAGAACGCAGCTTGGATAGGAAAGCGCCTGTAAAAAGGTCGTGATCCCAAGTAAAACGGGATACTGCCATTTCTCCTGCGCCTTAAAAAGGCGTAGCAACAGACAAAAGCTCAGGATGGAAAACCCGATTTCCAGGTTTGCAAATTCCGGGAATGGCGTCTGTTTTGCCCGAAATACAAGCAAAAACATCCAGATCGCCTGCCCGACGAAGGGGCCCGTGACCTCCTTCACCGTGCGATAGGTAAGCCATCCGAGAAGCCCGTATAGCAGGGTACCGCAAATCTGTAAATAAATGACGACTCCCACATAGGATGGGATGAAAAGATGATACAAGCCCATCAACAGATCATTTATAAAAATAGAGGTCTGATGCGGCTCCCACATTTCCCGAAGCATCGCGTCCCCCTGCAAATGACGGTAGGACATCGCCACCTGATAGGCACTGTCCGCGCCGAAATCCGTAAATATACTCTTGATGCAGACTAAGATCGTCAGAAGCCATAACCCCTTTCTGATCAAGTCCTCGCTTTTTTTACTCATGTTCTCTATTTCCTTTTCCCTTAACTCCCGTGATTTCTGAGGATCTCGCCCAGGCGCTTCCTTGATGGGGCTTCCTTGACAGCATCTTCTTACACACATATAATGAAAGTGGCGGCTCCATTTCTACCTACAAGCTTTTGCGCATTGCTGACACGGAATGATCCTAAACTCCTGCTTACCAGTGCCGCGTTATCGCAATCATTGTATCATAATTATCTTCACAATCCAATGAAAAACAACAGGAATTCGCAAATTCAAACGGAGGAAAACCTATGGCACAGACATCTGAAGCTTATCTATTCGGACAAATTCTCGGCACACATTCCTTTTTGTTAAAGGGCGGCTTTCTTCAGCCAGATGAATACTCAGAGATCAAGGATCAATACTTCCTGCCCGGCGGTGAAACGGGCACGGCAGCAACCGTTCTCGATTCCCTTGGCGTTTCCGTAAAAATGGCGGGAACCTGGATCGGTACGCAGGTGGCGCCCATGCTTAAGGAGTTTTATGCCAATAAAAACGTGGATCTCTCCCTGCTAGAATACATGGAAGACGATCCAGGCGTGATGGACTATGTTGTGATCGCAGGACTCGTTCGCTCTCCCATGGGAAGGTTCCAAACTCTGTTCTCCTCCGGTAAAAAATGGTGGAACACCCCGAAGGAAGAGGATATCGCGGGCTGTAAGGTCGCTGCCATTGATCCCTTCTTTGGCGAAGATACCCTATTGGCCGCAACGCTTTGCCATCATCTTGGCGTCCCTTACGTCACCATCGACTGCCCGCATACCTCGGCTTTACACCGCCAGGCAGCCGTCAACGTCGTTTCGAAGGAATGCACCTCTCAGCATTATCAAGGTCAGTCCCCCGAGGCCATCATGGAACAGCTGATGCAGGAATCTGAAGGTCTCACCATTCTGACCCAGGGCGGCGGCGAAATGCTCTATGGAAGAAAGGGGGGCGAACTTCATCGAAGGAAGCCCTTCTCCGTCGAAGTAAAGAGCACTCTCGGTGCCGGCGATACCTTTAAGGCGGGCTGTACCTATGGCCTGCTGCATGGCATGGACGATGACGAGCTCGTGCGCTTTGCCAGTGCCTGCTCTGCCATTGCGATCTCTCGCTTCCCCCTGCCGCTTAAGCCCCCGACCCTCTCCGAAGTGCAGAGCCTCATAGACAAAAACTGACGCCAGCGTGAAAATCTTACGGAGCATTGAAGCATTCTTTTCTAGAAGCCGCTAAACTCGGCCATGATCCTTGCTCCATTATCCTTTAACCATTTCCGCCAGATTTTATATTCCGGGAAAATCGCAGCAACCCTTTCCCAAAATCTGGCGGAATGATTCATTTCCAGCCTGTGGCAAAGCTCATGGACAACGACATAATCCAGCACCTGCGGGGGCACCTTCATCAGCGCAACGTTGAAATTGAGGTTCCCCTTCGTGCTGCAGCTCCCCCATCTGGTGCGCTGATTCCTGATCGTAATGCGATGATAGGTGACGCCAATGAGCGGTGCATAAAAAGCGACTCTCTGAGGAATCACCTCTTTTGCCTGCTCCGCCAGAGCTTTCAGCTCATCCTCCGTAATTTTCGGAATGGATGCCAGGGCTTCCCTGCGCTGCTCCATCTTCGCAAGATTCTTTTCAATGAACTCCTGATGCTTTTCCAGAAAATCGACAACCGCAGCATTCGATATCCATCTCGGCGCCCGGACAATGACCTCCGCATCCGCAGTCACTTCCACGGAAATACTTTTTCTCTTTGATTTAACGACTTTCACGTGTTTCATCTTATTTCTGCCATACTCATCGTTTTCTCGTTTCATTTCGATTTACCTGCGCAGCCTGGCTGTTTTTTCAATTGCTCTTCGAGCCCTGCATAATTTCGGGCACCCATTTTTCTCCTTTTATCAATTGGAATTCCAGCGGCTCTCCGTCGCGGCTGTCGTTGCAAATCCAGACATGGAACTTTCCTGCTTCACTCTCCCATGTTTCTTCCGCAGTCCAAAAACGCAGCATTTCCTCACGGATGACGAAGCTCACTTCCTCTTCTTCTCCGGGATCTAAGGAAATCCTCTTAAAATCGGCCAGTTCTCTGACGGGACGAACGCGGCTACTTGTGAGATCTCTGATATAGAGCTGAACCGTGACGCTTCCCTTCCTGCTGCCAGTATTTTTGACGGTTACGGAAGCCGTGATCGCACCACATACAGACATCGTTTGCGCGCTCAGCTTCGGATCGGTAAATGCAAAGGAAGTATAGGAAAGACCATATCCAAAAGGATAGAGCGCTCCGTTTTCACAGTCAAGATATCTTGAAGTATAGGGATAATTCCCTTTTTCGTCAGGTTTTGGGCGCCCCGTGGGATACATGTCATAGTGCAGGGGCTCCTGTCCTACGGTATACGGAAAACTCACCGTCAGCCTTCCGGAAGGCGAGACCTTTCCCGTCAGAACGTCAAGTATGCCATGTCCGCCTTCGGTACCCGGCAGCCAACAGATCATCAGCGCATCCGAAAGCTCCCGCACCTCCATAAGCTCAAGTGGTCTGCCCGTAAAGATAAGCGTAACGATTCGCTTTCCTGTTTTTTTGATCTCCCTTAACAAATGAAGCTGCACCGCCGGAAGCTGAATCCTCGCCATGCTCGTCGCTTCTCCAGATTGCGTACTGTCTTCACCGAGACATAAGACCACGGTATCCGCCCAATCTGCCACGTGCATGGCCTCAGCCAGGAGCCTGTCATTTTTCTCCTGCCAGTCCTCCTCATGACAAATCTCCCGCGCCGTCACGGCATCCTGATCGAGCATGGTACAGCCCGTGGCAACCCTTCTATTTTCCGGCTCGCATACCTCCGAAGCCGCTTCCCATACGGTTACGGTGTTCTCATCCTCTCCCGAAAAAGCCCAGGAGCTCTGAAGCCTTTTGGTATCTGCATACGGACCGATGAACGCAATCTTTTCTTTTCTGAGCGGCAGTGCATTTCCCTTGTTTTCAAGAAGCACAAGGCTTGCGGCAACCGCCTCCCTCGCCAGACGCCTGCTCTCTTCGGTGACCACGGGGCCATCCATCGAAAGTCCCCTGTAAGGATCCTCAAAGAGGCCAAGGTCATTTTTCATGGTAAGAACCCGCAAAACCGCCTCATCAAGCATCTTCATGGGTACGGCTCCCGTGTTCAAAAGTTCCTCAAGACATGCGCTGTAGCAGCCGGAGCACATGTCAATGTCCACGCCTGCCATCATTCCCTTTAGGGCGGCGTCCCTCTGATCCTCGGCAAACCCATGATTGATCATTTCTCCTACGGCGCCCCAGTCAGAGATGAGGACTCCCTGAAAACCAAACTCTTCCCTTAAGATCTTTTTCATAAGGAATTTGTTGCCCGTCGCGGGAATGCCGTTGATGCTGTTAAAGGAAGTCATGACCATCGCAGGTTTTTTCTTTATGGCTTCCCCATATGCCCGCAGATAGTGCTCCCTGAGAGTATGCTCGGAAAGCTCCGTATTGTTATAATCCCTTCCGCCCTCGGCAGCGCCATAGGCCGCGAAATGCTTGACGCAGGCAGCCACGTGGGCATTGTCTCTTAAATCCTTCCCCTGATATCCCTCGACCATGGCCGTAGCCATGCGTGAATTTAAGAGCTTATCCTCGCCGGTGGATTCCATGATCCTTCCCCATCTCGCATCCCTGCAAAGATCCGCCATGGGAGAGAAGGTGGCATGAACGCCATCGGCGGCTGCCTCCTTCGCCTGCATTTCGGCGCCTTTTTTTACCGCTTCCGGATCAAACGTCGCTCCCTGACCCAAGGGGCAGGGCAGAACCGTTTTATGTCCGTGTATCACGTCAAGCATAAACATCAGAGGGATATGATGCGGATGCTCGCTCATATACTGATCCTGAATTTTTCTAAGTCTTTTACTGCCCCAGATCCCCAGGGTACTTCCGGCAAGTCTTCTTACGTTGTCCTTTGCCTGACCTCTTTCCACTCCGGTGATCTCTGCGTCCGCCTCATACTCAGAACCCGAGAGCTGCACCAGCTGCATGACCTTCTCTTCCGTTGACATATCATTTAACAGTGCTTCCAATGCTTTCTTATCCATACAAACCTCACCTTCATCAACCTAAAAACGCTTTTTCAAAATATTTTTACTTATGAACCTATTTCAGAAATCAGCTCCCCGTTTTACATGTCAAACAAACTCATCTGCTGATATTTGTCCGGCAGCTCCTGCATAAACTGAAAGCACTCATCCGGCGTCCGCAAAATTCCATGCTCCTTACAAATCCTCTGAAAAATCATCCTCAATTCTTTTGCCTTCGGACTTGGGAGCTCATACGCATTCCCATACCGCCTTATGTATCGCTCCTTCATTCCAGGGAAATGCTGATCAAGCGCGGCGTAATAATACTCCCGATCCCCTTCCCGAAGAGTCAGCCCCATGCCGAAATCGATCATGCCCTTGACACCAACCCTGATGCATTCGTTCAGAATTGCCGTAACATTTTCTTCCGTATCATTGATAAACGGCAGGATCGGCGTGAGCCAGACAATCGTTGGAATGCCGCGCCTTTGCATTTCTTCGAGCACTTCAATCCGCCTCCTGGTATTACACACGTTCGGCTCTAAGATCCCACACAGCTCATCATCATAGGTCGTAAGCGTCATCTGCACCACGCACTTCGCAGACTGATTAATCTCCGCTAATAAGTCAATGTCCCGAAGAATGCGGTCGGATTTTGTCTGAATTGCAACCCCAAATCCATTTTTCAAGATGATCTCTAAGCATCGCCTTGTCAGCTGTAAGTCTTCTTCACAGTGCATATAAGGATCGGACATCGACCCCGTCCCAATCATGCACTTTTTTCTTTTCGACTTTAGAGCCGCTTCAAGAAGCTCCGGCGCATTCTGCTTCACCTCAATGTCTTCAAAGGGATGCGTGAACTGATAGCACTTGCTTCGGCTGTCACAGTAAATACAGCCATGCGTACATCCCCGATAGATATTCATTCCAACATGTCCGCCGCTGCCGGTCAGAATCCCTTTTGCATCCACAAAATGCATCGCTTCCGCTTCCCCTTCTCGTTCAACATTCTAAACTTATCACTATCTTAGGCTTTCCTATGTTGCTTTCACTTAGTTCTCGACCCCTTTCACGTCACATTAACGTCTGCTCATTAATGATCAGATGAAAGTCCAAATTTAAGAATCTTGCTGCCTTGCGGCAAAGCAACATGCGCTCCATATAGCCCAATGCATACTATGATATAAAGGAAACCTTTTTTCGTCATCCTGAAGTTTCATACGTCGCCCTCCTGTTTCCATATACAAAACCATTATCACATAATTCCCGCAAAATGACCACCAAAAACTACAAAGATTTTTAAAGCTCTTCTTTATTAGAACTTTTTTTGATAAACGTCGTCTGTATCTTCAAAGGGTTATAACGACTGAAGATCAACAAGACGAGGTATAAGAGATGGTAAAGCTATTACGCATATTATCGACAATGTTCCTTTTAGGATTCGCGTTCATGGTAAAGATCATGGATGCACCAAACTCTGCCTGGGTGGAAAGCGTGGATTCCGCGCCTGGCATCGTGGAATCCTGGACAAATAATACGGCTTCTCTTCTGGATTATGTGGATGAGGATGTAAAAAAGACATTGCTGGAGCAAGAAATTGTCGCCTTTGAACTGGGGCTCTGCTGGGAGGACGGGTATCACAGACATCGCACGGAGGATGCAGAATTGATCGATCAGATCACCGATAAGGTACGCTCACTTGAGATCCGGCTTGACAGCGTAAGTGATCAAGCCGCCTGCGATGCGGGCACTGAACTGATCTTTGTCACAAAGGATGGCAGGATGCAGGTGATTCAGCTAAATGAGTGGAGATTCGAAATCCGAAAGGATAATTCCTACATGTTCTATGAGCTTGCAAACGATGACGGCCTGTGGGAGCTCTGCCAGGAGGTCTATGTTCACGGAACAAAGGTTGATGATTGAGAAAGCATGATCCAAAAAAGCAGCCGGTCCTCGCGTGGATCTGCTGCTTTGTCACCTTCTTAAGTTTTCCGGCATTGCGTTCACTTAATTATGCAATTCCTTTCACGCCGCTGATCTGAGACAACCTGAACAATTTCTCTTTCTCCTCTTTCCTGGTTACGATCCGTACAAAGACCCATTCCTCATCCACGGCCAGGACGGTGCAGGTATTTCCCGGAACGCTCAGATCACCGTCATACTGTTCACCGCGAAATTCCAATTCCACGTTTTTGTTAACATAATCATTCAAAAGCTTCCTAAGTGCCGCTTTCTCCGCATGCGCGGGACTTCCCTTTATGAAGCTCAGTTGATCTTCTAATCTGCTGATGCGGTTCTTGAGATCCCCTATACTTAGAAAGGCAAATAAACCAAGAATGGCCGGTATCCATATGATGTATTCCATTATTCGCCCTCCTTCACTATCTCAATCGAAAAGATGGACGACAAGGGAATCAGCTTCTCTATGTCTCCCTTCTTTGTATGACCCACAACCTTGATCCAGTTACCTTCAAAACCCGTCACCGTACAGACCTCGTCGTACAGATCGACGTCTACTTCCTCTTCGCAAAAATCGAGTTTGACGTTCTTCCCCTTCATCTCCATAAGAAGTCCACTCACTGCGGAGGGGATCTGTTTTTCCGATGCCGGATCGCATTCTTCTATCTCATCCTTCAGAAGATAGTCGCAGCTGACGCCAAGGATCCTTGCGATGTCGCCGATCTTATCGATATCCGGCAAAACCGTTCCTGCCTCCCAGCGCGATACCGTCTGCCTTGTGACCGCCAATGCATCTGCCAGGCTCACCTGCGTCATGCCAAGTTCTTTTCGCCTACTGGCAATTTTATTTCCCATTTGATCCATGATCATTCCTCACTTTCCGATGACTTCACCACCTAAATTTTTCATCAGCCCATGGTGCCTTTGATGATGTCATCGTACCGCATCAGGAAGCTTACAGGCAAGCAACTTACACGTGCAGAATGTAACATACCTTGTTACGTTGCCTTATTTTCGGGCTTCTTTGGCCATATAACGTCTCATAATCGTTACTATTCCTCGTCTCCACAGTAATGCATCATCTGGTCAACGATCTCAGGGAATACCCAAGTAAGAGATTTCCTGTCGATCAGTCTAAAGTTCTCTCCGCTTGTCTTATATGCATTGTTATCCCAGAACAAACAGGACATGCCATAATGTCTTGCGTTGTAAGTATAATAAGCCGCGAACTGCATCCTCGAATTGATATTGTTCTTGTCAAGGGCGCCAAACTCTCCGATCAGAACGGGAATACCCTGAGAAACGAACTTGTCGTAAAGCTTCTTCATAAAACCGTCAATGTCCCCGGTACCCTTCTTGGTCTTAATGTCAAATACGTCCGTTGAACCGCTCCCTTGATTGAGTGCAAAATTATAGGGCGTGTACGCATGCACTGATACGATGATCCTATTCTCAGCGGTAGCCTTGGGATCCTCCGGCAGCTTGTAACCGTCAGCGATCACGTAGTCAGCGGAAGCACAATATCCGGGAGCCATGATATATCTGGAAGTATTGTATCCCTTGCCGTTATCACGGATCACGTCAACGATCGCCTGGTTTAACTGATTGACGCAGTCCATGCACTCCTTTCCAACATCTGAGCTTACGTTGATCCACCACTCGTTATTGGTACCCACCTGTCTCGGCTCATTCATTGTCTCATAGATCAGATGCTCGTCATAATCGGCAAACCGGTCTGCAATCTGCGACCAGATCTTGGTAACGTATGCCTTTGCATGATCCAGCTTGTCATAGGAGGGATACTCAAAATCTTCGGCATTGTCGTGATGAATGTTGATGATGACATACATGTCCTCATCCAAAGCCCATTTCACAACCTCCTCGACCCTGTCCATCCAGGCCGGACTGATATTGTAGTTCTCGTCAATATGATTGTGCCATGACACGGGAATTCTGATCGTCTGAAAGCCGACATTTTTCAGCTCCTTGATCAGACCCTGGGTCGTCTTGGCGCCGCACCATGCACTCTCATAATCCATCTCATTGCTTAGCCAGTTACAATCACTTGCTTCAAAGGTATTTCCAAGGTTCCAGCCGATCTCTAAGTCTCTGATAAACTGAAGCGCTTCATTATCAGGAATCTCAAGAGGCGCCTTCTTGTCAACCACAACGATTCCATCAACAACATCTCCCGCCTTAGCTGTTTCAAGCGTAAGCGCTACCTCCTCTTTTGATTCTTCCGTTGTTTTCGCCTCTTCTTTTTCTGTACTCTCGGCAGTAGCCGCCGTTTCCTTGCCAGCGCTTTCACTCGACGTAGTTTCCTGCATAGTCGCGGAGCTTTCCGCCTTTGACATGCCAGCTTCTCCCTTACCGCCGCATGCACATAAGGATATCGTCATCATCGTCACCAAAAGCAAACCATATATTTTTTTCTTCATGCGTTCACTCTCCTTTTGTCACTAAAATCAAAAGCCATTTCTTAAAGTATATCAAAAACCAAACCTTTGGTCAATCGTCCGCAACAGCGCGGAGGTTGCGTCTCATCAGGAAAAAGCGCGGGCATTGCGCCGGCGTCCGGGCCCACCGGATGGGATCAAACATGCATACTCCGCATTTCGTTTGTCGTCATGGTCGCCTCCTATAGCTTCTTCTGCATCCAAATCAGATCGTACCATCTGTCAAATTTCTTTCCAATGGTCTTCAAACATGCAACCTTCTCGTAACCCAATCGAGTATGAAACTTATAACTGTCATGCGTCAGGTACTCGTCCTCTTCATCACAATATGCCGCCCCTGCAAGAAGGTTGACAATCCCCTGTTCTCGCAATCTCTTCTCCAACTCCTTGTACAGCATTGAGCCAATCCCTTGACGACGATATTCTTTATCAACATAGATCGAAGAAGTCGCCGTCCACGCATAAGCCGACCGGGCACTGTACGCGCTCGCATATGCATATCCTGTCACGCAACCATCTTTTACACACACCAGGTATGGATAATTCACCGTAATATTTCTGATCCGACTCTCAAATTCACTGGTTGATGGAGCTTCATACTCAAAGGAAATTGCCGTATTCTGAACATAATATGCATAGATTTCGGCCAGTCTCCCGGCATCCTCCTTTCTTACTTCCCTGATAACGTACTCATTCATAGGAATCCTCCTTTTTATTATTGCGTGAATCTCGTCAGACCTTTCCTTCGTTATTTGCTCCCTTTTCTTCTTTCCTTCTCACGTTCAACGTGTGTCTCCAGATCAGCAAGCCTCGTAGGTACGGGGACGTGACTGTCCTTATCGGTCAGCATCAGCGCAAGCCGACATGCCGTTTCAAGTGAGATATGATTTCCAACGGAAACAAAGATCGGCCTGACGTCCCTGTGAGTTCTCAGCGCCCTGCCATAAACTTCGCCGTCAATGACGATATCCGTAAAGCTTCCGGCTTCCTTTGCAGGTTCATCATAATCGGTCTGCTTATCGACGCGAAAATATGACTTCGCAACTCCGAAGGTCGGCTTGTCCAGGTAAAACGAAGCATGCGTGGCTATGCCCGCGTGGCGCGGGTGAAGATAGCCGTTTCCGTCAAAGACATATATGTCAGGCTTTGTTTCAAGCAGCTCAACCGTTTTCAGGACAAGCGGAAGCTCTCTGAAGGCAAGAAAGCCCGGCATGTATGGAACCTCTATCTTGCCGCTGAAATGCTTTTTTGCAATGACTTTATGCGTTACAAAGTCTATTACAACAATGCAGCAGACCGCGTATTCCCCGTCGTCTTCCTTCCAGTAAGCAAGATCTACTCCTGCGACGGTTTTCAGGGCAGACACCTCGAAGCTGTCAAAAAGAGAAATTCCCTTCTTCAGTTCATTTTGTATTGCCATATATTCAGCTTCACCATTCATAAATTTCCTCTCCTTGTGCCTTACAAACCCCCTGTTACCATTTCGTTTTCTTTTGTCCCTACAATAGATTTTCAAAGGCTTCCTGCGAGATCCATTTTACGTGTGCATCCCGTAATTCCTTGCTATCCCGTTCAAAAAGCCACAGGTCAAAAAGCATCACCTGGATTTGCAAAAGTCTCCAATCTCGCCAAGAATTTTTCCGAGGCTGTGATATTTTCCGGAGTAAATCACCGGGTCAAGTACCGTCAGATCTATGTCAAATAGGTCCTTAGGACAAAGCGTCTCATCCATCTGAATGTTTCTAATATGACAGAAAAACGTGGTGGAATCTCCCGTCTCCACGGTTCTGGCAACCTCGCATTCATATACCCAGGGGCTTTCATCCAAAGTCGGAACATCTAAAACTTCCCCACGGGACACTCCGTACGATAGATCATTTTTCTTTCCATCCTTGGCATGCTTCGATCCAAAATAATCCATGAGAGGAAGCATTTCTCTGCTCACAAGATTTGCACTAAACAAACCAGTTCTAATAACGTTCAGCTTTGTCCTTTTGGTACCAAACATGCTGATCACCAGCAGATATTTATCACCCTCTTGGCAAGTAGCACTGACCCACGTAATAGGTGCAAAATTGTCGGACCCATCTTCATTATGCGTTCCTATGATAAAAGCCGGCTGTACGCACATGGAATAATTTGGATGAACCGATTTTCTTTTCATTTTTATGTCCCCCCAATCAAAAACTTCACCATTTCGAGTATATCAAAAAATGTTTGCATTTCAAATACTATCGTAGTAGAATTTGGAAGAATATAATTCAAATAACGAAGACAGAGAGGACAAATCATGAGAAAAAAATTATTAAGCTTTCTTCTAATTTCCCTAACGATGACCTTTGCGTCGTGCGGTGGAAAAAAAGCGGAAGAGAGCAAGGATGAAAGTCCAAAAACAGAAAGCGTATCCACTGCGGAATCAGCGTCTGCTACGGAATCAGAGCCTGCCGTGGAAGAAATCGTCGAAGTTGCAAAGCTTTATGATTGGAATTCCCTTATGGAGCTGCCTGATCCGATCCCTGCAGAAGACAATCCCGAAAATCGCATGGCGCATAATATTTACGTAAATCCCGATCTTTCCCAGACCAATGGTCAATATACGGGATTTCTGATCGATTTTTGCACGGACTGTGAAGCAAACTGCACGTATTGGGCACTGTGCAACTGGAGAATGGATACATCCGAGCTTGAGAGTGAATACACGTTAAAGAATACCGGCGGTGCTTATGCCGGACTGCAAAATACGGACGAGGGAAAAAAGGCCATCATGTCGTTCTGGGAGATCAGCTATGATGATGAGAACGGAGATGAGGTAAAAGTTCTGGCATCAAGAGTATATCCCAAGACCGACAAGACCTCCACGTTTGGCGGTGAAGGTGAGGGCACCAACTACATTCCGTTATTCCCCTGGAAAAAAGATCACTGGTACAGGATGTATCTGAACTGTTATGATGATGAAGAGGGTTATACCCTGGTGGAGCAGTGGGTTCAGGACATGGAGACCGAAGAATGGACTGAGATCAGCTGCTTTCATACGGGACTGAAGCATTCCTGTTTTATGGGCGCCATGTCACAGTTCATGGAAAATTACTGGGGCATTTACAGCAATGACGTGCGCACCTTTGCTTATCGCAACTTCTACGTCCGCGAAAAAGGAAGTGATGAATGGATCGGACTTACCAGGTTCCAGATGAGTTCTGACACTTGGTGGAACAACTAGAAGGGGACGGTTGCATTTACGTCCGATGAAGATACGCTCTATGGAATTACTTGCGGGTACGGGCCAGATTCTCTTGAGTTAAATTCTGACGTTTCAGGTCTTTTCGAGATCAAGCTGACGGAAGAACCGCATATCCCAAATGAATAAACAAAACCCAAAAAGCTCCCAAGCCAATGACTTGGGAGCTTTATTAGAATGAATCATTGCAGTCGCCTGATTTCCGGTACTATACTATCTGATATCCTTTCGTATATCGATGGTTTCCAATCACAAACCGTTTCCCATCGATCTTGCCCGGCAATTCGCGCGTTGTAATAAAATCCTTGGTAACCGTCACGAAATACTGCCTGTTTCCTTTTTCCACCAGATAATTCCCTACGACCCCCTTCATCCGATCAAAAACCTCGGCAATACCGGGCTGAACCACAAAATCAACGATCCATTCACTCTTTGAAAGCTTCCTGTTGCTTATCAAAGCATAAATGGCACTGGCATCCGGATGCTTTGCAAGGCAAACTGCATCCCTTTTGTCCCTGCATTTCCCTGATTTTTCATAATCATCAAGGTTGATCGGCTCCTGGATCTCATTAAAGCTGATCTTCTCTTCATCATCCAGCAGATAATCTACGCTCACGTTAAGCAACTGCGACATCACCTTCAGATTGTTTACGTCCGGCATCCCCTTATCCGTTTCCCACTTCGCGATCGCTGATCTGGACACGCTCATTTTTTCAGCCAACTCTTCTTGCGAAAATCCAGCCTCTTTTCTTGCATTCCTTATTTTTTCTCCAAACGTCATTTTGATTTCCTCCATTTTCCGTCGGTCACGTCCGACTGCTTTTTTATGAGGCCATCGTATGATCAAACCCTCGTGACAGTCAAGAAACGAGCCGTAACAGGAGTGTTACTTTCCGTAACATGCCTGATTTGTGCGGCATGAAGCCATGGCATATGTTTATTCTTCACCATGAGCCATTCCAGGTCCTTTCAAAAAATATCAGATTATAATCGTTTTAAACAAGAGTGCTTTTCATCAATCACAAATCCGTTATTTCTGTAGAAATTCAAGGTGCTTTCCTTATTGGAGCCCGTCTCCAGGGTTACTTTGTAGCAGCCTTTTTCTCTTGCAATTTCTGAGGCCCGTTCCAAAAGTGCTGATGCATAACCCCTGTTTCTGTAATCAGCATGCGTCACCACGTTCTCTATGACGGCAAAGGGGCGAACATTATGCGTCAGGCTTTCAATGATTGCCATTTGTACGGAAGAGACTGCTTTTCCATCCTCTACGGCGACAAGCAAATACATGTTGTCATCTTTTTCAAACTTATTCAGCAAGTCCTGCCACTCTTGCATGTTTTGTTCTTCCCTGGGAGGATAATGTGTTAAAAAATCAAAATATAACGTTTTCAAATCATCTGCGTCCGCCCCCGTTGCTTTTCTAATGATCATCTGTTTGCTCCTTTGTTATATTTTTATGATCTGAGATCAAGACAATCCCCAAAATTCCCGTTCATTGGAGGTCTTTTTACAATCTCTCACCTTCTTATAATCATACCCCGGGGGAATTAGGCACACGTAAGAATCACCAACGTGTCTCCTACTTTCCAAACTAAATCCATAGGTCGTATGTCTTGCGAACCAATACAGATTCTTCGCCCAATAACACTTAAGATACTCTCTTCCCTCAGAGGATCCGTACCATGTATCCTCAAAACCCGGAAGAACGCATATATCAAAGTCACCACCGGAGCAAATGCATTCGCGCATCTCAAACAAGGAAAGCTGGGTACCTTCTTTCGTGACGGCGTACTCCGTCATGTCACTGTCGATCATGGCCCATTTTTGATTCTCCGGAAGCCAGACGTGATTTACCACGTGACAATCTCCGTCATTTTTGTCTTCGGGAAGGCACGTGATAAACGCATTTTTGATCCCGACGGCTAAAAGCAGCTCGCTTAGCATGATGGAATGCCACCTGCAGTTGAAACCCGTTGGCGTCTTTTTTGCGTATTCATACAACGTTATGGCATTTAGTTTACTGATCCATTTTTTCTGGTTGTCATGCGGAACGTGCTTTGCAACAAGTTGCGCAAGCTTTATCGCTTTTTCCCAGGTCGTTAGCGGCGACTTTTCGATCACGTCAAGATCGAGCCCCGCTTTTTCTTTATAGTACTTCCTGATAACGTCTTTACGCCTTTTGTCAGGCTTTACCATATATTTTATGCCAGTGTTGTCATCATTGTAGGGCGTTGCCTCCCGAAGGATCTTGGCATAATCCTCGAATGTTTTATTGTTTATTTCCATATGTGCATCTCCTCACCTGCATCAAACTTCCTTGTGATCCGTCATCCTTCTAAGCCAAAGTTTACTCGGGCAGTCTGTCGCAGAAAGTCAAAAGCTGGCTGGTCACCATCTCTTCCTTCTTCAGGGGCTGGAAGATGCCTTGGTCATACATTTCATCCAAGACCATGAGCGCCTCCATGGGACCAATGAAGCCAGTGGTATGGAAAAACACGACATAATCCTGCATTTGCGACGGATATCTCTTAGCCTCTTCCATGGCCTGCTCTAAGGCAAAACCGGCGAATTCCTTCTTGATTTCTTCATCGAGCTCGGGTATTTTTGCAAAGAATTCCTCCGCCTTTTCCTTCACGATCATCACGTTCACCCTGCCATCTGCCGTAATATATTCACGATCGCGAAGGCGCTTCACCTTTTCCTGATTTGCCACGTCTCTCTTGATGGTGCCGCAGATCCACTCATACAGGAAATCATAATCCTCATTCCGATTGTTTTCCCAGGCCCCTTTTCGGCTACAGTATCTCGTATCGATGGACCAGGAATATACGCCCTCGTATTTTTCGGATTCTCTGGTCATGTTGCCGCAGGCGAAGTAATCCTTTCCCGTATCCTTATGCTTCATTTCATAATCTGGATCCTCGGGCTCCTGTTTTAATTGCACTTGTGCAAAATATGCACCTCCGCCGAGTGTTTTGATCCAATATTTCCCAAGATCTCTTTGGATCGAAAGGCCGCACTTATTCGTGATCGCATAAAAGATTACGGCTGCCTCAAATAATTCTCTGTTGCCGCCGGGAATATAGACATTCTGAAAGTCTGCGATGGCAGCCCGAACCTTGGGCACATATTTCTTTAACAGCTCCTGAACGACCTGAAGCTGCACCTCTCTGCCCTTGTCCTTTTGCTCTAAGGAATATTTTCTTGGGGAAAAGCAGACATAGGTGGTATAGCGGTCGCCACTTGTTCTTACCAAAAATCCATTGTTTTCCAAGAGCGCGATCTTGTCCTCTAGAAAGACTGGCGTAATTCCAAGCTCCTGCGCAATCTCTTCCTTTGTGCGCGGCGTCTCATAAACACTGTAAGCAATGTTCAGATTGATGGAATCGGACAGGTATTTTTCTGGCCCGCCATCAGGATCTGGCCGTCCATTATGTCCATATTCGATTGCTTCAATGGGAGAAATTCCCAAGGTTCCTATTTTTCTTTCCATTTTAAAACCCTCCTTCAAATCATTTCTTGCCTTGTTGAGGTGCCATTTTACGGTACCCTCGGAAAGACCCATCTCGCCTGCGATGGTTGCGATGGACTTTCCTTCGTAATAGAAGGAGAAGACAATTTTTCTGCGACTTTTGGTCAAATAGGCGATTTCCCTGCGAAGTCTCAGTAATTCCTCCTCCGCTTCGCCGAGCTGGTACTCATCATAATAAGGCAGCTCTATGCCGTCCAGGGAGATTCCCTGCTTCTTTTTGGAATGGACATGCTTGGCAAATACATTGGAGCAAATACGCCACACATAACCATCCAGGTTGGCGATGGCCTCCGCGCTCAACAGGGAGAGGTAAACCTCCTTTACCATCTCCGCGCAGAGCTCCTGTGCCTCATCATCCGAATATGCTTTCTTCACCGCAAATCCGTAGATCTTATGGAAGTATGTCTCCATCATATGATCTACCAGCTGTTTTTCCATCTTCTCCTCCAAGTTCGAAAGAATCTTTCTTTTCAGGCCCTTATGATTATATAGTGAGGATTAAATCCCAAAGGTTGGTGACTCTCAAAAAATTTTTTCACCCCTTAAATCCGGAATCTGAGATCGGTTCATCTTCGCATAATAGATGCGCCACTTCCCCGATCGCACGTACGCGGAACCAGGCAATGCCCGGATCTCGTTCTTCCGTCTGAATGACGGTTAGTCCAGTGGGTGCACAGAAGAATCCGTGCCATAAAAGGGGCGTCCCGTGTATTCTTCGATCCACGGAAGAACCGTCGCTTCCTTTCCAAGTGGTGAAAGACAGGCGTTACAAGTCTGCTGAGCCCTGCCGAGCGGCGATACGTAGTAGGCCGACACTTGTGGATCGATCTTACTGATCCTGCTCCTTATCTTTAAGGTCTCTTTTTATTGTAACAAAAAAGGCGGCATCAAGCCACCTATTTTGTTACTCATGCCATGCATTTTTTCTGCCGTACCGTAGGGAATTTCTCAGAAGAAAATATACGTGATTTAGGTGTAAATTCCGTTCCAATAACGTTCGGAGATGATTTCCCCCGTCTTTGCATCCACGTCTACCGTGCTATATCTGTTGATTGTAAAGCGGTAGTAAAGGGTACCCGTTGAATCAACTGCGAGAAGGTAGGTGCCCGTTATTTCGTCCGCGCTCTGTCTGACCTTATCAGATTGCGAAGCCCTCTCATAGACTTTCTCAAAAACGTCTTCTGCCGGGATCAGACCGTTCTTGCTAAATTCGGTCCGCCTGAACTTGGAATAATCAATGCTCCAGGCATTGCTTTTTGTTTCATCATCATACCAGCAGGTCATGTCAGCGGAATCATAAGTAACACCGTCATTCATCATCTTGCCAAAGAAGCGGAATTCGCCCTTCTGCTCTGCTTCGCCTATGCCGGTCACGTACACGTCATCATGAAGATCCTTATCAGCTTTTTCAAGCTGCGAGATCATGTAGTCCTTAAATTTCTCATTGCGGCCGCCATCATCAAACATCCCTTCCTGATAATATGTGTGCTCGCCGATCTTGATCAATACTACTGCCTGAAAAGCTCCGTCAGTCGCCTGATTCTCATCCTTCGCGGCCGACGGTTCCTCCAGTGCCGGGGTTTCGGTTACTTCAGAAGTCGTCACGATCTCAGATTCTGTTTTGAGCTCAGAACTCTTGGACTCTGAGCTCTTTGGCTCTGGTTTCCCGCAGGCAGTAGCGCCTGTCAGAACAAGTGCTGCAAGAAATAAAGTGAATGACGTCTTTGTTTTGATTTTCATGGAAGTCTCCTTTCAAGTTGCGCTTCTTGTCATATAAAGTTACAGGACGTGAAATCCTTCTCTGAAACTATAGACGGTTTTTGCAACGAAAGGTTTCATCCATTTATAACGAATAAAAAGAATAATACATGATCAGGCAATCATCTAGTATGACATACTCCCTCCAGGTACCGCCCCATTCTTCCCCCTCACTGGTGTAGGTGGTGACAATCTGTATGCCGGACGGCGTATCGTAAAGACTCCACTTCACTTGATGGCCGTATATGGTTCCCGTTCCTTCTTTTGCCAGCTTTCGTCCATTCAAAAGATCTTTTCCGTCTGCCGTTTTCAACATCGTTATTGTCATGCTGCCGTCATTACTTTCGTAGGCCTCCTCAACTTCGATCAGGCATGGCGTCTGGCTTCCATTCAAGTAATAGGCTTCAAAAAGCTCTGCAACGTCATAACCCTTCTCCGTGACCGAACGACGCGTCGTGGCTGTCGTAACCACGCACTCCTTTTGTTTGCCCGGGATCCCGCTCATCTCGCGAAGGGCATTGACTTCCAAATCGTCTGATCCACTCCACCAGAATCCTCCGTAGATCGCGTCTGCCTTATAATCGAATCCTTCGGATTCGTCCTCTGGATCATAAGTGGTAATGACCTGCCCGTCCGACAAGAGACGGAGCCTGATCCGATACCCGTAAAGTTCCTTCTTCTTGTCTACGCCGTCAACAGAAAATTCCATTCCATAGTTCGTTTCCTTTGTTTTATAGGCCGGCGGGCATCCATAGAATGCCACCTCATAGACTTCCACTACGTTATGCGCATCCGCCTGGATCGCCGTGAGCAGATTGTATTTGCAAACCGGTTCATACTGATAAGACGCCTTGAGCTCCTTGCGTAACAGTTCCTTGCGCTCGTCAAACAGTTTCTTATTCTCATCCAAATACTCTTGGACGGGTTTTCTTAAAACATAGGTAGCCGCACTGAAGTAACGCTCAGGACAAAGGTCATAAACCATCACGGAATCTGCGGGAACGTCATTCTTAAGCGGGGACTGTTTCCAAGTAAAATAGTAGTACGTATAAAAATATTCTCCATACGCGCAATACTGCGTTCCGTCAGCATCCGCTATCGGTCCGTAAAGCCTGTCACCCATGACGTTTTTGATCTCTGAATACTTCATGTTTGTGTTGAGATTATTGCCAATGCCAGCCTTGAGTTTCTTATCATTGTGAATAATTAAGGAACATATGTCCCGGGAAGGCTCAAAGATCTTACCACTATAGTCAAATCCAAAATAGACTTTATCATCAAACGTAAACCCGCCATACGCTTCGTTTTCATGTTCAGGCCCCCAGTAATCATACCTGTACGGGCGATCAAATGCCGTTATCACCTGGGATGCTGGCTTTCTTAAATACTCCATAAGGTCTCCATACTCGATGGGATCCTTGGATAACTCAGGCGCCGGCGTCGCCGTTGCTTCTGGCGTCGATGTTGCTTCTGGCGTCGCCGTTACTTCAGGCGTCGCCGTTGGCTTGGCAGATGCCTCAACAATCTCAGTCGAATCATCTTCCGCAGTATACTGCGTTTCTTGAGTACCATCTGCGTACTCTTTCTTGTCGCCCCGGCCATCACAGCCACTAAGCGTTACCATGAATGCCAAAAGACATAAAGCCGCTACCGTTTTCTTCATTTTCTCTCCTCCTCATTTAATTCAAAAACGCTATGGTATTTTTCTAAGATCATCGTTTTTATGCCACGTGCCGCTTTTCTTCCCCTTAAAACCAACAAATAATTGCTTGATCGCTTTGCATTCCATGATTTGGTTACCTCTGGCAAAGCCCTTCTATTGATCAAATTCCGAAGGGTCCAATATCTCTTGGATCGTCTTCGCCTCCATCACGCGGGCATAGACGTCTCTGACAAGATATTTGAGTTCCTCGCTGATCTCAGCGTAATCCTTGGTCAGCTTATCCTGAATGAATTTTAAGGACTGTTCATCGTCTAATCCCATGACCTTATGCGCCAGGGAATATAAGCTCTTGTATGCATCGAAATGCGCCAAGCCGTCAGCACATGCCAATAGATCTTCTTCCCGCGTGGTCCGATACTGAGCACGCTTACTACTGTGATTCAAAATGCATTTTGCAACAAGCTGAAGCTTTTCTTCCGGATAATGCTGCTCCCTTAAAAGCTGCTCCGCCATGGCACTGCCATATTCATTATGCTTCGAACGGTCTAAGCTCGCATCCGTCATGGATATGTCATGAAGCAGGGCGCTTAACTCCACGATCTCCTTGTCTATGTCTGCGTCCTTCGAGAGCATGACGGCATACTCATAAACATATTGCACGTGCTCACGATACAAATTATACTCATCCTTCGTGCCCTTCGTCTGCGCCTCAAACAGGTCGCTTCTGCGGATGATCTCCTGTCGCATTTTCTCGACGATACCATTTTCATGCAGTATCTGATCGAGTACGTCCGTATGAGGTTCCCCTTGGATCAATTTCTTACTATAATACTCCACATCGATAATCGTCCCATCCGGATATGTCTCCTCGCCGGTTTTCAGATATTCCGTGAAACCCCAATGCTCGTACATTTTTTGATGCCAATCATCTGCTACGGCCACCCCAAGGATTGCCTTTGTAAATCCCCGCTTCCTTAAATCCTCCAGCATAAAATCCTTAAGCTTGGAGAAATACCCCTGTTCCTGATATTCTGCATTGGTCCGGAAGGCACACAGATAGACCGTACCCTTTTCCATCATCCCTTCACTGTTTTGGACGCATTGCGGATCCGTCACTGCCGTCGCCTCGCAGATGATGGTTCCATTTAGGATGCCATAGTAGGGAATGGACACTCCCTTCTTAAAATTCTCCACGGCCTCCTCTTTCCAGATGAGCCAATTTCCGTCCCCTGGATTCTGAGCGATCTCATAATCCCATTTCCGGTTCAGCTCCTCCGCGGACGCAATCTTACAAACATAGCCCTTAGCCCTATGATAACAATCCCATATCTCCATAAAATCATTCCCTCGACTTTGATATTCCGGATAAAAGCTTATTGCCAATTGGTCATAAGCCAACGCAGCTGCATATAAATGATCCGCAATGCGGTTAAACGTGAGATCCTCCGTTTGAAAAGGTGCCTTATTAAGATATTTAACGTATTCCAATTCTTCCGAATGACCATATCTGTGATGATTCGTCCCATACTGAAGATCCCTAAGGACCATCTGCATGACCAGCGTCTCATTGCAATTCACATTTGCAAGATGGCTGCTGATCAAATAATCCTTTCGATATAACTTCACGAGCGCCTGAATTTGAACAAACCAGAAGCGATCGATATTTTCCATCGGCCAGTTTGGGTTTACTTTCTTTACGCCGGATGGCTCCTCCAAAGTGAGCGCCGCGCCATCAACAAACACAAATTCAAACCCAAAATCATAGCGCATTCCATTTTTAAAAATGATTCGATACATGCAATTTTCCGGCACAAAGCAATATCCCAGGGCAGACTCCTTCGTGACTCCAAATCTGTCAATCCTTTTTACGTATGCTTCCGGCGATACGGAACCGTCCTTTGGAAGACGCACCTTCACCGACAGATCCACGTCGCTGTAAGAGTCATGCCATCCGGCCTCAAATGCTTTCCTTGCGGTAATTTCTTTGTCTTCACGGGAAATTATTACATCCCTTACCTTTGCACTTTCAATCTCTGGCAGGGCAAATATCCTGTCCAAAAACGCATTCAGGACCTTTTCCATGTTTTCTTTGGATAACTCAATGGTCATTGTTTACTCCTTCTTAGCCCCTGTTTCCTCCGGCAAATTCGCCAAACTTGGATCGTTCCCTGCCTCCCTCTCAAAGTGCGTTACGTAATCTTCTCCTTGACCAATTGCTGCCATCAGCGCACCTTTGTTAGACCATGCAGCCTCATAGCTCTCCTTCTTGTTTTTCGCCAAGACGGAATCATACAAATCGAAGGCCTTTTTCTTGCAATAGTCCATGTGAAAACGGTAAAGCGTTCCGTAGGCGATCACGTCTTCATCACCGTAATCTCCCGACTCCAAGAGCAGTCTGATTTCACCTTGAGGGCCGTGTCATTCTTTACTAAAGGATGTCTCTATATTTCTTAAAGCGAAGTCCCGCCGAATATACAAACTCACCGTTTTCAATCATTTGCAGAATCGTCTCTTCCGAAGCCCACTTTGCGTCTACGGCCTCTTCCGGCTGAAGGACAACCTCTGCAATCGAGACGTCCTTGGTTAGCAAAAACAAATCCTGAAAATAATTTTTGTGCTGATAGGTTACAAAAAGCTGCAGCTCTGACTCCTTGGCCTGGATTCCCGTTTCTTCCTGCAATTCCCGAACCGCTGATTGCTTCGTGCTTTCCCCTGCAAGCGTGCCGCCACCCGTAAACTCCCACAAATTCCCAGCTTTCTTATCGGGATGCCTCTTTGTGATGAGGAACTCTCCTTTTGAATTTCTAATCCATACCTCCGCGCACACGTAATACTCGCCTTCCGCAAAAGCCTCACCCCTTACGTGCGTGCGATTTAACGGTTTTCTTTCACTGTCATATAAATCCCATCTGAAAAGGACATTTTCGATTTATTACCTTATACAACTGCTCATACAACTCTCGTACAATTCTTATTGTAAGAAGTCATCCTTTTCACATAATCCCATTTATATACTCTCAGCAAGAATATATTGCGATAAATGACCTGTTCCACATTTCTCGATTAATTCCCTCGTCATCAAACACTCAAATCTACAGATGCACCTTGTCGCATTTTGATATAAGTAATGGCAATAACTTGTTTGACGGTAATAGACCCTTCTTTCATTTCACGCATTACCATTCACCATACTATGTTTCTTTGCAAATCTCATAGTCGCCACAGCAAGTGCGCAAAGCATAGCGGTCCCTGCAACGCTACCTATGATGATCAAAATAAGCTTCCAGTTCGCCATTACAAAGTAATAACCCTGGATGGTACCGTAAGCAACAAGCCACAGTACCACAAAAAGAATAGTCCTGATAATCCAATGGAAGAACGAGCCTTCCGCTCTGCCTTCGATCATGCCACTATGGTACATATCACCAACTTTGCCATATGCCAATTCATAGGCAACCGCGCCAAGCACGACTAGGATAATATATTCATAAAGTGCGTTGACTGGCAAACCGAGAGGATCTGTCAGTCTTTCAAACAAAAACTTAAAAATGACATTCATTATAACTCCTTTCATTAGCCAAAGGGTCTTAAAATTCCTTCAATCACCGACTTTTCAAGTGCAGGGACTATCTGCTCAAGCATTTCACTGGGTTTCAACTGCTGATGCTTGTGGGAATATCTTGTAAACGGAATCTCCGCATGTGTTTTGGCAACGAGATTCATCTTGCCATATCTTCCTCAAATAATCTCTGTCCATACACTTTTTCTAACATCAAGCGATTCAATTTCTAAATACAAAATCAATAATTCTGGCGATTATATCCGTCCTTAGCTGCTTGGATGAGTAACTCTTGCATACATTGTTTTCCTGCATATTCCCAATAATCTGGAGATATTTTTCGTGCTGCCTCGCAATAATCAGAAATAGCTTTTCGCATTTCTAACACCTTTTTCTGTTGTTCCCTATGATGTTCTTGCACCTGCCTTATTTGATTATTTTCAAAAATATTTTGATTAAATAAGTTATATGGATTGTAACTATTCATATACATTCGCTACCTCCTATTTTTCGATTACTTTCTTTACATTGAAATCACATAAAATAAGAGCCTTTTTAAGACTTGCTCGGGTCTGCATTTGTTAATCATACTAATGGTATTTCGTCTTATGATTAACGAGTGTTTTTCCAGCATTGCTTTTGGTTTGCTTTCCTGTTGACTTACTGGCTAGTTTTTTTGCTGCAGCGCCAACTTTTCCACCATGATGTACTGGCATAACGCATCACCTCCCTTTGCAAAATCTCCTTGCAAAAGAAGTTTATCTTTGTTATTATGTGTTTGCGAGACAAATAAGTCCAAAGATCTTCTTTGGCAAGGGAAAAGTCAGAGTTATGCTCTGGCTTTTTCTTATATAGAGTAATCTCTATATAACCAAACATATTCCATTTTGCGATTTCATTATTACATCATTTCCTTCGATTGTCAACTATATATTGTATGTATTGTAATGTCATGCACAATATATAGTGTTTATGGGTGCTCAATTCTCCTTTGCAACTCTTCATCTGGCAATCGGACTTTTTTCCCATTATTATTTTTTAACAGCTCCAATCCGTTGACATAGTCATCCTTTTTTATATATCCACCGTTATACAATTCGTCTATTATTCCTATCGTCCCGATAAAAGGCACGCCCTCTGTTCGAGCCGCCATCCTTAGAGCACCATCCCCCGTCATCAACTTTATCTTCCTATTCTTCGCAATTGCCAAAGCTACACAATCATACAACGAAAGTCTTGAATATTTTTCGCCAAAGCTTTCCGTTAAATAGAATTCTTCCTCTGTTAGTTCAACTGGTTGTAACCCTAAATCGAGTAGATTCTTCTTTAAGCCTATCGGCGATAAGAGCTCATTCTCTACGGCATCATTGTTCATTATATATTGATAAGGTAACAGAAATGGCCATGTCAACTTATCAATTACCGAAAAATCCAGCCAGACATTTGTGTCACTGCTTATAAACTTCATCTACTCCACCTCCATGGCAGAGCAGATCCGATTCACCTCATCATAGGGTTTCTTTAATAATTCTGCCCCTTTCTGTAACGATATCTCATCTTCCGTCACGGCACGGTAGACCAATTGATGAAACAGCGTTGATTTTTCCTCATCGATCCTTGACGGTTCATGCTTTTTCCATCCGGCCTTATTTGCCTTAATATAAAAGTTCCTGGCCACATTGTCATTAATTATCCCATCCTTGTTCGCCCGCATAACTAACATATACATAGAAATACCATATTCTTTACATATTCCTATCATATCGTTCGTTATGGCGCGTCTCCTAATTCCGAGCTCGCGCTCCATGTCGCCCGTCGGAAACAAAAAGGCGCCACTTATTGCATTTGCTGCTTTTTCGATTTCTTTTTCATCCATGTCATCCGGCCATTGAAACATGAAATGCGCTAACTCATGGATCATAGTTGAACGAATTCTTTCCGCCGTCATGTTTTTGTTAACAATGATATAAGGCCTGTCATTTACCCTTCCATTCATTCCTGAAAAATCATCATTGTCAATATCGCAAAAATACAATAAAATACCTCTGTTTTCAAGAATCTCTGATAAATTTCCAATAGGTCCTTCTTGGGATAATCCTAATTCTTTTCTTAATCGCAATGCATTTTCATCTATGGAACCCGAAAATTCAATTGCATGAATCCTCTTAATTTTGGGAAGTACTTCACCACCAAGAATACGGACAATCTGATAAAATCTGCTAAAGTATTCTTCAACGGATTCTCGAACATACTCTTGTTGCTTCATGTTTAATTTCGTGTTTTTTCTAAACTCTTCATGACTAAAAGAAAGTGATTCATCTCTATAAGCAAGAAAATCCGTCACTCGAATCTTCAATACATCAGCAAGCGCTTTAATGGTTTTCATGTCTGGCTTGCGTTCTTCTTTTTCATAATAGCTTATTGCCATTGCTGAAATATGCACGGAATCAGCAAGTTCCTTCATTGACATATTATTCTTCAGTCGATAATATTTCAAATTTTTCCCAAACATAACACCATCTCCCTTCTGTTTATATTTTACCATATTTTTGTGTTTTGTAAACAGCTTTTGTTAAATCATTGCATAAAATTCTCTTAATGTAAACTGAAAAAGAAGATAGTACTATAAAAGATCACTGTGAAAATACAACCTACAAGAAAAATGACTAAGAGCTCCTAAGAATTAGGTAACACCTCTATAATGCCTATGTAACACCTGCTTCAAGGCTATTTGGGCAAAAAAAACCCTTGAAAACTTTGTTTTCAAGGGTTTTTGATAAGTGCTGGCAGCCGGACTTGAAGGCTAGAATAAAACAAAAACCAATAGAATAAAGCACCGATTTTTCAAAATTCACCTATTGGTCTACCTTTTGCCAAGTTTTCTTTTATGCATCTGCTGCCTTCTCATTGGAATATCAAAATAGACTTTTGAATTTCAGTTTATGCAATGTTAACAATTTGGACACAAATGACCGTTTGCATGTTATTGCGAGATATCATTCTAAGCCATATTGAAATACTGCTCTATCTTGTATGTCATCTCTAAAGGAGAGCTTATATCTTTTCTGGAAAAACTCTGAAGTCCAAGACTCTGAACATCCTCATAAAATGCAGTTATGGCAGCGGCTCTTCTTATTTCTGTCCTTCGCTTTTTTTCTTCATCAGAAATGTCTTCCGTATTCATTATTGCCGTCAACATTCCATTATGATCGCCTCTCCCAAAGAAATCCTTTTCACATATTTCTCTGTCTACGGTAAGATATACTATATGATCACGATCGGCCACTGATAACAGATATTTTATGTCCATCATGCCCTCAAACAGCACAAGATCTCGTTCTTCCGAAAGTGTGTTCAGCTCTTCTATTATCATCGGTGTCTGCTCCGATATTACACCTCTTTCCCAATCCACCATCTCATCTAATGACCAGTCCCAAAAGGACGAGGCATCCATCGTCATATATTTGTGCTTTGCTTTATCAGCGTGCTTATAGTATTCAAACCGTCTTTCATCACCACTTAACAAAAACATATTATTTTTTTGAGCTAATAACCTGGCAACAGTTGTCTTTCCGGCACAGGGGCATCCCAGTATAAAGAATACATTTCTGTTCATCTTATCCAACCTCCGAAAGAAATGATGCTTTTCAAGTTGTAATACATCGCGACATTTAGTAATCTCCTCACCGGCAGCTATTCTTGCTTCAACAAGTTCTCTTATTTCCGAGCACCAGGTATTGGTTTTAGCAATATCAAAACAAAGATCTCTTAATATATGATCACATTCTGTCAGTGCATCCGTATACTGTTCATCTGACAATTCTCCTGTTGCATGAGCCTGATCCAATTCATCGCGGTCATCGATTTTTATGTCTCCCTCCGGGGTAAAAATCACATCAAGGTATTTGTCAATAAAAACAGCTATGCCGTCTTCGGCATATTCGATCCCTTCTATAATGTCTACATACCAGATAGAAGGACGATATTTACCGCAAAAATTCTTTGGATAGCTAGCTCTTTCTTCGTCATAAGTACCATCAGGAAAATACTTTACTGTGATAACTCTTTTTGTATTATCAGGAATCAGTTCCAACCAAGTCATTCCTTCACCTGTGACCTGAATCCTTCCTGCTTTTGGAGTCTCCCAGTAATTTGCTTCTCCATCAGTAAACCTGATGAGACATGCCATGCCATGAAAGTAGTCACAATCAATTCTCATCTGATAATATGGATAGTACTGAAATCCCCATCCATCCCTGTTTAGTCTTTTGTGTTTCATATCAGTCTCTCTTTACACTTAAAATTCAAAGTTATTTTGTAGCCTTAAGCGTATATGTCGTCCCCCAGTGCCCCATGATTTCAACCGACGAGAATCCCGCTGCCATAAGCGCTTCCTTTTCATGTTCCACGGTTAGCGGCGTGTCATAATGATAGAAAACGTCATCTTGCAAATTCTGTTCTCGTCTCAATCCCATAAGTTCCTGTCTGAAAAACACCTCCTGCTCATCAAGTTCGGCAAAATAATCCGTCAACACAAAATACCCGCCGTGCTTAATGGCATCCTTCAATTTACGGTAGAGCGCCGTCTTCTCTTCTTTTGTAAAATGGTGTAAGGATTCAACTGACACAGCCGCATCATATTTTTCAATGCCAAGCGGCTCTTGAAAATAAGATCCGCATATCAATGTCAGATCTTTATTCGGAAATTTGGACTTAAGAACATTCAACATAGCCTGCGTTAAATCTATTCCCGTAATTCTCGCATTAGGATTAATCAAAAAGTATTCTTCCAGTTCAAGTCCTGTTCCGCAGCCCAAGTCAAGAACACATGAACTTTCTTCTCTTGGTAAAAGTGAAGCCGTAAATCTATAGAAGGTATCTGCTCCTTCGATTGTGTCTCTCATATGCTCATCATAGCCTTGAATACGGGCAGTGAAAAAGTCATCCATCTTTTCAAGCAAATTACCTTTTTTTAAGAGCATAAGGTACTCCGTAGTACCTTCTTCCAATTTCTTTTCTCCTGCAAAAGCAAAACCATGTCTCTCGTAGAAGCGTATGGCTTTTATGTTCTTTTCCAATACCCAAAGATGATCCACGTGGTGTTCATTTACTGCATATTCCAGTAGCCGCGAACCTATGGAGGCATTTTGAAGAACTGGTTCGACAAACAGTCTGGCAATATATGTACCTTCAATTTTGATAAACCCTTTGACAACTCCGTCATCATATACATACAGGCTGTCAAGCTCTTCTTCGTACTTGCGCACGAGCGCTGGGACCTGCAATTCGTCAAAATAATACTCATCACATTGAAATATGGGATAAAAGTACAGACGATAGTTAAACACTTGTATTTCAGCTATGCGTGATAAATCTTTATTCTCTGCTTTTCTTATCATGATGCCTTGCCTCTCCTATGCTCTTCTAAACTCATGAATTAATTGGAATTTATCGTTAATTTAAGTCGGCTTTTTCATCGGAATAATCAATAATCACTTTTTTGCATTCTCGACATAGAAATGCCACTACAGCAGATCCTTTCATAAATGATAGTTCGGAAAGGACAACCGATCCTTCGTGGAATTCCGCCCTCCCCAGTAATGGTCTTTTGGTTCCTCTTTTCCAATTCAACTCATGAGGACTTTGGATGATTCCCTGTTCCATCTCATTATTGCAATATGGACATGTCATTACTAATCTACCTCCACAAACTGCGATTTGAACATATTGTTAACTGCGCGTTATATTAAAAAATATCCGCACCCCCGTTAATTCCGTTCATACGCGATCAGCCCTACTTCCGTAGGATGATCCATGATGATCACATTCTTACCCTTAGTCTTGTATCGAAGCAGCATGCTGGTTACCAAAAGATCTCCCGCTCCTGCAAATATCTGGCAGACGCCGATTATCATAAGCAGAAAATTACCCGTGATGACGCCGGCAATTCCAAAGCCGAGTCCAATAATCGTCGCAGGCATCAGTGAGCCAAGAATATACATGCCCTTCGTAAGGGGGGCCTTGCTCGTACAGTATGGGGTTATTTTCTCCTTGATAAAACCGAATTCAATGTCCTTAAAATGATTCTCGGTTCCTATCGCCCAAAAGACAGCGTGAATGCCTTCGTGAACGACCGCTAGCACAACGCTGGAAATGGCAAAGACAAACAAACCTATTATCCACAGGAGAAAATTATTCTTTATTACTTCTATCGTCCCACTCATTCCGTGCAAGACCAGGAACAGAATAACTATCACCGCCGCAAAGGGAAGCGGGTACAAAAGCCCTGCCGTATTCGCCTTCTCAATGCTAGTTGTCAGGTCATGTCTGACATACCCTTCCGCAAAAAGCTTCTCCTCCCTCTGTTTCAACAGTTCCGCCCTTCTGATCTCAGCCGGCGTTAGCGTGCGCTGCGTCTTTTGTTCCTCGCTCATTTTAATTTGTCCCCCTTATTGCTTTAATATCCATTCTTTTTTTAGTATCGCATACTGCATCGTATTCTCATAAATCGGCACACCGTCTTCATCATTCACAAACGATACAAATTCCATGAACATGCCTTCCCTGCGCATGCCAAGCTTTTCGCAAAGCCGTTGGCTTGAGAGGTTGTAATCTTCCGTGTATGCATATATGCGCCTTATGTTCTTCACATTAAAAAGATAATCAAAATATGCTCTTGCGGCCTCATACGCATACCCTTTTCCCTGGAACCTCTCATTTAGCATCCAACAGGGACTAAAGGTGTCCATTGTTTCGTCTTCGGGTCCCGTCCCTTCCGGATGTCCAAATAATTCTCCTATGACTTTTCCAGTCTCCTTTATCACTATGGCAAAATAAAAATCCTCATCACCCATTCTATTTTTAATCTCCGCCTCGGCCTCGCTCATGGAATGAAGTTTCATGCAGGCAAAGCAGTTGACTGTCGGTTCCTTCAAATATTCGTATATGTCAGCTGCATCTTCTGCCTTGAAAGGGCGAAGCAACAGCCTATCCGTTTCTATAGTCATCTGATCCCCCTTGTGACATGCGTTTAGTCTTTTTCTTTACCTATCCTCATGAACAAACTGTTAACATTGCGTTCAACCGAAAAACCATTCAAACCGCACTTCAACTTTAAAATTCCATACTGCCCCCCACTAAAGATTGACCGCCCGTTCAACTCTTAAAATACTTAACTATGTCTTTGATCCCCATAGACACATTTTGATCTTCAATTGCCGACATGACGTTCGTTTTATGACAACTTACAAGTTCATGAACATCATTACAATTCATATGGCGAAGGATTGTACGTGCCGTATCGAAAGCCTTGGCCATTTTACCAGCTTTTCTATAAGAGAAACCGTATTGCCGTGCTTTCTTGGAGAGCCATTAAATATGAGTGTTTTCATAGTTTCTCCACTTCTAATCCGTTTTTTCCAAAAAAACAAAAGCCAGTTCATCAGAAACCGATTGCAATGCTCTTTTTCGTTACCATGTTTATCCTATCCCATGATTCGTCCTTAAATTGAAATGCCTTCTCCTGTGTTTTTCTTACCGTAAAACCAGCTCCTTCATAGCATCTCCTGGCCCTTACGTTCTCGAAAAAGACCATCAGCTGCACGGCATCCGCCTGAGTTATGTCATATGCAAAACATATCGCCTGCCTCAGCATTTCCTTCCCCAATCCCATTCCTCGCCTGGCAGGATCTACCATCACAAATTTTAGCATGCCCTCATTAGTTTCGCTGTTTAGCGAATAACAAAAGAATCCCGTGACGGCACCATTCTCGTCCATTGCAACAAAGGGCCGATCTCCATGTCTTTCAGAAATGTCTTTCAAAAGCTCGTCAAAGCCCTGCTTTTGAAGCGGAAACGGCGTCCTGTTTGCACACCACATGGCATGTGTTCTCTCGTCCGTAATCCAATTCTTTATGCTTTCAAAATCGCTTTCCCTGTATTCTCTTATGATCATACGCGTACCTCTCGAAGTCCGTCTTATTTATGCGTTTCACGTCCAAAGTGACGTTATGAACATCGGGGATGCGTCCGTAGCCTTTTTGAATCCGCAGTTCTCATAAAAGAATGCTTCTTTGTCGTATGCCACCAGAACGATTCTCATGTAATCCTTATAGTGCTCTTTCATCATTTCCACAAGCGTCCTGCCAATCGTCCGTCCATGATATTGGGGATCTACAAGCAGGTAATGTATGTATGCGTTCATGATACCGTCATCCATCGCGCAAATCATTCCTATGAGCTTGTCCCCGTCCCATGCGGAATAGACCGTCTTAAAATTCTTCATTGCCATGACAAGCTTGTCCGGAAAATGACCGGATGACCAATCCACCGAAAGAAACAACTCCTTAAGCTCCCCTTCCGTGAAATCATGAACGTCCTTATATTCTATCCGTTTTGCCTGTCGCAATATCTCATCGTATGACTCAGCGCGGATCACGCGGAAGTTCTTCTCAATTTCCCTCGTCCACAGGTCAATCTCCCCTTCAATGTCGGACACTTTCGGAAGAATAAACCCCCAAGTGGAACAACCCGTCTTTTTTAGTTCTGGAAGGAAGTAAGAAAATCCCCATTCGACGTCTTCCTTCACATCCTCAAACCCGTTTCTCGCGTCAACAATAAAGAAACTCCCCTTGTGCACCCTAAGCATCTCCAGCGAAGCAATGACGGGGTTTCGGTAATCATCATAATGTGCTTCCTTTTTCCACGCATGAAAAACCACGTTGTCTTTTTCAACATATTCACATTTTGCGAAATCACTCTCAAACATATATTGCTCCCCCAAATGAGACTCATGAATAGATTGTTAACATTGCGTAAAACCGAAATTCAAAGTTACTGCTTGTTTATAAAAATCACATAATAAAGTATAGCAAAAATGGAAACTATGGTCAAACGCAATTCCATAAAAAAGAGCTTAGATTCAATAATCCAAGCTCTCCGAGGGACTCAAATCTTTTCTGTCATGAAAATCATTCTCAATGACACCCAAGCCTCCGATAATTTGATCTCCATGCATACACAGATACCATCCGTATTCCGTTTTCTTTTCAAGATATGCCGTCATGCATTCAAGATATGCTTCCTTGGGAACGCCCCATTTTTTATGGAACCAGTCTGCGGCCATGTCTTTGCATTCCGGTTTTTCTCTTAACTCAAAATATTGATATAATGAATCTTCCATTTTCTTCTCCCTATTAGAAACGGTCGGACTTGAAGGCTGGGATAAAACAACGAAACCAATAGAATAGGAGGTTTGAAGCACCGATTTTTCAAAGTTCACCTGTTGGTCGACCTTTTGCCCGCATAATGTCATCTTTTTTCAATGGGCAACCAAATCTGTATAAAACGCTCTGACCTTGGCATCCAATGCATTACCACGATCTCTGGTGCATATTTGAGCTCAAAGCCCATTTCCGGCATCCATTCCGTAATAATCTGCACCCTCTGTTTCAACAATTTTTGATAATCATGAACCGTATTCTTTTCACTTTTCGCTTCCAAAATCAGATAAGTAGATTTAGGCACGACAGTGTTTTCCAACGCCAGATCTTCCACAAAATCCACTCCCGTGACTGCATGATCAAAAAGGTGTTCCCTGTTCCATTCTTCCAGCTCATGGCAATAATAAAAGTCATATCCTTCACCATCAATGTTCGTAACAAGCTGGTAAATGTCGCCGCCTGCTGCTACTCCCCGCAGGAACCATTGGACTCCGCGCGTTGTTATGTACCATTGCTCTTCTTGCTTTGCTCTCTCTTCTCCCCATGGTTCTCCGTAAAACCTCACCTTTGTGCCCGTCAGGATCATTTCCGGTTTTTCTTCAATTCTGTAATTCATAGACGCACCGCCTTCCATCGATAGTTTTAGTACGATCTTGGAAAAGGATTTTAAGGTTGCGTCTCCTGCTTTCACCTGCGACGGCAAAACTCCGTGAAATCGCTGAAAAGCCCTTGCAAAACTGTCCGGATTGTCATAACCGTATTTCATGGCAACATCGATTACCTTCACGTCTCCCCGCGCCAAATCTGCTCCCGCCAGCGAAAGCCGTCGGTTTCGAACATACTCTCCTATGGTCATGTCACATACAATGCTGAAAACTCTTTGAAAATGATAGCTGGAGGAAAAGCTCTGCGCGGCGATGCTCTCCAGATCCAAGTCCTCAAGGATGTGCTCTTCCACGTAATCAATTGCCCTTTGTAATCCGGTCATCCAATTCATTGTTTCGCTCCTTTTCCAATCGTCTGACTGAATTGTAGCTCGTTATGGCAGTTTTTTCCCGACATAAAATGCGCTTCGGTGCAGGGTTGACATCTATGGCTTTCATCATCCCAAGTATACCAAACCAAAAAACAACGGTCAAATTAGGTTTCCTCAGCTCCTCGCCTTTTGCTTGCAATAGTCCGCGTTTGAATACAATAACTCCTCCGTCGAGCCCGATTCGCTTGATGGTTGAATCTCGGCGTCCCATTCACGACTCAACATACTCCCATATCATTTTAAGGATTTTTCCTTTGATCTCCGGCGTGATTTGGGTATTGCTTCCGAGGCGAATCCAGTTACGTGCGTTTATGTCTTTAAGAATGTCATATAACGCTCTGATCTCGCTTTTTGTGCAAGGATGTGTGCACATCCCGTGGCTGGCTTCATCATACCAATGAATCGTAGACCCTTTTGTATACATAAAGTTTGAAGCCAGAGTAATGGAACCCAACCGGCTCGTGTCGATATAGGCTGAGCACCTAACAGTATCAAAGACGATGCCTTTCACTTCAACATGAATGTTTATCTTCGCGTCTCCAGACTCTTGATCCATCATGTCGCTCCCTCCGTTTTTTTGGCTTTGGTACCAGGGGACGGGGTTAGTGGCTCATTTATTAGGCCCATCATTCCCATCCCCGGGGACCAATATAATACATATTGTTGGTTATATTCTCAAACCCAGTTCAAACGCCAAAAACATGATTTTCGTCTTGTCATCCAACCGCGAACCATTCGAGAGACTCCTTGGATCCCACGACGAATGATCAAGATTGTCTCCGGCATAGAAAAACTGGAAGAAGTCTGTTCCTCTGAAATCACACAGTGCCTGCATGCCGGCACATTCCATTTCAACACAGATGGCTCCCTGCTCTCTTCTGCGATTTACCTTTTCCCTTGTTTCACGATAGCAGGCATCCGTTGTCCATGTCATGCCCTCAACGTAAGGATAGCCGCAATCTTCCAAAACCTTCTTGAAAATGTCTCTATACTTTTTATTTACTTCTATCACGTCGCTTGGCTTGGCATAATGAAAGCTTGTCCCCTCATCTCTTAATGCGGAGGTTGGTATGATAATGCCACAATCCTCAATGCTTTTATCTAGGACCCCGCAGTTACCGAGCAATATGAGACGCTTACTTCCCATTGCCATCAGCTCTTCATACTGTGCAACGCATATCGGTTCGCCCACCAATGAATGGAACAGCGCAAAGCGCTTCCCTTTATACTCGACTTCATATACCGGATTGAGACCCGTGGCAGAATGGATCTCCGCTATTTTTCGAGCCTCAAACGCCGCAAGCACACTGTCAAACAGCATCCATGAAAAACAGGATATGGTTACTTCCGGAAAATCCTCTATTCTCTCCGCACACATGTCCGGATTGATGATGGCGTTGGTTTCTCTGTCAAATTCTTCAAGCAGCACGGTAAATACCTCCTTCTTGACCTCCAAATCTCTTCATTTACATTTTACTTTGAATGTCAATTTCTGTAAATAAAAATCCCCAGAATACAGTGTTGGAAATGTTACTACAGTTTAGTTTTACTCAGTCTACCCAGTAGTCTGCCTACACAAGTCAAGTTCAAAGTCGCTGGAATTATTTGCCATAAAATCCTTGTAGACAAGCCGCAATATATGCGCTATAATTATATTATATATATGAGAAAGAACTGAAAAATGCGTTTCGAATGGGATGAAAACAAAAACCAGATAAATCAAGAGAAGCACAAAATCTCCTTTGAGGAAGCTAAAACCGTTTTTTATGACGAAGAAGCTCTGTTAATCACGGATCCTGATCATTCAGACGAAGAAGACCGGTTCCTGCTTCTTGGCTTTAGTGCAGAAGCAAACATTTTAGTCGTAGTGCACTGCTATCGCTCCAATGATTCCGTCATACAAATTATTTCTGCGAGAAAGGCAACCAAAAACGAAAGAAAGCAATACGAAGACCGTTTAGAAAGGTGGTAGACTATGAGAAAAGAATATGATTTTTCAAGTGCAGTAAAGAATCCCTATACCAAGGATCTAAAAAAACAGATTTCCATTAACATCTCAACGAATGTCATCGATTACTTTAAGAAAGAATCGGAGGCCACGGGAATCCCTTACCAGACCCTGATCAACCTATACCTGTCGGAATGCGTAAGCAAAAAAATGAAGCTTACCTGGGCAACGCCAGAGACCATCAACAAATAAATGCCGTTAATTCGGTATAATTTGTGCATGGTACACCTTTGGTCAACCAAATAGCTCACCTAAAGTATAAAGGCGAAAACCCCGAGAACCTTGTATTCTCGGGGTTTTCTGATATAATACCATAGTGCTGGCAGCCGGACTTTAAGGAAAAACTTGCTTAAAAAAACAATAAAATAAGGAGGTTTGAGGAACCGACATTCCTTAGAATACCTATTTGCATACCTTTTCACTCTCATTATTATTTGCGATCTCAGATGTATTAGATTTCTTTTTTTCTCTTATCCTCTCCGGGATAACAATCTGTGTAAC